>Ga0163144_10025520_pt1 | contig 11538 bp, 9 predicted proteins | sample OliLak19BULKMAT1_FD_123175 | JGI IMG/M metagenome (GOLD analysis project Ga0163144, IMG submission 123175) | Freshwater microbial mat bacterial communities from Lake Vanda, McMurdo Dry Valleys, Antarctica - Oligotrophic Lake LV.19.BULKMAT1 | ecosystem: Environmental > Aquatic > Freshwater > Lake... | reverse complement strand
GTCATCGACCACGAGAATCTTGGTGGCTTCTCTTGGCGTGCTGGCGGCGCGGAGCGCCAGAAAGGCCGCGACCTGCCCGGGCAGTTTGCGAGTGTCGATCGGCTTGGTGATGTAGCCGGCGCAGCCGGCGGCGAGCGCCTTTTCCTCGTCGCCCTTCATCGCAAAGGCACTGAGCGCCACGATGCAGATATTGCGTGTTTTCTCCGCGGCCTTGAGTTTGCGGGTCAGCGCGAGGCCGTCCATGCCGGGCAGCGCGATGTCCATCAGGATCAGGTCGGGCCGCGTGTGCGCCACCACGGCGAGCGCCGCTTCGGCGTCCACGGCCTGCAGCACCCGATGGCCCTCGAATTCGAGCAGGTTGGAGACGAGTTTTAGATTCGTGGGGTTGTCTTCCACGACGAGGATGGTGGCCGGATTCATTATGCGCCCGCCTTCCAGTTCCGCGGCAGAAAGGCCGTAAAGGTGCTGCCTTGGCCAGGCGCGCTCACGACGGCGATGTGGCCGTGCTGCAATTCGACGATCTTACTGGTGAGCGCGAGGCCGAGGCCGGTGCCCTCGTATTTGCGGGCGACGCCAGCATCGAGCTGCTCAAACTCCCGGAATAGCCGGGGAAAATCCTCCGGCCGGATGCCGATGCCGGTGTCCTTCTTGATGTGGATGCGCTTCTTGATCGCGAGAGCCTTCGCGACCGCACAGACTTCCCCGATGGCGCGCGCCAAGGAGAATGTTTCCAGAGTCAGCTCCATCTTGCCGGCCTCAACCTTCGAGAGGTCGAGCACGTCGTTGATGAGTTGGAGGAGGTGTTTGCCGTTGCTGTGGATGTCGCCGAGAAACTCGCGCTGCTTGGGGTTGAGCGGGCCGGGCTTTTCGTCGATGAGGAACTCCGAAAAACCAATGATGCGGTTGAGCGGCGTGCGCAGTTCGTGCGACATGTTGGCCAAGAACTCGCTCTTCATCCGGCTGCTCTCCTGCAGTTTGTTCTTCTCCGCCTCGGCCTGCTTGCGCGCGGTGTTGTCGGTGCCGATCAGCAGATAGCCGATGATGGCATCCTGCGTGTCGCGCAACGCCGTGACGGACACCACCGCCGGGAATCGGCTCCCGTCCTGGCGGATGTAGGTCAGCTCGTAGATGTCTTCGATCCCGCGCGAGGCTTTGTAAACCAAGGCCTCGAAGCCGGCCGTAATCGGGGTCCCGAGTTCGACGCTCAGTGCACTGGCGCGCGCGATCACTTCCGACGGATCGGAAATGTCGGCCGGCGTGATCTTGTTCATCACGTCGGCGGCCGCGTAGCCCAGCATTCGCTCGGCGCCCACGTTGAAGATCTGGATGACGCCCTTCGCGTCGGTGGCGATGCTGGAGAAGTTGGCGCTGTTGAAAATGGCATTCTGCAAAGCATCGGTGGCAAGGAGAACCTGTTCGCGCCGGCGTTCGGTGATCACCTCGGACGCCTCCGCCGGGCCGGACGCGGTGCGTGGGTCGGGCGCGGGTGATGGGATGGTTGTCATGGATTTGGATCTTGGCTGGGGTAACGAGCCGACTGGTCGATTTGGCGGCAAAGTTCATTGACTTCGCGCTTAAGCTCCTGCGTGCGCTCCTCGCGGCCCAGCATGGCCTCGTGCCAGCGGCGCAGCTCGTCGAGCTGCTCGTTGAGTTCAGCCTCCGCCTGCTTGCGCGCGGTGATGTCCTCGATCATGCAGAGATGATGCGGGTGTGCTCTGTCAGCGACCAGGCTCGGAGCGATGGTCATGCTGATCCACACCACCGAACCATCCGTACGGAGATACCGTTTGTTCATGTGGAAGCCGGTGATCTTCCCGGCATTCAACAGAGCCATGTTATCAAGATCTTCCTGCACATCGTCCGGATGGGTGATTTGCATCCAGTCAATACGGAGCATTTCTTCCTTGGTTCGGCCCGCAATCTGCGCAAACTTGGGATTCACCTCCTCGATCTGGCCGGTCAACGAGTTAATGAGGGCAATGCCCGTCGGCGCTTGGGTAAACATGGTGCGGAACCGTTCCTCGCTTTCCAGCAGCGCCGCCTCCGCCTGCTGCTGATCTTCCAGGATGCCGAGCAGCGTGTCGCGGGAGTCGTCGGCGACGGCCAGCAGTTGCCGGACTTCGGCTTCGTTGCGCGTGAGTGCCGCCGTGCGTTCCTGGATTTGCTGCTCGAGCTTTGCTGCCAAGTCGCCCCGCAGTCGCGCCAGCTCGAGGTGAGTTCGCACGCGCGCCCGCAGTTCGTTGGCGGAAAATGGTTTGACGAGGTAGTCGTCGGCGCCGGCGGCCAGTCCGCTGAGGGCCGACTCTTCACCGGCCCGCGCGGACAGCAGGATCACGGGGATGCCGCGCGTGCGGAGGTCGGCGCGGAGTTCGCGCAGCACGCCGAAGCCATCGAGCACGGGCATCATGATGTCGGTCAGGACCAGGTCGGGCCTCGTCGCCAGCGCGGCGGCCACGGCGGCGGCGCCGTCGGCCACGGCGGTCACGTCGTAGTCCTTGCCCAGCAGGCGGAGCACATATTCCCGCATGTCGCGATTGTCATCCGCCCACACGATGCGCGGGCGCAGGCGGGGCAGGTGACTATCCGCTTGCCCCGGGGCGATGGGTGCAGCGGCGGACCATTGCGCCGCCTGCTCGACCTCGGCGGCTACGTGGTTGCTGGCCGCAGCTTGCGCGGACGGCGCAGCGAGGTGTTCCGCCGGCAGATGCGCGTGGCCCGTCTTGATCGTCGCGGTGAAAGTGCTGCCGCGCCCTTCCTCGCTGGCGGCGCCCACCGTCCCGCCGTGCGCGTGGACCAGCGCCTGCACAAGGGCGAGACCGATGCCGGTGCCTTCGTGGGTGCGCGAGCGCGTCCCGCGTACGCGGTGAAACCGCTCGAACAAGCGCGGCAGATCGGCCGCCGCGATGCCGACGCCCGTGTCGGCCACGGCGAGTTCGACGTGGTCGCCGCCCCATCGCAGCGTCAGGCGGATGCCGCCCTCGAAGGTGTGCTTGAACGCATTCGAGAGGAGATTGAGCACGACTTTTTCCCACATCTCGCGATCCACATAGACGGGCTCGGGCAGCGCCGGGCACTCCACCGTCAACGTGAGCCCGCCCTTTTCGACCGCCGAGCGGAAGTTGCTCGCCAGTTCAGCCGTGAAGGTCGCGAGATCCGTCGGCTGGTAGTTGGCCTGCGCGCGGCCCGCCTCGACGCGCGAAAAATCGAGCAGCGCGTTGACGAGCTTGAGCAGCCGCAGGGAATTGCGGTGCGCGGTGGCGATCCGCTCGCGGCGTTCCGGCGCGAGGGCACTCGCCGGCTCGGCCAGTTCTTCCTCCAACGGACCCAGAATCAGCGTGAGCGGCGTGCGGAATTCGTGGCTGATGTTTGAGAAAAATTCCGTTTTCGCGCGGTCAATTTCGGCGAGCGCCTCGGCGCGCTTCTGCTCCGCCTCGCTGGCCAGCGCCCGGGCGAGCACGCTGGTGACGGCGGCGGCGAGCAGTTCATAAAAGGAAGCGTAGGCCTCGTTCATCGGCAGGCGCGTGCTCACGCCGGCCACCATGATGCACGCGGGCCGCTCGTGGCCGGGAGGCGTGAGGGGCTGGACAAAGGCGGACGCCATCGGTTCAGGATACGGGCCGCAGACCAAACCAGCGCAGCGCTGGCGCAGATCGTCCAACCGGAGCGCCCTGTTGGTTGCGGCCACGTGGGCCAGCGGCCAGACCGCGTTTTCCTGTGTCAGGTCCACATGGGGCGGACACGCCACGCCACCGGGCGCGAGCCCGGTTTGGGCAACGAGCCGGGCGGTGCGCGCTTCCGCATCGAGCCGGTAGAACAGCACGAAGGGCAGGTCGAGCGCGGACTCCGCCAGCGTCTGGGCGGCGAGTTGCAAGGCGGCGTCCAGGGACTGCGCCTTGAGCCCGTGCGCGCTGAGGTCGCGCTGCGCGCGGGTGCGACGCTGCCCGAGCATCTTGCTCGTCGTTTCGGTGACGGGATGAAACAGCCCGGCCACCGCACCGGTCTCGTCGCGAATCGGGCTGAACGAAAAGGTGAAAAAGGTTTCCTCCAAATACCCGAGCCGATCGAGAAACATGCGCTGATCCTCGAGGAACGCCGTCGTCCCCGCCAGCGCGCTGCGAAAGGCCTCGCCTATGACCGGGAACGCCGAGGCCCAGCACTGGCTGAAATCCTGCCCCAGCGCGTGCGGATGTTTGTCGCCGCAAATTGGCCAGTAGCCGTCGTTGTAGATCTGGATGTGCTGCGGCCCCCAAGCCAGCGAGATTGGGAAATTGGACGCCAGACAAAGATTGACGGTCGTGCGCAGGCTCGGTGGCCACGACGCGAGGGGGCCGAGCGGCGTCTGCGACCAATCTTTTTCCTGCACCAGCCGGATCATCTCCCCCGCGCCGACGAGCAACGGTTCGGAACCGGCGCTGGGCGGCGGGGGGGCGCTTTTTGAAGGGGGATTACTCATGACTGCCCTCCGCGTCCAATTCCGTGGCCGCAGTTTTCGCGGACAAGCGGGGGCCGGTGTAACGGGTCGGCTGCCCCTGCGCGCTGAGCAGGCGGTTGACCTCTTCCTTGAGGGCTTGCACGCGTTGTTCACGACCGATGGTGACTTGCTGCCAGCGCAACAATTCCGCGAGTTGGTCGTAGTCTCTTTTCTCGGCCGCCTTGCGCGCGGTTATGTCTTGCGCCACGCCATGGATTTCCACAGTGGCCCCGCTGGCATCTTGGACCCGTTCCCCGCGCGCCAAAATCCAGCCCCGGCTGCCGTCTTGCCGCACGGTTTCCAGTTCGATCTCGTAGGGGGTGCCCGTTTCCCGGTTGTGCGCCACGGCGCCGGACAACCGGCTCCAGCTCTCCGGGGTAAAGAGCTTGGCGTGCTCGGTGTAGGGTGGCACCGGGAGCGCCGGGTCGAACCCATACATGCGGTAGAGTTCTTCCGTCCAAAAGACCTGGTTGCTCGCCACGTCCAAACGCCAGATCCCCAGACCGGCGATGCGCTGGGCTTCAACTAATGCGCGCGTGCTCTGCGCCAATGCCGCCTCCGCCTGCTTGCTCGCGGTGATGTCGCGGGCGATGCAGAATATCATCTGCGCTTCGGGCAGGGGAAAGGAGTTGCATTGGAGCCAGCGATACGAACCATCCTTGTGCCGGAATCGATTTTCAAAGCGGAGGACCGCCATCCCGTCCACGAGTTCCTTGCCGGCGTTGTCCGTGACCACGTAGTCGTCGGGATGGACGAATTCGAGCCACGGCCGACTGGTCAACTCCGCTTCAGTCCAGCCGAACGTGCGATTCCACGCCGGGTTGACCTGCGTGAAATAGCCCTGGTAGCTGGCCACGCAGATCAGATCCGTCGAAAAGTTGAAGAGCCGGTCGCGTTCCGATTCGGCCCGCTTGCGTTCGGTGATGTCCACCATGAGGCCGCGCAGTTTCACTGCTTGGCCGTCTTCTGACACCACGGTGACAATATCGCGCAACCAGACGGTCCGGCCATCGGCGGCGAGCATGCGATATTCGAACTCGTAGTCGCGATTCGCCTGCGTGGAGGAGACGCAGAGATGCACGGCGGTTTCGCGGTCCTCCGGGTGAATATGCTCGGCCCAGAAAGTGGGTTCCTCAAGCCAGCGCGCCAAAGGATACCCCAGCAAGCGCTCGGCCCCGGGGCTGACAAAGGTGAAGTGAAACCTGACCGCATCCGCTTCCCACACGATGCCATCCACCGAATGCATGAGGGAACTCAGATGCTCCTCGCTTTTGCGCAGCGCCGCCTGCGCCTGCGCGCGTTCGGTGATGTCCTGGAAAATCCCGGTCAGCTTGGCCGGGCGGCCCTCATGGAGCGTCACCGTGCAGGTGGCGCGCACGTCGATGCGGCGGCCCTTGGTGGTCAGGATTTCCAGCACGAGGTCATAGCCTTCCCCGCGCTCCATCGCCGCCTGCAAGGCCTCGGAGATGATCCGGCGCGACTCGGGCAGGTAATAGCCGACGCCAGCGTCCACCGTCGGGTTGAACTCATCCGGCGATGTGTCGTGGAGGCGGTAGGTCTCCGCCGTCCAGAAAAGTTGGTGGGTGCCGAGGTCCAATTCCCAGCCACCCGTCTTGGCGATGGCCTGCGAGGCTTCGAGCAACTGGGTGCTCCGGCGCAGCGTCTCGTTCGCTTGCGTGCGCTCTATCGCCACCGCCGCCAACTGAGCGGAGGCCACGATGGTGCCGATCTCGGCCTCGCTTGGCAGGCGCGGCTGGGCGCGGTAGAACGCGAAGGTGCCGACCACCCGGCCACGAGTTCCGCGAATCGGTTCCGACCAGCAGGCGGCCAGCCCGGCTTGGGCGGCCAGCGCCTTGAAGTCGGTCCAGAGCGGATCGGTCTGGATGTCCGCCACCAGCACCCGTTCACCCGTGAACGCGGCCGTGCCGCACGAGCCCACCGTCGGGCCGATGGCCACGCCGTGAATGGCCTCGTTGTAGAACGCCGGCAGGCTGGGGGCCGCGCCGGTCAGTAAGTGGGTGCCCGCCGCATCGAGCAGCAACACGCTGCCGAGCGTGCCCGGATGCTCGGCCTCGACGCCGCGCACCAGAGTGGTGAGCACCTCGGCCAGCGGCGCACCACCGGCCAGCGCGGTCATTGTTCGGCTGTAGGTGGCCTCGCGCAGCTCCGCCTGCTTGCGCGCGGTGATGTCCGCACTCGTGCCCACCATCCGCAGCGGTTTGCCGGCGGCATCGCGGGTGATCACCAAGCCGCGAGCCAGAATCCAGATGTAACTGCCGTCCTTGCAGCGCACGCGGTGCTCGTGGCGGTAGGACGCCGTCTGTGCGTCGAGATGCGGCTGCAGGTCGGCCATCACCTGCGGCATATCCTCGGGGTGGACTCGGCTGGACCACTCCTCGAAGCCGGTACCGATCTCGGCCTCGGTATATCCGAGCATCTCCTTGTACCGTTTGGAGAAAAACACCGTGCTCGTCGGCACGTCCCAGTCCCACACGTCGTCGCCCGCACCTTCAAGGGCGAACTGCCAGCGCGCTTCGCTCGCGCGCAACGCCGCATCGGCCGCTTCCTTGTCTTCCAGCAAACTGAGCAACGTTTCGCGGGATTGCTCGGCCGCCGCGAACAGCCGGCTCGCGTCGGCCTCGGCCACTACGCGAGCGGCATTTTCCGCCTGCAGCTTTTCATTGGCCTGCACCAGCTCGGCGTTGGCGGCACGCAGCGCCCACTCCGCCCGTTCGCCGGCATGGAAGAGGAGCGACACCGTGATGCCAACGACTGAGAGGATTAGCAGGAAGAGCCAAATCGCACTTGGGGGCTGATGGCCGAGATAGCCTACACCCCGGGCCGCCCCATACAAACCCTGCACCGCGAAAAGCGCGATGAGCCCCACGACCACATGGCGCCCAAAACGCACGGCGCTCCAGAGCACGAACGCGAAAAACAGATAGCCCAAAGGCACATTCCCCAACCAGTCGCTCTGCCAGCCGGCAAGGACGACCTGCCCTGTCAGCCCAGCGAGGCCCAGACCAACCGCGGCTTCCACCGATCTGCCGGCCAAAACGCGTCCGGACGGCGGTCGCCGCCAGACCAACAGCGCTGGCACGAACAGCACGACGCCGAGCACATCGCCCATCCAGACGTCCAGCATTGTCGCGGCCAGGGTGATCGGGAGTTGGTTGACCCCCGCTAGCCACAACGTGCCGCCGCCGATGGTGGCGTTGACCAAGCCGCCTGCGGCGCCCAGCCGGGACAGCCACCAGTAGTCATGCGCGCGATTGAGGGCCGCGTCGAAACTGGGCACACGCCGTAGCCACCCGACCACGAGGTACGGCCCCACGGTCTTGCCGAGGGAACTGCCGAGGGCGCCGGTCAAAAGCTGGGCCAGACTCAACCCCGGCGGTTGACCGACCCACCAAAAACCGACGAGGGCGCCAACAAACACAGCGGGCCAGTATTTTCGACCGCCCACGAGCAACGCAGCCAGCGCCAGCCCATTGGGCAGCCAGACCAGCGAACCATGCAAACCCAACGACAGATACGTCACCGACAGCTTCGTGAGAAGCAGGTAGGCCAGGGTCAGGGCCATGAGCCAAGGCAGGTCCGCCCGACGTAGGCGGCCGTCAGGGGCAGGTGTATCGGTCATGGTGAGACCAGGGCGCGTCAAAGTAGTTGTCGCCTCCGTCATGCAGCCTCCGGATGATCATTTGCGGTACGTGCTGCCTGCGCGGTGACCACGGCGACTCGTTCGGGATTGAGCGCCACGGCCCCGATGGGAGTCCAGTTGTGGGTGCTCGACCCGCGCGCCGGGTGCAGGGCCGGCGCGGTCGTGTACAGCGCATGGCGCCTCGCCAGAATCGCCTGATCCTCCCCGGCATGCCGCTGCGCCGGGGTGGCGTACTGAATCTTGGCCGTCCGCAACAGCGACTCGGCGTGCGCGTTGTCGTTGCTCACGCGGGGGCGCGAGTCCGAGGGCGACACGCCGAGCCAGTAGAGCATGGCCAGCACCGTCGTCGCCTTGAGCGTGGCGCCATTGTCGCCGTGCAGCACCGGCTTGCAGGTGAAGCCGGCAATGCCTTCGCCCAAGGCGGTGCGGCGCACCAGCTGGGCCGCATGGTCGGCATGGTCCGTGTCGCGGACGTTCCAGCCCACGATCTTACGGCTGTACACATCCAGAATCAGGTACAGGTAAAACCACCGGCCCAGCACCAGCGCGGGCAGAAAAGTTAGGTCCCAACACCACGCCTGCCGCGCGGCGGTGGCGATGTGCGTCGTGGGTGGGCGCGAGCCCTTGGGCGCCTTGGCGCGCCTGCGGTGGGCCTTCCAGCGCTGCAGGGTGCGTAGATCAATGCCGACGGTCTCGCCGGCACACGTCGGGCGCGCGCCGGCAGTGTGCGCCGTCTGACGGTCTCGGGCCAGATGCTGACGATCTTCGAGGTCAATCATTCGCCCTCGCCGGTGGGGAAGATCGCCGCGACTTTTTTTGAGAGGACCAGCAGCGCCGCCGTCTCGGCCAGCGCCCGGCCTGTGCGTAACAGCTCGCATTCCATCTTCTTGATGCGCTTTCGGTCCTGCCGCGTGGCCGGCGTCACGCCGATCTCACGCGCCACGACATCCGCCGCCGCGCTCTCCGGCGGCAGCACCCGCGCTATCACCAGCGCCACCACCCGATCCTTGAATGCTTGACCATACCGCGCCACGTCTCCCCTCCATCGCCGCCCCCGAGGTACGTAATGCTATGGGAGCGCGGACGAATAGAACACGGGGTGCGTATTTCCGCGAGGTCGATCACGCAGTCGTTCGAGACGCTTGCGACCATAGCAGGCGGTCGTAGAATTGCCGATGCCCTCCTCGCACTCCGGATCTCCCCCGGATGACTCCCGCCGTCGTGCCGCCGGGGAGTAGCGAGTGGAACAAGATCGAGCACCGGTTGTTCAGCGCCGTGAGCCTGAACGGGCGCGGTAAGTCGCTCATCAGCCACGAGGTCATCATCAACCTCATCCGAGCCACGAAGACGCGCACCGGTTTGATGGTCCGGGCGGCATTGGATACAGGCATCTATCCCAAGGCCATCAAAGTCACGAACGCCCAGATGGCTGCCCTCGCCATCCACCGCGAGGCATACCACGGCGAACGGAACTACACCCTGAAATCACGGACTACATAATTTTGTTACAGTTCGTTAGTTGACACTACGCGGCGTACCGAACGCGCGGATGATGGAAGAACGTCATGACGCGCGCGGGCCGGCGTTGGAGTGAGCGCAGACGCGAGGTCGCGGTCCGGAGCAGACTGGCCCGATCGCGGGCGGGCGCGCGACGGGCGACGCTCGCCTTGCGATCGCCGTTGAGGTATTCGTCGGGATTCAGCTCGGGCGAGTACGACGGCAGATCGCTCACCTCGATCGCGTCCGCGTGCGCCGCGACCCAGTCGCGAACGGTGCAGGCCCGGTGCACGTGCAGATGGTCGAGGATCACGATCACCTTCCGACCGGCGTCGCGACCGAGCCGGCGGAAGAACCGGATCAACGTCGGCGCATCGATCGCCTTGTGCAGCACCATGACGCGCAACGTGCCCCTGGTGCTGATCGTCGAGAGGAAGCTGACCGACCGCCGCGCCGACCGGGCGGTTCGCACCGGAGTCTTGCCCGTGGGCGCACACCCGCGCCCACGGGGATCGCTCGGGCTCAGGTGCTGGCGAAGGAGCGTACCATCAGCGCCTTGAGCTTCTCCCCGCTCGCCACCTTCACCTGGCGCGACACCGCCGACTTCGACATCCCCGCCGCATGCGCCATGGCTGGCATCACCTCGGCATAGCGCCGCGTCGATACGCCCGAGACCAGAATGTCGCGCATGCGCCTGCCCAGCGCCTCGTCCCCCTGCAACCGCGCGTACGACGGAATCGGCACCTCCCGGCTTGCTGCGCCGCATGTACGAAGCCGCGCCCTGCTCACCCGAAGCTTTCGCTCCAGCAGCGCGACAGCAGCGCGACAGCAGCGCGACACAGCCGGTGCCGGAAGATCGATTTTGTTTTTCGGCAGCCGTAACACAACCAGCGACTTCATGGTTGATGGACCCCCCCGCGTCACATTAGTTGTCGCTCCGATAGCATCACGAACCCAGGGGGCGGCGATGGAGGAGAGACGTGGCTCGATATGGACAAGCGCTCAAGGATCGGGTGGTGGCCCGGGTGCTGCCGCCGGAGAGCGCTGCGGTGGACGTCGTGGCGCGTGAGATCGGCGTGACGCCGGGGACGCTGCAGCGGTGGCGGGAGGCGGCGCAGGCGAAGCCCGCCCGCAGGCGGGTGTGGAAGGCGGGGAGCCGGCTCGAAGCGGTGATCACCACGGCGGCACTGGATGACGCCGGCCAGAGCGCGTGGTGCCGTGCGCACGGCACGTACCCGGTCGAGTTGGCCACGTGGCGCGACAGTGCCACGGCTGCGCTGCTGGTCCTCTCAAAAAAAGTCGCGGCGATCTTCCACACCGGCGAGGGCGAGTGATTGCCCTCGAAGATCGTCAGCACCTGGCCTGTGACATTCAGACGGCGCACACCGCCGGCGCCCGACTGGCGTGTGCCTGCGAGACCGGTCGACATTGATCTCCGCACCCTGCAGCGCTGCAAGGCCCACGCCGGTCGCGCCGACGCCATCGGGGCGGCCCGCGATCAGAAGCTCGAAACGGGGAGCGCCCACCGTCGGGCCGCCGCATCCGCCCCCTTAGCCGAGCGGTCCGACACGCTCGCCGTTGTGCATTGAACACCCACCCCACTTGTCACATTCTCGCTGAACCAGGACACTGGCCCTCCGACGTTCACGTGGATTAGCTCTTCCGGTGTCCATAGGGATAGATAGCTAGGACCTATTTCCGTAAATCAGAGTAACGTTTCTGTAGTGCCACGGCATGGACGACCTCTTTGCGCCACTCGAATGGCGCTGCCCTGGGATTGTGGACGTTGATAAACGCATCGATGGCGTCACGGACGCCCCACGGGTTGGTGAAGCTCGCGCCCCGCAGGGCCGCGCGCACCAGGAGACTGAACCAGACCTCCACCTGGTTGAGCCAACTCGCATGGGTC
>Ga0163144_10025518_pt1 | contig 11539 bp, 9 predicted proteins | sample OliLak19BULKMAT1_FD_123175 | JGI IMG/M metagenome (GOLD analysis project Ga0163144, IMG submission 123175) | Freshwater microbial mat bacterial communities from Lake Vanda, McMurdo Dry Valleys, Antarctica - Oligotrophic Lake LV.19.BULKMAT1 | ecosystem: Environmental > Aquatic > Freshwater > Lake... | reverse complement strand
GACACTTGGTGGTTGTCGTTTGCGCTCGGCCACCGCCGCTGCGCCTGCGTGTGGTCCTTGATGCGCCTCTTGATGCGCCTTGCTACCCCCGCCTGTCTTCGGCAGCTTGCTACCAATGACTAACTCGTCCGCCAACTGTCGTGCCGCCCGCATCATCTGTCGGGCCGGCCTCCCGCGCGTCGTCGCCGCGCTCTTCGCCGTGACCCACGTCGCTGCCCTTCGCGCGCAATCACCGGACGCCTGCGCCGGCCACTGGGAGGGCGCGATCGAGCTGCCGGGCGCCAAGCTCGCCTTCGACGTCGATCTGGCGCGCCTGCCCGACCGCAGCTGCGCCGGAGACATCTCCATTCCGCTGCAGGGCGCCAAAGACATTGCGCTGATCAACGTCACCGTCGTTGGCGACAGCCTGCGCTTCACCATTGGCGGCGTTCCGGGCTCGCCGATGTTTTCCGGTGTGCGTGGCGCAGACGGTCGCACCGTCACGGGCACGTTCACCCAGGGCGGCGGCAGCTTTCCGTTCAGCATGTCCACCGCCGCGTCGGCCAGCGAACGCGCGCAACAGGCACTCGCGGGATTCGAAGCCTTCGTCGACTCGGCTCGCGTCGCGTGGAAAGTCGTTGGACTCTCCGTTGGCATTACGGTCGACGGAAAGACGGTCTATCTGAAAGGACACGGCGAGCGCGATCTCGCAAAGCGTCTCCCTGTCACGCCGCAGACGCTGTTCGCCATCGGTTCGTCATCCAAGGCATTCACGACGTTTGCGATGGGTGCGCTGGTCGATCAGGGGAAGCTGCAGTGGGACGTGCCCGTCAACACGTATCTCCCGTGGTTCCGCATGCACGACGAATCGGTGTCACGGCGCATCACGCCACGCGATCTCGTCACGCACCGCAGTGGACTTCCGCGACATGACCTGCTCTGGTACAACAACACCATCTCCACGCGCGAAGAACTCGTGCGTCGGATCGCGCACCTGCCGCTCAACAAAGATCTGCGCGAGACCTTTCAGTACAACAACCTGATGTTCCTCACGGCGGGCTATCTCGTGGGAAACATCACCGGCACGACCTGGGAAGCCGGTCTGCGACAGTTGGTACTCGATCCGCTTGGCATGAAGCGCACGAACTTCTCAGTCAAGCAATCGGAGGCCGACCCGGATCACTCGCTCGGCTATCGGGCGCAGAACGATTCCATCCAGCGGCTTCCGTACCGCGACATCTCGCTGGTCGGCCCGGCTGGTTCGATCAACTCTTCAGCCGAAGAGATGCTCAAGTGGGTCGGACTGCATCTCGCGGGCGGCAAGCTGGGAAGCACGCAGGTGATCCAGGCCAGCACGCTCAAGGACATGTACCGTCCATACACCCCGATCTCGGGGCTCGGTGATGACGCCGAGCTTGGCCCGATGAGCTATGGCCTGGGCTGGTTCATCGACACCTATCGCGGGCATTATCGCGTGCAGCATGGCGGCAACATCGACGGCTTCACGGCCTCGGTCACGCTGCTTCCGAAAGACGGGATCGGCATCGTCGTCCTGGTGAATCAGAACGGTGCGGCACTTGGCGAGCTCGTGGCGCGCCACGCGATGGACCGTTTGCTCGGCGGCGCCATGCGCGACTGGAGCGGACAAGCACTGGCGCGCACCAAGGCGGCGCAAGCGGTGGCGCGTGTTGCGACACAGAAGAAGGCGGCGGCGCGCATTCCGAATGCGCCGCCAACGCATCCGCTCGCGGCCTACGCGGGCACGTACGCCGACTCCGGGTACGGTGCAGCGACGGTCTCGATCGAACGCGACACGTTGCGCGTGACGTACAACGGCATCAGCGCGCAGCTGCAGCCCTGGCACTACGAAACGTTCAGCGCGCTGCGCAATCCGGACGACCCGACCTTCGAGGACGCGCAGTTCACCTTTCGCACATCCACGGCCGGCCGTGTGGATGCGGTGCTGGCGTCGATGGACGCCAACGTGCCGCAAACCGTGTTCCGGCGGCAGCCCGATCCGCGTCTGCTGAACGCCGCGACGCTGCAGCCGTTCACGGGGCGCTATCAGATTCCCGGCGGGCCGTTGGTGGTGGTGTCGCTGCGTGGCAACGTGCTGCTGTGGACGCAGGGGAGCGGGGCACCCGCCGAATTGGCGCCAGAGGATGGAACGCGCTTCGTGGTGAAGGCGATGCGATCGAGGTGACGTTCGCGCTCGATGCCGCGGGGAAGGTGACGGGCGCGCGTGTGGTGCAGCCGGGGGCGGTGACGGAGCTGGCGAGGGTGCCGTAGGAGACCTACCCTCCGAACTGCAACCACCACGTGTCGAGCTTCGGGTTGAGGTTCTGGGCTTTGAGTGGGCGCGATCGACGAGCGCCCGAGCGAAAGCGATGATGTCAGCCCATCGCCAACCCACAACTCGAAGCCCGAACCCGAAGCCCGACACTTGGTGGTTCGACGTAGGTGACCCTCCGCTCGCCCTCTCTTCGCTTTTCTCGTGCACCGCCCGGAAGTACGCCACCACATCGAGTGTGAGCCTCGCCTCGCTCCCTCTCGGCGCCCAGACGAGCGTTTCGCTCCGATCTCCGGCCGCGCATCGTCCGGCATCCACCGCTCGATCACGCGCGCGTCGAGATCGACGATCCAGTACTCCACGCCGTGCCCCTGGTAGACCGGCCGTTTCTCCACGCGGTCGTATCTGGCCGTCGATGGCGACAGGATCTCGATTACCAGCAGCGGTCCACCGGCCGCTTCGACGGTGTCCGGCAGCTTGCCCGCCACGGCCGGAATGGCACTCATGCTCTGGCTCGAGGTGCGTATGCGGGCCGCACTCCACGTTGACCGGTGACGGAAACAGGTAGCCGAGCCGTTTTTCGCTCACGAAAGCTCGCATCTGATCGGAGAGCTTCACCGCCGCCGATTGATGCAGCAGGCGCGACCAGAAGTACGCAATCGCAACGACCGAACTGCCACCACCAAGTGTCGAGCTTCGAGTTGAGGTTCTGGGCTTTGAGTGGGCGCGATCGACGAACAACTCGTGTACAACGGGCGATATTGTCGGCCCATCGCCGAGCCGAACACGAGGCGTTCTAGATTGACGCTCCGGCCATCACCCGCTGGGCACGCCATAGAAGTGCGCGCGCGCGAGTTCAGCGAGGCGACCGACGCTCGCGGCAGCAGGCACGAGGCTCAACGCAATGAGCGCGGCCGGCATGAGCCAGTCTGATTTCATCGACTAAACGCTCAGCTCCGGAGTGAGGTTGCGGCGAATCCCGACGCTCCCCATCCCCAGCTCACCGCCAACCGCGAGGCAGCCGGCGAGGTTGTTGGTGGAGTCCGCGTGCGGCTCACCGCGAGCCATCGACGAACGAGCCACGACAGCTGTGCCGCGCTCAGTTGGGCGTCAGCGAGGGTGTTCCGCTGTACCCCCGTCGACACGAGCGCACCGCTGGTGAACCGAAGCTCCCATTTTCCGTCGCGCCGCGCGTTCTGCTGCGAGTCCGAGGTCCGTGCAGCGGCTGCCTGTGCGCCGGACACGCGCAGCGGAGCGAGCAGCAGCGTGCCCACACCGATGGCGGTCGGTGTACGACGAGCGACCGCGCGACGGGTGGCGCGGTTCGCGAGCCGCGAGGTTGATACGGCGGAAGCGATGGACATGGGAGATCCCTGTCGATGATGTGAGAACCGCTGTGGTATGAGTCGCTGTCTGAGGGGATGCGCGGATCGCTCGATGAAGCGATGATGGTTGCGATGCCGGCATCGTCGAACACGATGTGCGTGCGATGGGGATGTGAATCGTGAGCAGCCCGTCATGGCGGTCCTCCGATCGATCGGAGTGATGCCACCTCGACAGCGCTGCTGCCCGCAACGGCGAGTGCCCCAACGGCGAGCATCGCGGCGACGGCGAACGTCGTGTGCATCCCGACGGCGAGGGCCGTCGCACTCGCGCTCGTGATGTCGTGACTCGATGATGCGACCGCGAACAGCGCGCCCAGCACGGATGCCCCCGTGATGAGTCCGAGATTGCGCGAGAGGTTCAGCAGCCCTGAGGTGACGCCGCGCAGCGCCGGGTCCACGCCGGACATCACGGTGGTGTTGTTGGCCGTCTGAAAGAATCCGTACCCAGCGGTGATGATCGCGATCGGACCGACGTAACCCGCCACGCCGAGCGAGACGGGGGAAACCGAGAGAGCGAGCGCACCGGACGCGATGCCCGTGAGGCCGACGATGCTCATGCGACGTGCACCAAAGCGGTCCGCGATGCGACCGGCTGGCGGACCGGTGAGCGCGGTGACGATCGGCCCGACGGCCAATACCAACCCGACCGCCGCCGCGTCGAGCCCGAGCGCGCGCGCGAGATAGAACGGCCCAACCACCAGCGTGGCCATCATCACCGTCGAGACGAGCGCGCTCATCACGAGACCGGCGCGAAGCGTCGGCTCGCGAAGCATCGCGAGTCGTATCAGCGGCGACGCAGCGCGTGATTCGACGAGGCTGAAGAGACCGAATCCCACGATCGCCGCGACCAGCCACGCCACGTTGAGCACGCCGAATCGGCCTCGGCCCACCGTGACGGCCAGTGCATAGGCCGCAAGCGTCAACCCAAGCAGCGTCGTTCCTGCGACATCGAAGCCTTCCCGCTCGGCGTGCGGCAGGTGGCGATCCGTCGGCAGATATCGATGGGCGAGCACCAACGCGGCGAGGCCGAGAGGCGCGTTGAGCACGAAGAGCGCGCGCCAGCTGAACGCGGCGATGAGTAGGCCGCCGATTGATGGACCGAGCGCGGTGCCGATTGCGGACATGGTACCGAGCAAACCCATCGCGCCGCCGGTTCTGGACGCGGGCACCGTTTCGCCTATGAACGCAAGCGTGAGCGCCATCATGATCGCGGCGCCGATACCCTGCAGGACGCGGGACGCCAGCAACAGGCCGAGCGTGGCAGCGAGTGCGCACAGCACCGACGCCGCCGTGAACAGCGCGATTCCGGTCAGCAGCAGGCGTCGCCGCCCAATGATGTCACCAAGGCGCCCCGCACTGACGATCAGCGTCGTGATCGCCAACAGGTAGGCAAGCACGATCCACTGCACCTCCTGAAAGGAGGCACCGAACGCGTTCGCCATGCTCGGCAGGCCCACGTTGGCAATGCTCGTACCGAGTGCCGACAGCAGCGTCGACAACGAGAGCGCGGCGAGCGCACCGCGAACGGAAGGGACGGAGTCGGAGGTCGCGACGGACACCTCCGCGCTCCTCGCCACCGTCGGGCTGACGGAGGCATGAAATCGCTTCTGCGACCGGGAGAAGCGCGTGGAGGCGATGATCTGAGCGATTGATTTGGTCATGAGCGAACAGTCGACGAGTTTTGATGTGGCGTGAAGCGCACTGCATGCACTGTATTCATGCGTTTGACGCCATGTCCGAGTAGGTTTCCTTCATGAGCAATCCGGATTTCAACCTCCTCATGACGCTCGACGTCCTGCTCGCAGAAGGGAGCGTCACACGCGCGGCGGACCGGCTTGATCTCAGCGCCTCGGCGATGAGTCGGGCACTGGCGCGACTGCGCGCCGTGACGGGCGACCCACTGCTGGTCAGGGCGGGGCGAGGGCTCGTTCCGACACCGCGTGCGCTCGAACTCCGTGAGCGCGTGCATCAGCTGGTCGAAGACGTCGGCGCGGTGCTGCGCCCGGCGGCGCGAATCAACCTTTCGCGGCTGATGCGTACGTTCACGCTGCGGACCAGCGAGGGGTTCGTGGAGAACTTCGGTCCGGCGCTGCTGCGTTGCGTCAACAGGGACGCGGCCGGCGTACGCCTCCGCTTCCTGCCGAAGGCGAACAAGGACAGCACGGCGCTGCGCGACGGGACCGTCGATCTCGAGACCGGAGTGGTGGAGCCGACCACCAGTCCCGAGCTGCGTGCGCAGGCATTGTTCCGCGACCGGTATGTGGGCGTCGTGCGCAAAGGACACCCGTTGAGCACAGGCCGAATCACGCCGGCGCGATACGCGGCGGGGCGACACATCTCCGTCTCGCGGCGCGGGCTCGAGGATGATCCGATCGACGAGGCGCTGGCACCGTTCGGCGTGAAGCGCGAAATCGTCGTCGCGATACTCGGCGGATTCTCGTCAGCGCTGGCGGTGGCCCGGGCCTCCGAGCTCATCGTCACCGTGCCCGAGCGCCACACCGGAACACTGCGCGCCGGCATGCACAGCTTTCCGCTTCCATTCGCCACGCAACCGATCACGATCTCGTTGCTCTGGCACCCCCGGCTCGACGCCGACCCGGCGCACCGATGGCTTCGGGGGTGCGTCCGCGAGGCATGCGCGGAGCAGCGAGGCACGGCAGGGACGAGGGGAAGAGCGGGCCGGCTGGCTGAGTAGGGGACCCACAGCCCGAAACGGGGTGGTTGCGCGGCCGACGCGGTCACACGGAACGGAACGGCAACCACCAAGTGTCGAGCTTCCGGTTCGGGTTCTGGGCTTCGAGTGGGCGTGATCGACGAGCCCCCGAGCGAAAGGCGATGATGTCGCCCATCGCCAACCCACAACCCGAAGCCCGAACTCACATTCCGACACTTGGTGGTTGCCGTTTGGCGATTCGCCCCTCGCTCAGCACTGCGGCAACGCCCACCCCCTCTCGAGCGTTCTCTTCCTGCACCCTATCCGGTCGGCCCCGCCCGCCGTTCGCTGTACCCCTCCTCTGCTCCTCTCCGACATATGCGAGTACTCTCGCTCTCCCTGGCCGCCGCCGGCCTCGCGCTCAGCGCGTGCGCCAAGCCGGCACCAGCTCCCGCGCCGGCGCCAACTCCGACGCCCGCCAACACTCCTGCGCCGGGTCGTGGCGGTGGCGTCGGTGCCCCCGCGACCGGCGGTGGCGGTGGAGGCGGCCAAGGTGCTCAGGCCGGCGCTAACGCGCCGGACCCGGCCCCTCGCCCCTACACGACGGTCATCACCTCTCGCGCGCTCACCAAGAAGGGCGTCTTCGCCGTCCACCAGATCGGCAGCCGCCTCTACTTCGAGATCCCGCGCACGGAGCTGGGCAAGGACTTCGTTATCGTCAGCACCCTCAACTCGACGCCCGACGAGATCGGCATCCGCGGCACGCAGGGCGGCAACAACCTCGTGCGCTTCGAACGTCGCGACAACCGCATCCTCCTGCGCGAAGCGAGCTTCAGCGAAACGAGCGCCGTTACCACCGCCGCCGGCAAGCTCGCGTTCGACCTGATCGCGCTCACCCGCATCCTCGCCGCCTTCAACGTCGAGGCCTACGGTGCCGACAGTTCGGCCGTCATCGAAGTCACGCGCATGTTCACCGGCGGTGTCCCCGAATACACCGCACTCGGTGCGCGCGCGACGGTTGACGCGACGCGTTCGTATGTCGATCGCTTTGCCGCCTTCTCACGTAACGTGAACGTGACGGCCGTGCAGACGTTCACTCCGCAGCCCACGCCGGGTGCCGCACCGGCCGGTGGACGCGGTGGCGCAGGCGGCGCGCCCGGCTCGACGACGGAGCGCTACACCTTCTCCATCGCCAAGCTCCCCGACGTCCCCATGAAGCCGCGCCTGCTCGACGAGCGCGTCGGCTACTTCGGTGTCACGCAGCGTGATTTCTCCGGCAACTATCAGCGTGTCGAGTCCAAGCGCTACATCGGTCGCTGGCGTCTGGAATGCTCGGACAAGAAGGTCGGCAATCTCTGCGTGCCCGTGAAGCCGATCACTTACTACCTCGATCCCGCCACGCCGGCGTGGATCAAGCCGTGGATCAGGAAGGGCATCGAAGACTGGCAGGTCGCGTTCGAAGCGGCCGGCTTCTACAAGGGAATCATCGCCGCCGACGCGCCGAACGATCCCGACTTCTCGGGTGAAGACGCCACCGTCGCGATGGTGCGCTGGCTGCCGTCGTCCACCGAGAACGCCGTCGGTCCGTCGTTGCGCGATCCGCGCACCGGCGAGATCATCGACGCGGATGTGCAGACGTACCTCAACGTCATGAACCTCACCCGTTCGTGGTACTTCACGCAGGTCGGCCATCTCGACAAGCGCACGCACAAGTTCCCGTTCCCCGACACGCTCACCGGCCGCCTCATGGAGTACGTGACGGCGCACGAAGTCGGACACACGCTCGGCTTCCCGCACAACTTCAAGGCCAGCTCGATGTACCCGGTGGACTCGGTGCGTTCGAAGTCGTTCGTCGCCAGAATGAGCCACACGCCGACGCTGATGGACTACTCGCGCTTCAACTACGTCGCGCAGCCGGAAGACAACATCGCGCTCGACGACCTCATCCCGAAGGTTGGTCCGTACGACAAGTACGCCGTGATGTGGGGGTACTCGCCGATTCCCAATGCCCGCACGCCGGAAGACGAGAAGCCGACACTCGACAAGTGGGCGAAGATGCAGGACACCATTCCCTGGTATCGCTTTGCCAGCGACGCGGGTGCTGGCGGTGCGGACCCGGGCGAGCAGTCGGAGGCCGTTGGCGATGCCGACGCCGTCAAGGCGACGACGCTTGGCATCAGGAACATCAAACGGACGATGGCCGTTTTGGAAGGCGCCACGGCATGGAAAGATGGTACCACCTACGACGATCTCGAGGAGATCTACGGCCGCACGGTTGGACAGTGGGCGACGGAGCTCAATCATGTCTCGCGCATCATCGGCGGCGAGTACAAGCAGGAGAAGATGGTCGGGCAGAAGGGATTCGTGTACCGCAACGTCGAACCGGCGCGTCAGCGTGAAGCGCTCAGGTTCCTGCTCGACAATGCCTTCACCACGCCGACGTGGCTGCTCGACGAAGGTATCCTGCGTAAGATCGAAGCGAGTGGTTCGCTCAATCGCGTTGGCAACGCGCAGGCGCGCTCGCTTGGCAGCATCGTGGCCAACGAGAAGCTGGCGCGCATGATCGAGATGGAGGCGATGGCCAAGAACAAGAACGATGTCTACGCCGTCTCCGACATGCTGGCCGACCTGCGCAAGGGACTGTGGAGCGAGATCAACTCCGGCGCCGACATCGATGCGTTCCGTCGTCGCCTGCAGCGTGTCTACCTTGAGGCGATGGCCAGCAAGATCAACCCGCCGCCGACACCTGCCGCCGCAGCACCGCAGGGTGGGCGCGGTGGTGGGGCCGCACCGGTCTCAACGGCCGACTTCCGCCCCATTCTCAAGGCGGAAATGCGCGCGCTGGACGCCGACCTCGCGACGGCTACGACCAAGACCTCGGACCGCATGACCAAGGCCCACCTCGAAGACGCGCGCGACCAGATCCGGAAGATGCTGGACCCGAAGGACTGAGCAAGGACTGAACGACGAGTTCCACCCATCACGTAGCGTTGGTGCGAAACGCCGGAACAGGTTTGTTCCGGCGTTTCGCACAGCTACGAGGACCATGCAAAGTGCGCGCCTCCCACCAGCACGAACGGCGCCCACGCGACCACGTCGGCATCGGTGCTTCGCAGGGCCAGCGTCGCCTCCTGAAACGCCACGGCCTCGTCACACTGCGTCGTTCCATCCGCTCCCCACACGCGCCCGTAAAAGTCGACCATCCACGCGACTGTCGCATCGGAGTACGCGGCGGCGCTACACTCTGGTGCATGACCTCTGCGCAGACCGACGAGTGGACGATCATTGAAGAGCTGCTGCCGAGCGGCTGAAAAGACGCCGCGCGAGCGCAGCAGGCGTCTCCACGGGTGCGCTAGTCCAGCACCCCCGGGCGCGCTCCTCCGACTGCTGTTGTTCCATACGGTCCACGGGAGCGGGCTGCGCGAGACGGTGGCCCAGGCGAAGGCGGCAGGCTTAGAATCGATGTCGCCGGTGGCGCTCTTCAGGCGGATGACGACCTCGGGGCGTTGGCTGGAGTGACTTGCGGATTGGCGTCTCCATTACACGGTCGACCTGTGCACGCTGCGTTGTGACTGGCCGGCACCTCATCTTGGTCTTCACCACCCTCTCCCGCGACGCCCTCGACGCGGCCGGGATGCTCGAATTCTGCCGAGGTCGCTGGCGAATCGAGCACGTCTTCGAGCGGCTGTAACAACTCCTCACGCTCGGGCATGTTCCGCACCAGCACCCCGCCGTCGCGCGCAGCTGGATCTCCGCCAAGCTGGTCGCCTCCCTCTTGCTGGAAACGCTCTATCGGAATGCCCGATCTTTTTCCCGAGGCTACCGGATCTCCTGACCCGTGCCCACCCGAGGCCGACGGGACCCGGAGTTGGGCGTGGACGGTCGTCGCCATTCATGCCCTGCGTCACGCGCTCTGTCCGGCGCTCACGCACGGGCAGCTGTCCGCCGCCACGACGGGTGGCGCGCTGGATATTCGCGAACGCCGAAAGCGTCTCCCGCAAGTCCTCCGGCTCAGAGATATAGTGCGAGCGTGGGTCTTAGGTTAACGCCTATGGCGCATCGCCCCCTGGCGTCGCGCCTCCGACAGCCGATAGGCGAGACCCCGCGCGCCCGTTTCGCAGGCGTCCATCAACGTCCGCGCATCGCGCTGGTCGGTCTTGGTGCGGCGCGAACGATTGGCGGACATCGGCGCATCGTTCGGATCGGCCACGATCACCGCGTGGCCCAGCGATTCCAGGTGGCGCGCCACCCACTCGCTCTCGGTGCTCGCCTCGAGCAGGATCCGGGCCCGAGGCCGCTCTCCGAATACGGCCGTGCACCGCTCCCGGCTGGTGGCGATGCGACGGTCGGTGATGGATCCGTCGTCCGCCGTGATGGACCGCTGACGCTCGCGCTTGCGCAGATCCAGGCCCATGATCTCCATGGTGACTGGCCTCCCGGTGTGCGCCCCGTCGGCCTACGGAGAGCGCGTGGATCGTGGTGGGGCCATGCGTGTCTCCACGAGACCGCGGAGGACCAGCCACCGCTTCATACCAACTTTCTCGGTCCTTGCGCATGTTGAAATCGGACGATAGTATCGCCCGTCGTCCCTGAATCGACACTAACGGTCCCAGCGCACCATCGTGCGGGACTGGCTCTGATATTCGATCTCTCCTCCCCAGAGCGATCGACAGCAAGTGCAGGCTTCCCGCGGTCACGTGCTCCTGTCGTCAGGGCACAGAGCGCGGTACGTGCGCGCTCTCGCGTGAGTTGCAGCAGGCTGCGTCGCCCCCAGGAGCCCGGCGTCGCAACGGATCCCGTCTTCTCATCCAGGGACAGCAATGTTGAACCAATTCGTGGTGCCGCGGTGGCGGCGACTGGTGGCGGGGCTTGTCGGCGCGCTCCTCCTTACCCCGGTGGTTGCGGCGCAGGCGCAAACGGCGGTGTTGACCGGCAGCGTGAAGAACGAGTTCGGTGATCCGATCGAGAACGCCAACGTCTTCGTTGTGGAACTGGCGATATCGGTCGGCACAAACGCGCTGGGGCGCTACAACATCGTTATCCCGACCGATCGGGTCCGTGGACAGGTCGTACAGCTTCGGGCGCGCGCGCTGGGCTATCGCTCGGTGGCTAAACCGAAGTTCGGTGTGAAATTGTGCGCTAATACGATCGCATGTCCTTGGTATTGCTGGACATAGGTCAACGAAACGGTGTGAACAATGCGCCCATGTAATAGCGCCAGTTTATCACTTG
>Ga0163144_10025517_pt1 | contig 11540 bp, 8 predicted proteins | sample OliLak19BULKMAT1_FD_123175 | JGI IMG/M metagenome (GOLD analysis project Ga0163144, IMG submission 123175) | Freshwater microbial mat bacterial communities from Lake Vanda, McMurdo Dry Valleys, Antarctica - Oligotrophic Lake LV.19.BULKMAT1 | ecosystem: Environmental > Aquatic > Freshwater > Lake... | reverse complement strand
GCGACGCCTCTCCTCGGAATCGGGGGAGGAGAGCGCGCGCTCGAGCTCGGACGGGGCCGGTCCGCGCTCGCTCATGGCAGACCCTCCGGAAGCACCCCGCGGGCTTCGAGCGAGCGCAGCACGTCCAGGAACTTGTCGGTATCGAGCACGAAGGTCAGCGCGCCGTTGTGCGATGTCACGCCGGCAAATCCGCGCGCTCCCTTGCTCCCACCGACGTCGGGCGTGGGCCGCAGCTCGGAGCTTCCGGTGCCGAAGACCTCGGTCACTGCGTCGACCACGAGGCCGATGGGGCAGCTTCCGCCGTCGACGAGGATCCACTTGGTGCTGCGCGTCGCATCACATGCCGGCAACCCGAAGCGGACCCGCAGATCGATGACGGGCACGACCTCGCCGCGGTGGTCGGCGACGCCCGCGACCTCCGGCGGGGTGTGCGGCAACGGCGTCACCGGGAGCGGGTTGACGATCTCGCGCACCACGCCGATGTCGATGGCGTAGAACACTTCGCCCACGACGAATCCCACCAGGCTCTTCTGGGGGTCGTCACGGTGAGGTTGGCTACGCGTTCGCATGGGGATCTCCGGGGCTGCCTTTCAGGATGCGAGCAGCGAGCGCAGCTCGAGGAGGATCACGAGCGAGGCATCGGTGGCGGCCATGCCTTGCGACGCGGCGCCGAGCACGATGGGCCGAGCGATCCCCGAGATGTACGGCGCCACCTCGCCGCCGAGCGCCTGGGCGGCGTGCTCGATCTCGTTCTCGGCGAGGCGATAGACCTGGAGCACCTCGTCGACGTAGAGGCCGAGCGTCTCGGCGCCGGTGGGGTTCACGAGGAGCACGCGGGCCCGCCGCGTCGGCGGCGACTCTTGAAGGCGCAGCCGGCGCCGCAGGTCCATCACGGTCACGAGCTGGCCGCGGACGCTGACGATGCCCATGACCGCAAACGGCGCGCGCGGCACCGGGGTGAGCGGGGGCGGCTTCAGGATCTCGCGGATGAGCGAGACCGGCCCCGCGTACACGTCGTCGCCCAGGCGGAACGCCAGGTACTCGATGCGCGGGCCGCGATCGGGCTGGCCACCGCGGCGGGCGAGGGTGCCGCGGGCGCGCGAGCGAACGAAGTCAACCATGGGCACCCTTGGCGTCGTAGCGGCCGCGCTCGGCGCTCGTGAGGGTCTCCTCGACGAGCGCCTGCACGTCGATGACGAGCGCGATGCGCTGATCGCCGAGCTCGGTCGCTCCCGCGAAGCCGCGCACCGCCTTCAGCGAGGGGCCGAGCGCCTTGATCACGACGTCCTGCTCGCCGACCAGGGCCTCGACCACGATGCCGAGGCGGCGCGCCCCGACGCTCGTGACGACGATGAACTGCCGCAGGCTGCGCGCCCCGGTCCGCGTGACGTTGCCCCAGCGCGACTTGGCGTTCTGGCCGGAGCCGAGCGAGGCGCCGGGGAGCTGCGCGCGCGCCGAGCTCTCGGCCAGCAGATCGTCGCCGGGCGCCGCGGGGGGCGGGAGATCGAACAGCCGGGCCAGCGAGCAGAGCGGCAGCGTCCCGCCGCGCAGGGTGATCATCTCGCGGCCGTCGATTTCGCGGACGGCGCCCGGGTCGAGCACGACCGCCTCCTGGACGTTGGCGAGCGGGATCGCGAAGAGCCGGTCGGACGAGCGGACCATGAGGGCGCTGATGATCGCCAGCGTGATGGGCAGGGTGACGGTGAACTTGGTGCCGATGCCGGGCTCGCTCGTCAGGTCGATGACGCCGCCGAGCTTGGCGATGTTGGTCTTCACGACGTCCATGCCGACGCCGCGGCCGGAGATCTCGCTGACGCTCGTCTTGGTGCTGAGCCCGGGCAAGAAGACCAGGTTGAGGATCTCGCGCGGGGAGAGCAGCGGGCCCTCTTCGGCGGTGATGATCCCGCGGCGGATCGCCGCGTGGAGGAGGACGTCGGTGTCGACGCCGTGGCCGTCGTCTTCGATTTCGATGACGACGTGGCTGCCCTTCTGGAACGCGTTGAGCGCGATGGTCCCGATGGTCGGCTTGCCCACCGCCTCGCGATCGACCTTGGACTCGATACCATGGTCGATGGCGTTCCGCATCATGTGCATGAGCGGATCGCTGAGCTCCTCGACGATGAGCTTGTCGACCTCGGTCTCGGCGCCGGTGATGACCAGGTTGACCGATTTGTCGGCCTCGCGGCTGAGCTGGCGCACGACGCGCGCGAGCTTGTCGAAGACCTGGCCGAGCGGCACCATGCGGACCTCGAGGATGCCCTGCTGCATCGCCGCGAGGTGGCGGTCGAAGGTGCGCTGGAGGCGGTGCAGATCGGTCGTGACCGCGCGGTCCGACTGGTTGCCGCGGAGGCGCTCGACCAGGCGCGCGAGCTGCGTGCGGACGATGGCCAGCTCGCCGACGATGTTCATCAGCCGGTTGAGCTTGTGGATGTCGACGCGGACGGTCTGGGCGACCGAGCGCAGGCTCTGCGCGGCCGGCCCGCGCGACGCGAGCCCGGTGCCGTCGGCGTCGGCCAGCGCCATGTCGACCCCGCGCAGGCTGTCGGCCGACTCGGGGGAAGTCTCGGCCGGGGGGGCGATGCTCGGCAGGTACGAGAGCGGAGGCGGGGTCGCGGCGCCCGATTGGCGAGGGATCTCCTCGACCGTGACGCCCTTGCCGACGAGCACGCGGGCGAGGTCGTCGGCGGTGGTGCGCGAGGCGATCAGGATGTCGAGCTCGATGGAGTCCGCGTCGGCGCCCGAGCCCGTCGGCAGGTACGTGATGATCTCGCCCATCGGCTTGGCGACGCTCTTCAGCTCGTCGAGCGCCTGGTCGATGGTCGCGAGGGCGAACACGACGCGCAGGCGGTAGAGCGCCATGCCCTGCGCGATGTTCGAACGCAGCCGGTGCTCCTCGTACTCGGTGAGCACCGCGAGCAGGCCCGGATCGAGATCGTACTGGCCGAATGGCGACGGCGCGCTGCCGCCGCCGGTCGCGCGGCGCAGCGAACGCACCAGCTCGTCGACCTCCGCGCCCGGGGTCTCGCGGCCTTCTTTTTCGGCCTGGAGGAGCCGCGAGTAGAGCTCGACGCTCTTGAAGAGCATGTCGAGCACCTCGGCCGTCATCTCGACCTTGCCCAGGCGCAGATCATCGAGGAGCTCTTCGAGCTCGTGCGACAGGGTGGAGATGCGCGCGGCGCCGAACAGGCCCGCCAGACCCTTCAGCGTGTGGACGGCGCGGAAGATGTCGTTGACCAGGTCGGGATCGGCGCGGCCGGAGCGCTGTGCCTCGTCGAGCGCCAGCAGATCGCGACCGAACCCTTCGACAATTTCCTGCGTCTCGGAGAAGAACTCTTCTCGCGCGCGGTCACCGCCCTCGGCCATCTAATTCCGAGCTCCGCGGGGAGGCATCAGGTGACCTCGGAACGGGGCGAACCCCCGCCGCGCAGTTGCAGGCACTTGCTGACGGCCTCGCGCAGAGACTCCCGTGAAAACGGCTTGGCAAGGAAGACGTCGGCGCCGAGCGCCAGCGCGCGCTCGCGGTCCCGCTCGGACGACATCGTCGAGATCACGATCACGCCGGTGTCGCGGTGCTGGGGTCCCTGCCGCACGAATCGCAACAGCTCGAGGCCGTTGATGTCGGGCATGTTGATGTCGGTGATGACGAGACCGTAGCTGCCGCGCGGGAGGAGGCGCAGCGCATCGAAGCCGGAGGCGGCCTCGTGCACTTCGACCTCTTCCGGGCCCTCCTCCAGCACTGCGCGGACGTAGGTCCGCATGGCCGGGGAATCCTCGACGACCAGAACGCTAAGCATCGCGGCGTAGGTTACCGGAAAGCGGGCTCGAAGAAGAGCTGTTGTTTCGTGAGCCAGCACGGCCGGCGGCGGGTCGCCATGGATCCCACCCCAATCATCCTCGCCGCGCGACGCGTGGAGGCTTTCTCACTTGTGGCTCTTGGGTGGGGGTCGCCTCCTGGAGTGTTTCGTTAGTGCCGGGTTACTGCCTTGGTCGGCGCGGTTCGCCGACCGCGCCCACCGCCCGTGACATGGACACGCCGAGAACGCGCCGGCTCGAGCAGTCCTTTCAGAACAGCAAGAGCTCGTCGCGCGAAAGCTCGTTTCCTCATGTCGTGAGGAAAAGACACGTCAGCCCGGGGCCGCTTGGATGCCAGCGCAAGCGGGCCCAGAGGTCAGCGAGACAGCGCCTGGACGGCGGCTGCAACCGCCGTTTCGTCGGCCGGGAGCTCGACCGGCGGGTTCCGAGAGGGGCTCGCGATCCCGGGCAACGTGCCGTCGTGATAGCGAACCTTCGCATCGGTGAACTTCAGCCCGCTCGCCGTGGAGACGACGACGACGCGATCGCGTCGTTCGATGACGTTCCTGGCGCGCAGCTTCTCCACGGCGACGAGCGCCACCGCGGTGTGGGGGCACACGTAGAGGCCGGTGCGATCCGCCCGCGCCGCGACGTCGGCGATCTCCTGCTCGCTCGCCTGCTCGACCACGCCGTTCGTCGCGGCGAGGGCTCGCATGGCCCGCGGCGCGCTCACCGGGTTGCCGATCTGGATCGCGGACGCGAGGGTGGGCGCGGCGCGGAGCGGCTGCACCTGGGCGTCGCCCGCCGACCACGCCCGGTAGAGCGGATTGGCGTTCTCGGCCTGGGCCGCGACGATCCTCGGCAAGCGGTCGATCAGGCCGAGCGCCTTCATCAGCTCGAAGCCGCGGTAGAGCGCGTACGCGTTGCCGAGGTTGCCGCTCGGGACGACGACCCACGCCGGCGGCGACCACCCCAGCTGCTCGGTCATCTCGAACGCGACGGTCTTCTGCCCTTCGAGGCGAAGGGCGTTCATCGAGTTGGCCAGGTAGACCAGCCCGCGCTCGGCCAAGGCCTGGACGATGGCCATGCAGCCGTCGAAATCGGTGTCGAGCGACAGGACGCGGGCGCCCGCGGCGATGGGCTGGACGAGCTGCGCGGTGGAGATCTTCCCGCGCGGCAGCAGGACCACGACGGGGAGGCCGGACGCGGCACCGTACGCCGCGAGGGCGGCCGAGGTGTCGCCCGTCGAGGCGCACGCCACCGCCCGCACCGTCAGCCGCTGTTCGCGCACGGCGTGGAAGACGGTGGAGACGAGCATCGTCATGCCCAGGTCCTTGAACGAGCCGGTCGGGCTCGTGCCGCATTGTTTGATCCACAGGTCGTCCAGGCCGACGGCTTCGCCGTGACGCCGGGCGAGCACGAGGGGAGAGTGGCCCTCGCCCATCGATACGATGGCTGCATCCGGGATGCCGGGAGCGACGAGCTCACGGTAGGTCCAGACGCCGGAATCGTAGGGAAAGCGCCCGTCGGCGCGACGCTCGCGGAAGAGCGCCTTCCACGCGGAAGCGCTGCGTGCGCGCAGGGCATCGAGATCGTGCGTGACGTCGAGGAGGCTGCCGCAGCGCGGGCAGCGGTACACGGCGACGTCGAGCGGGAGGTCGCCCGGGCACCCGGCGAAGCAGCGAAGGGTGGCAGAGAAATTCATTCGGGGGTCCGTCGTGCGGGAGGTTGCCGGGGCCGCCGGCGAAGCCGCGAAGGCTGGCGAGACAAGCCGATTCGGGGATCAGTTGTTCTGCGCGCCCTGGCAGATCCAGTCGATGATCGTCTGCTTTTTTGCGTCGGACAGGGTGGACTGCGGGGGCATCTTCTTCTCGTTCGGGCACACGCCGGTCGCCATGATCTTGTTCACCAGGTAGCTGCCCGAAGCGCTGCCCGGCTCGACACGCAGCTGGCCGTTGCAGTCCTGAACGGCGGCGACGTCGACCAGATCGGCGTAGGCCTGCCCGGCCTTCAAAGAGAGCCCCTCGGACGGGGTGCTCTTGAGGTGGCAGGCCGTGTTGTTGCCGCAGCTCTGGCTGAAGATCGGCTGCACGGCGCCTGCGAAGGAGACGGGATCGGTCCCGGCGGTCTCGCAGAGGTCGGTCGTGGTGGTGGTCGTGCCGCCGGAGCCGGTCGTGGTGGTGGTGGTCGTTGTCGAGGTGGTCGCGCTGCCACCGCCGCCGTCGGAGGTGGTCGCCGTGCCGCCGGTCGTACTGCCGGTGGTCGCGCCGCCGGTACCACCGCCGCCGGTGGTGTCCGAGGTGGACGACGAGGTTTCGGAGCAGGCTGCGATCAACGCGAGCGCAGCGAAAACGACGAACTTGTGAGAGCGCATGGACGGGCCTCCGGAGACGCGCGGGAAGCTAGTGGAAGAGGCTCCACGGCTCCATCGCGTTGGCGCGCTGTTGCCGTGCGAGCGCATGTCGCCGGTGTGAGGGCGACGAGGCGGCGAGGCAACTGAAAAGTCGCGCTAACATGACCGGGTGCCGTCGCCCCTGGAGAGCCGCTTCCGGCGAGTGTTGCCGCGATTGCGCGCGTCGGTGGCGCGCGCAGCGTACCTTCGCAGCGAGCTCGAGGTGCACCACGAGATGGCGGTCGCCGTCGCGTTCGACGGGATCTGCGGCAGCGCCGAGCAGGCCGACCCGGTCGCCCGCGACGTGCTCGCCTCGCTCGTGACGCTGCTGGGCGAGCCGGCGCTCGCTCCGCGATTCGAGACGCTGCGGCGGCTCGCCGAGCAGCACGCGTTGCTCCCCCTCGGGCGCTTGCTGCGCAAACCTCCACCGCCCGCGCGCGGCGAGCACCCCGAAGACGGCGGTCTGACCCAGCGCGTCGCGACGGCGCGTGACGGCCGCCCGCTGACCCTCGGGGAACGTCGCGCCCTTGCCCGGCGGCCGTCGCGCGCTGCCCTGGATCGCGTGCTCATGGACCCGCACCCGATGGTCGTGCGCAACGTGCTGAGCAACCCGCGCCTGACGGAGGACGACGTGCTGCGCCTGGTCGCGCGCCGGCCGGCGGTGCCGAGCGCGATCGTCGAGGTGGCGCGCCATCCGTCGTGGTCGCAGCGCGTACGGTTGCGTATGGCGATCCTCCAGAACCCCGGGACTCCGCCCGAGATCGGGGTCCCGCTGGTGCGCCTGCTGGTGCGCCCCGAGCTGCTGCGTCTGCTCCACTCCCCCGACGTTCCGAGGGTCGTGCGCGCCGCCGCCAAGGAGATGCTCGAACGCAGGCCACCGGTGCCGGAGCGCGACGACACCCCGCGGCAGTGAGCGGGTCCCCTGGCGAGCTCCGCATGGCCCGCCCCAAATGTTGCCGATGTCCCCGGACGTAGAAAGTCGAGGAACGCGGTGTCGCGGACGACCGCGGCCTGTCTCGTGCTCGCGCGGAACCTCCGGCAAAAGAGTCGTATTTGCGACGGGCGTGCTTTTGACGACGATCGCGGGCCAAACGGCGCGGTTGACCCCCGAAACCGCCCACCCGTAGAGTGCGCGTGGAGGGATTTGCCCCCACCACCCGGTCCGGCATGAAGATTTGCCCCCAGTGCAACCAGCGTTACCCCGACGACAGCGCGTTTTGCTTCGTCTGCGGTGCTTCGGTCACCAGCCCTGACGATCCGCGCGTGGGCACCACCATCGCCGGCCGCTACGTGCTCGAAGCACGCATCGGTCAGGGCGGCATGGCGACCGTGTACAAGGCGCGGCCGCGGCTGCTCGACGGCGCCCGCGCGCTGAAGCTCTTGAACCCGGACTTTGCGCAGGATCCGACGCTGCGCGAGCGGTTCTTGCGAGAGGTCAAGAACAGCCGCCGCCTGGTGCACCCGAACATCATCGAGATCGTGGATCACGGCGATGCCGAGGACGGCGTGCCGTACATGATCATGGAGCTGCTCGAAGGGTCGAGCCTCGCCACGCTCATCGATCATGGGCGCGTGCCGCTTCGCCGCGCCTTGCCCATCTGGATCCAGATGACGCGCGCCCTCGCCCGCGCCCACGATTTCGACGTCATTCACCGCGATCTCAAGCCCGAGAACGTGTTCGTCCTGCCCGGCGATCGGGTCAAGCTGCTCGACTTCGGCATCGCCCTCTCGAAGCAAGACTCCCGGCTCACGAGCATGGGCGAGGTCTTCGGCACGCCGCAGTACATGGCGCCGGAGCGCATCCGCTCGGCCGACGCGACGGGCGCCTCGGACCTCTACGCGCTCGGCATCCTGATGTTCGAGATGCTGGCGCAGAAGCTCCCGTTCGAGGCGAACGATCCGACCGGCTGGCTGGCCGCGCACCTCAAGCAGACGGCCCCGCGCATCCGCGACCTGGTGCCGGACGCGCCCGACACCCTCGACAGCCTGATCGCGTCGTTGCTCGAAAAAGAGTCGACGCACCGCCCGGTCGACGCCCACCGCGTGCTGCTCGAGCTGAACAACATCGCGCAGGAGATCAACGTCCCGATCCCGCCCGAGACCGAGGCGCGGGCCCCTGCCCTCACCGGCGTGCCGGGCTCGGATCTGTGGGCGCGCCGCGGCGATCTGTTCGATCGCATGTTCAAGCGCGCGGGCTCGCCGCCCGATCTGGCGCGCACGGCCGAGACGTTGCGGGCCAGCGCGGTGCGCCTGTCGGAGCTGCTGACGCTCGCCCAGGCAGAGGCCAAGACCCTCACCGCGATCGAAGAAGAAGGCTACCGCGAGCGCTTCTCGATCGGCCAGGCGATGGACACCAAGTCGTCGGATGCGTCGTCGTACCGCGCCGAGGCGCGATCGGCGCGGGCCCGCGTGGTGCCGCTCGGCGTGAAGGCGCGCGCCTTCAAGCCGCAGGTCGAGGCCGCGCACAAAGACCTCGTGTTCTGGGAAGGTCGCAGCGGCTTTCTCGAGCCGTACCGCGAGCTTTCGCGGGCCTACAAGAAGCTCGCCGACCTCTGCGACCAGTGGTTCGTCTCGCGCCAGGCCGAGCTCGACGCCGAGAGCCTGGCGGCGGACCGCGAGCGCACGCTCGCCGACATCGACGTGCAGATCAAAGAGCTGCGCACCCGCCTCGCGGAGGTCGACGAGAACGTCGAGAAGCGCCGGCGCGAAGGGCTGGAGAAGCTCTCCAGCATGGGCTTCGAGGCCGACCGCCTCGAGGTCGAGCTGCTCCACCTGGCGTCGCGCTTCTGCGGGCCCCTGCGCTCCAAGCCCGAGCTCGGACAGCTCTTCCAGGAGCTGCTTCGGGACAGCCAAAAAGCCAGCGCGCGCTAGACCTCCCTTCCATGACTCCAGCGGCCACCTCCGAGAACGACGAGGAGGCGACCCCGCCCCCTCCGGAGCGCCCTGGGGCGTTGCGGCCGCTGGCCCCCGATGTCGAGCTGGCGCCTCCGGAGCCCGAGGGGTCGTTGCCGCTGGCCCCCGATGTCGAGCTGGCGCCTCCGGAGCGCGATGGGCAGCTGCGGCCGTTGCCGCCGGCGCCAGGCGTCGAACCACCGACTCCGCTGCGCAAGAGCCGGCTGCGTCGCGTGTTCGAGGGTCTCGGCGTCGGGATCGGCCTCGGGATGGTGTTCTCCGGCGCGCTGGTGGGAGCGGCCTTGATCCACCTCGATCTGCCGGCGTCGCACCGGGCCACCGAGCGGATCGTGCGCACGGTGCTCGACGGTGTGTTCATGGGCACCGTCGACGCCCAGGGCATCGAGCACCTCGGGCTCGACGGCGTGCTCATTGGCCTCGTCGTGGTGCGCGATCCGAGCGGCGTCGAGGTCATCCGCGCGCGCGGCGTGCGCGGCGAGGCGAGCGTGCCGACGATCCTGCGCGTCGTGCTCGGCAGCGACGACCTCAAGCTGGTGCTGCCGTTCGTGCGCATCGAGCAGGCCGACGTCCTGGTGGAGCCCAACGCGCAGGGCGAGATCTCCATCGCGGCGGCGTTCACGCTGCGCCCGCAGCCCAAGGGACCGCCCGGGCGCGCGGTGCACCTCTCGCTGCCGCACGTCGAGATCGGCTCCGGGTACGTGCACGGGAAGCCCGACGGGGTGCGCCCACTCGACGCGGACATCCGCCATCTGGTGGGCTCGCTCCACGTGAAGCCGGGCTCGGTCGTGATCGACGTGGAGCCGACGGGGATCATCGAGCGCAAGCTCTTGCCCGGCGCGACGACCGTGGTGACGGGGACGGCCGACTACCACCTGCGGGTGTTCGGTCCCAGGGACGACGCGGACCCGACGCCGTTCGGCACGCGCATGTGGGCGGCGTTCGGCGGGCGCGTCGGGAACGTCGAGCTGATCGCCCGGGGCCTGCTCGAAGGGGACCACGTCGAGCTGTCGGCGCACGCCCCCCGCGCGCGAGCCGAGCACGTGAAGGCGCTGCTCCCGAGCTACCCGATCGACGACATCGTCGAGGCGCACCTCGAGGTGAAGGGCGATCTGCCGAAGCTCGACGTGCAGGTCTCGGCGCAGACCGACCACCACGGCGCGCTCTGGGTCGACGGCCACGCGGACCTCGGCTTGCCGATGAAGGCCGACATGACGTTCCGCACCCAGCTGCTCGACCCGCGCGCGGTGCTCGCGACGCTGCCCGACGTGCGGATCACGTCGACGGGCAAGGTGCACGCCGAGATCGGCGCGGTGGTGTCGGTGCGCATCGACGCGAAGACCGAGCCGACCGTGCTCGAGACGACGCCGGTGCCGGCCGCCGACATCGTCGCGCTGTTCGACGGCTTCGTGTGGAGCGGCTCGGTGAAGCTGCACGAGCCGGGCGCGCCGATCGACGGGACGTTCGCGCTGCTCGCCGACGGCAGCGTGCGCTTCGATGCAACCGCCAAGATCGCGTCGCTGGCGCAGGTGCCGCGTCTCGAACGAGCGAGGCTGAGCGGCGCGGCCAGCGTCCACGCCACCGGCACGGTGCGCGGCGACCGGCTCGACGCCACCGTGCGCGGCGACGTTCGCCGGCTGCGCGTCGGGTCGAGCCTCGCGGTCGACACCGGCGTCGTGCGCGGTACGGTGCGCGGTCCGCTGGCCTCGCTGGCGGTGGACGGGATGGTGTCCGCCCAGGATCTGGTGGTCAGCGGATACGCGCTGCGCGACGCCACCGCGCGGCTGTCCGGACCGATCGCGCGGCCTCGCGTGGTGGCCCAGGCCGTCGACACCAAGAGCACCAAGATCGACGCGGAAGGCACGGTCGACCTCAAGGGCGGCGCCGCCCAGCGCGTGAAGGTGCGGATCGAGCGCGGCGGGGCGGTCGCGCAGGGCACCGTCGCCAGGGTCGGGCAGCGCAACGGCGGGATCGGGATCGAAGGCGTGGCGCTCGACAGCCCGCAGCTCGGCAAGATCGACGGCTCGTTGCGCGTGGTGCGCGGCGAGCTCGTGGGCACGCTGCATGGCGAGCGCGTCGACCTCGCGGCGCTGCGAGCGCTCACCGGGCTGCCCTACTCCATGGCAGGCACGGCCAACGTCGACGTGTCGCTGGCGCCCGCCAAGGGGGGTCGCACGGGGAGCGTGAAGGTGTCTCTCGCGGACGGCGCGCTCTCGGTGCTGACGGGCGTGAGCGGCACCGTCACCGCGACGTTCGACGGCGATCGCATCACGACCGACGGCGAGCTCTCCGTCACTGGCAAGGGCGACCGCTGCGCCCGGACGATCGCCAGGCTCAAGCTCACGGGTGGCGACGGACGCCTCACGGGACCGCTGCTCGAAGCCCGCACCTGGCTCGGCGCGACCGGGCGCGTCGACGTCGCGGCCGAGGAGTGGGATCTCCAGTG
>Ga0163144_10025515_pt1 | contig 11540 bp, 8 predicted proteins | sample OliLak19BULKMAT1_FD_123175 | JGI IMG/M metagenome (GOLD analysis project Ga0163144, IMG submission 123175) | Freshwater microbial mat bacterial communities from Lake Vanda, McMurdo Dry Valleys, Antarctica - Oligotrophic Lake LV.19.BULKMAT1 | ecosystem: Environmental > Aquatic > Freshwater > Lake... | reverse complement strand
TACGCCGCCATCTTCTACGCCGCGCGGTTCAAGGCGTTTATCACCGTGGACGCGCTGCCCCTCTATGAGGCGCTGGTCCGTGAGGGCGCGTGGTGGGATCTTGTTGATGACGTTGCCATCCATCTCATTGGCGCCGCTTATCTCAAGGAGCGCAAGGCGGTGGAGCGTGTGATGGACCGTTTTATCCTGGACAAGGACATGTGGATCCGCCGCACCGCCATCATCTCCCAGAACAAGCACCGCAAGGCCACGGATGAAGCCCGCCTGTTCCGCTACTGCCAGAAGACCGCGCATGAAAAAGAGTTCTTCATCCGCAAGGCCATTGGCTGGGCGCTGCGCGAGTACGGGTCCGTGGAGCCCTCCCGCGTGCTGGCGTTTGTGGATGAACATCGCGAGGAGCTGAGCGGATTGAGCATTCGGGAGGCGTGTAAGCACCTGGGGTAGGGCCATCCAAAGTGGGTGTGCGTCAACCAAGTGAACAAGCCCAGGATGACGGATGTGCTCTGGCTTCCGGTTTGCTACGCGGATCAGCCATCCCCGCACCAGAGGTGTCCATGATTGCAGCCTTCACCATGCCGCGGTCCGTTGACGGCATCTTCTTCCACCGCCTGATCCAAGCCTTTTCCGCCGTTGTCATTGTCCTGTGCCTGGCCTGGCCCGCGCAGGCCTCCGCCAAGGGCGCGGTGCTCATCACGCACGGTGACACCATTGCTGACCTGGGCCCCATTGCCGCCATGCCTGACGGTGAGGATGGGGATGAGCTCCGGGGCCATAAAGTGGGTTACAAATACAGCTACTTTGGCCTGTTCTGGCTGGACGCGTGGACGTGGGACGGTGAGTTCTGCGTGTTTGAAGGCAACAACTTCATGCCGGTCTCCCAGGAGATGGCCACCGCGCTGCTGGGCAAGTCCGCCAGCGCCCCCGTTTTCTACCGGCTCCCGCCGCTGCTGCTGCTGATTCTTGCGTTTGTTGCCTTCAAGATCCTGACCCGCAGCAAGGATCAGGACGCGGCCGAACCGGCCCCGCCGGCGGAATAAAGGTCACTCTTTTACTGGGACACCCGCCGGGCCTGCGCGCGGGTGTTCCCGGTCCGGCCACCGTTGGTGGCGGAACGCCCGGGTTGACTTGCACAAGGCCGCCCCACCCAAGACACTGCGCCGGTGAGCGCCACCCCTCCTCAAGAACTCCCGCTGGACCCCATGCTTGCGGTCATGGAGCTGCTGTCCCGTCTCCCCGGCATTGGTGAGCGGACCGCGCAGCGTCTGACCTTCCACCTGCTCCGTCAGGACCCCAGCTATGCGCTGGCCCTGGCGGATGCGCTGACCCGGCTCTCGCGGGATGTGAAGACCTGCAGCCAGTGTTACAATTTCACCGCGTCTGACCCGTGTGTGATCTGCGCGGATCTCCGCCGTGACGCCGCGCTGATGTGTGTGGTGGCCAACCAGCAGGACCTGCTGGCGGTGGAGGCCTGCGGTGAGTTCCGCGGGACGTACCATGTGCTGGGCGGGCTGCTCTCACCGCTGGAAGGGATTGGCCCGGAGAACCTGCACATCAAGGAGCTGCTGACACGGTTGCGTCACGGCGCAGTACAGGAGGTGATCCTGGCGCTCCGTCCTTCAGTAGAAGGCGAATCCACGTCCTTCTACCTGCAGCGCCTGCTGGCGCCACACGGCGTGAAGGTGAGCATGATTGCCAGCGGCATCCCCATGGGCGGTGAGCTGGAATACGCAGACAAGCTGACCCTGGCGCGCGCGCTGACCGGCCGCCGTCCCGCCTGAACACCCACAACCTCGTCGTCACGGAGGGATCACGGCATGCAGGACCCTGAGCTCATTGAAGAAGCACGCAAGCTCCTGGCGCGCGAACGCCTGGCCATCCTCTCCACGCTCTCCTTGGCCCATGAAGGTCATCCGTTTGGGAGCATTCTTCCGTACGCGCTCAACCGCAGCGGCGCGCCGGTCATCCTCATCAGCACCCTGGCGGTGCACACCAAGAACCTTGCGGCGGACAACCGCGGCAGCCTGATGGTGTTGGAGGAGGCGTGGCGCGAGGACCCGCAGGCCGCCGGACGCCTCACCGTGATGGGCCGTTGGACCCCCCTGCCCGCGAGCGATCTTGACGACGTCAAAAAGCGCTACCTGGAGCGCCATCCCACGGCGGAGCAGCTCTTTGCCATGAAGGACTTCAGCTTCCACGTGATGCAACCGGAGCACGCGCGTTTTGTGGCGGGCTTTGGGCGTATGGGCTGGCTGACCGGCGGTGAGCTGCTGCCGGGGTGAACAGTCACTCCCGTGGAAGCCGGGCAATGGCTGCGCGCAGGTCTGGCCGCGGACCAATGTGCTTCGAGCGCGGTGCACCCGGCCCATCCTGTTGCGGGCTTCCCGTGCTGACGAGGAGATCCAACATCTCCGGCCCGCTGAGGACCCTGCCTGTCCGCTGCCGGTGAATCCCCTGCAGGCTCAGCACCGCGCCAGCGACGATGGGTGACGCGCTGGACGTGCCGGAAAAGTACGCCGTGTACGTGCGCTGGTCTGAGCATCCCTGGAGATCCCCATAGTCCAACGTGGCCACGTTGCGGCCCCAACCCTGCACATCCACGCGCGCGCCGTGGTTGGAGAAGTCCAGCCGCGCCCGGTCCACGTACCCCGCGTCCGGCGGCCCTCCGGCACCAACCATGATGGCCCCGGAGTTCCTGAACGCGCGGTCAAACCGCCGGCGGTAGATGGGCGCATCCAAGTTCTCCGCGCCGTTGCCGGCAGCCTCCACCACAATGACGCCGCGCAGGGTGAGCGTCTTGATGACGTCATACTCTGCGTCCCACCATTCCATGGGGACAAAGCCCTGCTGCCCGCCACCCGGCCTGGAATTGGGTCCCGGGCCGTGCAACTCTATAAGTAACACATCTCCTGGCCGGAGCCTGGAGCCCGCCGCCAGCAACGCACGTGCGGGGCCAATACCGCCCAGGCTGGCTGTGAAGATCCGGGCAACGTCAGGCGCAATGCCCGTCATGCCCAGCCCGTTGACCTGGCTGGCAACCTCACCCAGCACCGCGGTGCCGTGTTCACGCCATCCGCCGCCCATACGCCGGCCTGCAACATGCTGGATGCGTGCGCCCGGAAGGTCTTCATGTGCCGCGTTCCAGTCACCCTCCACGTCAGCAAACCAGACTCCCGCACCCAGACCTCCGGGTTGGGACCACGCAGCAACGGCATCAATGCCTTCTGGCGAGGGACGCAGGTACGCCTGCAAAAGGTCATACGGCGGCGTCTTGATGGGACAGATGGGGCGCGGCGCCTGTGTCACCAGCGCCGCGGGGAGTGCGGAGGACGCAATTTCACACGCGTCAAAGTGCGCCTGCTGGCAGACGCGCTGTTGGAACGCGCGCGCGTCTTCACCGTCAGGAATGGGCAGCCGCAGCCAGGCGGAGAGGTCCGGTGCCGCCTGGCCGGAGTGGCGCTCTGCCTCCGCCCGGAGCTGCCGGAGCTCTGCCTCCGGAAGATCAAAAAGTGGGGTGGCGGACGTATGGAACTGCGCCAACACCGCAGCGCTTGAGCCCGGCGCCAGCTTCAAGTGAAGCGCGCCGCCGCCCTCAGGAACGGTGGGAATGCCGGATGGCGTCTGTGCCAGGATGAACAGGCTCAGCAGTGAAGGGTGCATGGTCCCGGGAGTGTGGCGCACCGCCAGCGGGTTGCAACCTTCAGCGTGCCACCATCACCTTCCAGCCCGCCCACAACGAGGGATGACGAGGAGACTTTCCCTCCACCATCTTGAGTTGCCACGCGCGCAGCGCGGACACCCCGGCGTTGGCGGATGCCGTTTCCTGGGCCAGCGCGGTGGCGGCGGCGGCGTCCTGCACCGGCCAGAGCGGTTGCGCCACCACGCGTGCGCCAGCAAAGATCAAAGCACGGCGCGCGGCAGCACTTCCCTCGCTGCTGGTGTCACCGGAGCAGGCGGGCAGCGTTGCCAGCGCCGTGCCCCGCAGGTCCAGCGTGCTCCAGTCCAGCACTTCAAAAGTATGACCTTTATCATCACGCACCGCGGTCTTGCGCCATGCTGCCAGTGAACCAGCTTCCGCGGGATCATCCTTCTGCCAGTTGGCGCGGCCCAGTCCCATGACGTCATCATCCGGGGTGCGGCCGTGGCATTCCAGCGTGCCCTGGAGCTCCACCGCCTGCGGACTTCTCAGTGTCTCCTCCTGCGTGGCGGCGCACACACCAACAGAGGTGCAAAGCTCCCACGCGCCATCCTTCCACCGCGCATTCCCCGAGGCGGCGGGTGTGGCGCGCGCCACCAGGTCACGCGCGCTGGTCACTTCCCGCAGGGCAAATTCCTGCAGCAGAAACTTACCCTTGGCGTTCTTAAGCGCCGCCCACGGGAGGTCCCGCAGTCCGCCGTCCGAGGCGATGATCAACGTTGTCACACCCTTGAGGGCAGGGCGCAGCGGGGTGAAGATCCGGTTCTCCAGTTGGCGGCCGGGTTCAACATGCGCCGTGCTTGCCGGGTCACGCACGTGGGTCATGAATTGTTGCGCCAGCGCGTCCAGTGCGGGAGCTGGCCCCAGTGAAACCACCACCGGAGGTCCTTCATGACGGATGACCGCCGCGGCGTAGCTTCGGTGCCGGAAGGGGCGGTCATGCTGCACCGGGGTGGGGTCAAAGGTCCGGTAGCTGACAATCCCAACCAGCGCCGTGTCCGGGGACAGCGCAGCCTGGATTTCTGCCAGCTCCACAGGGAGAAACAGCGCTGCACGCTCGGAAAGGATGGACGCCGCCGCGCCGGAAGATTTCTCCGCGCGGGCGGTGAGCCCCGCCAGAAGCCCCGCAGCGTCAGCGGGAGACAGCTCATCAGAACCTCTGGACCTGACGGTTGCCAGCAGAGCCTGGTCCGCCATGGCAGCGTCCAGCTCCGCGCGCTGCGCAGGATCCGAGCGCTTCTGCAACGTCCACAACCGCGGCGATGCCAGGTCCAGGGACGCTCCGTGACGGCGGAGAATGGCATTCACGGCCAGTGCGGTGAACTCCGTGCGCGGCGCCGGTCCGTCCAGCAGCATGGACAACGCCAGGTGGGCATTCCGTGTGAGCGCGTTGTTGTGGATGCGGCGCAGTCCCATGGATCCCGCGGTGGCCACGTCCAGCGTTGTCAGCGCGTCCAATGATGAGGACGCAGAAAGGTGCTGGTGCGCCAGGTCCCACGTCCCTTTCTGCGCGGCCATTTCTGACAACGTGCGCAACGGGTACGCCGTGGACGCTCCGCGGACCCCCGCATGCTCACGTTGAATCTGCAGCGAGCGTTCCGTGGTGGTCCACGCAAGTTCATGGTTCCCCATCAAACGTTGGGTGTACGCCAGCGCATTCAAGGCCCACGCGGTCTGGACGCTGCGCTCTCCTCGCCGTGAGGTGGCCTCTTTGAGCGCCTCTTCATTGAACCGGAGTGCTGCGTTGAGGTCACCACGCTCTTCCTCGCCGTCAGCCACGCAGCGCAGGAGGTCCACGCGGTCATCCCGGGATCCGCCGTGGGTGACGTCCAGGATCTTGAGTCCGCGTGAGCACAGCTCCACCGATTTTGCGCTGTCATCTGCCCGCACAGCGCGCCGCCACAACCACGGAATCAACGCCGCGGATTGTTCCCCGTACGCGCGTTCGGTGCCGGCAATGCCGCGGTCCAGCAGCGTGCGGGTGGCGTCTTGCTCGCCGCGTGCGGCGTGCAGGCTGGACTGGAGGTCCACAGTGCCCAGCGCATCTGGATGGTCCTTCCCGTACGCTGTCTCCTCAAGGAGCAGCAGCCGGTTGGCCAGCTCCAGTCCGCGCGCATCTTCACCCACGTAGCCGCTGATCAGCACCAGCGACGTCAACGGGCCCGCAAGCTGCACCGCACGCTCACCAAGACCGGCGGTGATGATCTGCTGTGCGCGCACCACATCCGCCTCTGCGCGCACCACATCTCCCAGCGCGCGCCGGGCACCCGCGCGGGCCAGCAATGCGCGGGCCACACGTTCATGGTTCTCACCAAAGACTTCCGTACGGATGGCCAGCGCGGCATCAAGGTCAGACAGCGCATCAAGCACGTTGTCCGTGGCCAGTTCCATAAATGCCAGGTCAATCAGCGTGTCAGCCACCAGCGCGTGCCGTGGTCCGTGGATGGCGGTCTTGATGTCACGCGCGCGGGTGAGGTCCTTGATGCCAAGGTGCGGATCCTCATTCCGGTGAATCCGGGCCAGCCATTCCAGCGTGCTGGCCATGTCCATTCCGTTTCCGGCTTCAGTGCCGTCCAGGATCTTGAACGCGCGCTCCAACGCTGCACGTGCCTGCGCCGGGTCATGGCGGTTCAGGTAGTGGACACCCAGCGCGCGCTCCGCCTGCGCAACCAGGGGAGAAGCCTCCCCGTACGCCGTCTTCAGGACCCGGATGGCGTCATGGTGGCGGGTCTCCGCGTTGGGGAAATCCAGGCGTGCGTCCAACACGCGCGCAATGTTGGAGAGCGCAATGGCAACGTCCGGATGGGACTCACCACGTGAAATCTTCTTCAGATGCAGGCTCTGGTTGTAGTGCTCTGTTGCGCAATCATACTTTGCCAGGTGGAGGCAGACCTCAGCGTTCTCGTCGAGCGCGGGGATGATGCGTGGATCATTGGGACCAGTGGCCCGCTCCGCCAGGTAACGCGCGCGTGTGGCCATGGGCTCCGCGTTCAGCGCTTCTCCACGAGCGCGCAGGATCCTTGAGCGCAACAACAGGAGCGTCACCAGGGAACCGTGTTCACGCCCGTGGACGTCCTCACGGATCTTCAGCGCCCGCACCAGCAGCGGCTCCGCTTCCGCGTCCCGGTGTTGTTCCAGCAGCAGCAACGCGCGCACGTGCAGCACGTCTGAGACGGAGGGATGGGACTTGCCCAACGCGTTCTCGCGGATGACCAGGGCGCGGCCGCTGTGGGCTTCCACACATTCATAATCGCGCAGGTCCAGGCACACCGCAGCAAGGAGAAACAGGCTGTCTGAGACCTTGGGGTCACCGTACCCGACGCTGCGCTCCAAAGCGCGCGCACTGAGGCGCAGCGCCTCTGCGGCCGGTTGCAGCTTTCCTACGCGCGCGTACAGGGATCCAAGGCGGCCCATGGCCAGGCCAAACTCGGTGCTTTCCGGTCCGTCACTTTCAAGCCGGGCGTTGGCAACCGCCTCCATACTTTCAACAGCGTCCGCAAGCTTCCCATCTTCCTCTTCACTGGTGGCCACGCCCTCCATAAAACTGGCGTACGTGCGCAGCGCCGGCCGCTCCACAAATCCGGGCATGGGAGGGCGCCGCAGGCTGGCGCAGGCGGTGCTGAAGATCAGTGTAATGGCGACGGATGAGAGAAGCGGAAGACGGCGCATGAAACCGCAACGCTGCCTCTACAACCGCGCGCGTACAAGCGCCCATGTCTCAAGGCGGAGTTGCGGACGGCGGAGGTTCAGCGTCCACGCGCGATTCAATGCGGCGGTTGGCGCGCTGCTCAGCAATGACCTTGGACGGCGGCACCAGGGGTGTTGATGTGCCCATGCCCACCGCACTGACCTGTGCGGGGTTGATGTGCGCCTGCGTCACCAGCCACCGCCGCACCGCCTCAGCCTGGCGTTGGCTGAGCGCCTGCCGGTCCACACCGTCATCCTGATGTCCTTCCAGGATCACCCGGCGCCCCGGCTCCATGTGCAGCAGGCGCGCAAGCTGCTCAAGCTGCGTGTTGGCGACGGGGAGGAGGCCGTCATCATTCAAAGAGAACAAGGCATCTGCCGGCAGGTACACACGCTGTGGCTGCGCGCCAAAGAACAGTGCCGGGTCACGCAGCGCATCAAGCACATCCACGCGCTCCTCGGCGGCGTGCCGATTGCCGCCGTGTGCCACGTCGTCAAGGTACTCGGACGTTGGGACTGGTTGGTCCGGCGCGCCCATGCCCGTGACCTGGGACGCGGCGTAGCGTGCCGTGTGGGCTACGCAGTCATTCCCCACGGCGCGGCACAGTCCCAGCATTGAAAGTGACCAGAGCAGCAGCATCACTGCCATGGCGGGAGGCCGCCGCAGCACCGCGGTCACCAGCAGTGGAATCAGCATGATCAACGGTGTGAGCACCACCTCCGGTGAGCAGGAAGCCTTGGCGTCTGCCGTCAGCGCTCCTCGGCACAGGTAGACGCCCCACATGCACAGCAGCACGCCAACCCGGTTCTGCCATTTCTCATGCGTTGGCAGACGCCATGACCGCCGCGCGCCCAGCACCAGCACGCAGACGCTGCCCCACACCAACGCACTGCTGAAACCACAAAGCACAACGAGAAACAGGCTCCACACCAGGCCAAAGAGGATGGAGAAGCATCCTTCAAATTCAGACCCCGGCTCCCAGTGCTCAGGGCCTTCAACGCGCGCAGTGCCGGCGGGCGTGGCCTTGGTGACAACGCGCGGCGTTCCCGTGTCCTGCTCATCCACCACGCCGTAGAGAGTGCCTTGGATGAGCGAATGGACCTTGCCGTCCTGCTCAGCGCGTTGTGACAGCGTCCAATCCACCACGTGGATGTTACCCAGCCACACGCGCAGCCATGGACTCTGGGGCGCGGGGAGGCGGACGTACGCTTCTTCCAGGCGGTCCTGACGGAAGACGCGCTGCTCCGCTGCAAATGCGGGTGGCTCCACGTGTGTGAGGTTGTCCACGCGGCCTTGCACAAGGCGCACGCGGAACAGGGACGCATCTTCTGACGCCACTCCGGACATCACGCCGCTGAATTCACCTTTGATCCAGACCGGCGCCACTGTGTCAGCTCTTGCGCAGCAGCTTGATCAGCTCTGCCTGGGAAATTGCGCGAGCCACCGCGGGAACAGGCGCATGCCACTGCGGAGCAAACGGCGGGTCAACATCCACAAAAGCGGTTGGGTTGCGCCCCTGGTAGCCCGGGGAGAAGCTGCGCAGCGCTGTTGTCAGCGCCGCCTGCGTCTCAAGATACGCGGCGCGGATCACGGCGCGCGAATGGGCGTGGCGCTGGCGTTCATAGGCGGTGAGGACGTCCGCATAGAGCCAACGTGGGATGAGCAGCGGCAACATCACCAGCGCAAGGAACAACAGCGTCAGCAACACGCCAATGGCCGGCGCACGCCAGACCAGTGCAAGCCGCCGCAGGAGAAAGCGCGCGTGGGTGACATGGGTCTCGTACGCCACAAGTTGCGTCCCTTTGACGGCGGCAATCTCCCGCTCCACGCTGGCCAGCTTGTTGGTCAGGCTCAGCTGCAGCGCCTGGGCTTCATCCAGTTCATGGGTCTGGTCCGTCAGGGCGTCTTCCAGGATTTGGCTTGTGCCGGACACCTCCGCAAGCTCACGGGTGGTTTGTGCCAAGCGCTGCTGTGCCGCGTCCCGGCGCGTGCTGGCGTCGGAAAGGGCGGTACGCAGTTCAGAGCGCTGGTCCGTCAACGGTTGTAATACTGAAACCTCATTCATGGTGATCAGCGAACGCCGGTGCCGCTCCACGTCCTTCTCCAGTGCTGAATCAAAGACCCACAAGAGGGCGGGTTGGGCAAAGAAGATGGCCAGGAACACCAGCAGTACGGTGAGGACGGGCGGGAAATGCCACGCCGGTGACTTGGGAAATTCCAGGTGCGGTGCAACGCCGCCGCCGGCTGAGTAGAGCCGCAGGCAATTGATGGTGAACACGCCAAAGAACGTCCCCACCGCCAACCCGGCCAACGCTCCCTGGCCGGCAAGCACCGCGGCATGGCCGGCAGAGACGCTGATCAGAGCCACCGGGAACAGCTTCAGCAACGCCACCATCCGCAGGCCGGAGACAATGCCGCTGGCGGGGTGCGTCTTGAGCACCGCCTCCACAACGTCAGGGTCCACGCCGGCCAGGCGGCTGGGAAAGTGCGGCTGCATCATCCCTTGGTGTCACTGGTCTTGGGCTGGATGAATTCAGCAATACCTTTTTCATCCAGTTCCTGGGTCTTCTGCTCCCGGAAGCGCTGGTGCACGGCTTCTGAAAGCTCATTCTCATCCCGCCGCTCACGGCGCGCTTCTGCCAGCACAGAGTCCACCTTGTGGAAGCGGTCCGCGCGCGCCTCCACGCCACCGTTGCCATCAACGTAAATGTATGACTCTGGCTCCACGCCCTGGGAAGCCAGCAGCAGGAGTTTGCGGTTCTCCTCCAGATAATCGTAAGCGCCGCGGGTCATCATCATTTTGAAGAAGATGGGACCGGTCTCAATGGCAAGCAGCAACAGCATGATCCAGATGGGAATCTGGCCGCCAATATCGTGCGATATCTGGATGCGGCGCATCAGTCCGTCCAGGTGGCGCGCCTGCCGCGCGTTGCTCTCCCGCGTGCTGCGCCAACGGTCATCCAGCTGGTTCAGCTCAGCGCGCCACGTCTGAATGTCATCTTCCACGCTCTTGTTGGCCTTGGTGTTGCCCTCGCGGTCTGCGTTGAGCTCCGCTTCCATCTTGTCCAGGTTCTCTTTCTTGTCCCGCCACGCAGGCCCGCGCCCGGCCACGCCGCTGCCGGTCTTGCCTTCCGCTTCCAGCTCCAGTTTCCCCCGCTGATCACGGATTTCCAGGCGGCGTTTCTCAAAGTGATCACGGGATTCATCCAGACGCTTCTGGGCCACTTCAATTTTTCCGCGCAGTTCCTGTTTGCGTCCTTCCACACTCTGTTCAGCCAGCGTGTTGAGCTTGGCCAGGTATTCGTTCTGCTCCAGCTCCAACTGCGCGTCTATCTCTGGCTTGAGGATGCGGATTTCCAGCGGCTTGGAAATGCACACACCAATGATGATGGCCATGACAAGGCGCGGGAGGCCTTTCACCAGCTCACCCGCGGTGATGGCTTCCGTGCCGTCTCCTTTGCCGGTGCTGGAGACAATGAAGCGGTCCAGGTTGAAGATCACCGCGGCCCAGATGGTCCCCAGAACCAACGCCAATCCCACAGTGGGCCAGTGCGTTTCTGACGTCAGCGCGGTCTCACTCTTGGGTGCAAACACGGTGTAGAATGCGTACGAACCCGACGTGAACGCGAGCACCGCCGTGGCCAGCACAACGCCACCAATGCCCTCAAACTTCACGCGGTCTGAGTTGGGACACGCCGCAAGCAGCTCGCCATCAGCGCCCGAGCAGTACCAGAGCATCCGGGTCAACCGGTTGGGTGTGTACTTCTGGGATGCGGCGGGCTGGGTCATGAGGAGCGCTCTACGGCGTCAGGAGTGGGAGATGGATGCAGTTTCTCAAGGGCAACCCGCAGCGGCTCGGGCGGTTTCACGCGGTGCAGCAGGCTGGGCTGGCAAGGGGCAGCGTGTGCCCATTGACGTGCGGCCGATGCGCGCGCGGGTCCACGGATCCAGGAAAATTCCGGCGCCACCAACAGGGACACGGTGCGTGTGACCCTGCCGCGCAGCCACGTGAAGGTGACGGTGGCGTCAGTGGAAAGGGGCGGCACCAGGATGTCTTCATCCAGCGCGCGCCAGATGGTGCGGCGCAGTGCGCCCGCCGTCAGCACGCCGGAACCGCGGATGCAGACACGCACAGGAACCGCGCCGTTCACGGGACAT
>Ga0163144_10025510_pt1 | contig 11541 bp, 12 predicted proteins | sample OliLak19BULKMAT1_FD_123175 | JGI IMG/M metagenome (GOLD analysis project Ga0163144, IMG submission 123175) | Freshwater microbial mat bacterial communities from Lake Vanda, McMurdo Dry Valleys, Antarctica - Oligotrophic Lake LV.19.BULKMAT1 | ecosystem: Environmental > Aquatic > Freshwater >... | reverse complement strand
GGGTATGCAATTTTTCAATAACAAATGGCCAGATTTAATCGTCGCTTTTTTTATGGCAGCAATTGCCATTCAGTCCGTGTACAAAATTTTCAAAGTCGCGAGAAATGAATGGCCTAAAATTATTTACGATCAACTTTCCAATGTTTTGGAGCGCTATCGGCACCGTTTGACTTTGGTATTTTGACTTGCGAAGACGGGTGACGGTAAGGATGATCTTTGTAGAATGGATCTTCGGTTTTTTCTAGTTTTTCACCCTTTTTTTCTGAGGCCACATCACGCACTGATGGCTCACTCATTTGATAATTACTTTCTGGAGACCAAGTTTCACTTTTTACCTTGTAGGGTGAATTGCTAGTTTTGTTCCATTTAATTTTTGGTGCCTTGTACTCTTCGCTATAAGCGATTTTCCCTGCTGCCAAAATAATCATAGTCATAAATAAGTTTTTCATAATTACCTCTTTCTCTTATTACTCTTATCGGCAGATCAGGAAAATACTTGAGCGCCCTGGTCGGCGATAGCGAAAAGGTAGACAAATAGGCAGAAACTCTGGGATTATTAGCCTGTTAGAAAGCAGAGGGGTAAATATGGAAAATGTGCAAAACATCGGCAATCACAATAAACAAAAAAATCGTGCTTTAATCGGCATCATTGCCTTGGTGTTTGTTTTTTTTACCATGCTGATGATTTTTTCCATCTACACTATCAATGTTTTTAAGGATCATTCACTTGAGGCCTTTGCTGATGAGGGTAGCGGCTCAATTGCAGTGATTGAAATTGATGGCGTGATTATGGATTCTAAAAAAGTCATTGAAAATATATTAATCGCAGAAGAAGATCGTTCCATTAAGGCGATAATTTTACGCATTGATTCTCCTGGAGGAGCAGTCGGTCCGACACAAGAAATTTATCAAGAAGTAAGACGCATTGATGCTCTTTACGACGCTGATCCTAAAAAAGGAAAACCCATTTATGCTAGTTTCGGATCAATCGCCGCTAGTGGTGGTTATTATATTGGAGCTGCGACCAGACGTATTTATTCTAACCCAGGAACTTTAACCGGTTCTATTGGCGTGATTATGCAATTTGCTGATCTTTCAAAATTATTTGAATTTGCCAAAATTAATCCCGAAATTATTAAGGCGGGAAGGTATAAAGATATTGGTCAGCCGAGTCGTGAACTTACTCAAGAAGAGCGAACTTTGATGAATGGCATGATGGATGGAGTTCATCAGCAATTTATTCGCGATATTTTGAGTACGAGGGCAAAGAAAATTAAAGGCGACATAAAAGAAATTGCTCAAGGACAAGTTTTCACTGGTGAAGAGGCGATGCAATTGGGCCTAGTTGATTCAATGGGCAGCTTGTGGCAAGCCGGAAGAAAAATTCATGATGAGTTGCATTTAAAAGGTGACTTCGGCATGCGCTTTATTAAAAAGAAAAAGAAAATGTCTTTGCTGGATTTTTTTGATGATATCGAAGAAAGTGCGACGAACTTAAAAGACCGTGTCAAAGCAAATGCTGGATTATCGCCTTTAATGATGTTTATGTACGCGGGTTCATAAGTAATGGAAATATACTACTCATGGCTTCAAGACCATTTGCTAGCTGTAACCGCAGTAACTTTAACTGTGGTGCTGATTTATCATTACATGATCGAAAAAGACAGCGGAGTCAAACTCTCTAAACGTTATCGCCAGTCCATTTTCGAGGCCCAATCTAAAGTTTTTTTGAATGCGACTCAGTATTTAATTTCAGGAAATAAAGATTTGGCGATTCGCGAATTTTTAAATGCCGTGGATATCAATCGTGAAACCATTGATACATATTTTGCTTTGGGTGGCCTATTTCGCAGCAATGGAGAAATAGAAAAGGCCATTAGTATTCACAGGTCATTGATCGCTAGAGAAAATATTTCTGAAAACACTCGTCTTAAAGCGCTTAAAGAGTTGGCCTTTGATTTTGACAAGGGCGGCTTCATTGATAAAGCGATTGAAACTTATAAAGATGTTTTGAAAATCAATCGCGATCAATACGAAGTGATTCATTCTTTGTGCCGCATTTATGAAGATGTGGGAGATTGGGATCAAGCTTATAATTACCGCATTATGCTCTCTAAAGTGGGACACGAAAATCAATCTCAAACGATTTCCCATATCCTGGTGCAAAAATCAAAACAACATTTTGAAAATGGTGACTTTGGTAAATGTGAAGAAGACTTAGATGATGCTTTTCGTTTTGCTCCCTCTGTTTCGGCAAAAATAATGAGGCTTAGATTGCTCTTAACAAAAGGTGAGATGGAGGAGGCCAACGCGCTACTCTTAGAAATTATTAAACAACATCCTCTCTATGCTTCATTTGTGTTTGTTTCACTGGCCGAATCTTTTCAGGGACCAGATGATTTGCTGAAAAATTATTTATCACGGCTAGAAGGTTTAAAAAATTATTTTTTAGAAATTAGAGATGCTGAGTCTTTGGGCTTTCCTTCTGTGGTTTTATCAAAAGTGCGTTTGTTAAAAGATAAAGATCGAGCGCAAGAGGCCTACGATATTTTAAAGGACTGGATTCGTCAAAATTCCGCGCCCTCTGAAGTGCTGCGAATTGAATACGTGAAACTTTTAATTAAGTTAGGTAAGACGGAAGAAGCGGTGACTTATACGACAGAACTTTTAGAAGGTCTGCATAAATCATTAACCAGACACTTTTGCCGCTCGTGCGGTTATAATAGTGATGATATTTTTTGGCGTTGTCCGCAGTGCCATGAATGGGAGACAATTCAATTTAGATGGAAAGTTTAAACAAAGTACTTTTTATTTTTGTGATTTCTATTAGGCTATTTGCCATTGATTCAGCCGTTTCGGATGAAGATTTACAAAAAACTTTTAGAGAATTTGAAACGGCCAAAAAAACGGTTGAGGCGGTTTATTACTTTCGCGGATCTTTTGGGCACCTTCATCAAAATCCGAGCCGCTCGTCTATGACTCTAACCACCATTGCCTGTAACCACCCGGTAAAAATATTGAAAGTGGCCGGGGCGCAAAAAAAACAAGAAAATTTATTAGTTAATAAAGAATGGTATTTTGTCAGAGTGGCCAATTATGATGGTTATTTGCATAAAGATATTCTCAGCGAAAAGCGAGTGGAATGTTTCCAAGATAAATACCCGCGCTTTTTTGAGTCACTGAACTTAGAAGTTAATGATCTTTTTTATTGGGGAAAAATTCATGATCACTTTATTACGGGAAGGTCAAAAGTAAAATGAAAGCAATCATACTTTTCAGTTTATTATTCAGTTTCGGTGCTCAGGCCAATGCAGAGAAAGATTCGTTAATCGATTTTTCTTCGATTCGTGATGTTTTAAAAAAAGATCACCTGGAAAGTGAAGTCGCTAAAAAAGTTGAAACTGCGCAAAAACAAAAAACGCTAGCACGTAATTCTGAAAAGGCCAAATTTAATATTCCGGAAGCTCCAGAATTTTGGCCCTTTATGTCGGAGTTATGGTTAGTAAAAAATGCCACTCTTTTAAAGTGGGATTTTCAAAAACCAGATTATGGATTAAGTGAAGCTATTGGCGAATTTTTTGAGAGAATGGGACTTTTTGAAAAAAGATTTAAACTATTACTTTTAAATTCTCCTAATATTTGTCACGCCATTTTACCTTCAATGGAAAATGAGTTTATTATTATTTTATCAGTGCCTTTTATTAGAACACTAGATTTGTCTAAACCCGAAATCGCGCTTTTGGTATTCGAAGATTATATTCGCTTGCGCCAGGGACATTTTATTAACTTTGTTAAAGATTCTGAAGTAGAGGGTTTCATTGGTAAAAACTTTGATGGAAAGGCCATCCCAACCAGTGTGACAAAAAAAGTTTTAGCAAAATATGATGAATTGCTCTATGATAAAGGTTTTAGTTTTCAACAGCAATTTGAAGTGACGAATGAAGTGAATCAATATTTAAAAAACGATCTTTCTCTATGGAATCTATATTTAAAAATGTTAGAAAAATTAGATGGATTGGTAAAAACTAATATGCTCTATCAAAATTATGTGAAAATTTATCCGTCGCCAGAAATGCAAATGGGCTGGATTAAACCTAAGAAAGAACTGTAGAATCTATGTTTTGGTCGCCACGATTATTTTATTTTGGATTTTTCTTCTCACTAATGTGGGTGAGCTTTTTATCGTTAAGTTCCTTTTTTTCTTTTTTCCATTTTCAACTTAACCATGATTTAGGCACCATCGATGAATGGTTTATTGGCCAAGGTTGGGCCATTATCTTTTTTTGCAAAATATTTGCTTTTGCCGTGGTACTGAGCTTTTTGAAATTAAAAACAAACTTAAGATTGACCTTTAACCAAGTGATCAAAAGGGGACAGCAGCATTTTACTCGTGAAATGCAAATGGCCTATCTTATGATTATTTTTTTAACGATTGCGGTGATTCATCCGGACTTTAAAGGAATGCAGACCTTTGCTTTTAGTAAAATTTTTGTAGCGATATTTGGTGGGTTAGTTTTTTATTTTTCGGATATTTTTTTGTTTTATGTTCTTGTTTTGTTGTATCCCTTACATAGTTCCACGCAAAAAAGAAATGCTGTGATTCTTTACGGTCTCATCAGCTATTTTTTTAATAAGTGGATCTTTTTATTTTCTTATTATATGGACTTTAGAACGCTTTTAAACTTTTTTGTTTTATACACCTTGGTTTTTGAACGTAAGGAAAATTGGTCGTCGCCACTTAATTTTATTATTTTTTATTTAATCCCAACGATGGTAATTTTTGGCCTAGATCCGATGTGGAAGGCGGAATACTCACTGTTAAAAGCAAATCAGCATTTTTCTTTGCTGGAATATTTCGTAATGCTTAGTTTTGCAATATTATTTATAGAAATGAGAAGGCGTAAATGGCATTGGGCCATGGCGCTAATTTGGCGGAGGAAGTCATGGCGGAAAATAAGTTAAATATTTTGAAAATTGTGCTTGAGGGCGGACCAGTAGTAAAATTGGTTTTGCTACTTTTAATTGCCGCATCGGTGGTGTCGTGGGCGATTGTTTGGAAAAAAAGAAGGGCCTACGCGGCGATGAGCGAAAGCGATGAAGAGTTTCTAAAAATTTACAACACAGATATGCCGCTTGGGGATGTATTAGAAAAAACTAAAAGTTTAGAATTTTCAACCCTTAGAACAGTCTTTTATGCCGGTCATACCGAATTACAAAAAATGAAAATGCTTTCTGAAAATGATAATCTACAAAAATTGCGCACTCACTTTGCTAGCTTTGGTCTCACTTCCATTGAGCGCGCTTTAAAAAAAGGCGTAAACGATAGCAACACCCAACTTGACTCACTCTTAACTGTTTTAGCGAGTATTGGTTCTATTGCTCCTTTCATCGGGTTATTTGGAACGGTGTGGGGAATTATCGACGCCTTCTCTGGACTTGCCACCGGTGGGGGAAGTTTAGATGCAGTGGCGCCAGGGATTGCTGAGGCCTTAGTGGCGACCGCGATTGGTTTGGCCGCCGCAATTCCTGCGGTGTGGTTTTATAATATTTTCTCTCAAGAAAATTCTCAGTTTAATTCACAAATGGAAAACTTCGGCCAAGATTTTTTAAATGCAGTCGAGCGCTCAATTTTAAAAGGATAAAATATGGCCTTTCAAATTAAGAAAAAAAAGGGACCCATTTCAGATATCAACGTGACGCCACTGGTGGATGTGATGTTGGTGCTCTTAGTGATTTTTATGGTGACGGCGCCGCTGATGTTAAATGGAATTAAGCTATCGCTGCCCAAAACTAAAGAAGTGAATCGAATTAATTTAACTGCTAAACAAGTTATTTTATCTTATACCCGCGCAGGAGATTATTATATTGGTAAAGATCGTTTTATTGGTAACGAACTTATTCCTAAAATTAAACAAGAATTTAAAGAAAATGGCACTGATGTGTTATTTTTGCGTGCCGACGATGCATTAAAGTACGGACAAGTGACTAGATTGATGTCGCAATTAAAACGCGCCGGGATTACCCAAATTTCATTGGTGACGGAGTTAGAAAATCCATAATGAAAAGTGAACTAGAAGTAAATTATATTGGAAGATCGCTCGCCATTCATGTCGCCGTGGTGATGCTTTTGACTATTGGCTCTTGGGTTTGGCTGAAGATTTCACCGTGGGAGCGCGCAAGGTTAGAAAACTTAAAATTAATTAATGCTAGTGTCAGGGTTGATATGGTGGCGATGCCAAAGATGACTCTGAATGAATTAAAAAGTGCCACTATTCCCGAGCAAGGATCAGGGCCGGTTAGTGAAACAAAAGTTGAAGCAAAACCAGAAAAAATCGAGCCTGAGGTGGACACCAAAGATGCTTTTTTAAAAGAAGGTAAAAATAAAAAAAGTTTTGCCGACTTAATGAAAAAAATGCAGAAGTCAGCAAATGAAAAAGTGAGTGAAAAAGTTGGCGTGAAGACTGGTGCGAAAAATGATTCAGGAGAACTAAAGAATTTAATCTTGGCAGGAAATAAAATTTCACAGGGGACAGCGGTCACCGGTAACGGTGGCAATAATGATGGTGGTCCCTTTGTCGATTATATTTCTCAGCTACCAGAGCAAGTGCGCGTGTATTGGAAACTCCCCAGCTATTTAATGAATAAAAATTTAAAAGCGCGAGTGCGTGTTTATGTGGGATCTACTGGGCAACTTTTACGAGCGGAAATTTTTGAAAGCAGTGGTAGTCCTGAGTACGATCAGCGGGCAATAGAAGCGATTAAAGCTTCGGCGCCTTTTCCTGTTCCTGAGCAAAACATTCAGTCTCGTCTTTCCAAGGGGGATGTGGTATTAGGGTTTCCGCTCTAGAAGCTAATATTTTGTACGTTACAACATTCCTAGAAGACATAAAGGCATTTGTGATTCTTTCCAACTGTCGGTATCTGCAAAAATATATTTAGGTAAATTACTAATCCCCTTAAACTGACTACGTCCTTTTCCCTATTTAGCAATTATGATGTATTTAAAATTTTTGGACATTGCCAAAAGTATTTAATCTTCATAAAATTTTGGTCAACTTAAGGATGTGAGCATGAAATTTTTAATATTCGCTTTAATCATATTTTCAAAACTTGTCGCTGCCCAAGAAGGCCCGTCAATTATTGCCGTGGGGGACGCGGACATCGATCGCGATCGCATTTATTTTACTGCACCAACCACTAAAGGTGTGGCCTCCAATCAGCAGCGATCTGAAGCAGGAGAAATGGTGGCACTGCTGCGAAATGATTTTTCTTTTTATAAAAAGAAGTTTGAAGTTATTGCGCAATCGCGTGAGCATGACGATGCCGCCGATAAAAGTAATTGGGATTTTTTTAAGGGGCGCGGAACAAAATATCTGGTGAAAACTCAGGTCAGCTTTAGCGGCAAAGGATTTGAGCTCGCGGGAACATTAGTAAGTATTACTGACGGCAAGGAGCTAGGGAAATTAAAAAATTTCGTGCGTGATGGATCGCGCGCTGATGCTCATGAGCTGGCCGATCTTATCTATCAAAAGATCACTGGTAAAAAATCTATTTTTAAAACGAAAATTACTTTTGTTTCAGACGTAGGCGCCACTCGTGGCCGTTGGGTTAAAGATCTTTATATGATGGACTTTGATGGCAAAAGTGTGAAGCGTCTAACTAATGGCGAAGGCACGGTGATTTCACCTGCTATGTCTTATGACCAAAAAAAAATCGTTTACAGTATGATTAAAAATCACAGCAATGGTCGCGGGCGCAACGTGGATCTTTATATTTTAGATTTAGTAACAGGAGAAAAGAGTGTAATTTCTTCTAAACACGGCATCAATTCAGGTGCGATTTTTACTCCTGATGGAAATTATTTACTGCTGACTCAAAGTTATTCTGGCAGCGCTGATATTTATGAATTAAATTTGGCCACTCGCGCCGAGCGTAAAATTACGAAACATTATGCCGCTGATGTTGATCCCTCTATTAATGCAGATGGCACACTGATGACCTTTTTGTCTGATCGCGCCGGCAAGGCAATGGTTTATACCGCCAATCCTAGGTCCGTTGAGAGTAATGTAAATCGCATAAGTTTTGTGGGACAATTTAACGCCACTCCGCGCTTTTCTCCGGATGGAAAAAAAATCGCTTTTGCCTCTTGGGTGGATAACACTTTTGATATCTACCGCATTAATAGCGAAGGGCAGGGATTAGTGCGCTTAACCAAGGATTTTGGCTCTAATGAGGACCCGACCTTCTCTAATGATGGGGAATTCATTCTCTTTTCGTCGCAGCGCGTTTTATCGCGTTCTAAGGCCGTCCAAAATTTATACATTATGGACGCCGATGGTGAAATAATTACAGCTGTTACCGAAGGTTTTGGGAACTGTATAAGTCCTAGATGGTCTAACTAGTTGATAATATGCCAGTATGCCAAAAACTTTAAACACTTGAGCAAAAAAGTCTTGTAAAAATTCCATACGCTGATAATATTTACCTTGCGGTGCGTTGCGTTGTAAATGAACACTTTGGTAAATTGGAGAACAGCATGACTTCAGCAATTTTAATCTCAGACTCTTTGAAAAATGATCTTAACACTCAACTTTTAATGACTCTTGATGAAAATGTTTTCTTTCTAAAATTGACTAGCTCTCTAGTTGAAATGTTGCAGGTAGATGCCGGAGCAGCTTTTGTCACTGGTGAAGACCAAACGGCGATCTTAGTTGCTGACACAAAAAACTTAATTATCTCACAAGGTAGAGTTTCAAAAACTGATGGGATTAACGGTCACATCATGAGAACTCGCCGTCCCTACTTTAGTAACAATATTTCTCGCGATCCAGCTTTTGCTCAGGACTTAAAAGATAGCAAAGATGTTTTAACACAATTGTCTGTGCCAGTAATTGTAAATGATATTATGATCGCCGTGCTGCATTTTAAAATGATGAAAGAAGGCAGAGAATTTACTCGTGAAGATATCACACGGGTACAAGATTTATTAATCGCGGCAGAAAGACCCTTAACTAATATAAAAATGTTTTTAACAGCAAAATTGTTAAATGAAACATTACAGAAAAAAATCGAAGAAAAAGAGCGTCAAATTGAAGTGAGTGAACGTGGACCTAAATTAGATGAAGTTCTACGCATTCAAGAAAAAGAAGTGATTGGAAAATCAGAAGCGATGAAAAACTTATTACGCTTAGCTGATAAAGCAGCTTTATCAGAAGTAAATCTTCTGCTTCGAGGTGAGTCTGGTGTCGGTAAAGAAGTGATCGCTCGCCGAGTTCACTGTCGTGGTGCTCGTCGTGATCAAGCTTTTATGACTGTAGATTGTTCATCATATACAGAATCACAATTAGAAGTGGAAATTTTTGGTGAAGAAGCTAACGCGGTAAAAAATGTTCGTTTAGGTGCTCTTGAATTGGCCAATAAAGGAACATTATTATTAGAAAATATTCAACAAATGCCAATGACTCTTCAGGCAAAATTATCGATGGCCTTAAAAGAAGGAATCGCACATAAAGTTGGTGGGAAAAATCCCTTTAAAATTAATGTGCGCTTAATGACTTCAACGGTAGCGAACTTAGTAACTTTAATCGAAGGCGCTAAATTTCGCGAAGATTTATACTACCGCTTAAATACAATTATGATTGATCTTCCAAGTTTGCGAGTGCGTCAAGAAGACTTAGAATTACTAGCGAACTACTTTTTAAATAAAGGAAAGTCGGTTGATAAGCATAAGTCATTTTCTCCAGGTGCCATCAACGCCATGATTGATTACAACTGGCCAGGAAATATTCGTGAATTACAAAACGTGGCAGAGCGCGCATATATTTTATCAGAAGGAATGATTGTTGAGCGTGAGCATTTAGCTGATTCAGTGAAGAAAATTGAAAAAGTGGTGGATCAGAAAAAAGTAGAAGAAAAAGTAAATTATAATGAAATGACTTTGGAGCAATTAGAGCGCAGACATATCGTTTTTACACTTGATCACTTGAGTGGAAATAAAACGAAGACGGCCAAGATGTTAGGGATTACGGTTAAGACTCTCTATAATAAGCTACATAGTTACGGACTGATCGAAGCGCGTGAAGATGCTTCACTTCAGTAGTCAGAAAATTTTGTAAAAACGAAAGGCCACGAAAGTGGTCTTTCTTTATTTTTTGTGAGCAGGACTTAAGAAAAAAGACAAAGTGCCTACAGTGACAATACCTAAGCCGATCAGATAAGTTTCACTTTTAAATTGAAATATCATATAAAGACAAGTGATCAAGCCTAGCAGGGGCAGAAAAGAAAAATTCTTCCATTGCAGTGAGAATTTAAAAGGACGAGGAAGATTAGGTTGTTTGAAACGCAAAATAAAACTACACCAATTCACCACTCCAAATCCTAAGAGGGCCACCAGTGAAGAAGCACTGGCCAAGCTTTCCAAATTTCCCAGCAAGAGAAATAAAGCGCTCACCATAAAAACGATAGCGACACTTATTGAAGGTGAATTTGATTTTTTATGGGTATAACTAAGCAGCTTGGGAAAATCTCCACGTTTAGAGATACCAAACGTCATCCGACTGGCGGAGAGTAGAGTAATTAAAACTGTGTTGGCGGTAGAAAAGAGAGCAATGAAACTTAAAATGCTGACCCACTCCTGACCAATATTACTTAAGGCCTCTGCCAGAGGAAAATTGCTATGTTCTAAAATTTTTAAAGGAATAAGGCGCAATACTGCTATGGCCACTGCGACATAGAGAATGGTCGTGACAAACAAACTGATTAAGATCGCGCGTGGGATATTTTTTTTAGGGTCTTTAGTTTCTTCGGCGAAATTGGCCATATCTTCGAAACCTAAAAAAACAAAAAAGATTAAAGCTGCTGCATTAAAAGTTCCTGGCGAAAAAATAGCGGGAGAATGAGGAATCGCTTCTCGAGTGAATCCAAAATAAATGATTATTAATAGACCCAAGACCTCGACTGCAGTAAAAATTAAATTAATGCGACTAGATTTACCAATGCCCAAAAAATTAATCATGGTCATTAATATGAGCAAAATAAAAGCACTAAGATTTTTGGGCCAAGATATGAAATGCTCTAGATAGCCACCAAAAGCAATGGCCACTGTTGCTGAAGTAAGTAGTCTGGCCAAAATAAGAATAAATCCTAAAAGAAAATGTGGGAAATGATATTTGGGATAGGCTTTAGTGAGATAGACATATTCAGCTCCCGCATAAGGAAACATGGCGGAGAGTTCACAATAGGAAAAAGCGGTGAGAATTGCCACTGTCGATGCTAGCAGAAAACTTAACCAAATTGAATTTCCAGCAATAAGAGCAGCTGGGGCCAGAACAGCATAAATACCTGCCCCAATAATGGATCCAATGCCAAAAACACAGAGAGAAAAAAGATTAAGATGTGCCCTAAGTTTTTTTTCCTTCATGATTAGGAAAGAAGAATTCTGGTTGTACCATAAGTGACCGAGTGTGCAGCAATATGTGTGCTAGCTGATTTGGCACAACGACCACAGCAAAAGAAATTTTCTTCAAATTCTATACCGTGTCC
>Ga0163144_10025509_pt1 | contig 11542 bp, 21 predicted proteins | sample OliLak19BULKMAT1_FD_123175 | JGI IMG/M metagenome (GOLD analysis project Ga0163144, IMG submission 123175) | Freshwater microbial mat bacterial communities from Lake Vanda, McMurdo Dry Valleys, Antarctica - Oligotrophic Lake LV.19.BULKMAT1 | ecosystem: Environmental > Aquatic > Freshwater >... | reverse complement strand
CTGTTCGACTAATTACTAACGACTAACGACTTTTCTGTCATGTTACAACCCAAAAGAACCAAGTTTCGCAAAACCCAGAAAGGGCGCGTGAAAGGGCTGGCGACCCGGGGCCACGAAATTTCCTTCGGTTCGTTTGCCATCAAATCGCTCGAACCGGGTCGGATTACCGCCCGGCAGATCGAAGCCGCCCGTATCTCGGTAACCCGCGCCATGAAGCGTGAGGGCCAGGTATGGATTCGGATTTTCCCTGACAATCCCATTACCAAGAAACCCGCCGAAGTTCGGATGGGGAAAGGAAAAGGGGCACCTGAGTATTGGGTGGCCAACGTCAAGCCCGGTACCATTCTGTTTGAATCGAATGGGGTGCCGCTCGCACTTGCTCAGGAAGCACTGCGCCTCGCCGCTCAGAAACTGCCGCTCCGCACGAAGTTTGTCGTTCGGCGCGATTACCAGGAAGAAGCCGAATAACGCTTAACCCTTCACGGTGATGAAAAACAAAGAAATCAAATCGCTGAGCGTCGACGACCTGCAGCAACAAGTTGCTCAGGAACGGGAAGCACTCGATCGGCTGAAGTTTGCGCACGCCATTTCACCGATTGAAAACCCGATGCGCATCCGCACCTCGCGCAAACAAATTGCCCGCTTGATGACCGAAATCTCGGCTCGTCAACGTCAACAATAACCCGCTGACGAAGCGAAAACAACTTCCAATCATGGAAATCGAATCGAGAAACCTTCGGAAAGTCCGCGTCGGGCGGGTTCTGAGCAGCAAGATGGACAAATCGGCTACGATTGCCGTCGAGCGCAAAGTGAAGCACCCGATTTACGGAAAGTTTCAGAAAAAAACGACCAAGCTGATGGTGCACGACGAAAACAACGAGTGCGGCATCGGCGACACCATCCGCGTGATGGAAACCCGGCCCTTGTCGAAAAACAAGCGCTGGCGGTTGGTTGAAATTGTAGAAAAAGCAAAATGAGTTTACAGTCTTCAGTTTACAGTTGTTTTCAACACCTAAACTGAAAACCGAAAACTGAAAACTGAAAACTTAACAAGACCATGATTCAGCAAGAATCCAGACTCAGCGTAGCGGATAACAGTGGTGCCAAAGAGGTACTAGTCATCCGTGTGCTGGGAGGTACCGGCAAGCGGTACGCATCGGTAGGCGACAAAATCGTCGTGACCGTGAAATCGGCACTTTCGTCGAGCAACATGAAAAAAGGCACGGTATCGAAGGCCGTCGTGGTGCGTACCCGCAAGGAAGTACGCCGCAAAGACGGGTCGTACATCCGGTTTGAAGACAACGCCGCCGTGTTGCTCAACAACAACGACGAACCTCGTGGCACGCGCATCTTCGGCCCGGTCGCCCGCGAATTGCGCGAAAAGCAGTTTATGAAAATTGTTTCACTAGCTCCCGAAGTCCTCTAAACGGGCGCTGCTCCGAAACCAACGATGGCAACGAACACAACCAAAAAACCGAAGCGGCACGTCAAGTCCGGCGATACCGTGCTGGTTCTTTCCGGCAATGCCAAAGGGCAGTCGGGTAAAATCACCAAAGTGCTGATTGACAAGCAGCGCGCCACCATCGAGGGCGTGAACATGGTCACCAAGCACGTGAAACCCACCGCGACCAGTCCTCAGGGCGGCATCGAACAACGCGAAGGTTCCATCCACCTCAGCAACCTGATGGTGATCGATCCTAAAACCGGCGAAGCAAGTCGCACGGGTCGTAAGCTCAACGACAAAGGCAAGCTTCAACGCTTCAGCAAGAAGTCGGGCAACTTTATCTAAAGAGTTTTCAGTCACCAGTTTTCAGTCTTCAGTTGAATTTTATTCACTAAAAACTAAAACTGAAAACCGAAAACTGAACCGTGGGTCGGAAATCCACAAACCAGTTGAACCAATGGCAGCTCCCAGACTGAAAGAAAAATATTACAACGAAGTAGTCGGTGCGTTGAAGGATAAATTCCAGTTCAAGTCGGTCATGCAAGTGCCCAAGCTTGAGAAGATTGTCATCAACAAAGGCATCGGCGCGGCGGTAGCCGACAAGAAATTGGTGGACGTGGGTGTCGACGAACTGACGACTATCACCGGCCAGAAGGCCATCGCCACAATCTCCAAGAAAGCCATCTCGAACTTCAAATTGCGCGAGAATATGCCCATTGGGGCGAAAGTAACTCTCCGGGGCGTGCGCATGTATGAATTCCTCGACCGGCTGACGACCATCGCTCTCCCCCGTGTTCGCGATTTCAAAGGCATCAGTGACAAAGGGTTCGATGGCCGGGGCAATTACACGCTGGGCGTGAAAGAGCAGATCATTTTCCCGGAAATCTCGATTGATAAAGTGCAGAAGATTTCGGGAATGGACATCACGTTCGTTACGACGGCGAAAAACGACGAAGAAAGCCTGGAGTTGCTCAAAGCACTCGGCATGCCCTTCGCCAACCAGAAGAAGCCAGTTCAGTAGTTTTTGTATCGGGTCAACCCGTACCGGATTGACTTTTTGCGAAAATGATTCACTCATACAAATTCAAGCCAGCAAACTAACATGGCAAAAGAATCCATCAAAGCGCGCGAGCGCAAACGGGAAGCCACGGTGGCCAAATACGCCGCCAAGCGCAAAGCCCTCAAAGCCGCTGGTGACTACCTCGCGCTGGTCAAGCTGCCGCGAAACGCCTCGCCGGTTCGTCTCCACAACCGTTGCAAACTGACGGGCCGTCCGCGTGGGTACATGCGTAAGTTCGGTATCTCGCGGGTAACCTTCCGCGAAATGGCCTCGGACGGCAAAATCCCCGGTGTGACCAAGTCGTCCTGGTAAGATTAAGTTTGACAATTCGTTACGATTCCCTACTTTTGCAGGCCCGTTTTGAAACGGGGTATGCGAACAACGCATCGAAGCCATGACAGACCCCATTGCAGACTACTTAACCCGGGTGCGAAACGCCATCAAAGCGCGTCACCGGGTAGTGGAAATTCCTGCTTCCAACCTCAAAAAAGAAATCACGAAAGTGCTTTTTGAGAAAGGATTTATCCAGAATTACAAATTCGACGAGAGCACTGTGCAGGGCATCATTAAAATTGCTCTCAAGTACAACCCGGTGACCAAGCAGTCGGCCATCGTCAATCTGACGCGTATTAGCAAGCCCGGTTTACGCAAGTACACCGGTTCGACTGAAATGCCCCGCGTCCTCAACGGATTAGGCATCGCCATCCTTTCGACTTCGAAGGGCGTGATGACCGACAAAGAAGCTAAATCGCTCAACGTGGGCGGCGAGGTGCTGTGCTACGTTTACTAATTGCCATCAAGCCATGTCACGAGTAGGAAAAAAACTTATTACGCTGCCGGCTGGCGTGTCGGTAAACGTTGAAAACAGCTTGGTCACAGTGAAAGGCCCGAAAGGTATCCTCACCCAAGCTATCGACCCCGATATCACGGTGGATGTGGAAGGAGCGGAAATCAGTGTCAAGCGCCCCACCGAGCAGAAGCGCCACAAGGCCTTGCACGGGTTGTACCGGGCCTTGGTCAACAATATGGTGGTGGGTGTCAGCACCGGTTACCGGATTCAACTCGAAATCATCGGGGTTGGGTACAAAGCCAGCAATCAGGGTAACGTGCTCGAACTCAGTCTGGGTTATTCGCACGGTATCTTTGTCGCCATCCCCGGCGAGCTGAAGTTGTCGACATTGACCGAGAAAGGTCAAAATCCGAAGGTAATTCTGGAGGGTATCGACAAACAACTCATTGGTCAGGTCGCAGCCAAAATCAAGTCGTTGCGCAAAGTCGAGCCGTACAAAGGCAAGGGTATCCGGTTTACGGGCGAAGAAGTTCGCCGCAAAGCGGGTAAAGCAGCCGGGAAGAAATAAAAGTTGGCAGGATGCGGTGGGCAGTTGGCAGTTTTTGTCAGCCCTTTTTGCCAACTGCATACTGCCAACTGCCAACTTCAAAGCGTGGGCCGGTAATCCACACCTCAAGGTACCAAGTCATGTCAACCAAAAAATTAGAGCGGCGCGTGCGCATCAAGCGAGCGATTCGCGGTCGGATTTCCGGAACTCCCGAACAGCCCCGACTGTCGGTGTTTCGTTCCAACAAGGCGATTTACGCCCAACTCATCGACGATACGAAGGGAATTACGCTGGCCAGTGCTTCATCGAAAGATCTCGAAGGTACGGTGGCAAACACCGTGGAAACGGCGAAGACGGTGGGTCAGAAACTGGCCGAGAAAGCCGTTGCAGGGGGGGTTTCCAACGTGGTATTCGACCGCAATGGCTACCTCTACCACGGCAAAGTGAAAGCATTGGCCGAGGGTGCCCGCGAAGGAGGCCTTAAATTCTAATCACGACTATGTCTCAGCTTCATACCGTACGCCCGACGAAATACAACGAGGCGGATTTGAAAGAAAAAGTCGTTGCCATTAACCGGGTCGCGAAAGTAGTGAAAGGCGGACGTCGTTTCAGCTTTTCGGCTATCGTGGTGGTAGGCGATGGAAACGGCGTGGTGGGTTTCGGGTTGGGTAAAGCCAACGAAGTTACCGATGCCATTGCCAAAGGCATTGAAGACGCCAAGAAGAGTCTCGTTCAGGTTCCACTGCTTAAGCATACGGTGCCCCACGCCATGGAAGGCAAGTTTAGCGGTGGATTTGTGCTGTTAAAACCAGCCGCTCCCGGTACGGGTGTAATCGCCGGTGGTGCCATGCGAGCCGTGCTCGAAAGCGCCGGTGTTCGCGATGTGTTGGCAAAGTCGAAAGGTTCCTCGAACCCACACAACGTGGTGAAGGCGACCATCGATGCCCTTTCTAAAATGCGGGCACCGCACCAGGTGGCTTTCCAGCGTAGCGTAAAACTGGAAAAGGTATTCAACGGATAAATGGGTTTACGGTCTGTGGTTTTTGGTTGAGAAAACCTGAACCAAGAATCGAAAACCGAGAACTGAAAAATAGTAACAGTCATGGCGAAAGTGAAAATTACGCAGGTCAGAAGCACGATTGACCGCCCCGAAGTTCAGAAGCGTACCATTCAGGCGCTGGGCTTGGGTAAAATCAACCGGAGCGTGGAAGTTGAACACAACGCCTCCATTGCCGGGATGATTCGTAAAGTAAGTCACCTCATTCAGGTTCAGGAATTATAAGGCAACCGAAATTCGTTCAAGCGAATTCTGGTCTGCATAAACCAACAGTCTCATGAATTTGAGTACGTTAAAACCGGCTCAAGGGTCGATTAAAGTTAGAAAGCGGGTAGGTCGCGGAGCCGGTTCGGGCTTGGGCGGCACGTCGGCTCGGGGTCACAAAGGCGCGCAATCACGCTCTGGTTACAGCCAGAAACGGGGTTTTGAAGGCGGTCAAATGCCATTGCAACGCCGCGTACCGAAGTTTGGCTTTAAAAACATCAACCGCGTCGAGTACAAAGCCATCAACCTAGACACCATTCAGTCGCTGGTCGACAAAACCAACGCTACGGTGGTAAACGTGGAATTGCTCCGTACCAACGGGCTAATTGCCAAGAGTGACCTCGTCAAAATCCTCAATCGGGGCGAATTTGTGGCCGCCGTTGAAGTGCAGGCGCATGGTTTCTCGGCTTCGGCGGTGGAAGCCATCGAAAAAGCGGGTGGTAAGGCAACTAAGCTGTAAGAGGTGTTTGTGAAATTGAGTGAACGACAGGGAATCTGATTAGCCTCCGCAATGGAAAAACTCATCACCACCTTTAAGAATATATTCTCGATTGAGGAGCTGCGTACGCGGATTCTCAATACCCTGTTGTTTATCACCGTTTACCGCCTCGGCGCGTTCATCGTGCTGCCCGGCGTAGACGCGACTAAACTTCAGGAGGCGCAGGGAGGCTTGCTAGGACTGCTTGATACGTTTCTGGGGGGGGCTTTTTCCAATGCATCCATTTTTGCATTGGGCATCATGCCCTACATCTCGGCGTCGATTGCGATTCAACTTCTGACCATCGCCTTGCCGTATTTTCAGAAAATGCAGAAAGACGGGGAATCGGGACGGAAAAAGCTGAACCAGATTACCCGCGTTCTGACCATTTTCGTAACGACGGCCCAGGCCATCACCTATACGCAGTCGCAGATCGCGGCGGAGGCCTTGATGGTGGATCGGGGGTTTTTCACGTTCTACTCGACAATCATCCTGGTAGGCGGAACCGTATTTTGTATGTGGATGGGCGAGCGGATTACCGACAAGGGTATTGGCAATGGCATTTCACTGCTGATTATGATCGGAATCGTATCGCGTTTCCCGCAAGCCATTATTCAGGAAGGCGGTTCGCGTGGTACGTCGGGGGCCTTGATTTTCATCATTGAACTGGTTGTGCTGTACTTCGTCGTGATGGGGGCCGTGATGCTCACTCAAGCCGTCCGGCGCATCCCGGTGCAGTACGCGAAGCAGGTGATTGGAAACAAAGTCACGGGGGGCCAGCGTCAGTACATTCCGCTGAAACTGAATGCCGCCGGGGTCATGCCCATCATTTTCGCGCAAGCGTTGATGTTCGTGCCTAACCTGGTGGGGAACCTGTTTGCTGAAAAAAGTGATTTTGCCGCCTCGGTCGCCCAGGCTTTTGCCGACTACACGACTTGGCAATACAACCTGCTGTTCGCATTCCTGATTATTGTGTTCACGTTCTTTTACACGGCTATTTCGGTGAATCCGCAGCAGATCGCCGACGACATGAAACGCGGCGGAGGGTTCATTCCCGGTGTAAAACCCGGTCTGGCTACCTCCGAATACATCGGAACAATCCTCGACCGCATCACGTTGCCCGGAGGTATCATGCTTGCGGTGGTGGCTATTTTACCGGCTATCGCCAACCTGTTTGGAATGAGTCGCGGCTTCGCTCAGTTTTTCGGGGGAACCTCGCTCTTGATTCTGGTCGGGGTGGTGCTGGATACGTTGCAACAGATTGAAAGCTACCTGCTGATGCGTCGCTATGAAGGGCTGATGAAATCGGGACGGGTCAAAGGAAGAACTGAAAGTGTCACAACCGTATAAGAAACTCCTTTTCCTGAAGTCGGACGAGGATATCCAAAAAATCCGCGTCAGCGGGCAGGTTTTGGGTAAGGCCCACGCCGAAGTGGCTCGGCTCATCGAGCCGGGAGTAACGACGAAAGAACTCGACCGCGTGGCGGATGAGTTCATTCAAGACCACGGCGGAAGCCCCTCGTTCAAGAATTACCTGGTTGGTAAAAATCGGTTTCCCGCCGCCCTCTGTATTTCGGTCAATGATGTCGTGGTACACGGGTTTCCGAGCAATTACCAACTGAAGGAAGGCGATATCGTGTCAATTGATTGTGGGGTGTTGCTGAATGGTTTTCACGCCGACAGCGCCTACACCTACCCCGTTGGAGAAGTAAAGCCAGAGGTGAGGAATCTGTTGCGGCGCACCTACGAATCGCTTTTTCATGGCATCGAACGGGCCGTGGTAAATGGCCGGGTCGGTGACATCGGTAACGCGATTCAAACGTACACCGAGTCATTCCACTACGGGGTGGTGCGCGAACTGGTCGGCCATGGCGTTGGGAAATACCTGCACGAAAGCCCCGAAGTTCCGAATTATGGACGGCGGGGCCAGGGGCCAAAATTACAGGAGGGCATGGTGCTGGCCATCGAGCCAATGATTACCCTCGGTAAAAAAGGCATTGTTCAGGAGAAAGACGGCTGGACCATCCGAACTGCCGATCACCTGCCCGCTGCGCACTATGAACACACCGTAGCCGTGCGAAAAGGTAAAGCTGAAATTCTGACCACCTTCGAATACATCGAAGCGGTGTTAGCCAGCCGAAGTCTGGCGATTGCTTAAAACGAATGGCAAAACAAAACTCCATCCAAACGGACGGAACGATACTGGAAGCGCTCTCGAATGCGATGTTTCGGGTTCAACTCGAAAACAAGCACGAGGTGGTCGCGCACATTTCGGGGAAAATGCGGATGAACTACATCAAAATCCTCCCCGGAGACCGCGTCAAACTGGAAATGTCGCCCTACGATCTGTCGAAAGCCCGGATTGTGTACCGATACAAATAAACCAATGGAGTGAGAAAGTGACTGAGTGACTGAGTGTTGTAAATGCTCTAAACTCCAAACTTTTAAACTCTAAACTCAGCCAGACCATGAAAGTAAAGGCCTCGATCAAAAAACGTAGCGCGGAATGCAAGATCATCCGGCGCAAGGGAAAACTCTACGTGATCAACAAAAAGAACCCGAAATTCAAACAAAGACAAGGTTAACCTAAAGCTATGGCGAGAATTGCAGGGGTTGATATTCCCGACAAGAAGCGCGGAGAAATCGCCCTCACCTACATCTACGGCATTGGCCGTAGCACCGCCCAGACGATCCTGGATAAAGCCGGTATCAACCGCGACAAAAAAGCGGTTGAATGGAACGACGACGAAGCCAGCGCGATCCGTCTGATCATTGGTAACGAGTTCAAAACCGAAGGTGCCCTGCGCTCGGAAGTGCAATTGAGCATCAAGCGGTTGATGGACATCGGTTGCTACCGGGGTCTGCGCCACCGGAAGGGCCTGCCCGTACGCGGACAGAAAACCAAGAACAACTCGCGTACCCGCAAAGGCAAGCGCAAGACGGTTGCCAACAAGAAGAAAGCGACGAAATAAAAAGAAGTTTTCAGTTTTCAGTTTTCAGTTTTCGGTTGAAAAACAACCCATGGCTGCATAACTGAAAACTGAAGACTCTAAACTGAAAACTGAAAGCATGGCTCAGGCAAAACGCAAAGACAAAGCGAAAAAGCGGGTAGTGTCGGTTGAACCCGTCGGCCAGGTACACATCAAGGCCTCGTTCAACAACATCATCATCTCGATCACCAACAACGCCGGACAGGTGATTTCCTGGGCTTCGGCGGGGAAGATGGGCTTCAAAGGGTCGAAGAAAAATACGCCCTACGCCGCTCAGACGGCCGCAGCCAACGCCGCCCAGGTAGCCCATGAGGCCGGGATGCGCAAGGCGGAGGTATTCGTGAAAGGGCCTGGTTCGGGTCGTGAATCGGCCATCCGTACCATCCAGAATTCGGGCATCGAAGTGACGCTCATCAAAGACATCACGCCCTTGCCCCACAACGGCTGCCGCCCTCCCAAGCGCCGCCGGGTCTAATTTTTCGCCTAAAATTTCAGGCACCGTGTAGTGGATTGGTAATTATCCTTCACGGGCCTCTTTAATCGACCAATTACCTTGTCGGTGCTCCGTCGTCGGCAACTCAAACCATAGCAAAAATGGCACGTTACACGGGTCCAAAATCTAAAATTGCCCGCAAGTTCGGGGAGCCGATTCTCGGCAACAGTAAAGCCCTCAGCCGTAAAAATTACGCGCCGGGTATGCACGGCAAAGGCAAGCGCAGCAAGAAATCAGAATATTCGCTTCAGTTGCAGGAAAAGCAGAAGATGAAGTACACCTACGGCATCCTGGAACGTCAGTTTGAAAACCTGTTTCACAAGGCGGCCGTAAAAGATGGGATCACTGGTGAAAACCTGATTCGTCTCTGCGAAGCCCGCCTCGACAACACGGTGTACCGCCTGGGCATTGCCCCGACGCGTCGGGCCGCCCGGCAGTTGGTTTCGCACCAGCACATCATCGTCGACGGTGAAATCGTCAACATCCCTTCGTATTCGCTCAAGCCAGGTCAACTCATCGCAGTGCGCGAAAAATCGAAATCACTGGAAACCATCACAAGCAGCCTGTCCGGTAAAAATACCAAGCGATTTAGCTGGTTGGAATGGGACAATGGGCAACTAGCGGGTAAGTTTATCAGCTACCCCGAACGCGACCAGATTCCCGAAAACTTCAACGAGCAGGCTATCGTCGAATTGTATTCGAAATAAGCCATCGGCTGGAAGCCCTGCGGTGGCCGGGCGGAAGGACTGACTTGGTTTTCAGAACTTTCCCTACCAGCATTAGTGTTACGTCTGAACCTTGATTTTACCCAAAATCAGGGTTCAGACTTTTCTACAACTAAGCTAAAACGTTTCCCATATGTCCATATTAGCGTTTCAAATGCCCGACAAAGTTGTCATGGAAAAAGCCGACGACTTTCGCGGGACATTTGAGTTTAAGCCCCTCGAAAAAGGGTACGGCGTCACGATCGGCAACGCACTGCGCCGGATTTTACTCTCGTCGTTGGAAGGCTACGCCGTTTCGTCCGTGAAATTGTCGGGGGTTCTGCACGAATTCTCGTCCATTGAAGGCGTGATGGAAGACGTGACGGAAATCATCCTCAACCTCAAGCAGGTGCGCTTTAAGCAAGCCTCGGAGGTATTGGATAACAAAATCAACGTAAAAATTAAAAACCAAACGGTGTTCAAAGCGGGTGACATCGCCAAGTTTACGCCGTACTTCCAGATTCTGAATCCTGAGTTAGAGATTTTTCACCTCGACGACTCGAAAGAGTTTGAAGTGGAACTGATCGTGGAAAAAGGACGCGGCTACGTGCCCGCCGACGAACCCCGCAGCAACGAACCCGCTTTTGGCTACATCGCCATCGATGCCATCTACACGCCCATCAAAAACGTGAAGTACAGCATCGAAAACACCCGCGTTGAGCAAAAGACGGACTACGAAAAACTGGTACTCGACATCGAAACTGACGGTTCGATTCACCCGGAAGAAGCCCTGAAGGGAGCCGCGCACATTCTGATTCAGCACTTTATGCTGTTCAGCGACCAGACCATGACGTTTGAAACTGCGAAAGCGGAGGAAGACAACGTGGTGGACGAGGAAATGCTGCACATGCGGAAAATGCTCAAAACTTCGCTGGCCGACCTCGACCTCTCGGTGCGGGCGTACAACTGCCTCAAATCGGCTGACGTACGTACGCTGGGCGACTTGGTGAAGCTGGAAATTTCGGACATGATGAAGTTCCGCAACTTCGGTAAAAAGTCACTAACTGAATTGGAACAACTCGTCGCTGAAAAAGGCCTCACGTTCGGGATGGACGTGATCAAATACCGACTGGAAGAAGACTGAAAAGTAGTCGAAAACGCAGCCATTTCGATTTTTAATTAACTATCCTCGTAATAGGTGAGCAGGCAGGAACGGCTGCCCCGGCCCGCTTAACCGCAACTTACGAACCATGCGTCACGGTAAAAAAGACAACCACTTAGGTCGGACGACCTCCCACCGCAGCGCCATGCTTTCCAACATGGCCTCGTCGCTCATCCTCAGTAAGCGTATTCAGACCACGCTGGCTAAAGCCAAGGAACTGCGCAAGTACGCGGAGCCACTCATTAACCGATCGAAAGACGACACCACGCACTCCCGCCGGGTCGTGTTCAGCTACCTCCAGAACAAAGAGGCGCTGAAAGAACTGTTCGGCATCGTCGCTGAGAAAGTCGCCAGCCGCCCCGGTGGCTACACCCGCATCATCAAGCTGGGTAATCGCCTGGGTGACAACGCCGATATCTGCCTCATCGAACTGGTGGATTTCAACGAAACGCTGCTCAACGCAGCCATCGAGAAGAAAGCCACGCGTCGCAGCCGTCGGGCGGGTTCGGGCAAGAAAGCCGAAGCCGGTGTTGCGACCGCCCCGGTTGTTACT
>Ga0163144_10025508_pt1 | contig 11543 bp, 9 predicted proteins | sample OliLak19BULKMAT1_FD_123175 | JGI IMG/M metagenome (GOLD analysis project Ga0163144, IMG submission 123175) | Freshwater microbial mat bacterial communities from Lake Vanda, McMurdo Dry Valleys, Antarctica - Oligotrophic Lake LV.19.BULKMAT1 | ecosystem: Environmental > Aquatic > Freshwater > Lake... | reverse complement strand
CATCCCCGATCTTCGAGTCACCGGCTCCACATCGCAGCGAGTTTCGTCTTTCGATGAAGACCGGGACAAGCTGTATGCCGATCTAGCTGACGACTTTGCGATGATCGATCGTATGGGGAATCTGGTAAAGCGGGTCGCGGAACTTGTCAAGCCAAGTGTCGTTCATATCGAAGCTCGCAAAACTGAAAAGACTCGCGGGCGCACCGAATCGTTCGATGAAGCTGGCTCAGGAGTCGTGATCACGATCGGCAATGAGCTTTGGGTGCTGACGAACCGACACGTGATCGTTGGTGCCTCAGCCCAAGAGATTATGTTACGAACCAGCGACGGTCGTGAAATTCGCCCGAGTCGAGTTGTCGCCGATCCTAGTACGGACGTTGCGATTTTGCGGATTGATGCAGATGTGCCGCCGGCAAGAATGGGCTCTAGCAAGTCTGTCCAAATCGGTGACTTCGTGCTTGCGATCGGAAGTCCTTTCGGACTCAGCCACAGCGTCACCTTTGGCATCGTTAGCGCCAAAGGACGCCGCGACTTAACGCTGGGGACCGAACGTATCGAGCTGCAAGACTTCTTTCAGACCGACGCAGCGATCAATCCCGGCAACAGCGGTGGCCCTCTGTTGAACCTTCGTGGTGAAGTCGTCGCAGTCAACACAGCAATCGCGAGTAGCAGCGGCGGTAGTGAAGGAATCGGTTTTGCCATTCCAATCGACATGGCGATTCGAGTCGCGGAAGAATTGGTAGCCCATGGAAAGCTGCGCCGCGCTTACCTTGGCGTTACGCTCGACCCTGAATTTTCGTCCGATGATGCGTTTCGAGTCAACGGATTTCCAAGCGGGGCGCTTGTCAAAGACGTTCGCGATGGCTCACCAGCGGCCGCTGCCAATTTAATGCGTGGTGACGTGATTCTGGAGTTCGACGGAAATGGCGTCGACAACGACGATCATTTGGTAACCCAAGTCGGCTTAACACCGCTGGGACAAGAAGTCCCCGTCATCATCAGTCGCGGCGGTCGTCGCTACCGAACAAACATCACCGTTGTGCCGCTACCTTAGGCCGCATCACCAAAATCTCCCCTTGGCCACCAACACTACGATCGCCAAGGTAACGACTCATTGGCCGGTGCATTGCTTCGGCAATCTCCGGTACTACGGAGGCCAACTCGCTCGCGATCAATCGTGTGAAACTGAGGTCCACATCACGCGGCGACGAAAAGCGAATAAGATCTATCGCGGGTGCTTTGGCAAGAATAACCGTCCCGCGACGCATCCCCGCGCCAACAAATTCTCCTACGGTGCCTCCGGCGACGATTGTTCCCGCAACCATATCGGTACCAACGCCATCGCCACAATCACCCTGCAGCACAATCGTGCCACGCCGCATGCAGTGCCCGGCGTGATGCCCAGCATTTCCGTTGACAACGATACGCCCTCCGCTCATTCCGCTGCGTCGTCCAGGCAAGGGACCGCCGAGATAGTCTCCTGTGTCTCCCGAAATTCGAATTTCGCCACCGCGCATTTGCCAGCCTGCGGACGCCATCGTGTTCCCGAACACTTCGATGCACCCGGATCGCATCGTGGCACCGAGCCCAGTGCCAACGTCCCCTTCAATGCGTAATGTACTTTCTGTCCAGCCATAGCCAAGCTGGTGCAGAAACCTAACATCGCCGTGAATCGTGACATGATCGTCTGTGCCCGGGCGCACCTTGAACCAATCTCCGACAACGAATGAACGGTCTGGCCTAGAGGAAATCAACGTGATGCTGCAAACTTCGTGTTCATAATCACAGGTTCCCACCGCTGACAATGACGACGCGTCGAGATCAATTTGGAACGGCGCGATGAGTGTCAGATTCCATCCTTTCATCGCAGCACCTCACGCAACAGAAAGTGGTGTCTTCCCAGCTTGCCGCCGTAGTTGCCAGCCGACACACCGACAAGTCCTGCAGGGCCAACCGCTTCGCAAGCTGCCTGGATGCCCGCGCGCATCGCGCTCGCGATAGCTTCGGGTGTCAGTCCATCGATCACAATCTCTAGGATCGCAGCCACCTCGCCGCCGAACGATTGCGTCACCAATCCACCAAGTGTAGGACAAAATGATTCATTCGTGGACGCAACTAAGCCGGCGTACTTTGATCCAACTTTACTGCCGCTTCGCGTCGCCCCGCCTGGAAACGGTGTGATGACACCAGCCAGTGGCGAGATCGCTTCGGTTGCCGCGCGACAGGCCTTCGCGACCGCATCTAACGAACGTCCCATCAAGAGAAAATTACCGCCGCCAACTGCATCGACGCGAGCCGTATCCGCTTCGCAAAGAAACTCACCATCCATCACGGGAATCCGCCAAAACCTTGATCCGCCGATGCGTTTGCTGATTTGGTAACCATCGCCAAAGTAACGCAGCATATTGCCAAGTGGAATTCTCTTCTCGCCATCAATCCCAGAGAATAGTGCGGTCGTCGGACAAGTCAGCACACATTGTCCGGCGCGGCGTGGTATCTGCTTTTCAAGTTCCTTTCCAGAAACGGCAAACGCCAGTATCGCAACTCCAGGTCGCTTGTCAGGCGTCTCCTCGGTCGAGAGTTCGCATTCGATGGCAGCTTCGATGCCGCAGGCAATCACGCTGGTGGCGAAGCCTGTCATCGCAATTGCTGCGTCGCGCGCCCACTGCAGCGAATGAGCCGTGATTATGAGACGCGTGGCTTTCATGTCAAAGGCCTCCGCAAACGTGTCCTCCACCGGGACACCTGCAATCTGCAACGTCATGATCTTGTCGCCTCGCTTCTCCGAGGAACACATGGATGCACCACTGGATGCGAGCCAATCTTACTCGCCAGTTCATCGTCCGAAATCACCAATCGCTCCATCCGAAACGAAGCTGACTCCGTATGCAACTTCGCAAGCTTATCGACGGATCGCGGATCGAAGGCTGGACGAACGGTGTGCGTTACCTTCTTCACCTTCGACCAACCGTGCGCAGTCGCATCGTGTCCTGACAATTCGATCACGTGCCCGCGACGAATCACCGTTCGGGGACATGCAAACATCTGTTCGCGATTGGGCTGGTCTTCGTAGACAACAACATCGGCAACTGCCCCTGGAGCCAACGTTCCAAAGCCGGCGAGGCCCAGCAACTTCGCCGGTGCACTCCGAGTCATGACCGCGATGTCGTGAAGCGTGTATTCGCGATCGAGTCCCCGCAGGTCGCTAGATGCAGCCGCATCGGGATTAATCTCGCTCAGCGCGGTCTCGCGAAAGGAACGATCCATCAAGAGCCGAATCAGATGCGGGTAACTGGTAAACGGACCACCATTGGGATGATCCGTCGTCAGAATCACTCGTGATGGATCATCGATCATTAAAAACAGTTCCAAACCAATCGCCCATTGCAGCGAGTGTACGAATCGCTTGTTTCGATATCGAAACGGAACCACACCGCAACCGGCTTCGCACTCGACATCGACCAGCACCGACTTACGTGGCCGAGCGAATCGGACATTTTCGTACTGGTGCATCGTGTCGCCGCTGACCGTGACCGTTTGGCCAAACATGATTTGACCCACATCGATCGTAACGTTTGGATGAGCGTTTAATGCCTGCACCAACTGCGTAGCGGCCGATGAGAATCGTTGCGAACCAGCGTTTCCATAGCTGTGAAATTGGGCGTGCGTCAAGTGAATCGGATATCCATCGGCCGCTCGAATCGTCGCCAGCGTGCTGTTGATGTTTCCGGGCACTCCGAGATTGCTGCAATGCACGTGTAGAGGATGTGCAAGGCCAATTTGATGCACCGCAGCCGCTAAAGCCCGAATCACTTGTCCCGGTGTGATGCCAAAGCGGGGATGTTTTGTATCAACATCCATGGCACGCACGTTGAACTTAAATGCATCGATTCCACCTGCGTTGACAACTTTCACGCCGATCGCTTGAGTGGCTGTTACCATCCACGCGACATAGTCGTTGATCAACGCTTGAGGTGCTCCGTCTGCCAGCAAACGCAGGAGTACATATTCATTGCCGAGCAGAACATAGGCACCGGTGTCTAAATGCGGCGTATCAGCCATCTCCGCGTGGGCTTGCCTAGCGTTACACGCGATCATCGCCGGTTCAAACGCGGCGCTGTAGCCCATTGATGCGTAGGCATGTCCGGTCGCAAACGTCGAAGGTAAGAACTCGCTCGGTCGCGACTCTGGCATCAACATCCTGGCGATGGTCAGCTTCCCGCCGCCGATATGCGTATGCAGATCGATCCCACCGGCCATCAAGACACAGTTTTGAACATTGATGGAGGTTGCCAACGAAGCCCGACGAAGATCGATCGTCGCTTCGTCAACGATCCGGTCTCCATCGATCCAGAGGTCACGGCGCACATCATGCTCGCCCGCATTCGGATCGAACACACGCCCGCCGACCAACCGAGTAATGTTCGACGAAGTAGACGGTTGGAATTTCACTACAACGGGTACGTTCAGGTAAAGAAGGTGATTTACGCAGCTACTTTACCAGTCCGTGGGCGAGGCGTCAGCTACTCGTTCAAAAGTCAACTACGCACAATAACCTGCGGGTCGTCTAAAAACAATTCAGTGAAACACCGCTGGTGCCCCCGCCAACGCAATGCATCGACGATTCCAACGGTGCCTCACTGAATCCTGCGAGGGGTTTCGCCCACGCGTCTCTTCTATATCGAACGCTTCCCTTGCTTTCTGAATGCATAGTTCCACCCATTTGGTGCGCATTGTTGCGCTATTCCGACGCGATCCATCTCGCGTAAGTCGCCAGCGATTACCTCCGCAAGTTCTTCCGAACGTGCTACGCTATCGGCCAATTGGGGGCGTCTTGGTTGAGCTCAGTACGATCGTACCGGTTGCAACAAAGATTTAAAAGATGTGACGGAGTCGATAACGATAGTCGCCTAGAACCAATGGAAATCGTTTCCGAAAACACCGAGATCTCGTGCCGTGAGCGAGCCGAGGCGGAGTTTCGCTGCGAGAGCCTGGACAGCTCTGAGTTTCAAGAGGAGCTGTCTCCGGAAGCGATTATTCAGTTGCAATCCGAATTGCAGATTCAGCAATTCGAGCTCAGGCTGCAGTACGAAGAGATCCGCAGGTTGTAGTCGAAACTTCACGCGTCTCAAAATCAGGATGTTGCGAAACAGTTTGGTAACTTAATTGATAGCGTTGGCGGCATCCTTTGGACGGCTGATTTCGGTACTCTTACGATGGAGTTCATCAACAGAGCTTCGACGCAACGCGACGTGGTCTAGGCCATCGCCTCGTCTATCGGATGCTTGCCGCCGATGGTCGTACCGTTTGGTCGTACCGTTTGGTTGGATGACTTGGTGGGGGTCGTCATGAAAGACGGCAAGCCGTTCAAGCTGCATGGAGTGATGGTAGATGTTACCGGACGGAGGGAAGCAGAATCGCGATTAAACATTCAAAAAGAGTTGCTTGAATGGATTGCGACTGGGGTGCCTTTAAAGGAATCGCTGGCTGCGTTGGCATTGGCAATCGAGAAGCACCTAGGTGACCTGCGCTGCTCGATATTGTTGGCCGATGAAAACGGTTTGCGATTGAGCCACGGTGCCGCACCGAGCCTACCTGAGGCGTACTGGCGAGCCATTGATGGCGTCGCAATCGGCGACTCAATGGGGTCCTGCGGCACGGCGGCTTTTCGTCGAGAGTTAATCGTCGTCGAAGATATTAGCGAAGACCCTCTTTAGACTGATTTTCGCGAATTGGCTACACGCCACTCGTTACGAGCTTGTTGGTCGACGCCCATCATTGATTCACGGGGCCAACTGCTTGGAACGTTCGCGATCTACAAAAATGAGCCCGGCAGACCATCTACCAAACATCGACCAATACGAGCGAGCGTTTGGCAAGCCGCGAGAGTTGGTCGTGGGGCGAAAAATCTCGGATGTCATCGGTAAAGAACTATTCGAGCAAGGAGAACCTTTTTTTAGACAGGCTTTGGCTGGTAGAAACGCAACTTTTGAGAGTTGTTCCGTAGCGAAGTCAGGGACGACAAGGTCCTGGTTCGCCAATCTTGTTCCTGAATTGGATGCGAATAACGAAGTCATTGGTTTCTTCACAATGGCGTTCGATAATTCCGAGAATAAGCAAGCGCAGGCGGAACGAGAGGCAGCGATAAGCCTCTTACAAAAAATAGCTCGCGAGGTTCCAGGCTTTGTCTACCAATACCGTCTTCGCCCGGACAACACGCCGTGCTTTCCGTTTATAAGCGAACGCGTACGTGAAATTTATTCGATTGCTCCCGAAGACCTTCGCAACGATGCCGCAATAGCGATTGAGTCGCATCATCCCCACGATCAGGAGAGGGTCGTCGCTTCCATCCTGAAATCTGCACAGGACTTGACGCCTTGGTCCGAGGAATACCGCCTTCGGTTTGACGATGGAACCCTGCGATGGGTATTCAGCAATTCGATCCCCGAAAGGGAACCGGATGGGTCTACGCTTTGGCACGGCTACCTCGCCGACGTCACCGAAAAAAAGCTTGCAGAATCTGCGTTTGCAATGAAGACAAGGCTGCTCGAGAGTACTGGAGAATTAGCAAAAGTTGGTGGCTGGGAACTCGATCTGCTGAGCAATCATTTGTCCTGGACTGCGGAGACTTGCCGGATTCATGACTTGGATGCTGACTTTGAACCGTCGGTCGATCAAGCAATCAATTTTTATGCTCCGGAAGCACGACCCGTTATTGAGGCTGCGGTCAAAGCCGGAATCGAAAGTAGGACGCCGTGGGATCTTGAGCTTCCATTGATTACCGCAAAAGGCAGGCACATTTGGGTGCATGCCAAAGGCGCAACATTCATGGAGAACGGCAATGCGGTTAGACTCTTTGGCGCCTTTCAAGACATCACCGAGCGGAAGGATGCCGAGGCGTCTCAGATGGCTCTCCAGACGCAATTGAGAGAATCACAGAAACTAGAGGCTGTTGGCACGCTAGCCGGCTGAATTGCTCATGATTTCAACAACATTTTGACCATCATTCTCGGTAACGCAGAACTTGGGCGAATGGATCTGGTGAATGGAAACCAGCTCGCTGTAGAAACAAGTTTCGAGGAAATCAAAAAGGCGGGGGAACGAGCTCGTGACCTTGTTAAACAGATTATCTCCTTCAGTCGTAGACAACCCACTCAGCTCAAGCCGACCAAGCTTGGCCCGATTATCGAAGAGTCCGTGCGACTGCTTCGAGCAACGCTGCCACCACGCTTGACAATTCAAACTGATCTTGCTGACAACGTTCCGCTAGTGCAGGCCGATGGTACTCTGATCCAGCAGGCGATCGTCAATCTTGCGACAAATTCGATGCAAGCGATTCAAGGCCGCCCCGGTTGCATCGATATTCGGCTAGATTCCGTACTGATCAACGACGAGTCGATAGGCTCTCATACGGCCATCCTTGCAATCCATACGAAACAGCCAGGGCCGCTTGCAAGGTTGGTAATCAGCGACGACGGATGTGGGATGGATGCGGCAACAATGAATCGAATATTTGAACCCTTTTTTACAACCACAGAGGTTGGCAAGGGGACGGGACTCGGCTTGTCCGTGGTTCATGGAATTGTGCGTTCACATGCAGGCGAGATCCTGTTCAACAGCGAACTAGGCGTTGGATCAACGTTTACGATTTACCTGCCAACAGAACCATCCCAAATGACCTGCATTTCGAGTCTTGCAGCCCCCAGCCTAAGCGATGACGACACAAGCACCGCAGACACCAGCACTGAGGTAAATCCTCGCCGACTCATGAATGTACGTGTCTTGCTCATTGATGACGATGTACAGATACTGCAATCAGTCAAGTTCATGCTCGAAAACTGCGGTTGCCGAGTGAGTGCCTATTCCAATCAGCTCGAAGCAATTAATGTACTGCGGGGCGATCCGACAGAATTCGATTTATTACTAATCGACTACAATATGCCCGGAATGTCTGGTATTGAAGTCACGCGCGCAGTGCGTTTGATCATCGCCAATTTGGCGGTCGCGATCACATCGGGTTACATCGACGATGCGTTGCGATCCCAGGCAGTTGAACTTGGCGTTCGAGAGTTAATCCCCAAGCCTTGTTCGATGGCGGACCTGCGCAAGAGTGTCGAGCAACTTGTACGTCGTGAGATCCGGTTGGTTTAGTGCGCTTGCCAAAGCAAATGGCCCGGCAATTGCTGCCAAGGTGATTTCCGTGTTTAGGTTTGTATACTCAGGACGCTTGGCCCTTTGGGGTTAGGTCATATTCTCACACTTCTCCGACGGCTAAGTACGAATACGAAAATGCTGGGCGATTTGCGAGTTTCGTTTTGGAAACTAGTGGCGTTCGACGAGAAGTTTCCGTTTTTTTCGTTTTTTTCGCCGTGAAGGAGTGGGTCAGTCGGGTCAGCTCGATTTTCGACCAAAATCGAATTTGAGTGGTCTCGTAGGACGCAGTATTTTGCTCTGTAAGGAATGCCTGCTTTGGAAACCGTAAAACCCGTAGTGCGGATCATCGAGGACGATCCCTCCGTGCAAATGTTTCTGAGTGGACTCGTTGAATTAGCTGGTTTTGTGACCACAAATTACGGCTCGGCAGAACAGTTCATGTCCGACGACAACCTCGCACAACCTGGCTGCGTGTTGATTGATTTGATGCTTCCAGGGTTGAACGGAGCGGACTTGGTTCATTGGATCGGACAGCAGGTTCATCCGCTGCCGGTCATCATCGTATCCGGTTGTGGTAGCGTACCGGCGGCAGTGCTATGCTTTAAACGCGGCATTGTCGACTTCATAGAAAAACCGATCGATTCGGAATTACTTCTTGCCGCGGTGCGCCGTGCTGTTGCGTTGGACATTGAACAGGAACTAGCGAATCAGCGAGTCCTCGAGTCCAGGCAACTTTACGCCACGCTAACGAACCGCGAAAAGGAGGTTCTCACCTCCATGTCACAGGGATTGCTCTCCAAGCAAATCGCCCGAAACCTGTCGCTTTCTACACGAACCGTCGAAAAGCACCGGACGAACATTATGAAAAAGATGCAAACGGATTCCCTCGCCAAGCTTTTGCGTACGCTGGTAGAACTTGGACTTTAGCCGCAGCAGGTTCAGCACGAAAATTCATTCCTTCATACACCGCCCGACCAACTAGAAAATCATGATGCAAACTCTCTCTAGATATCGTCTCGTCTTCGTTATCCTGACGTTAACACTTTGTCAAAACATTCACACACACTCGGTCTACGCACAATCGACAATCGTGCGTGACTCGCTTCACCGCGAAGCAGAAACTCATTTTCAATCTTGGCGAAAGCGGTATGAAGCTCGTACAGACTTGATTGAAATTGCTGATTACCAAAATCGGCTTCGTGCAGAGTTCGCTGAACGCATTGGTGGCATCCCTCGTCCCGTTGCGCTAAACGCAGTCGTGACGGGATCGATCCAACGCGAAGGATACTCCGTTGAAAAAATCCTATTTGAAAGTCAACCGAGATTCTTGGTGACAGGTGCATTGTTCCTGCCCGATCCAAAAAAATTTCCGCCACCCTGGCCTGCTGTCTTGGTCGTCTGCGGGCATTCTGCGGAGGGTAAGCTGCAAGTCGGATATCAGACCGGTACTGCGCTGGCGGCGGTCAACGGCTTGGCAGCCATGATCATTGACCCAGTCGGACAAGGTGAACGGAACCAGGTACTTTCTAAGGAAGGCTCACCGACCATCAAGGACTCCACGACAGAGCACTCCACCTTGGGAACTGGGGCTACATTGGTGGGATGGAACACAGCTCGATGGATGATTGGTGACGGCATGGCTGCAATCGATTACCTGCAATCTCGCACTGATATTCAAGGCGACAAGATCGGTTGCATGGGCAATAGCGGCGGCGGCACGCAGACCAGTTATCTGATGGCACTTGACGGCCGAATCCAAGCGGCCGCACCGAGTTGCTACATCACCAGCTTCGAACGACTGTTAAAGACAATCGGACCCCAGGACGCCGAGCAAAATATCTTCGGACAAATCGCCCTGGGCATGGATCACGCAGACTACCTCATGATGCGCGCCCCCAGGCCGACATTAATTGCATGTGCCACGAGAGACTTTTTTGACATCGCTGGTACATGGATCGCTTTTCGTGATGCGAAGCGTCTGTTTCAGCGTTACGGTGCGGGACGCAATATCGAACTGGTCGAAGTCGATGCAACTCATGGTTGGCATCCGCTGATCAGACAAGCGAGCGTACAGTTCATGGTACAGCACCTAGCGGGAAGAATTGTCGATGTCGCTGAGCCAACCATCCAGACACTGACAGCCCAAGAAATGAACGTAACGCCACAAGGACAAGTCCTACTGCTCCCGAATTCCGATTCAGCGTTCGATCACGTTCGTCGGGAAAGCCAACGACTTGCCGAGCAACGGGCTGCTTCAAAATTTGATGCCGAAATGCTTCGCAAGTTGATTCGTACGACTGCTGCCATCCGCGACCTTGCGACGATTCCTAGCCCGATGATTCAGCAGCTTCCTCAAGTAAGGATTGGGAACTTGAAGTATCAGTCGATCCGACTTCAGTGCAGCGACGGTGTTCATTTACCAGCTCTGATTGCAAGACCAGCTTCACTCCCAGATGCAGGAGATCAAGCTGCAGGCAAGCCTCAAGTCACATGCATTGCGATGGCTGAAGGAAAAAACGCAGCCGTTGGCGTAAACAACGAAGTCGAACGACGCGTGAGCGCCGGTGAAACGGTCATGGTTGTCGATCTCCGTGGCATCGGAGAAACAGTGCCGACAGAAAAGCCCTGGTATCACGAGCGTTTCGGTGCCAACGGTGGCAACGCAGTGCTTGCCTGCCTGCTCGGTAAATCGCTGGTCGGTATGCGTGCGGAAGATTGCCTCGTGGCAACGCGTTGGCTTGCTGAAAACGAAAGCGTCGACAGCGTGCGCTTGGTTGCCAGCGGTGAACTCATGATTCCGGCGATGCACGCTGCGGCTCTGGAACCTCAATTGATCGACTCGGTCGAATTCCGTGACGAGGCCCCCGGCTCCTGGTCAGAAGTGACGGAATTCCCCTTCAAGGACAATCAGATCGTCAATCTCGTCTATGGCGCATTGCGAAGTTACGACATCCCCGACTTGGCCAGGCTAATGAAAAACCGCTTGATAACTCCTGAGCTGACGCAGTGAACGGCGGCGATACGAATCTTTGCTGTACAACTCCAACCATTGAGCCATTGAGCCAGCGTGATCGAAAGCAATCACGCGAGAACTCGTCGCCACTTGATTAAAAGCCAAAACGACAGATTTCGGTCATTGCTAAGGTGAGCGGCAGATAAGACCCTATCGTACGACGGACTTCCAAGTCCGTCGAAAGGCACGACGGACAAAGATGTCCGCCGTACAGCAGTCGCTGCACCGTGTATGATAGGTTTCCTCAAACCCTTTTCGTTTCTAACGCTGGAGATTTGCACGATGGGCAACCGAGTCGTCTGTTTTTGCTCTCTACTTCTCACGCTGGTGATTTCCGCCAACCTTGCATCCCGCGCCGCAGAGCCGCAGCGTATCT
>Ga0163144_10025507_pt1 | contig 11543 bp, 7 predicted proteins | sample OliLak19BULKMAT1_FD_123175 | JGI IMG/M metagenome (GOLD analysis project Ga0163144, IMG submission 123175) | Freshwater microbial mat bacterial communities from Lake Vanda, McMurdo Dry Valleys, Antarctica - Oligotrophic Lake LV.19.BULKMAT1 | ecosystem: Environmental > Aquatic > Freshwater > Lake... | reverse complement strand
CCGCAGATCCCGCTGCGCCGACGCAGCCGCCTACACAGCGCCGAAGCCCATTCCCCCCACGGGCTCTTCGTCTCCCCGATCAGTGCCGTTACCTCGTGGTAGTGCCCCACCTTGGCCCGCTCCACGTACCGCGCTTCCCCGGCAAGAACTCATCCCCCACCCGCTTCAACATCGCCTCCCGCCGCAGCCGTAGATCCCGCTGCGCCGACTGGCCCACCAGGTTCCGCTTTTGAAACGCGTTCGGCTCCCGCCAAGCCCGCCGGCACCGCCCCCTAACGCAGCGTCGAGGCCCAATCCCCCCACGGGCTCTTCGTCTCCCCGATCGGCGACGTAACCTCGCGGTAGTGCCCCGCCTTGGCCCGCTCCACGTACCGCGCCCCCGGCAGGAACTCGTCGCCCACCCGCTTCAGCATCGCCTCCAGCCTTCGGTCCAGCCGAGCCTGTAGATCCCTCTGCCCCGATTGGCCCACCAGGTTCCGCTTCTGGAACGGGTCGGTCTTGTTGTCGTACAGCAGCCAAGGCCCCACAATCGACCGCACGTAGGTATACCGCGGCGTCCGCACCCCCCGGTACTCCGCAATCCCCAACCGTCGCACCACCGAGAACGAGGCCGGCAGATTCAACAGCCCCGCCGGCTCCGCCTCGCCCTTCTTCTCCCCGCGGATCAGCGGCGAATAGTCCACCCCCTGCACCGACTCCGGCACCGCCAAACCGCTCAGTCCCAGCATCGTCGGCATCACGTCCGGCGCGTCAATCGGCGTCACCGACTCCCGCCGCTTCCGGCCCAACACCCGCGGATAATGTACGAGAAAAGGCACCCGCAGCGACTCGTCCCACGGCTGCTGCTTATGGTGCGTCCCCTGACTCTGCAGCATGTCCCCGTGGTCCGAGGCAAACACAAAGATCGTGTCCTCTCCCTTCCCGCTCTCGGCCACCGCCTGCCGCAACCGCGCCACGCAATCGTCCAGCGCCGCGATGTGGGCGTAGTAGCCCCGGTGGTTCTTGGTCGCCTCCTCAGCCTTATCCGCCGGCACGTTCGCCCGCAGCGCGATCGGCCGGTCCTGGTACATCGTCCGATACCGGTCCGGTGCCGTCCCATATGGGTCGTGCGGCGGTCCCAGCGAAAGCAGCAGGAAGTACGGGTCGGTCCGCGCCGCCTGCTCCTTCACATAGGCGCAAGCCGCCTGCGTCTGCGCCACCGCGTCATAGCCGTCCCAATACCGCGCCGTCGCGTCGCTCCCGGCGTAGTACAGGCTCTTGTTGTAGTTGTGGGTGCACTCGCAGCCCTGCCACATCGAGAACCCAAACCGCGAAGCCTCCGGCACAAAATCCAGCCTTCGTTCCGCCTTCCCCTCCGGACTCCCGAAGATGTGCCACTTGCCGATGTAGCCCGTCGCGTACCCCGCCTTCCGGAAGCTCTCCCCCAGCGTCGCGCCGTTCGGCCGTAGCTCCACGTCGTTCACCACCAAGCCGTGCCGCACCGCGTACTGCCCCGTCATCAGCGAGCCTCGATAAGGGCTGCACACCGGGAACCCGGAGATGGCATGGGTGAAGTCAAACGACTCTCCCGCCAGCGCGTCAATCGCCGGGGTATGCGCGTTCGTATCCCCCCGATAGCCCAACGCCTGCGCCCGCCACTGGTCCACCAGCACGAACACGATATTGGGCCGCCGCAAGGCGCTCCCAAAAGCCGTCGCCGTCGCCAGAAACCCGCGCCGGGTCAAGCTCAAACCAGGATCTCCTTAATCACCCGCCCATGCACCTCGGTCAGCCGCTCCCGCCTTCCCTGATGCAGGTAGCTCAGCCGGTCCTGGTCCAGCCCCATCTGGTGAATCAGCGTCGCGTGCAGGTCCCGGAAATGCACCGGGTCCACCGTCGCCTTCAGCCCGATATCGTCCGTCGCGCCGTAGGCCAAGCCGCCTTTAAAACCACCGCCCGCCGCCCACATCGTGAAGCCCGTATTATGGTGGTCCCGCCCATTGCCGCGCTCGGACTCCGGCGACCGGCCGAACTCCCCGCCCCACAGGACGATCGTCGAATCCAGCAGCCCCCGCCGCTTCAGATCGGTCACCAGCGCCGCCGTCGGCTGGTCCGTCAGGCCGGCCATCCGCAGGTGGTTCTTCTCAATGTCGTTGTGGGCGTCCCACTCGGTCTCCGCCCCGCCGCCGCCGGCCACGACGCAGATGAAGCGGACGCCCTTCTCTACCAGCCGCCGGGCCAGCAAGCACCGCCGGCCGTAGTCGTCGGTCCCCGCCTTACCCACTCCGTACAGCTCCCGCGTCTCCTGCGTCTCGGTCGAGAGGTCGAAGATCTCCGGGGCCTCGGTCTGCATCCGGAACGCCGTGTCATAAGCCGAAATCCGCGCCGCGAACTCGGCGTCCTCGCCCAGCAGGTTGGCCTCGTTCAGTTGCCGGATGAACTCCACCGTCTTCCTCCGCCGGTCCATCGTAATGCCCTTCGGCACCTCCAAGTTCAGCACCGGGCGCTTCCCTGCCCGGAACATGGTCGGCTGAAACACAGCCGGCAGAAAGCCGTTCGTATACATCGGCTGGCCCGCCTCCGGCGCCCCGTTCGGGTCCGGCATTACGACGTAAGCCGGCAGCGACTGCGACTCCGATCCGAGCCCGTAAGTGAACCAGCTCCCCATCGCCGGAAACCCCGGAATCACCCGGCCCGACATCAACTGATACTGCGCCGCCGAGTGCACCACCATGTCCCCGTGCATCGACCGCAGCACGCAAAGCTCATCGGCGATCTTGGCCTGATGCGGCAGCAGGTCCGACACCTCCAGCCCCGACTTCCCATAGCGCGCAAACGTCCGCTTCGTCCCCAGAATCCGCGAGTTCTGGTTCACGTTCTGGTACTCCACCTTCCCGAACGTGTCCGGTCGCTTCTGCCCGTGCAACTGGTTCAGCACCGGCTTCGGGTCGAAGGTTTCCAGGTGCGACGGTCCGCCCGCCTGGAACAGGAAGATGATCGACTTGGCCTTGGCCTCGAAGTGCGGCGGACGCGCCGCCAGCGGGTTCATCCGCTTCGAGTCCTGGGCCAGCAGCGAGGCGTAGCTCATCGCTCCGAACCCGCAGAAACACTGGGTCAGGAACTCACGGCGGTTGCGGGCGTATCGGATATGTTCAGGCATCTCTAGTCCACGTACAGGAAGGCGTTGGAGTTAAACAGGCTCAGGGCGAACTCGGTCGCCGCGGCGGGGTCGGGGTCGTCGAGGTACTTCTTTGACAGCGCCCGTTCTTTCGGGTTCGGCAGGCGGCCGGTCGCCAGGCGCCAGGCTTCGTCGATCCGCTCGCCCTTCAATCGTCCGGCGAAGGAGACCGCCAAGTCGTTGGACAGCGTCCCGTTCAGCAGTTCGAGCGCCTGAGGCGCATGGGTCGATTGGTCCCGCCGCGCGCAGGACAGCAGCGTGTCCGGCGAGTCGAAAACCTGGTTGAAGGGCAGGATCAGATTCCGCTTGTAGATCAGGTAGATCGTCCGCCGGTCGTGCTCGGAGCGATCCCGGGTGGTCACCCAATACTGGGGCCGCTTCAGGTCCTTGATGAGCTCCGGGTCGATCTTCACCATCACGCTGGGCCCGCCCGCCTTCGGGTTCAAACGGCCGGAAACGGCCAGCATCGTGTCCCGAATCTCTTCGGCCGCCAGCCGTCGCCGATTGGCCTTCCACAGCAGTTTGTTCTCCGGGTCCTTCTCGGCTCCCAGCGTCCCCTGGCTGGATTGGCGATAGGCGCTCGACAGCATTAGCGTCCGGTGCAGCGGCTTCATCTGCCAGCCGCCTTTGACGTACTCATTGGCGAGCCAATCGAGCAGTTCCGGGTTGGTCGGCCGGGTCCCCATCTTGCCGAAGTCGTTCGGGGTCGACACGATCGGCCGCCCGAAGTGGTAGCCCCAAATCCGGTTCACCATCACCCGGGCCGTCAACGGATTCGCCGGATCGGTGATCCAGTTGGCCAGCCGGACCCGCGGAGTCGTCGCATCGAGCGGCGATTCCTCGGCCCCGTCCTCGAGCAAAACGCCCGGCGGTCGCATGCCCACCTTCGGCCCCTTATTCCGATAGTCGCCCGCTGCGAGCAAGTGGATCGGGGTCATGTCCTTCGGCTCGTTGCGGACGGCGTACATCGCCGTCAGAGGGGCCGGAATCTTTTCGTCCAAAGCTTCGAGCTGGGTCAGGATCTTGCCCTTCTCCTCCTCGGTCGCCTTCCGCATGGCGAACCGGAGCTTCTTCATCTCACTGTCGAGCGGCTCCATGGTGGCCTTGTATTGGGCCTGCTCCTCTGGGCTGGCGACGATCACATCGTTCGCGTGGGTTTGGGCGAAGTAACCCTGCAGGCGGTAGTAGTCGGATTGGCGAATCGGGTCGAACTTGTGGTCGTGGCACCGGGCGCAGCCCATTGTCATGCCGAGCATCGCGGCTCCGACGATGTTGGCCATCTCCGTCAGCACCTCGGTCCGGGAGCTGGCGACGTCCTGGTTGCCGGTGTTCTTGCGCAGCGGGCCCAGGCGATTGAAGCCGCTGGCCACCAGGAGCCTATCGTCCTTGGGGTCGATCTCGTCCCCGGCCAACTGCTCTTTCAGGAACCGGTCGTACGGCATGTCGGCGTTAAAGCTGGCGATCACGTAGTCCCGGAAGCGATAGGCATCGGGACGATGGGTGTCGTACTCGTAGCCGTCCGACTCGGCGAAGCGGACTACGTCCAGCCAGTGGCGAGCCCACTGCTCGCCGTAGTGCGGCGAGGCCAGGAGCCGGTCAACGAGGCGCTCGTATGCGCGGGGTGCCTTGTCATTGACGAACGCGTCGATCTCCGCCGGGCTAGGCGGCAGGCCATGCAGGTCATAGGTAACGCGGCGGACGAGCGTAGCGCGGTCGGCTTCGGCGGCTGGTTTCAGTCCGGCTTTCTGCAAGCCGGCGAGGATGAACGCGTCGACGGGTCCGCGGATCCAGGGATCGTTCAGCAAAGGGGGCGCGACGTCCTTGCGGGGCTGGAACGCCCAGTGTCGCCGTTCGATGGCCGTGTACTTGCCGAGGGCAGCGACTTCACTACTGTTGGGCGCGGCGAACATCGCCACCGCTCCTAATAACGCCAGGAACCGTCTCATAGCTTTGCGGTCAGTTTATCAGGCGGCGTCGAAGCGCGCCAGGGTCGCCAGTAAGTCATCGCGGCGATAGGGCTTGGCGAGGTAGGCGTCCATGCCGGCTTCAAGGCACCGCTCCGCGTCGCCGCGAATGGCCAGCGCCGTCAGCGCGATGATCGGCGTGTGCCGGCCGGAGGCTTTTTCCATTTCCCGAATCCGTCGCGTCGCCTCCAAACCGTCCATGACCGGCATGTTGACGTCCATCAGGATGGCGTCGAAGTTCTGATCGGCGATCGCGGCAACCGCCAGGCTCCCGTCCTCGACCGCATGGACCCGATGCCCGGCCTTACCCATCATCCGTTCGAGCAGCGTCCGGTTCACCAGATTGTCTTCGACCACCAACAGCGAGAGAGGCCGATTCGGTACCGCCATCACCGGCGCCGCAGCCACCTCCGGAGCGGCGACCGTGGGCAGGAACAGCGCGAAGGAGAAGGTGCTCCCGAAGCCGGGCTTACTGTCTGCCTTCATCGCCCCGCCCATCATCTTAACGAGCCGGGCGGAGATCGCCAGGCCCAGCCCCGTGCCGCCATAACGCCGGGTAGTCGAAGCATCGGCCTGGGTGAAGGCATCGAAGATCCGGGTCAACTGCTCGGGCGAAATTCCGATGCCGGAGTCGCTGACGGCAAACTCCACCCGCGCGCCGCCGTCGCCCGCCGCAGTACTACGAATCCGGAGCACGATTTCGCCCAAGTCGGAAAACTTGGTCGCATTGCCCAGCAGGTTCACGAGGATCTGCTGCAATCGACACGGGTCGCCGGAAACCCAAGCGGGGACTCCGTCGACATCCCCGCGGATGGTCAGCCCCTTCTCCTGCGCCTGAAAGGAGAGGGCGAGGATCGACCGCTGGACGATCTCGCGAAGATCAAAGGGGATGCTCTCCAGCGCCAGCTTGCCGCTCTCGACCCGGCTTAGGTCGAGCACATCGTCGAGAATCCGTAGCAGGCTGCGGCCCGCGTCGTGCGCCGTCCGAATGTACTCGCGCTGCTCGGGGTCGAGATGTGTGCCCAGAGCCAGTTCCGTCATGCCTAGAATGCCGTTCATAGGGGTCCGAATCTCGTGGCTCATGTTGGCCAGAAACTCGCCCCGCGCCTTCGCACTGAGTTCGGCCCTCAGCCGGGCCCGTTGCACCATGTAGAGGGACCCGAAACTGACCGCCAGAATCAGCACCAGGCCGGACGCCAAGTCGCGCCATTTTTCGTTCTTCCGCTTCACCCGTTCCAGCCACGAGAAGACGGACGCATCGGTCGAATCCAGGAACTGCCATTGAGACGCCAAGCGGACCAGCTCCCCATCCACCGCGAGTTCGTCAATGGCCTCCCGCAGGCGATCGGCTTCGCGCTCGAATCCGAACCGGGCTCCAATGGCAAACTTGCGAGCTCCTTCCTCAACGTGCATGGAGTTGAATCGTTGCCCTTCGCACTCCTTCGGACGGTTCAGCAGAACATCCTCTGCGATTCGCAGGTCGGCCCACGTCGCGTCAGCCTTCCCCGTGCAAAGCAGCACGAGCCCTTCGGCCGGGGTAGCGACGACATTGATCGTGGTCGACGCGGGGAATACCAACTTGGGCACATAGCGCACCGAGGGGCTTGTGAGCACCACTCGCTTGCCCGCCAGATCGGCGACCGACCGGATGTTGGATAAGGCCCGAGAGTACATCACCGTGGTCTTATGCCACCAAGGCTCGCTCATATAGAGATGCTTCTCCCGCCCGCCGAAGACGGTAACGACGGGCCACAAGTCTGCCTCGCCAGCCTCGAAGGTCGCCTCGGGGCTGCGGTCGCTGATCACCCATTCAAGCTTCATTCCCGCGCGGGCGGCGGCCCGATTCATGACGTCGACAGCGAAGCCCTTCGGTTGGCGATTGGCGTCGTAGCCATTGAACGGCGGGCTGTCGTCGGTCGCGATGCGGACGGGGCGACGCAATTCGGGAGACAAGAGACATGAAGGCAGGCTCGAGAGCAAGAGTACTACAGCGGCCAGTTGGACGCGTCTCATATCACCGGCCTTTTCGGCTCTGTTGGGGACTTGACAAGCCGGCCTCGCCAGCCTCGAAGGTCACCTCGGGGCTGCGGTCGCTGACCACCGATTCCAGCTTCAGTCCCGCGCGGACGGCGGCCCGATTCATCACGTCGGTCGCGATGCCGACGGTGCAACGCAACCCCTGGCATGGGAGACACGAAGGCAGGCTCGGGAAGAAGAGCACTATGGTTGCCAGTTGAACGCGTCGCATATCGGCTATCTCATCGGCTCGATTAGGGGAAATGTTAGGTCGGGTACACCCAGGGCGCGCGATAGGGGCGGCGGAGGAGGGCGTTCGCTTCCGCATCACCCGGACACTGCTTCCCGTCCCACTTCACGCTGCGACCGAGGCGCCAACTGACCATGCCCAGAAGCGCGGCGCTGGTCGCCCGTTCGCCAATCTCCACGTTGCGAACCGGTTGCCGCTTGGCGCGGATCGAGGCCAGAAAGTCGGCCCAGAGCTCCTTGATGTTCTGGCCGTCGGGGTCGTTCAATTGGGGTTCCACGTGGATCACCTTTTCAGATTTCTTGGCGGGGTAGAACGTCCAGCCGTCGCGCCAGCCCATGTGGAAGGTGCCCTCAGTGCCGTAAAAGTAGGCGCCGATCAGATGCTGCTCGGCGTTGTTGGCGGCGTAGTGCCGCTGCTCCCAGGTCGCCGTGAAGGTCTCGAACTCGTAGGCCACCACCTGGGTATCGGGCGCGTCGGTCGAGTCCTGACGGACGAAACGGTTGGCCGTCGAGTAGACCGATTTCGGATGGGTCTCCTCAGTCCACCAGAGGACTTGGTCGAGCCAATGGACGCCCCAATCGCCAAGGGTACCGTTGGCGAAATCGAGATACTGGCGGAAGCCACGGGGATGGATACTGGCGTTGAAAGCTCGCTTCGGAGCCGGGCCGAGCCAGAGGTCCCAGTCCATGCCCTTGGGCGGTTCGCTATCGGGCGTCTTGGTACCGGCTCCGCCGGCGGCGTGGGCGAACGTCCGGACCATGCCGATTTTTCCGACCTTGCCGGACTTGAGAAACGCCATGCCAGAGATGGGATGGGGCGAGACGCGGCGGTGGAGGCCGACTTGAATCAGGCGGCCAGAGTCGCGGGCGGCGCGGACCATGGCCTTGCCTTCGTCAATGGTATGGGAGATGGGCTTTTCGACGTAGACATGGGCACCGGCCCGGACGGCATCGATCGACGGCAAGGCGTGCCAGTGGTCGGGAGTAGCGACGATGCAGATGTCCGGCCGTTCCTTCGCCAACATGTCGCGGTAGTCGCGGTAGCGGCGGGGTTGGTCCGAGGACAGCTTGGCGATCTCGGCGGCCGCTTTATCCATCTGATTGGGGTCGGGGTCGGCGAGGGCAACGGCGGAGCAATCGCCGGAGGCAAGGGCCTCCCGAAGGATGTTCATGCCCCACCAGCCGGAGCCGATCAGAGCGGTTTTGAACTTACGCCCGGGCTGGGCAGAGAGTAGAGGGACCGCGGCGAGCCCTGCCTCGAAGAACTTCCGGCGTTGCATGAGTGGGATGATATCAGGAGCCGAAGGCGTATAGGGAACTACGGGTCCGGATGAAGATGCGGCCGTTCGAGATGGCGGGGGTCGCGTAGATCTCGTCGTCCAGTTCGCTGGTCGAAAGGATCTGCTGGTCGCCGCCGGCCTTGAGGACGGTAATGACGCCGCTCTTGCTGGCGAAGTAGACCTTACCATCGGAGCCGACGGGCGCGGCATAGTAGTTGTCGGCGGCGGTGCGGATCCGGCCCTGCTTGAGGACTTCGCCGGTGGCGGGGCGGAGGGTCGTGAGAATGCCGCTGTCGGTGATCATGTAGAGGACGTCCTGGTAGAACAGGGTGGACGGGAGTTGGGGGATGCCCCGGTGGAACTTCCACTTGACCTTGCCGGTGCCGGCCTCGACGGCGAGGAGGCCGTTTTCGGCGGAGAGGGTGAGGGCGAAGGACTTCCATTCGGACTCGTCGAGGGCCTTGTCTTGATCGAAGTCGAGGTAGGCGAAGTACTTCTTAGCGCGGGCGTCGGCTAGTTCGGCGAGGTCGAGCTTGCCGTTTTTGTTGGCGTCGGAGGTGGCGATGGCCTCGGCGAAGGAAGGGAGTTGGATCTGCTTGCCGGGATCGTTGTCGGGGATGTTGTAGCCGTTGATGAAGACCATGCCGTCGGCCAGCACGGGGACGGACTTCATTTCGCTGGCGAGGCCGCCGGTGCTCCAGACGATCTGGCCGGTTTCCTCGGAATAGGTATCCATGCGGAATGAGCCCGGGGCGATGATCTGGGCCGGGCCGTGGGGAGGTTGGTAGACGACCGGGGTGGAGTGGCCGGTGAGGGCTTCGGGGCGCTTCGTGCGCCACCGTTCCTTGCCCGTGGCTTGATCGAAGGCGGCGGCGTAGGAGCCGCGGTTCTGGTCGCAGACGAGGATGACCTTGTCGCCGGCCAGGATCGGGGAAGCGCCCATGCCGTAGCCATTGTCGAAGGGGCCGAGGGGGACGCGCCAGAGTTCGGCACCGTCGGTGCCATAGGCGAGAAGGCCGTAGTCGGGCATGAAGACGAAGACGGATTTGCCGTTGCTGGCCGGGGTGGGCGAGGCCGGGGAATTGCGCTTATCGTAGACTTCCTTGCGCGGCCGGGGGGACTCGCGCCGCCAGATTGTCTTGCCGGTGCGGCGGTCGAGAGCGATCGTCAGGAGCCGGTCGCCTTCGAAGGCGGTGAGGTAGACGTGGTCGCCAACGACGATAGGGGAGGAGTGGCCGGGAGGCAGGGGCACCTTCCAGAGCTGATTTTTGCCGGCGGCGAAGTCGTCCGGCAGGGGGCCGGTTTCGGCAACGCCGGTGCCGTTGGGGCCGCGGAAACGGTCCCAGGCGACGGGGGCCTCGGTGATGCGGTAGAGCTTGGTGAGAGTACGGATGAAGAGGCTGCCGCGGGCGATGGCGGGGGTGGCCATGATCATCTCGTTGAGTGAGTTCTTGGCGAGCAGCTTGAACGCGGGGCCGGTGGCCATCACGTAGGTATCGCCGTCTTCGCTGGCGGCGAAGACCTTGCCGTTGTAGGCCCAGGGGGAGGCGGTGAAGGCTCCGGCGGCGGGGTCAATGCGCTGCTTGCCGTAAAGTTCGGCCCCGGTCTTGGCGTTGTGAACGGTGAGGAAGCCGCGATCGAGCAGGGTATACAGGTTGTCGCCGTAGACAAGGGGGGACGTGTTGTAAGGGCCGGCCTGGGGCAGGTGCCAGGCGATGAAGGCGTTCGAAGTCTCGCCGGGCTTGAGGGAGATGTCGCCTTTGGCACCGGGTTTGAGGACGAAGTAGGGCCGGGTCTGATCGCCGACGTAGCCCGAAGTGATGTAGAGCATTCCGTGGGCTGCGAACGGGGTGGGGATGGCGATGGAGGACATGCCGCCGAGCTCCCAGAGGAGTTTGCCGTCGAGGTCGTAGGAGCGCACTCTCTTCGTGCCGGGGGTGATGATCTCGGTGCGTTGAGCGTTCTGCCAGATGTAGGGGGTGGCCCAATTGGACTCTTCGTCGCGGTCGGTTTTCCAGATCTGCTGGCCGGTTTTTTTGTCGAGGGCGACCAGATAGGACTTGGCGTCGTTGTCGTTGACGATGTAGACGCGGTCCTGATGAAGGATCGGGGAGGCGGCGGAGCCCCAGCCGAGGCGGGTGGGGACGGGGGCCCAGGATTGCTTCCAAAGGACCTTGCCGGCGCGGTCGAGACAGAAGAGGCCGACGTTGCCGAAGTAGGCGTAGACGCGGTCGCCGTCGGTGACGGGCGTTTCGGCGGCGAAGGTGTTTTTCTCGTGGCGGGACTGGGGCGGGACGCCGCGATGGAGTTCCCGTTCCCAGACGATTTTGCCCGAGGTGAAATCGACGGCGTAGGCCATCCAACGGTGCTCGGCGGTGGGCAGAGGAGGCTTCGGGCCGAGGTAGAGACCGGCTTTGGGGGCCTTGACGGGTTCCGGGGAGAGGACGGAAGTGAGGAAGACGAGGTTGCCGGAGACGATGGGCGAGGACCAGCCGGTGCCGGGGATGGTAGTAGCCCAGGCGACGTTCTTCGTGGGGGACCAGGTGGTGGGGAGGCTGGGGTCATCGGCGGTGATACCGGTGGAACCCGGGCCGCGGAACTGCGGCCATTCGGGGGTGGCGAAGAAGAGTAAGGCAAGGAGAAGATGCATGGCTTAGTTGACTCCGGACAGTTGGCGAATGGGGACTTGACGGGCGGCCAACTCGGCGAGCAGGACGCTGACGGTGGGGGAGAGGGTGGGATCGTCGGCCGTGATGCCGGTGGAACCAGGGCTGCGGAACTGCGGCCATTCGGGGGTCGAGAAGCAGACCAAGGCGAAGAGGAGGGACATGGGCGAATGGGCTCCATGGATGGGGACTTCACGGGCGGCCAACTCGG
>Ga0163144_10025506_pt1 | contig 11543 bp, 11 predicted proteins | sample OliLak19BULKMAT1_FD_123175 | JGI IMG/M metagenome (GOLD analysis project Ga0163144, IMG submission 123175) | Freshwater microbial mat bacterial communities from Lake Vanda, McMurdo Dry Valleys, Antarctica - Oligotrophic Lake LV.19.BULKMAT1 | ecosystem: Environmental > Aquatic > Freshwater >... | reverse complement strand
TTCTGTTAGTCGCTCGGCCGCTTCGGCCAACAGCCTGGTTAGCATTCGCATCCCAACGCGTCAGACGCATCACGTTCAATCATTTCGCATGTCGACTCGATTCACCAAACACACACCGACGCCGCTGTTTTTGCGCGAAGACGGTGCGCCTGATGCCCCGCCGCTACTGCTGCTGCACGGTGGTCCCGGGGCGCATCACGATTATCTGTATCCGCAGTTTCTGGCGCTCACGAAGTCGCATCGCGTGATCACCTACGATCAGCGCGGTGGCGGTCAGTCGCGCACCGATGATCCCACGCCGATTACCTGGGAAACGCAGGTGCACGATCTCGCGGCGGTTATTGATGAACTCGGGCTGACATCGCCCGTGATCGTGGGCTACTCGTGGGGCGCGCTGCTGGCGATGCTCTACGCGATCACGTGCGTCGACGAACCGTCGTTCGCGGTGCCATCCCGTCTCGTGCTCGTGTCGCCCGCACCCATGACTCGCGCGTGGCGCGACGAGTTCGAACAGGCGCTCGCCGCGCGGCAGGCTGATGAGTCCATTGCCGGCGCACGACGCGCGCTGGCGGCGTCCGACTTGCGCACTCGCGACCCGGAGGCCTACCGTCAGCGGGCGTTCGAACTCAGCGTGGCCGGCTACTTTGCCGACCCGGCCCGGGCCACGGCCCTCACGCCGTTCCGGGTAACCGGGAAAGTGCAACAGTCAGTGTGGAGCAGCCTCGGCCGTTACGATCTGGGCCAGAAACTGCGTGGCGTACACATTCCGACACTCGTCGTGCATGGGATGCAGGACCCGATTCCGCTGGCGTCCGCTCAGGCCGTCGCCGAGGCGCTGAACGCGCAGTTTGTGGCGCTCGACGATTGTGGGCATGTACCGTACGTGGAGGCAGCAGACGCGCTGTTCGCTGCGATTGATTCGTTTCTCAGTAGTCCATCAGCCGATTGAACGGGCGTCGGTCTGGCGCTCGTTCGTCTCCCCAGCACCCCAGCGATGCACCATTTCGGAGCAGTGACACACGCGGCCGTGGCCACACTCGACGTCGAGAACCGTCGCTATCGTGTGTCGGTGTATATCTCGCACGACGGCATTGAGTTCACGGGACGTTTGTGGTTCACGAACGACGAGGTCGCCGAGTCGGAGGGTATTCCCGATCGTGGCGTGCTGCCGGGGCGCACCGAAGCCGAGGTGATCACGCTGGCGCGCCGGTTGCGGCCAGACGAGCTGCAGCAGCGTTTTCGTCGCGCGCACGCGGAGAAGCGGCGCTACCACGGCTTGCGGCAGCTCACGAGTGAGATTCTCGACAAGATCCGGTATCTCAATCAGGTGGGCGTTTCCATGCGCAGCGGGCTGCTCGATGGGGATGCGGCGACGCAGGAGCTGGAACTGACGGAGCGTCAGTTGGTGGAGCTGGTGAAGCAGGCCAAGCGGTTGGCGGGGGTGGAGTCCTGAGCGTTGGCGGTTGGCGGTTGACGGTTGGCGGTTGACAGTTACTGCTCACGGCATTTATGGATTTGGTACTGGGTGTTGGAGAACGCGCTTTCAGTTTACGGTACGGGTGAACGGTGAACGGTGAACGGTTGACTGTGTGCTCCGTGCGACGGCGGCTGTCGACTCGTACCGTCAGTGAACGGGTGACAATGCGCACTGTGCACCGTCAACCGTGAACTCGAACCGTGAACTGAAGGCGCGATCGTTACCGCCAGAGTCGGCGGCCGGTATTGCGGCTTTAACGACGGCCCGACCCGGCGTCGTAGTGGCGGCTTTTGAAACCCCCATCTTGCGGGGGAACCGCTAGATTGACCGGATGGACTCACGCGCCGCGGCCCATGTGCTCACGCAGATCGCCACGCTGATTGAACTGCATGGCGATGCGCCGTTTCGCGTGCGCAGTTTCCAAACGGCGGCGCGGGCCGTCGCCTCGCTGGGCGCGGGTGAGCTGGCCGTGGCGCTTGAAGCGCTCGATCGCGCCCTTGAAGACCTCGCACCGGAAGCGCAGGACGTGGTGCGCGAACTGGTGGAGAGCAATGGCTCGCTGCTGCTGGAATCGCTGCAGGAGCAGACGCCCGAAGGGCTGCTCGAGATGCTGCGCGTGCCTGGCCTTGGCCCGACACGCATCCGGCTCATTCACGAAGGGTTGCATATTGAAACGCTGCACGAGCTCGAGCAGGCGGCCGCCGATGGCCGACTGGCCGCGCTTCCGCGCTTCGGACAAAAAACCGCCGAACGGATCGCGCTCGGCATCGCGGCGCTGCGGGAAGCGGGGGCCTTTGTGCTCTTTTCGCACGGGCTGGCCGAAGCGGAGGCGCGCCGCGCCCAGTTCGCGGCGCACGCCGATGTGCTCGACGTGGCCATTGCCGGTTCGGTTCGGCGTCAGTGCGAAGTGGTGCGCGATGTTGATCTGGTCGCGGCCGTGCGCGGTTCGCCGTCGGTGGTGGCCATGTCACTGGCGCACAGTGACGGTGTGCGTGAAGTGATCGGTGGCGGCGGTCGCACCGTGTCACTGCGTTATCACAATGGCACACGTGTTGATCTGTCCTGTGTGCGACCTGAGCAGTTTGCACTCGCGCTCTGGCGGGCCACGGGCAGCGACGCCCACGTGCGCGCGGTGATCGACTACGCGCATGCGCGCGGCTTCACGATTGCGGGCGATGAGCTGCGCGATGCGCAGGGTGTGCTCTGCGCTGTGCGCAGTGAGCAGGAACTCTACGCACACCTCGGGCTCGACTTCATCGCGCCGGAGTTGCGTGAAGGCACTGACGAAATCAGTGCGGCCTCGATGCACACGCTGCCGGAACTCGTGCAGGAGTCGATGCTGGCCGGTGCCCTGCACTGTCACTCGCAGTACTCGGACGGTGGTTCCGCCATCGCCGAGATGGCCGACGCCGCCATCGCGCGCGGCTGGGGCTATCTCGGTGTCTCGGATCATTCGCAGTCGAATACGTACGCGGGTGGTCTGTCACGTGACGCGATTCTGCGGCAGCACGACGAAATCGACGCGCTCAACGCGGACTACGCGTCGCGTGGACTCGACTTTCGCGTGCTCAAGGGCATCGAAGCGGATATTCTGCCGTGCGGCCGTGTGGACTACGACGCGGCCGTGCTCGATCGATTCGACTTTGTGATTGCCTCGGTACACACGCGCTACGGCCTGAATGAACGGCAGATGACCGATCGTGTGCTCAAGGCGCTCGACGATCCGCATCTCACGGTGCTCGGTCACCCGACGGGGCGCTTGCTGCTCACGCGCGAGCCGTACGCCATCGATATGGGAGAAATCATTGCCAAGGCTGGCGCGGTTGGTGTGGCCGTTGAGCTGAACGCCGATCCGCACCGGCTCGACATCGACTGGAAACTGTGCCGCGTCGCGCGTCATCATGGCACGCTCGTATCGATCGGTCCCGACGCACATTCGCCGCAGGGACTCGACCATATCACGTTGGGTGTGGGCATTGCGCGCAAGGGTTGGTTGTCGGCGGAGCACGTGCTGAACACCCGCAGCGCCCGCGCCGTGCTCGCATTCGCGCGGGCGCGGCGCGACGGCAAGCGTCCGGCCGATGTGCTCGCGTCGTTTGAACGGTCGACTGAACGCACGCGGCGAGCCGCTTTGGGTTGATGGCGCCGGCCGCAAAACGCTCCACCGTCAAGACACGCGGTCAGAAGCCGTCGCAGAAAGCGCCGCTCGTACAGCGTTCACCACGCACGCTCGCGGAGAAGCGGCAGATCGCCACCGTGGTGCTCGCGGCGCTGGACGCCGAGTATCCCGATGCGCACTGCGAACTTGCTCATCGCAATGCCTTTGAGTTGTTGTGTGCGACGATTCTGTCGGCGCAGTGCACCGATGTGCGCGTGAACATGGTGACGCCGGCGCTGTTTGCGCGCTACCCGGACGCCGCGTCGCTGGCAGCGGCGACGCCGGACGACGTCGAAGACATCGTGCGCACCACCGGCTTTTTTCGCGCCAAGGCGAAGAACCTGATTGCCATGGCCGGTGCCCTCATGGACCGGCACGACGGTGCGGTGCCGCGTACGATCGAGGCACTCGTGCAGCTCGCCGGCGTCGGGCGGAAAACCGCCAACGTGATCCTGGGCAACGCCTTTGACATCAACGACGGCATCGTCGTGGACACGCACGTGCAGCGGCTGAGCCGCCGGTTGGGGCTCACGCGTGAAGCCGACGCGATCGCCATCGAGCGGGCGCTGATACCGCTGTTCCCTCGTGAAAAGTGGACGCTGCTCAGCCACCTGCTGATCTGGCACGGGCGGCGCACCTGCGATGCCCGGAAACCCCGCTGCGGCGTGTGTGTGGTGCGCGAGGTGTGTCCGTCGGCGTCGAGCGAGCCCCCGCCAGGTACTCGTTCCCCAGCGGCCACCCCGTTGGTATAATTCAGATTCACCCTGACCCGAGCATTCCGTGACCAAACTGGCCACTTTCGACACCAATCGCGGGACCTTTGTCGCCGAACTCTATCCGGCCGAAGCCCCGAAGACCGTTGCCAACTTCGAGAAGCTGTCGAACGACAAGTTCTACGACGGCGTCAAATTCCACCGCGTGATCCCCGATTTCGTGATTCAGGGTGGCGATCCGCTCTCGCGGGATCTGCCCGAGGGTGATCGGCGCGTGGGAACGGGCGGCCCGGGGTACAAGATTCCGTGCGAAACGAACGGCAATCCCCACACGCACAAGCTGGGCGCGCTGTCCATGGCACACGCCGGTCGCGATACGGGCGGCAGCCAGTTCTTCGTGGTGCTCAGCGAGTCGAACACGCGCCACCTCAACGGCGTGCATACGGTGTTCGGTCTCGTGACCGAGGGTATCGAGGTGTTCCAAACGATCGGTCCCAACGACGTCATGAACTCGGTGCGCGTCACCGACAGCGAATAAACGACATGTCTCTCCACCTTCAGCTCCCGCGCGCATGAGTCAGGCCTCACACTCCCACGGCTCCGACAAGGGTGCCGCATTCGCCGGATTGATCGGAGGCGCGTTATTCATCGCCGCCGTCGTGGTGGCGCTGGTGTTCTGGACGAACAGCCGGTTCGACGCGCACGAGGGTAAGGCTGCGGGTGAAGGCGAGCACGCGAGCATAAGTCCTTTGACGGTATACAGTTAACCATATACCGTCGGCCCTGAACGGTTGTTTGCGACCGGACGGCACCACGGGACAGGAAAAACCGTTTACGGTGAGGGTTTGCCGTCAACGGTTTTTTTGTGTTGTAGCGAACGGAATTTCATCGCGGCAGTTGCCGCCGCACCCTTAACCCCGTCAGACGCGCGGCGTCCAACCATTCCTATGGCCCTGTCAACCCGCGCCGACGCAATGACGCTTGTGGAGTCCTGGACGGCCAGCGATTCCCTGCGCAAGCATATGCTTGCGGTCGAGGTTGCCATGCGCGCGTACGCGCATCGCTTTGGCGAAGATGTCGAAGAGTGGGGCATGACCGGTTTGCTGCACGATTTCGACTACGAGCGCTTCCCGAACGCGGACCAGCGTGCCGACGAGGAACATCCCGCCGAGGGCGTGCGCTATCTGCGCACACTGGGCGTGAGCGACGAGATGTGCCAGGCGATTCTCGGGCATGCCCACTACACCGGTGTGCCTCGGGACACGCTGCTCGCGAAGACACTGTTTGCGTGCGACGAGCTGACCGGGCTGTTGACGGCGTGCGCCTTGGTGAAGCCGGGCAAGTCGCTGGCGGAAGTCGAGGTGGCCGGCGTGCGGAAAAAACTCAAGGACAAGGCGTTCGCGCGTGGAGTGAGCCGTGAGGACATCGTGCAGGGTGCGGCCGAGCTTGGGATTGCGCTTGACGAGCACATTGGGTTCGTGTTGGTGGCGATGCGCGCCTCTTCGGGCTCGCTGGGGCTTGACGGACGGCTGGCGCACGGTTCCGGATCGGCGGTCGCTTCAACGCCGCCCGCTGGGGGTGCGTAAGTCGGATGACTCCACCAAAACGTGTGACTACCGCAATTCTTCCCTTTCCGATTCCGGCCAGCGCGCCGCGAGCAGGCGCCGACGTTGTCGGCGTTGGAGCGCGCGTGGTTGACCGGGAGACATCGGACGGGTCGATCCGTCCCGGTGCGCCGGACGACGTGCGTCTGGTCGACACCACGTCCTCCGACGTGTTGGCGGAACGGGCGTTGGTAATCGCGTCGCAGAATGGCAGTGAGACCGCATTTGCCGGGTTGGTGCATCGTCACCAGCGGCGGGCGTATGCGGTGGCGCGTTCCATCGTGCTCACGCACGACGACGCGGAAGACGCGGTGCAGGAAGGATTCCTGCACGCGTGGAAGGCGATGGAGCGGTTTCGCCCGGAGCAGGCCTTCGGTGCGTGGCTGCATCGCATCGTGGCGAATGCGGCGCTCGACATTGCGCGCCGCAAGAAAGTGCGCGACGCGGATGAGTTGCAGGAATCGGTATCCTCACCGTTCCACGATCCGGCGGTGCGCGCGGAGTTGCGCGGTCGGCTGGGTGAGGCGATGTCGCAGTTGCCGGAGCGTCAGCGTTCCGTGTTGGTCTTGCACGACGTGGAAGGATACAAGCATTCAGAGATCGGTCAGACCCTCGGAATTCCCGAGGGCACGGCGCGATCGGATTTGCATCATGCACGCGCGGCCTTGCGCAAAATGCTGGGCAACTTGCGGAGAGACACATGAAGATCAAGACGAAGCGGGCGCCGGAGGATCGCAGCCCGATCGACGATCCGGAATTGGTGGCGGCGTTGAGCGCGATGTATTCCGCGCCCGTCGACGAGAGCTATTGGACGGGACTGGAGGGGCGCATTGTGGCGCGCCTCAAGCAGGCGGATGTGCAGGGCGAATGGTGGAGCGTGTTGGCCGAATGGCGCAGCGCGGGGTTGGTGGCGGCGGGGTTGATGCTGTCACTGGCCGGTGCGGCGTTGTGGAAGGAGTACAAGATCGACACCGACCTCCGGCAGCTCGCAGCCGGAGCAGCATACTACACTGTGTTCGTTGGCGAAACGGAAGACATGACGATCGCGTTTTCCGTCCCGACTTCCCGACCGGCTCCGACAGGATCCGCCGACCGGTTCATGTTCACCACCGAGCCTTGAGCTCGCTGGCGCTCCCGTGACGACTTCCCGAACGAAATCCGTGGCGCTGGCATTCTTGCTCGGCGCGTTCATCACCGGTGGCTCGCTTGGCTTTGCGGCCGGCCGTACCACCGGTTCGACCAAGAAGGACAAGAGCACGGCCTCACGCGAGTACACGTACAGTGGGTTGGTACGTGAGCTGCAACGTGATCTGAGCTTGTCTGACGCGCAGACCGCCGCCGTCGATTCAATCCTCACGTGGCGCAAGTCGCGCTACAATGAGCTCATGCTGCCGATCCGTCCCTCGCTGGATTCGGCCCGTGACAGCGCGCGCACGCTCATCGAGCAGCGACTCGATGGCACACAGCGCGAGGCCTTTATTCAACTTCGAAACCGCATGTCGGCTCAGACTGACAGCGCCCGAGCCGCTTCCAAGGAGCGCTAAAAGCGTGACAACCCGGACTACTTTTTTCGCTGCGGCTGCGGTCGCGGCGGTTGCAGCTTTTCAGTATGGTCAACCGCTGCACGCGCAGAGCGCAGCCGACGAAGCGCGACCGATTGCGCTGCAGGCAGCCGTCGAGGCCGCGCAGCGCAATTTGCCAGCGGCCGTTCAGGCGCGCGGTGCGCTGCGCGCGGCCTCGGCACAGCACCGCAGCGCCTTCGGTGCGTTCTTGCCGTCGCTCAACATGAATGCGTCCACCGGACGCACGCAGGGTGCCCAGTTTTTTCAGGGCAACCTGGTGCCGCTCACCGGGAACCCGTGGAATTATTCCAACGGGCTGAGCACAAACCTCGAACTGTTTGACGGCGGACGCCGTTTGCATGAGCTGCGGCGCACCGACGCGGTGCTGGAGGCGGCGGATGTGTCATCGCTCGCCACGCGATTCGACATCGCCTTGCAGGTAAAGCAGCAGTACTACGCAGTGCTGGCCGCGCGCGAATCGGAATCGGCGGCGCGCGCCCAGCTTGAGGAGGCAAACGCGCAGTTGGAAGCGGCCGTCGCGCGCGTCGGTGCGGGCGTCGCGACCAAGTCCGACTCACTGCGCTCGATCATTCAGGTGGGCAATGCCAAGCTGGCGATCCTCACCGCCGAGAACGATCTGCGCGTGGCCAACGCCGCGCTCACGCGTCTGGTTGGCTCCGACGCCACCGTGACCGCGGAACCCGCTGACACCGCCGCGCTGCCGAATGAAAGCGCGTTGCCCGAACTGGTGGATCTTGAGCGCATGGCGATGCGCGGACCCGCGGTCGCCGCCGCCGAGGCGAACCTGCAGGCGGCGCGCGCCAGCCGGCGAGCCACCCGTACGCAGTATTTGCCCACGCTCTCCATGACGTACAACTACGGGCTGAATCAGGCCAGCCGCCAATTCGCCAGCGGCAGTCTGGTGCTCGTTGGCGCCGAGGCGGCCACGCGACAGACCTACAACTTCAATCTGTCGTTCCCGCTCTTCAACGGATTCACGCGTGAGGCACAGCAGGTGACGGTGGGCGTCGCGGTGGACAATGCCGTAGCCGCCGCACGCGATGCACAGTTGGTGGCACGGCAGACGCTCACGCAGCAACTGCGTTTGTTGCAGACCGCCGCCGCGCGCGTTCAGGTGCAGCTCTCCACCATCGAGGCGGCCGAAGAAGACCTGCGCGTACAGCAGCAGCGCTACGCACTCGGCGCGTCCACCGCGCTCGATCTGCTCACCTCGCAAACGCAGCTCAACGCCGCGCGCATCGCGCTCATTCAGGCCCGCCTTGACGCCCGTGTGGCCAAGGCGCAGCTCGAAGCGTTGATCGGCCAGAATCTTCCATGACCACGACATTGATTACGACATTTCTCAGGGCCTGTGACGGGCCCGTGCTTCAGGAGCGCCGCTACGTGAAGGGATCATTCGCACTCGCGCTTGGCGCGGTTTTCGTTCTTGGCGCGTGCAAGAAAGAGGTCAAGGAGACGGCCCCGGTGGATCGTGTAACCGTTGAACGTCGCGACATCATCGTGGACGCGCAGGCCACCGGTACCGTCGAACCCATCGAAGTGGTCGAGGTGAAGTCGCAGGCGTCGGGGCTCGTGCTGAAGATGCCAGTGGAAACCGGCACGAATGTGCAGCCCGGCGACCTTATCGTGCAGATCGACACGCGCGATCTCAAGAATCAGCTCGATCAGGCACAGGCCGACCTGCGCTCGTCCGAAGCATCGCTGGATGTCGCGAAGTCACAGCGCGATCGCTCCGACGAGCTGTACAAGACGCGCATCATCACCGCGCAGGAAAACGAGCAGGCCAATCTGTCGTACACGCAGGCGCAGGCCAACGTGATTCGCGTGCGCACGAGCGTGAACATCGCGCAGCAGCGGCTCGACGAGGCGCGCGTGACCGCGCCCGTGGCGGGCACGGTCATCTCCAAGACGGTCTCACTCGGTCAGGTCATTCAGTCGGCCACCAGTGTGATGGGCGGTGGTTCCACGATTGTCACCATGGCCGATCTTTCGCGCGTGCAGATGCGTGCGTTCATGAACGAAACGGATATCGGCAAGATCAGCTCCGGTCAGGAGGCGCGAGTTGTGGTTGATGCATTTCCCGATCGTGTCTTCCGCGGCTCCGTGGAGAAGGTGGAACCGCAGGCCGTGATTCAGCAGAGCGTGACGATGTTCCCGGTGATCATTTCGCTGCCGAACAACGAGCGTTTGCTGCTGCCGGGCATGAACGGTGAAGTCTCCGTGAATGTGGAGAGTAAGCTGAACGTGATCGCGGTGCCGAACGACGCCGTACGCACGATGCGGGATGCGGCCGCGACGGCCACGATGCTGGGCATCGACAGCGCGGTGTTTGCGGCGGCCATCAGTGGTGGTGGTTCGCGTGGTGAAGCGACGGCGGCCGCGGCGGATACCGCACGGGGCCGTTCCGTTGCTGTCGGTGGCGATTCCGCGCGAGGCGGCGCGCCGGCTGGCCAGGGTGCGGCCACGGGCGGCGCTCCGGCCGGTGGCCGACCGGCGGGTGGCCGACCGGCGGGTGGACGACCGTCGGCAGGCGGTGCACGCAGTGGTGCGATGGGCGGAATGGGCGCCGCGCGGCGCGGCGGCGGTTCTTCCCGTCAGGGAGTGGTGTTTGTGGTGTCCGACAGCGGTGTGTATGAACCGCGCATGGTACGTCTGGGCGTCGCCGACTATGACTTCTCCGAAGTGATCAGCGGGCTGAAGGAAGGCGAAATGGTGGCCTCGCTCGCCATGGTAGCCCTGCAGGCGGCGCGTGAACAGCGCAACGCGAGATTCGGTCAGATGGGTGGTGTGCCGGGCCTGACGCGTCAGCCGACCGCGGGATCCGCAACGCCTGGTGGTGGTGGTGGTGGCAGGCCGCGGGGAGGGCAGTAACCATGATGTGGGCTGAGGTGTTCCGCGTGGCACTGGGTGCGCTCCGTGCCAACAAGTTGCGCAGTTTGCTCACCATGCTGGGCATCGTGATCGGCGTCAGCGCCGTGATCGCGATGGACGGTATCGGGCGTGGTGCGCAGAGAGCCATCAATGATCGCATCACCGCGCTGGGTACTACACTGCTCACGGTCAACCCGGGTCAGGTGGCGAGTCGTGGTGTCTCGAGCGAAACGGATCGCGCGCGACTGCTCATTCGCGAGGCCGATGCGCTGCTCGCCAATGCGACGATCTCCAAGGCGATCCAGCCGGAGATGAACCGACAGCTGCAGGTACAGTACCTCAGCCGCAACACCAGCACGCAGATCGTCGGTACTACGGCCAACTACCTCGACGTACGCAGGTACGAGCTCGAAGTAGGACGCATGTTCAGCGAGCGCGAAGATCAGGGCAAACAGCGCGTGGCGGTGCTCGGACCAGTGGTCGCGGAAAAGCTCGGCGTGGAGAACGTCGCCGCGCTGCTCAATCAACCCGTGCGCATTCGGGGGATTCAGTTCACGATCATCGGTGTCCTCAAGTCGAAAGGCCAGACTTCTCCGTGGCAGAATCCGGACGATCAGGTGCTGATCCCACTGCAGACGGCGCGATTCCGCCTGATGGGTACGGATCGCTTGCGTTCGATCTCAGTCCTCGCGCCCACCGAAGATTCGATCCCGCAAACGATGGCGGAGATTCAGCGGATTCTTCGCCGTGAGCACAAGCTCATGCGCGATACGCCCGATGATTTTGAGATCCGCAATCAGGCCGACTTCCTGAACACCGCGGCGGAAACGAGCAAGGTGTTCGGCTCGCTGCTCGCCGGCATTGCGGCCGTTTCACTGCTGGTAGGTGGCATCGGTATCATGAACATCATGCTCGTCTCGGTGACTGAGCGGACGCGCGAAATCGGTGTGCGCAAGGCGCTCGGCGCGACCAGCGTGAACATTCTGCTGCAGTTCCTCATCGAGGCGGTGGTGCTCTGCCTGCTTGGTGGACTGATTGGTGTGCTGCTGGGCGGCGGTGGCGCGATTCTGCTCGGTAACGTCTTCAACTGGAACACGGAGCTGAGCGTGCAGTCCATTGTCATGGCGTTCGCGTTTT
>Ga0163144_10025505_pt1 | contig 11544 bp, 9 predicted proteins | sample OliLak19BULKMAT1_FD_123175 | JGI IMG/M metagenome (GOLD analysis project Ga0163144, IMG submission 123175) | Freshwater microbial mat bacterial communities from Lake Vanda, McMurdo Dry Valleys, Antarctica - Oligotrophic Lake LV.19.BULKMAT1 | ecosystem: Environmental > Aquatic > Freshwater > Lake... | reverse complement strand
CGCGATTCTTCACCTTCGCCCCAAGTTTCTTCGCCAGGTCATCGATGTTCCTGCCCTTCTTCATCGTCACGATGAGTTCCTTGGTAAGCGGCTTGGCCTTGTTGACGGGCTTGGGGCGGACAAGCTGTGTGGCGTCCTTCTCCTTGCTTTTGAAGACGAGCAACCGGGGCGGGCCGCCGTTGGTGCCGGGCAAGAGGACGCGTCCGAGATTGCCCAGCAGGAGGTCCAGCGCCTTGTCGGGAGCGCGTTCCTTGAACTTGGTGGAAAATCTCCGCTGCGCTCCCGGCTCGATGTAGATCTGCCAACCGGTGGCCTCGGCGACGCGCTCGAGTACGTGCATGGTGTCCCAAGTGAGCACGTCGGCATCGACGGAGGACTTGCGCCAGTTTACGTAATCGCCGGCCCGCGCACCGACGGAAAGCCCGACGCTCAGGGTCAGAAGCAGGACCGACAGTTTGCGCATCCAGCGATTCATGAGGCGAATATAGCTGAGGTAAACGCCGTGGCTACTGAAAGGTTGCGGGGCAAGTCTGTAAAACGTGAGTCGTAAAACGTAAACGGACAGTGGGGGTCGGGCGCGTCAGTCGGGATTTACGTTTCACGCCCCAAAGAACGCCCGCACCGTTTTCCCCACGTAATCCACCTGCTCATCGGTCAATTCCGGATACATGGGCAGGGGCAGGATGCGGCGCGAGACGGCTTCGGCGATGGGGAAATCTCCCTCGCGCCAGCCGCAGTCGGCATAGACCTTCTGCCGATGCAACGGCTGCGGGTAGTAAATGAGCGTGGGAACGCCGTGCTCCGTCAGGAACTGCTGCAATTCGTCACGCCGATCGGCGAGCAACGCATAGACGTGGAAGACGTGCTGATTGCCAGGCGCTGTGACGGGCAATTCAACCGGCAGCCCGTGGAACGCCGCGGAGTAGCGCGCGGCGATCTCGGCCCGGCGCGCGTTCCAGCGATTCAGATGCGGGAGCTTGACGCGCAGGATCGCCGCCTGAATTTCGTCGAGGCGGGAGTTGAATCCATGCAGGTCGTGGAAGTAACGCCGCTCGATGCCGTGGACGCGCAACATGCGCAACTTCTTCGCCAGCGCCTCGTCGTTGGTCACCAACATGCCGCCGTCGCCGTCCGCACCGAGGTTTTTCGTCGGATAAAAACTGAAGCAGCCCACGCGACCGATGCCACCCACCGGCTGGCCGTGATAGGTCGCGCCGATGGCCTGGGCGCAGTCCTCGACCAGATGAATCCCCTGCCCCTCCGCGAGCGCGCGCAGTTCGTTCATCGGCGCAGCCTGCCCGAAGAGATGCACGGGAATGATGGCCTTGGTGCGCGGAGTGATCCGCCTGGCCACCTCGCGCGGATCGAGGATGAACGTGCGCGGGTCAATGTCCGCGAAGACAATCTTCGCGCCCATCTGATGGATGGATTCCGCAGGCGCGATGTAGGTGAAGGGCGTGGTGATGACCTCGTCGCCAGGGCCGATGTCGAGCGCGCGCAGGGCCAGCGTGAGCGCGTCGGAGCCGGAGTTGACGCCGATGCCGAACTTCGCGCCGGTGAACGCGGCGATCTCCTGCTCAAACGCGGCGACGTTCGGCCCGAGGATGTAGTGCGCTGCGGAGAGCACTTTCTCCACCGCCGGTAGCAACTCGTTTTTCAGCGACGCGTATTGGGCCGCGAGATTGAGGAAGGGGACTTGCAAGGGAAATGTTTGAAGCGTGGATCGCGCGGTGTCGGTCAGCGTGTCCTGGCTGCTGCCCTGGCCTCCGGCATCCATTTTTTCAAGTTGGCAATGCGATCCGTGTCGAGCGGATGCGAGCGCAGCCACTTTGGCGTGTCATTACCCCCGGCCTTTTTCACATAGGCCGCGAAGCGTTCCCAAAAGGCAACGCTGGCCTCGGGATCGTAGCCAGCCTTGGCCATGTAGATGAGGCCGCGGTGATCGGCCTCGGCTTCCTGCGTGCGACTGTGGGGCAGGAGCACACCGACGTTGGCGCCGAGTCCGAAAAGCTGGCCGAAAGCCGCGGTGTATTTCGGGTTCTTGGCGTCGACATAGGCGCTGCCAAGCTGGCCGAAGGCGTTCGCGGCCAACCCTTCGCTCATGCGCTCGCGACCGTGCTGGAGAGTCGCGTGCGCCACCTCGTGCCCGAGCACGGTGGCCAGTCCGGCCTCGTCCTTGGTGATCGGAAGGATGCCCGTGTAGACGCCGATTTTTCCGCCCGGCAGGCAGAAGGCGTTGGCTTCCTTGCTCTCGAACACGATGAATTCCCACTGGGCATTGGGCAGGTTGACCACCGACTTGATGCGCTCTCCAACGCGTCGCACCAACGCATTGGCGGCAGGGTCTTTGCTCACGGGAACTTCCTTCTTCATCTGGTCGAAGCTGCTGATGCCAAGTTGAGTCACCTGACTTTCAGAGACCAGCAGGAGCTGCGACCGGCCGGTCTCAGGATTCGTGATACACCCGGCGAGCAACGTCACCAGGATGGACAGGGCTGCAACTCGGACAAGCAGGAGAGAATGAAAAGCGTTCATGCGCCGATGAAACCAGACGAACGCTGAAGGGACAAGCGCCGGTTTGTGTCCCACATCTGGCAAAGACACGCCAGCCCGCCTATCCAACTTTTGCTAAAATTGAGCCTTTAGCCCTTGCGAATGCTGCCGATGCATTTCCCAAAGGCCTGTTGCACAGGCCGGGCAGCGCGTGAAAAAGATTCTCATCATTGAGGACGACCGGGTCATAGCCGCGACTTACAAGAAGCGGTTTCTGGAAGCTGGTTATGTGGTCGAGTGGGCACCCGACGGGCTGGAAGGCGTGAAGATGGTCACCGCCATGAAGCCGACGGTCGTGCTCCTCGATCTGCTCATGCCGCGCCTCGACGGCATCGAAGTGCTCAAGTTCATCCGCAGCCATCCCGAGGTGAAGCACCTGCCGGTGGTCGTCTTCTCCAATTCCTACATGACCAACCTGGTCGAGGCCGCGTGGCGCGCGGGCGCCGACCAGTGTCTCATGAAGGCCAGCACCACGCCGGCGCAACTTTTCGACGCGGTCACCAAGGCCATCACCAAAGCAGCCACTCGCGTGCCTGCGGCCGCGCCCGGCGGGAACACCACGACCGACATCGCCAATCCATTGCTCCGGCCGGATGCGCCCGTCATTGCGCCCGCGCCCGTGGCAGCGCGGCCCGCGCCGGTCTTGCAACCAGATCCCCGGCCCCCGCCCCCGTCGGCTGATCCTCCCGTGCCAGCCCCCGCAGCGCTTGTGATCTCGGGCAACACCGGCATCGTCGAGCGGTCCGTCATCCAGGCCGGTGCCGACCCGGAATTCCAGGCGCAGATTCGCCAGCTCTTCATCAGCACCTCCGGTCAGAAGCTCGCCTCCATCCGCAGTCTGGCGACCTCGTGTCTGCAGAACATTGAATCCGGGCCGCAATCCAATCTGCTGGGCGAGCTGTTCCGCAAAATTCATTCGCTGGTGGGCAACGCCGCGCTCTCCGGCTGCGATGCCATCGCCCATTTCTCCAGCCAGTTCGAGGCGCTCCTTCAGGAGCTCCTGCAACAGCCGGATTTCATGAACATCTCGACGCGCCGAACCATCGGCCAGGCCGTGGACCATCTGGAGCTTCATTTCCGCTCGGCCACTCGCGCGGGTGCCGGAAAGTCCGCCCAATCCAACGCGCTGATTCTCGAGCCAGCCGTCGGCATCGCCCAGGGACTCGCGCAGGCGCTGACGCTGGCCGATCTGAAAACGGAAATCTCCCATGACCCGGCGGAGGCTCTTGGCCTGATGGCCTCCGGGCCATTCAATCTCGTCGTGCTCCCGGTGAACCTGGCGGGAATCAGCGGCTTCGAACTGGCCTCGCAGATGAAATCGCTTCCCGGACACGCGCACACGCCGATGCTTTTCCTCACTTCGCTGGAGAATTTTTCAGCCCATTCCAGCCCGCAGCTTCTGGGCGACAACGACATCGTGGCCCGGCCCTATCTGCCGATCGAATTGATCCTCAAGGCCGTCGCGATCGTCCAGCGCCAGCATCTCGACTGGATTCCCCGTTAGATCGCTGCGGCTTGAGCAGCGTCCACGTTTACCGAGTGCGAAAGGCTTGGCCTTTGCCTCACCGTTTCCTACTGTTGCCGCGTGATCACGCGGCGTTTTATCCACTACCTCCTCTGCGCCTCGACCGTCCTCGCGGCACTGCCTTGCTCCGTGGCGGCACCAACGCCCGTGCTCAATTACACCCTGCCGGCAGGCCTCTGGCCGGGTGAACCCACCACCATCCAGTTCTTCGGCGAATCGCTGCAAGGCGCCCGGCAAGTGTGGACGAGTTTCAAGGCCGGTTCCGAAATCACCGAGGCTGACAGCCCCAGCGCGCGACTGATTGTTCCCCGGCAAACACCCGTCGGCATCGGAGTCATCCGGCTCATCACGACCAACGGAGTTTCCAGTCTTCGACTCTTAATGATTGATCCGCTGCCGCCCGTCGTGAGCAACGGCACGAACCACACCGCTTCCTCAGCGCAGTCGCTGCAGCCGCCCGTCGCCGTCGATGGCCGCTGCGATGAACTCACCGCGGATTTTTACCGGTTCGCGGTGCGCAAAGGCCAGCGCCTCACCTTCGAAGTCGTCGCGCAACGCCTGGGATCACCGCTCGACGCGCGCCTGCGTTTGCTTGATGCGCAGGGACGTGAACTTGCCGCCAACGACGATGCCGTCGGGACCGACCCGGTCTTGACGCACACCTTCAATGCGTCCGGCGAATGTCTCGTTGAAATCCGCGACCCCCGGCATCAAGGCGGGCCGAAGCATCGCTATCGGCTGCGCATCGGAGAATTCGAGGCGCGTCCCCTGCCCTTCCTCGCGGACGGGATGAAGGCGCCGGAGCAGAACGCTGTAATCCAGGAGAAGGAACCCAACGATCAACCGCCGCAGGCCCAATCGGTGGCCCTTCCCGCTCTGCTCGGTGGACGCTTCGCGCGCACCGGCGACCGCGACCTCTTCGAGTTCACTGCGAAAAAAGATCAACGCCTCATCTTCAGCGGACGCACGCGAAGCCTTGGCTCTCCATGCGACCTCTTTCTCCAGATCCAAACCACCAACGGCAGCGTGCTGGCCGAGGCCAACGTCTCGGGCGCGGACGAGGACAGCATCACCAACACCTTCAAGCAGGACGGGCGCTTTCGGTTGCTGGTGGAAGAATTGAACCGACGCGGCGGACCCGGACTCTTCTATGAAATCGCAGCGGCTCCATGGACGCCCGGATTTACACTCAGCGTCGAGACCGAGCGCGTCTCAGGCCCGCCGGGCAGCGAGGTCGAGGTCACCGTCACCGCGAAGCGCCGCGATTTCGACGGGCCCATCCTGTTACGCGCCGACGCGGGAGGTCCGGTGCTCGAAGTCACCAACCAAATCATCGCGGCGAAGTCCAACGAGACGAAGCTGAAGATTACCGTGCCGGAGGAAATGGCATTCGGAAACTTCCTCCCCTTCACCATCGTCGGCGTGGCGAAGATCGCCGGCAGCAATGTGACCGCGCGCGCCAGCACGATGCCGGCGTTGCGAATCACCTTCCCGGATTTGCCATACCCTCCCGCGGCGCTTGATGGCTCCATCGCGCTCGGTGTCTCCGAAAACAATTCGGCGACGCCCGGCACGGCACGGAAGAAGAAAAAGAAATAGCGGCCCGGCGTTGCTGCTACTTCACCTCGCGGATGGCGAAAGCCGCGCGCGGGTTGCGCACCATCAGTTGCTCGATTTCCGCGTCCGTGAACTCCGCTTCCTTCAAGGCCGGAATGAACTCCGTGAACACCGTGTCATAGGCGCGGAATGGTCCGCCGTCCTCCTGCCCGACTTCATACCATCCGCCGTCGTGCGAGATGAGCACCCGGTGCAGAAGTTGATGCTCTTTCATGCGCTTCACCAGCGTCAAGTGTCCAGCGACAGTCAGTGAGCTGACATGGTCGAATTCCACCCATGCCCCCTGCTCCGCCGCGCGCAGATGGAGGTCCACATCCTTCTCATTCTGCGCATGAACCCAGATGAAGGCGCTCCTTTCAATTCCCTCCTCCGACAGCACCGCGAGTTCCTCCATCGCCGCCGCGCCATCGCCGGAATGCGCGGCGATGACCAAGCCACTGCGCTGGTGTGTCCGCGCCGCCGCACGGACCAGCTTGCGATGGATATCCGACAGCGGACCGGCATCGACGCCGATCTTGATGAAGCCCGGTCGGATGTCCGTCTCCTCGATGCCGCCGGTCCAGTCGGCCAGCCAGTGGAAGGCGAGTTCATCCGCCGTTTCCCGGAAGGCGTGCCGGGGCAGAAACTTGTTTCCCGCCGCGCCGTAGTAGCCGGTGTTCGTGATCAGGTTGAGCCGCGAAGCCTCGGATAATTTTCGCAGGAGTTCCACGTCGCGCCCGATGTAGGCCGGGGTGCATTCCATGAGCGTCTGCCCGCCGAAGTCGCGGAAGTTTTCCAGATACGGCAGCACGGCCTCAAACACCTCGCTCCGCTTGTAGCGGGAACGCTCCGCCTTCTCCGCGCCGATGAAGTCGAGCATGACATGCTCGTGCGGCAGGGTGATGCCCATCTCGCTGGCGGGAATCAAGCCGCGCACGGTCATGACTCGCGCCCTCGACGCGGGCTCGCGCAGGCCGCCGCAACCCGACACCAGCGCAGCGGTGGTCGCGGCAGTTTGCGCAAGAAACTGGCGGCGGTTGGTTTTCAATGGTGCGGATTCGACGCGGAACACCGGCGTCATCATCAAAGCGACGCGGGAAATCCCCGCCCCGCTGCTCACACATCGCAGCGCCGCACCGCATCCGCCAGCGACTGGACGGGATCGCGCAGCGGAATGAACTCCTGCCCCACGCAGCCCTTGTAGCCCAGGGCGACCAGCGCCTTCATGATGGGCGGGTAATTGATTTCCTGCGTGTCATCGATTTCGTTCCGGCCGGGATTGCCCGCCGTGTGAACGTGCCCGATGTAGGCCGCGTGCTTCTTCATCCGGCTGATGACGTCACCGTGCATGATCTGCACATGATAAATGTCGAACAGCACTTTGAGCCGCTCCGAGCCGACACGCTGGCAGACCTCCACCGAGCGGTCGATGTCGTCGCAGAAGTAATCCGGATGCCCCTTCATCTCGATGTTCACGCGCGAGTTGAGCATCTCCAGGCAGAGCGTGACCTTTTTCTCCTCCGCGAAGCCGACGATCTTCTTCAAGCCATCGACCATGTTCTTCATGCCTTCCTCGTCGGAGAGGCCGCGGCGAAATCCGGAGAAAGTGATGACGCTCGGCCAGCCTGCGGCGGAAGTGGCTTCGATGCTCTTGCGCAGCTTCGTAATGCACTCGTCGTGCTCCTCGACATGGGCGAAGCCTTTGGCGAATCCATGGCTGCCGCTGATCGCGCACATCAACCCGGCCTCCTTCAGCTTGGGCCAATGCTCCGTGCTGAAGAGCTCCACGGATTTGAGCCCCAGCTTCGCCGCATGGCCGATGATCTGCGCCGGGCTCCACGCTTTGAAACACCACGGCACGACGGATTGCTGGATGCGTCCGTGCTGGACCTTGTAAGGCGCGGCGTCTTCCGCGGCGGAGGCGAGGCGGGGCAGCACAGCCGCGCAGCCGGCGATGGCCAGAGCGCCTTGGAGCGCGCGGCGACGGGTCACGCCCGGACGGGTCTGAGTGGCACGAGTCGGTCGGGGAGTTTTCATGAGCGGAGTGTGCGTCGTCCTCGTCCGGCCCGCAAGCGTTTGGATGCTCGCGTCGCGGGCGTTCTTGACTTGCCCCACGGTCCGCGTCAAATGCCGGACATGAAACACCTCACCTCGATCCTCTCCATCCTTTTGCCGGCGACGATGACCGTCATGGCAGCGGACCAACCGCTTAAAGTCACCGTGCATGCGGGCGACTTCGACCGCCGAGGCACGGTGGTCAACGCGATGCTGCCAGAGAAAGCCAAAATCCAGGGCGCGCGGCTGGGTGGCAAGTTCATCGCGGTGCAGACCGACGACAGCAACCGCATCTGGTGGGCGGTGGCGGATCTGAAGAAAGGCCAGTCCGAAACTTACGAGCTGTTGCCAGAAACCGCCGTGGTGGCCCCGGTGGTATTCACACGCAAGGATGGCAACAAGTTGAGGTTCGGGTCCGCAGCCAAAAGAAGTACCCTGATGGAGTATCAGGCCGAGGCGGGAGAGTTGCCGCGCGATAACATCAAGGCCGCTTTCAAGCGCGGCGGTTACTTGCATCCAATCCTCACCCCCTCCGGGAAGCAGGTGACGGATGATTTTCCGACGAACCACATCCATCATCACGGCGTGTGGTGGGCGTGGACGCATACGAAATTCCAGGGCCGCACCCCCGACTTCTGGAACATGGGCGACGGAAAGGGGCGCGTGGAATTCGATGGACTCGACACCTCCTGGAGCGGCCCAGTCCACGGTGGCTTCCGCTCGCACCTTCGCCAGGTTGATTTGCTGGCAGCACCATCGGTAACGGCGTTGAAGGAGACGTGGGAGGTTCGCGCTTACCCCCAACCCTCCGGCGTGCAGACCTATTGGGTCTTCGACGTGACGGTGGAGGATCGTTGCGCGACCGGCGATGCGCTGGAACTCCCCGAGTATCGTTATGGCGGCATCGGGTTGCGCGGCAACTGGGCCTGGAACGGCAAGGACAAGGTGAACTTCCTCACCAGCGAAGGCGAGACCGACCGCATCAAGGGCAACGCCACGCGCGGTCGTTGGTGCGACATGTGGGGTGACATCAATGGCGCGAAGGCCGGCATCGCCATCCTCGGGCATCCGTCGAACTTTCGCGCACCGCAGCCGATGCGCCTGCATCCCACGGAGCCATTCTTCAACTTCGCTCCTCAGCAGGCCGGCGACATGGCCATCAAGCCGGGCGAAACCTTCACCGCGCGCTACCGCTTCGTCGTGCATGACGGCCCGCCGGATCGCGCGGAGCTGGATCGATTGTGGAACGATTACGCGCATCCGCCCGAGGTGCGGATCGTAGCGGGGAAGTGACGAGAATCTCACGGGACCGCCGGCGTCTAGCCCTGTAGGGGCGGAACAGGTGGAACCAGCCGCATTCGCTCGTAGTCCGACATTGTTAACAATGTCTTACAACTCAAACGTTGACGGACTTATGTATATCCGTCAGCTTTTCGTCCATGAATGCAACCAACAAGACCGACGCGGTCTGGTTCACCACCAAAGGACAGGTCGTCATCCCCGCGTGGCTGCGCAAACAGTTTCACATCGAGGAAGGCACCAAAGCCGTCGTACAGGCCACACCGGACGGGATACTGCTCAAGCCCGTGACCGCCGCGCTAATCAAGCACGGACGAGGCATCCTCAAGCGCAAGCCGGGCGGCAAACCGTTGGCCGAGGAATGGGCGCAGCACAAGAAGCAGGAGAAGGAACTGGAGGATCGCCATGCCCGTTGATCCTCGTAGCAGCCGACGTGAGGAGGCTCACTCCGAACTCCCTCGCCCCGACCGCCGGGGAGAGGGCCGGGGTGAGGGGAGATGGAGCCTCGTTACTATTTTGATAGGAGTCCGCCATGCCCGGTAAGGTGCTCGACAGCTTCGCGCTCATCGCTTACTTCCGCGATGAGCCGGGCGCGGAGGCGATGGAGAACCTGCTGGTGACCGCCGGCAAGAAGGACAGCCCGCTGCACATGACCGACGTGAACTACGCCGAGGTCAAATACTCCATCGTAAAGAAGGACGGTGCGGAAGCCTGGGCCGAAGCCGCCAAAATTCTTCAGGGTCTGCCGATTGATTTCCATTCCACGAACCGCGCGCTGGCCGACACCGCCGCCGATTTCAAGGCGCGTTTCAAAATCAGCCTGGCCGACGCCTTCGCCGCCGCGCTGGCGAAGGAGAAGAAAGCTGAACTCGTCACTGGCGACCCAGAGTTCAAGCCGTTGGAGAAGGAAATCAAAATCAACTGGCTCGCTCGCTAACCGTTGACCAAAGCGATGGGAGCGAAGGACAAGGCCGACCGATTGAGCCGCGGCCTTGCCAACGACGCGATTTTTGCAGGCCCAACGGAGGTAAAAATATTTTCGACCACTGAAACCAAACGCCCCCCAGCGAAGCACCGGCGGCCCCATGAGGCGGCAGCTTTTGCCGTTCCTGCCGGAACCGGAGGGAAAACATTTCCTCTGTGCTGTAAATTCCCGCACGTCTGGCGGTGCCTGTTGGCTTTCGCATGAAACCGTATCGAGGGCCTTCGGCCCGGTGTTCAGCCCGAGCTTGTTTCTTGAGGCAACCGATGGGGCCGGGTTGACGCCCGGCCCAAACGTCACAGACGCGCGGCAACGCGTCCTTGCCAGAGATTTCCCATTGCGATAGCACAGGCTCTTTTGCGGGTATGGGGAGGCAAAGTTTGCCAGATTACGGGGGCGGCGCTGGGTTTTGGCGGGTTTTGAGCAGGGATGGGCGCACCCTTACTGACGGGCAGGGAAGTTGCGGCGTCGGATCGCGATCCGGCGCTGCGGGGCACCGAAACTTTAACGTCGGTGCGCAATCCGGCACTGGGGGATCGTGATCCGTTGACGCCGGATCGCACTCCGGCACGGTGAAGGGAGGGTAACTTTTGCCGGGTGCCTATTGGAACCCCGGGACCGCCGGCATCTTGCCGGCGTGGCCATGAATTCCAACTCGCCGGCAGGGTTGCGATTAGGATTACGATTACGAGTAGGATTGGGGACGGGTCACGCGCCGACGGTTTCGGGGTTCTTTGGCACGTCCTTCAAGATCTGCGTGATGATCAGGTCGGTGGTGATGCCTTCGGCCTCGGCCTCGAAGTTGAGGATGAGCCGGTGGCGCAGCGCCGCTGCTGCCACGGTCTGGATGTCCTCGAAGCTGACGTTGAAACGCCCTTGCGTGAGCGCGCGAACTTTGCCGGCGAGGATGAGCGTCTGCGCGCCGCGCGGACTGCTGCCGAAGCGGAGATACTGATTCGTCACGGCGGCGGCGGTCTCGCTCTTCGGATGCGTGGCGAGCACGAGGCGCACCGCGTAATCCTTCACATGCGAGGCGACCGGCACTTCGCGCACGAGGCTTTGCAATTCAATCAAGCCCGCGCCATCGAGCACCTTCTCCAGCTTCACCTTGTGACCTTCGGTGGTGCGATTGATGACTTCGGTCAGCTCGGACGCCGAGGGATAGCCGACGACGAGCTTGAAGAAGAAGCGGTCAAGCTGCGCCTCGGGCAACGGGTAGGTGCCTTCCTGATCGATGGGATTCTGCGTGCCGAGGACGAAGAAGGGCTCGGCCAGCTTGCGGATTTCGCCCGCGGCGGTGACCTGCTTTTCTTGCATAGCCTCGAGCATCGCGCTCTGGGTCTTGGGCGTGGCGCGATTGATTTCATCCGCGAGAATGATGTGGGCGAAGATGGGTCCGCGCTGGAATTGAAACTCGCGCCGGCCCTCGGGCGTTTCGACGACGAAGTTCGTGCCGAGGATGTCCGACGGCATCAGGTCGGGCGTGAACTGGATGCGGTTGAAGCTCAGGTCGAGCACCTCGCTGAGCGTGCGG
>Ga0163144_10025504_pt1 | contig 11544 bp, 7 predicted proteins | sample OliLak19BULKMAT1_FD_123175 | JGI IMG/M metagenome (GOLD analysis project Ga0163144, IMG submission 123175) | Freshwater microbial mat bacterial communities from Lake Vanda, McMurdo Dry Valleys, Antarctica - Oligotrophic Lake LV.19.BULKMAT1 | ecosystem: Environmental > Aquatic > Freshwater > Lake... | reverse complement strand
GTCCACCAAGGTCGGCCCGATCGCGATTTCCCCCGACGGTTCCCGCCTCGCGTTCGTCGGCGCGAAAGACGGGAAGAACCGGATCTTCGTGCGCGTGATGGACGAGTTCGAGGCGAAGCCGCTGGAGAGTACCGAGGGCGCGGAGGCGCCGTTCTTCTCGCCCGACAGCGAGTGGATTGGTTTCTTCGCGGGGGGCAAGCTGCGGAAGATCACGGTGAGAGGCGCGGCGCTGCAAACGCTCGCCGACGCGCCCTTCCCCCGGGGCGGCGACTGGGGCGCTGACGGGTACGTCTACTTCGCGCCGAACAACACTGGCGGCGTCTGGCGTGTGCCCGAAGCGGGGGGCACCGCTACGCTGTTCACGCAGATCGACCTCGCAGCCGGCGAGATCAGCCACCGCTGGCCGCACCGCATCGCGGGGTCCGAGACGCTTCTCTTTGCCGCGTGGACCGGCCCGGGCGTCGACGAGCACAATGTGGCAATGCAGGTGCTGGGGGCCGCCGCGCACCGGGTGCTCATCCGTGGGGGTGATGCCCCGCACTACGTGACGAAGTTCGGCCGACTGCTGTACACCTATCGCGGGCAACTGCTCACGGTGCCGTGGCGGCCGTCACAGGAGGAGATCGGCAAGGCGGTCCCGGTCGCCGCCGCGGATATGCTCAGCACCGATATCGGCAACGAAGGCTCGGGCAACTACGCCCTCTCGGACGATGGAACGCTGGTGTACAATCGCAGCGACGGCTCGTCCGGCGCCCAGCGTCTTGTCTGGGTGGGCCCAGGGAGCATCAGCACGACGCTGCCGCTACCCGAGCGCATCTACGAGAACGTGGCGCTCTCGCCGGACGGGAGCCGGGCCGTCGTGCAGATCCGGGAAGGGACCACGCGGCTCTGGACCTACGACTTCGCTCGCGGCACGCTCACGCCGTTGAACACGGGCGCCGGCAGCAGTCAGGCCCCTCTGTGGACGGCCGACGGCGCGCGCGTGATGTACCGTGGCACGCGCCAAGGCACGCGCAACATCTTCCGCATCCCCGTGGATGGCTCGGAAGGCGAAGAGCGCCTCACCACGAAGCCCGGGGTCGTGCAGTCGCCCACCTCGATCTCCGCCGACGGTCGTGTCATGCTCTTCGACGAGACCGGCGCCTCTGAGCCGGACGGTACCGGGATCTGGGTCCTGTCGCTGGATGGCGATCGTACGCCGCGGCGACTCTTTCCGCTGCCCGCGGCCGGTCGCGACGGTCAGCTCTCACCGGACGGCCGGTGGGTGGCGTATCAGACGGCCGTGTCATCCCGGCAGGAAATCTTCGTTGCGCCATTCTCGGGTGCCGGGGAGCGGCGCCTCGTCTCGACGGAGGGCGGCTACGAGCCGCTCTGGTCCCGAGATGGCCGCGAGTTGTTCTTCCGGAACGGCAGCCGGTTGATGGGCGTGACGGTGACTGCCGGCGCCACATTCTCGGCCAGCACCCCGCGGGTCGTGCATGAGGGTCGTTTCCTCGAGTCGACCAACGGGAACACGCCGTACAGCATCGCGAACGATGGCGCGCGCTTCCTGCGGATTCAGCCGGTGGCCGAGGCGACCGCGGTCACGCAGCTGGCGGTGGTGCTGAACTGGTTTGCGGATGTGCAGCGGCGCGAGGCGGACGGCGCGAAGTAGCGGCGGGGCTTTGGTGGATCCCGCATCTCTCGGCAAGTCGACCATCGTGTCCAAGGACAGTATCTTTCGCCTGATCACTCTGAAGGAGTTCCAAGATGTGGGCTGAAGTGCGTAACCTGCGGGAGGGCATCGACCTCGGAACGCCGCCGCGTGATGGGGCGCCGGTGACGCTGACGGTGGACGGGGTCGAGGTGACGGTCGCGGCCCGGAGTTCGGTCATGCTCGCCGCGGCGCAAGCCCGTCGGCCCGTGCCGAAGCTGTGCGCCACCGACATGCTGGAGGCGTTCGGCAGCTGCCGCGTCTGCCTGGTCGAGATCGAGGGCAAGCGCGGCTTCCCGGCGTCATGCACCACCCCTGTGGAGCCCGGCATGGTGGTGCGCACCGAATCGCCGCACTTGCACGCGCTCCGGAAGGGCGTCCTCGAGCTGTATCTGAGCGATTTTCCCGTCCGCGAGATCCCGGACGGCTGGAGCGAGTTCCACGAGACGCTGCAGCGTGTGGGCGTCACGTCGCATCCGTACGGCGCCGGTCGGAACCATCTCCATGCTCCGGTGGACGCGTCCAATCCGTACTTTCTCTTCGATCCGGCCAAGTGCATCGTCTGCAGCCGCTGTGTGCGCGCCTGCGAGGAAGTGCAGGGCACCTTCGCCCTGACCGTGGATGGTCGTGGGTTCGAGAGCAAGATCGCGGCGAGTCAGGATCAGTCGTTCATGGACAGCGAGTGCGTGAGTTGTGGCGCCTGCGTGCAGGCATGCCCGTCACACGCGCTGGTGGAGAAGAGCCTCTTTCCCGAGGGATACGACCGTGCCGAATCCGCAGAAGCCTGAGCACAGCGTCATCACCACCTGCGCCTACTGCGGCGTGGGGTGCGGCTTCAAAGCCGAGACGGTGGGTGACCGAATCGTGCGCATGACGCCGTGGAAGGAGGGAAAGGCCAATCACGGGCACAGCTGCATCAAGGGGCGCTTCGCGTTCGACTACTACAACCATCCCGACCGCGTGCGACACCCCGCCATTCGGCAATCGATCGACGAGCCATGGCAGGAAGTGTCGTGGGACGTGGCGATCGCGCATGCGGCGGCGGAGCTGCAGCGGATCCAGCGCGTGCATGGGCGGGCCTCGGTGGGCGGCGTGAGCAGTTCCCGCTGCACGAACGAGGAGATCTGGCTGATGCAGAAGTTCGTGCGCGCCGGTCTTGGCAACAACAACATCGACAATTGCGCGCGCATCTGTCACTCGCCGACCCAGTTCGGCCTCACCTCCACGCTCGGTGCCGGTGCGGCGAGCCAGCACTTCGACTCCGTGCTGCAGGCCGACGTCATCCTGATCGTCGGTGCGAACCCCACGGAAGGCCACCCGGTCTTCGCCTCGCTGATGAAGCGGAGACTCCGGCAGGGCGCGCAACTGATCGTTGTCGATCCGCGACGCACCGAAAGCGTCGAAAGCGCGCACGTGAAGGCGGCAGTCCACCTGCCGCTGCGGCCCGGAACCAATGTGGCCCTCCTCGACGCGTTGGCGCACGTGGTCGTGCGGGAGCAGCTGTACGACGAGGCGTTCATTCGCGCGCGCTGCTACTGGCCCGAGTTCGAGCAGTGGATGGCGCTCGTGGGAAGCGACCGCTACGATCCCGACGTGATCGGCCCCGAGGTGGGGGTCGAGCCGGACGCGATCCGCGCAGCTGCCCGACTCTACGCGCGCGGTCCCAACAGCGCGATCTACTACGGCCTCGGCGTCACGGAGCACAGTCAGGGCTCCACGGGCGTCATGTGCCTCGGTAATCTCGCGCTCGCGTGCGGTATGCTGGGGCGCGAAGGCGTGGGCGTGAACCCGTTGCGCGGGCAGGGCAACGTGCAGGGCGGCAGTTGCCTCGGCAGCTGGCCGCACGTGTTCAGCGGCTACCGCTTCGTCACGGATCCCGACACGCGCAACACCTTCGAGGCCGAGTGGGGTCTCCGGCTCGATGACGAACCGGGGCTGCGCCTGCCCAACATGTTCGACGCCGCGGTCGCAGGGACGTTCAAGGGGATGTACATCATGGGCGAGGATCCGGTGCAGTCGGATCCCAACCAGCAGCACACCATCGCCGCGTTCCGGCAGATGGAGTGCGTGATCGTGCAGGACATCTTCCACACCGAAACCACGAAGTACGCGCACGTGCTGCTGCCGGGCAGCAGCTCGCTGGAGAAGGAGGGGACCTTCACCAATGCGGAGCGCCGCGTCAGCCGCGTGCGCAAGGTGATCGAGCCGCTGGCTGGCCTGGCGGACTGGGAGGTCACCGTGAAAATGATGAACGCGATGGGGTACGCCGTGCACTACGATCACCCCTCGCAGATTCTGGATGAGATCGCCCGGCTCTCGCCTGCCTATCGCGGCATGAGCTACGACCTGATCGACCGCGTGGGCTCGGTGCAGTGGCCCTGCGACGCGCACGCACCCGAGGGCACGGAAGTGCTCCACGTCACGACGTTCCCGCGTGGTCGCGCCAACTTCATGCTGACGCAGTTCGTGCCCACGGCCGAACGCACCACGGATCGGTTTCCGCTGCTGCTCACCACGGGGCGCATCCTCTCGCAGTACAACGTGGGCACGCAGACGCGGCGGACCGCCAACGTGCAGTGGCACGGCGAGGATGTGCTCGAGATCTGCACCGATGATGCCGAGCTGCGCGGCGTGAAGGACGGCGACTGGATCACGCTCTCCAGCCGTGTGGGTGCGATCACGCTGCGCGCCCGCATCTCGCCGCGGGTGCACGCGGGCCTTGTGTATACCACCTTCCATTGGGCCGAGAGCAAGGCCAACGCCATCACCACAGAGCTCTCGGACTGGGCAACCAACTGTCCGGAGTACAAGGTGACGGCGGTGGAGGTGGTGCGCGCCGCGGTCGTGCCGGCACGGAGCGCCACGGCAGCGCAGACGGTGGGAGCGCCCTCGTGAGCGGCATCGTCGCGTCCGGCATGGTGATGGACCCCGAGCGGTTGGTGCTGATGGCCAACCAGATCGGCGACTTCTTCGCGCCGTATCCGCCCGGCCCGCGCGAGGAGGGGATCCGCAATCATCTCCGGACCTATTGGGACCCGCGCATGCGTGCGGGGTTGCGCGCGTTGATTGCAGAGGGCGGCGTGGGCCTGTATCCGCATGTGATCGCGGCGGCCGTGCTGCTCGACGAGCCACTGCGGGAGCGCAAAGGTTACTACGGCCCGCCGAAGCCGCCGGAGATCTGATCCTGGGCCCGATGCGCACACGGCATCATTGCCGGCCCTGCTAATGCATCGACGTCACATGCGCCACGAACTGATCGACGGCAGCCACTTTTCCGCGAATGTAAAGCGGGCAACAGAAATCTGGCATGTCGGTACGCGCCCTTGCTTCGCCGGGCGGGGGTTTGGCCGCGGGTCTGCCGCGCCGTCCGTCACGGTGCCACGGTCTGAACCTCCACTCGTGATGCCCGGCCCGGCGTGCGCCAGATGCGGTGCGTCTGCGCCCGGAAGTCCGATGCCTTGGCCTGGAAGATGTTCGGCACCCAGGTCTGCGGGTTGCGATCGATGATCGGGAACCAGCTGCTCTGTACCTGCATCATGATCCGGTGCCCCGTCAGGAAGCGGTAGCTCTGGGCGTGCAGGTCTATGCTGAACGGCGTCACCGTGTTCGGCTGCAGCGGCACCGGGCGTTCGAACGACTTCCAGAACCGGCCGCGGAAGACGTCGTTCGCGACCATGAGCTGGTAGCCGCCGAGCTTGAAGTCCGGCTCGTACTGCTCGGGGTAGACGTCGATCAGCTTCACCACCCAGTCGGCGTCCTGTCCCGTGGTGCTGGCGAAGAGCTTCGCCGTAATCTCGCCCGCCAGGACCACGTCCTCCGTGAGCGTCTCCGTGACCCAGCTGCGCACGTCGGGACGCTGCTGCACGAAGCGCTGGTCTTCCAGCAGCCACGTAGACCAGCCCGAGCCCTTGGCGTAGTACGTCGCCTCGATCGGCCGGGGGCGGTAGGGCACCGGGTTGGCGGGGTCGCTGACGTAGGCGTCGAATGTCGAACCTTCGGCGGACGTGGGTGCGGTAAAGGAGAGCTTGCCGCCGGCGTGGAAGAAGAGTGAGCGGGTGACCGCCTGCTTCGGGGGCCACGAGTCGTAGGTGCGCCACTGGTTGCTGCCGGATTCGAACACCGTGGCCTCCGGTTGCCGCAGCGCGCCCTTGTCCTTCAAGTGGAACGCGAAGAAGGGCGCCTGGATGCTTTGCCGGAAGTACTCGCCGGTGGCAGATCCGAAGTCGATCTTGCCGAGCTTCCGGCCGGGGCCGCCACTCCAGCCGCCGTGGTTCCAGGGGCCCACCACGAGGTAGTTCCGGTCGCGCGCGTCGTGCTTCTCGAGCTCGCGGTAGATCGTGAGCGGTCCGTAGAAGTCTTCCTGATCCCACCAGCCGGCGACGTTGAGGGTGGGGACGGTGACGCGGGTGAGGTACGGTTGCATCGCCTGCCGCTGCCAGAAGGCGTCGTAGTTCGGGTGGGCGGTGAAGTCCGTCCACGTGGGGAGCGTCTTGTCCTTGAGGATCTTCGACTGCACGTTCGCGAGCGGCCCGAGCGCGAGGTACCAGTCGTAGGTGTCGTAGCGGTCGAAGGCGAAGACCGAGTTCTCCTTCGACGCTTCGGTGAGATACGCGTACTCGAAGCCGTACGAGAGGCGGAAGGCGCCGTTGTGGTGGAAGTCATCACCAATGAACATGTCGGCGGGCGACGCCTGCGGACTCACGGCACGAAGCGCCGGGTGGCCGCCGAGCATCCCCATGGCGGCGGTCCAGCCATCGTAGCTCACCCCCAGCATGCCGACGCGACCGTTGTTGTTCGGCACCTGCTGCAGCAGCCACTCGATCGTGTCGTAGGTGTCGGTTCCCTCGTCGATCGCCATGGCCGGAGACCCTGCAGGCCGCGGGGGCCGCTGCATGACGAAGGTGCCCTCGCTCTTGAAGCGACCGCGGATATCCTGAAAGACAAAGACATAGCCTTCGTCGGCGAGGTCCGCATAGCCGCGCGTGAGCCGGCCTCCGGCTCCGGTGGCGCCGTACGGCGTGCGCTGGAGGAGGAAGGGGAGCGGCGCGGTGGCGTTCCTGGGCGAGTAGATCTCGAGATGGAGCTTCACCCCGTCGCGCATGGGGATGTCGGCAGCACGGTGATCGTAGGTGGCGCGGTCGTAGCGGGCGGGCGGCACGGTCGGCTGCTGGGCGCTGGCTGCGTGGGTGATACAGCAGGCGGCGAGGATGGCGCCAAGGGCCATCGGCCGGAGGCGCAACGGGGCGAGGCTCGTCATCGCGGGTGCCTTCGTTTTTGGGGAGATGGTCTGCGCTGGAAGCATGGGCGGAGCCGGGGCTCGGGGCAACTCGCGGGGGCGGCAGCCGTGGCCCCTCTCCGGTGCGCGGGCAGCTGGCGCGTCCCCACGGGTCCCGAGGTTGCTGACCACCCGGGGGCGTCGCATCTTCATTGTCCGTGTGGCCACCCTCTAGCATGCCCCATTTTCAGCGGCCGGTCGCGCTGCTCGTGCTCCTCATGGCTGTGGCCGTTGGGGGTGCGTACACCGTTGGCACGAGGGGCGTGTCTCCCGACGTCGGCGATGTGGCGCAGATGCGGCGCGTCGTGTACGCCTCGACCTGGGCGGTCGATTCGGGGCGGGCGACATTGCAGGCAGACGAGTGGCTGCGGGTGCGTCCTGCCGATCGCGCCGGGGACGAGGCAGGGCGCCTCGGGCGCGCCGTACTGCGCGGCTTGGCGTACGACATCCCCGGTGCGACCCAAGACCTGACGCGGCTCACGAGCCGGTGGACGCTGCCCGCGACCCAGCTCTACGCCACGTTGGCGCTCGCGGACCTGGCGGCGGCGCGCTGGGATCCGTCCGCGACGGCGCTTGCGCAGGACGCGTTCACGCGAGCGCTCGCCCTGCAGGACTCCGCCGCCATGGCGGAGGCGCTGCTGCTGCGCGGGCGGATGGCCTGGCGACTCGGCTCACGCGATACGGCGTTCGTCGTCTACGCACGCGCCGTGCAGTTGGCGCCGTCGACGGATGTGCTGCTCCACGCGAAGATCGACTGCCAGCGCGGCGCGGCCGAGCGCTGGCGCGATCCCGCCGTTGCGGCGCAACTCATCGACGCGGGCATGGTCCTGGCGCGTTCAGTCGGCCTGCATCGGCTCATCGGCGCCTGCCTCATGGCGCGATCCCAACTGTATCACGGCGAGGGCAAGCAGCGGCTTGCGGTGAGTGCGGCGGATAGCGCCATTGTCGCGCTGCGGCGTTCGGGAGATGCGCACAGCGAGGCAAGCGTCTGGCAACTCCGCAGCTACGTGATGTCGGACTTTCTGGGGCGGCTCGACGAGGCGACCTCGTCGGCGCATGCCGCGATCGCCGCAGGCGAGCGCTCGGGCAACCCGCTCTCCGTGGCGTGGGCCCATCTGGTGCTGGGACAGGTGCAGTTGCGGCTTGGTGATAGCCGGAGTGCGTTGGATCACGCCGACGCCGCGGAAAGCCGTCTGCGCGACCTTGGCGATCGCTGGGGTCTCGCCACGGTCACGCTCATTCAGGCGGAGGTCGCGCACGCCGAGGGGCGCGTTGCGCTGGCCGAAGCCAAGTACCGCAGCGTTGCGGCACAATATCAGCGCGCCGACATGCGCTTCGCCTTGCCTGAACCATGGCTGCGACTTGCCGCGCTGGCGCGCATGCGTGGTGCATTGTCGCGTGCGGACAGTCTGTTGGCACTGACTGGTGCCCAGGTGGCCATGCGCCCAGACTTGGACCAGAAGGTCGAACACCGATACGAGCTCGCGCTGCTGCGGGAAGCACAGGGCCGTTGGGACGAGGCCGAGGCGCTGCTCGCGGACCTCGCACCACAGTTCACGGCCTATCCCGACCTCGACTTCGCCACGGCGAGCCGGCGGGCTCAGGTCGCTGCCGGCGCGGGAAGGAAGGCCGAGGCGCTGCTCCACCTCGGCCAGGCAGAAGCGGCACTCTCGGCGCGTCGTGCCGCGATCACCGGCCGCTCGGAACGCATCGTGGCGCTCCGGGCGCGGCGCATCGATTTCGATGCCGGCTACGGCATTCCCGATGTGGTGCGGCGGTTCGCCGCAGCGGGCCACGGTCCCGAGGCGCTGTATGCCGCTGAACTGCATCGCGCCCGAGCCGTGCTCCGTCGGGTCGAGCGACAGGCCGCGGTGATTGGCAGTACCACCACCAACGCTCGGCCGGGGCTCTCGGATGCTCTTCAGGCGTGGTCTCCTGCGGGTGCCCGCCAGCTTGCGTCGCGGCTGCCGGAGCGCACAGCCCTGGTGGAATTCGTGATCGGCCGCAACGGCGAACCGTCCACGCTCCTCCGCATCTGGCACCACGGCATCGAGGCGGTGCCGATGCAGTTGCCAGCCGATCTCGAAGCGCAAATCGCCGACTTCTCCGCAGCGCTCGAGGCGAACCTGCCGGCGCGCGCGGCTGGACGCGCCCTCGGACAGATGCTCCTCCCCATTCTGGCGCCGCTGCTGAAGGGCGACATCGAGCGACTGCTCATCGTCCCGGATGGACCGTTGCACCGGTTGCCGTTCGAGGCGCTGGTCCTGCCCGACGGTCGCCGGCTTCTGGAAGCCGTGGATGTCGTCATGCTGCCATCGGCTCGCGTCCTCGGGCCGCAGCCTGCGCCGCCGCACCACGACGCAGCTGTCCCGGCGATCGTGGCGTTTGGTGATGCCGTCTTCGCTGCTGAACGCCGACTGCCCCGTCTTCCCGCCTCCCGCGCTGAGGCCGAGGGCGCCGCGGCAACCACACCAGCCGCGCGGCTGCGGCTCGGCGCCGATGCGTCCGAGGCGGAACTCAAGCGACTCGCCCGTCCCGGTGTCCGGGTGCTGCATCTCGCCACGCACGCCGTCGTGTCCGATGGCGGCCTCGACGGCAGCATGCTGGCGCTGACGGCCGGTGCGGGCGAGGACGGCCAGGTTGGCGTCGAGGAGATCGCGGGTCTCACGCTGGATGCGGATCTCGTGGTGCTGTCGGCGTGCCGGACGGCGGGCGGGCGAATCCTGTGGGGCGAGGGATTGCAGGGCCTGACGGCGCCCTTCCTCGAAGCGGGCGCGCGCAACGTCCTCGCCACGCGCTGGGCCATTCGTGACAGTGAACTCGTGCCGCTGATGACCTCGCTCTATGCGCAGCTTGGCGCGGGCAAGTCGGTGGGTGATGCGGTGCGGCATGTGCGATTGGAAGCGCTTGCGCGGGGGGAGGGGCCCCGGCGCTGGGCAGCTTTGCAGCTTACCGGTGACGGACGCGCGGTTCCACTACCTCGAGCCTCGGACGCTGGCGTCGAAGCCGTGGCTAGCGTGCGCTCGCAAAGGGTCGGGCCGCGGACCGCTCGGTCGTCCCGTCCGGTAGGCGCGCCGTGACGATCCACTGGCCCTGCGCAGGCAGCCCGTCCGGCACCGACGCAAAGGTGTCGGTCGTCTCGAGCCGCACGACAGGCTTGCCGTCGGTATCCATGACCAGCAGTTCATAGTTTTCTGCGCGGGCCAGGGCACGCCACTCGAACTTGGTGCCATCACGCAACGGCGCGTCGGCGGCCGGCCGGACGAGCATCACGGCGACTGCGGTGCCGCGGAACGGCTCCCTGCGCGGGTCTGTTCCGCGTTGCACCCATATTCCGAGGCCGCTCACGAGGAGCAGGGATGCCGCGGCAGCGATCCAGCGAGCCGAACGGCCGCGCACGTTCTTGCCGGTGACTCCATCGCGTTGCGACTCCTCCACCACGGCGCGGAGCAGATAGTATTCGTCGCGCATGACGGGATCCGCGAGCACGCGATCCAGCATGTCGAGCCGAGCCTGGCCCGTGATGGTGCCGTCGGCGAGGTCACGCAGTTGCTCCAACGGCAGACACTCGGAGTCTGCGCTCATCTCGCGTGCGTCAAGCAGTTTGGCATAGGCCGCCCGCAGGGTGGCATCGTTCGGATCGTGCATCGTCATGCGCCGGGCTCCTCCTGAAGTTGCTCCCGCAGGTCTTCGAGGCCGCGATAGAGCAGGTTGCGCACCTTCGCGTCACTCCAGCCCAAAATGGCGGCGATCGCCGCCTGATCCTTGCCGTCCAAGTGCAAGCGCACCACGACGCGGCGTGCCTGGTCCAGCTGGCCGAGCGCTCGGTCGAGCGCCGCCATCACCGCTGCTTCTGCAGGGCTGTCCGGTGTCGCCGCCAAACTCGCGGACACATCGTCCATCGGCACGCGTCGCCGCGAGTGGACGCGACGCTTGCGCAGCAGATCCATCAGCGCGGACATCACCGCCTTGTAGACATACGATGGCGCGGTGTCCGTGTCTCCCGTTCGGTCTGCATGCCGCCAGAGCCGAATGCGCACATCCTGCTCGATCTCGTCCAACTCTGCCGCATCGAGTCTGTACCGATGCCCGAAGCTCGTGAGCAGGCGACGCCAGCGACCGATCAGTTGCTCGATGGGCAGGAGGAACTCGAGCCGCTCCGACTCGTTTGGCTCCCGGTCCTGCGCGGGCTCGCTGGTCATTCCGGGAGTATAGCCCGGTTGTTCACGCCGTCCATGCACTCGTGACGCGGCGTCGGCGCTGCTGTACACCAAGAAACGCATCAAACGGCGGAACTTCTCAAACTGCGCATCACCGACTTCCGTGTGAGACGGAGCATTGCCGTCGCGACGCCCATTGTGAGCGGTCACTGCAGTTGCGCGCAGGGGCAAGCGTGGCGTCCTGCGCGCTTCGTCTCAGCATGGCCACGCGCGTACCCGGGAGTGCCACCCCTCGGCGCCGTGAATACGGCACCAAGGGGCGCACCGATTACCGCCGCTTCACCAGCACCTTGTACCGCACGGCGATGCCGGCAGCGCCGGCGTCTGCGTTCTCGAAGAGTCGGATTTCCTGTACG
>Ga0163144_10025503_pt1 | contig 11544 bp, 18 predicted proteins | sample OliLak19BULKMAT1_FD_123175 | JGI IMG/M metagenome (GOLD analysis project Ga0163144, IMG submission 123175) | Freshwater microbial mat bacterial communities from Lake Vanda, McMurdo Dry Valleys, Antarctica - Oligotrophic Lake LV.19.BULKMAT1 | ecosystem: Environmental > Aquatic > Freshwater >... | reverse complement strand
TACAACATTATCGTCAATTCCAAACCATGAAGTAGAAGAAATTATATTATGTTCTAGCTTGCTGGTAATCACCAAGCTTGGTATTCGATTGGTTTTATATTGAATTTTTAAATGTTCTCTATATGCTGGAGGAATTTGAATCATAACAACAGGAAATGGTTGTTGGTATGTTTCAAATGGTATTTTTATTTCTGTATTTTCAAGAGCTAAACATTGTTCTGCGGTTGGACGGAATAGCTTTGGCCCAGATGCAATCATTTCCGAAATCGTCTTTGCATACATTGCAAATGATGAGCCTAAAGAAGAATATTCTCGAACCACCCATGATGCTCTTTCGACTAATTCTTGTCCAACTTCTAGCATCTCTTCCCTAGAGATTGCCAGAGGCTTCAAATGACACATTGCGCCATGTTTGTCGTCCAACCTGATGTCCAGCCATTTTTTGCCATTTAGCCATTTAAGAGCCGAGTGGTATTTAGATTTAAAGAGATTGTCTAGCATCTGGTTTGCTCAATAAGGTCTTAAGTTTAACTTCTATTTCTTTTTTAACATGACGATCATGTAAGATTATTTCGTCGTACACTTTTATTTCTTTTTCGCATTCTTGTATTTTTTTACGCAAGATGTCTATTTCATACTTGGCATCATTTAAGTTTTTGTTAATTGTCTCTAACTTGCTAATTAATGGTTCGACTTGCTTTGCATTAACAGCTAAGACCTTAAGCAATTCATCTTGAGTTATTGTAATTTTCACACCTTGTTCTGTATCGGCAAACTCATCGATTACTGGTTTCCCGTTCCACTTTCTTTCGTTTTCCTCAACTTTTAAAAGCACAGAAGGATGCATTTCAGATTTCAGTTGCTTGATTTTTTCTTTACCTAAATTGGTAAGAAAATATCCTTTCGTTGTTGCTCTGCTTCGATTGTCCTTTCTCATTGGACAATTCCATCTTGCAACCCATGATTTATGAGCCATTCCTCGAATTATTGAAGTTGCCGCTCTGCTTGAATAACTGTAAAGGTTTGTATGTTTTACATAATCAGCCAGTTCAAGCTCATCGACTAATTTTTGTATGGCACGATCTCTAAGCACTTGACAATTGTTGTCAAAAACCAAAGCAAGCGCAACAATGCCACAATTAAGAGCCAAGGACGATTCCCCCAAAGGACCTGTAACTAATGGTAATTTCAAAGTAGATTCAGTTTGCATTGTTTACTTCTTTGGAACAGTCCAACCAGATTCCCATTCAAACACGTCTGTATCTCGTTCGTACAAAGCACGAAGAGGACGATTTTCTAAAAAGGCATCAATTGCAGCGATTGTTTTTTTATAAACTCCAACCCCTTCGATATATCCAGAGCTTGCTTTAATTTTTTGAAGCCAACGATACAGAGTATTGGCTGGATCGTCTTGCGACTTAAAGACAACGGTTCTAAGCTGTTCACAAAAAGGCTCAAGAGTTTCACGACCATAAATCAAAGATGCTTTTGCTACAACAGCCATGACATCCGCTCGGAAAGAAGGCAGTTGCTTGTTTACCCAAGCGATTAAGTCTTCAAATTGTAACGCAAATTCAGCAATTTCAGATTCTGTGTATCTCATCCTTTGAACGCCACCCATCATTGCTCTGCACAAAGCTGGCATTTTGTGTCTTGCTCTTGCACCAATGATGAGTTTAAGCTTTTGCTGTACAGTGCGTTTATGTCCTGAATCTTGAACGTACTGAGCCTCTACAGGAACATTCCATGTTACGTACATAGGGCAAGCTATATTGGCTTTGATGATTGCTTCTGCACGATGTTGTCCATTGTGCATCAGAAGGGCAACGTTAATTGTGATTGATTCATCTGTTTGTAACCACCGTCCAGCTTCAATGTCACGAGAGTAAGCATTCACCACACTTGGGGTTTTTTTGCGTGGGTTTTGGTTGCATTCTAGTAGTTGTTTTGTCATTTCTGGGGTTAAATAGACAAATTCAGAGTATTGGTACGGCAACCTAGGATTTTGGAACCATAAATTTTTATTGCGAGAAGCGGACTCAATGTAATGTTTTTGATTTTCCACTGATCGTGCCAAAGTTGCTGCCATCTGCTCTTGAAGAGTTGGAAGCACAGAATGAGCAGTCGAACTAGCAGAAGAAGAGGCAGACGCCACAATGCCCAGACTTGATAGGCGATCCAGAACTTGTTTTGCCATAGAGTCTTGACCATTAATGGCAAACAGATTGTTTTGGTTAATTTCTGGAGTTTCTGGAGTTTGCGATTGACGTGGAACAGGAACATCAAATTGACGACGGTTTTTTCGGCGACTTCGTTTGGACATTGTGGGTCTTTCCTTTTTAGGGTGTCAATCACTATACCCAAAATTCAGAAGATGTAAAGTCAACTCATGCTGTACGGAGGATTAGATGTGCTTAACTAGTTAATTTTAATGAACTTAAAGTGTAAAAAAAATGTGTACGACAGCAGTCGCCTCAACATCTCTCCTCTTTATTTTGTATTAATGGCAACCGTTACAAGGATGGATTAGGTTGCAATTTACCAAGCAGGATGCTGGGTTTCTAGTTGTAAATTTGCATTTGTAACTTGTCTGATATAAATATGGATTCGCCAAACTCCATCGTAAACCACACGTTATAAATGCCTTCGCTTAAATCTAATCCGTTTTCAGTGGTGTCTAAAAAATAAAACCCTCTGGTGCGTTCACGTATTTGTACAGATTCACAATCAACTAGTAATCGCAAATCTTTTTCTGCTGGAATGCATTCGCCGCATTTTTGTTCAATTGAAATTTTGAGAGGAGAAACAATTGCTAAATTTTCATAATAACGATTTAGATCAGAAGTCCTTGGCACATTTGGAGTAATGTCTATTATGATGAATCTTTTGCTTCCTTGTCTGATCTTGTTTGGCGTGAATGAAAAATTAAAATCATAAACAATAGGAATTGGCGTTGTATACCACAAATCTGGAAATATTTGGAATACATTTTCTATCGATTGTGTGTTTTCGTTTTCTTCTGCAACTACATACCATTTGTCTATGTAATTGCCAATTACATAACTTGGATCAGTTAGTGATACAGTTATTTCATATTCACCAATAGAGGCTCTTGTTATGTCGTCTGATTCTATTGTTTGAAATAAGGTTCTGCCATCTAGATTTTCTGCTGTTTTAGCTTCTGGGTCTAAAAAGTAAATTTCTACTTTTTCTAAAGAAAAGAAGTCAGCACGGTTGTTAGAATTATAAGTAAACAACTTTAGGCGAATATCGTCGCCTACTACAGGATTCTGAAATCTTTCTTTTGTAGCCATTATTTGTTCTTAGCTTTCCTGCGTGCTGCTTCCATAGCTTGGTTTTCACGTTCTTTTTGTTGAATGAATCTTTGTATCATCCATTTTCTCTCGTTGATGGGCATTGTCATGGAGCTTCCTGCATCCATATGTAGGTGATATTGAAAAAAGAACTGTTCCTCCATTAAGTTTTCCCATAGTTCTACGCTTGGTCCGAATTCGTCTTCCGTTTTGCCCTTGGGAAGAAAAAATCTGCTTCCAATGGTAGTTCGATCTCAAAATCTTGACCTGCAAATGGACTGTGAATTTCAACTGTAGTATCTACTCCAAAAGGAGGAGTGTTGACAACATTTCTTAAATAAGCAACATCATTAATTGGGAGTTCTTGTAACAATGCCTGAATTTCAAGTTTGTCAGTTAGCCCTTCTATTTCATCTACCATCAATGCCGTTCTAAATAAAAGAGTATCATCTGACTGCCCAGCAGTATCAAATCCTTTTACTCTTCGTTCTTGGTGTTCTTGAACAAGTCGCTCATCAGAACCTTTTGATAGACGATATTTAAAATGTAGTTCAGTGGTTGGCAAGGTATCTTCTAGTGAAGATGTGCCAAAATTATCAGGACAATAATCTATGTACAAGCTATTAAGATCGATTACTGTAGCAAATTTTCGATCTGTATAAGGACATTTTACTTCTACGTCATATTCTGGAGTATATGAAATACCACGCAGATAAATTAAAAGATAAGTTCTGTCTTGTGTGATGAAATTTTCAGAATCATAGTCTTCCATGATACATCTGTTAAATATCATGTTGATCGCACGACCCTGTTTTACAAATCTAGGAGTTGCGAGAATTCTTTCTTCCTCGCCCGTCATTGGTCGAAGGTTGACGATTCCATCTCTTGGACCATCTATCCCATCGTAGAATTTTCCCTTTGAAGGCAATACTATCTTTTCATAACTGTTTGTATTGCTTCTGACTCTTTGTATTAAATTTTCAAATTGATTGCTCCCAGCAGCTTGAATCTGCTTGGAATTATCATTTGCGGCTGGCCTTTGCCTTCCAACATTAACCTTTTTATTTTTAGATTGTTGTTGTGCAGCAAGGAATTGTGGAGGTACATTGCCGGTAATCTGAATTCCGGGGACGTCAGGACTTGCCCCAGAATGCGAATCTCCTCTTGCAGCATTTTGCATTGATGTAACTTCATTCAAGGCAGCTTGGTTTTCTGCTGGGCCTCTTAGATCGTTTGAATTAATTGGTTGCTTACTTGGGCGGTACGTTTCGTCAGACATAATTTCTCCTATGAAATTTTCTTACTCTTTACTTAGATTATGAGAGTATGCTATATTTAAATTTACACAATGTTGAAGAATTGATTTTTTACGATAAAAATATTCAAATACATTTTCCAGAATTTCGTTCATTATTTGACCAGTGGAGACTCGCACAGATGTCTCCTGCTTTGCGATCATTAGGCAAGCGGTCTGTAATTGATTTTATGAATAGTCTAGATGATGCTCACGTTGAAATTTTACAAGGTTATTTTGACACTAAAGTTACTATAACTAAATTAGAATATAATATTGTAAAAAATTTAAAATTTCCAATATTAAGCAATTTTGGTACTGAACTTGATTTGGCGGTTGGTTTTACGAATATTACAACTTATAGAGATAAGAACTATGTTTATATATCTATGTGGAGATAATTTATGATTTTAGGAAATATTATTTTGTTTGCTCTGGCTACGGTTGGAATGAGTCACATCATTGTAGACGGGAAGATTTTTATGCCAGTTAAGAAATGGTTAAACAAGTGGTTGCCATCTAGCATATACCAATTGTTTGATTGTTATCAATGTTCTGGCACATGGTGCGGATTTGTGTGTGGTTCGATTATTCTTAGCAACAATTTTCTTGTTATTTTTTTATGCGGCATGGCAGGAAGTTTTTTAGCTGTTGTTGCTGCATCTTTTTTGAACTTCATGGAAGCACAAACGTTAATCAACATTGGTGACGATGATGAGCGTTAAGCTTTATCAATTATATTGTGAAATATGTAATTACAAAAGAATTACAGATGGTTCTGATGTTGAAGATTTAAATGAAATAAAAACATCTTCTGTTCCTGCTGGAGTTCCTTATATAGATTTTGAAACAAATAATGTGATTGTTCCTAAGTCTAAAAAGCAAATGAGAAAATTTAAGTGTCCTAATTGTGGACGACTTGTAATGCCTAGAAAAATAGATAATCCTCAAGAAAAACTAGCTGAAAAATTAGAGGCAGAAGAACGAAAAAGGAAAAGACATGAAGAAGATCGGATTGATGGAAGTGAAGCAGGCTCTGCGTGATCCAAGATTCAGAGATAGCTTGCCTATTGAATTTCAAGAAGATGTAGCCAAGTATCTTCAAAATCCGGGATGTGCATGTAATATTCCTATTTATAGAAAAATTATAAAAGAAGCATTAAAACAATTGCAAACATATTATCCGGGAAGAGATATTGTAGATGAACAAGAAGAAATTAAAAAATTAGTAGAAAACAAATGGACTGTAATCAACTGTAGAATTGATGAGTTACAAAACAGACTCAAACAATTGCCTCCGGGTAGAAAACAACTGGATGTAGCACGATGGGAAGATCAGGTAACCGTTGTGATTAACGAAATAGATATTATTTACTAAGCGTCATATATAACAATAGCTTAAACATGGAGGGTCATGGTGACTAATTTTTTGATTAATCTAGGTGACGAAGAACAGTTAAATTTGTTGAGAAATGTAGTTTATCAAATGTCAGAGGGAATGATTGTTACAAATAATGAACTGGATGAACCCGGTCCAAAAATGATTTTAGTTAACCCCGCAATGTGTAAAATTAGTGGTTATTCTGAAGAAGAACTTATTGGAAAAACTCCACGTATTTTTCACGGTTACAAAACTGATAAAGAAACTGCTTATCAAATGAAAAATAAATTAAGAAATGGTGAATCGGTCAAGTATGAAACGGTTAATTATAAAAAGAGTGGCGAAGAATATCTTATAGAATTAAATGTATCACCAGTCTTTAATTCGTTGGGAAAAATAATCAATTATGTTTCCATTCAGAGAGATATATCATTAGAAAAAGTGCTTAAAAAACAAATAGAAGGATATGCTAGATTGTTAGACAGAATAACTAATGAGGCTAGGATTAGATCGCAACAAATATCCGAATGTGTTGCCTAGGCAATTTTCACATGAAAACAATCTTTCTGCCTGTCACGATTGAATCAATATATTCCTTCCAAGTTTTTTCTGATATGCAATAGTTCGTGTTGGCGTGGACTAAATTAATAATAAATTTGTTGGTTTTCCATTCATTGGGAGCGAATTCAAAGCTTTCCCATTCTCCTGAAGCTGCAAACGGTGCGATCTTAGTTTCCAATGATTTGATAGCATCTTTGGGAGTTGCGTATACCTTAATTCCATCAAAGTATTTGTTTTCTATTTTCATAAATATATGATATATGTCTGTCTCTTTATACATATCTTCTTCTTCTTTTCCATTAGAAACTACGATCAAACTAACATTTTGACCTTGCTCCAAAAGCGTAGAGCCTAATGCATAAGCAAAAGTTCCACAATTTCCCGTATAGAAATCTGTTGGTTTTAATTTGAACTTGGTTTTCAGGTTTTGGATTAATTCGGTCAGAGTTATTTGATTAACGTAATTTTTAAAGTCCATTTCTAGTACAATTTTAATTTGATGATATGTAATTGGTAACATGTCATTATATATTATTGACGATGATATGTTTTAGAATCTCTTATTATTACTTTTGAACTTTCAATCATTTTGTTTGGATGATCCTTATATTTGTCTAATTCAACAGGCCAAATGTCTGATTTTTTTCTTTTACTTCCTAATATAATTGCATTTTCATAAAAAGAAATAGCCTTTGCGTATTCTTTTCTTAAATAAAACGCATCTCCTAATACGCACCAAAATTCGGCCATTAATGGATTTACAGATAAACATGAAATTATTCGCTCAATGGCTTCTTTGCTTTTGTTGTGGTGATGAACTTTAACCAATGCCGTATGATAGGTTAGCATGGTTGCTGCCACACCAGAGTTGTTAACAAATAAATACTGGTCAGCATGTTTCAGAAATTCATCATATTTTTTTTCCTTAATTAAAGAATAAGCTTTGTAATATGTCGAATCTTCGAATGTTGCGTTACTTATGTTTGAATTGTTAGAATAAGCGATAATATCTAAAAAAACTGATTTTTTAAAATTTTGTAGTCGTATATTAAAAGAACCATTTTTCTTTATGATTCTAACTTCCTTTGTTATGGTGCGACCGCTTAGTATTTGAATATATGAAGAATGTACAACATTAATGTCTTTCAAATTATCAGCACCTGAAGCTATAAATTCCCAAGGTTGCATTAACAGCACGTTGTCATTTTTGGAATATTGCAATAAATCATTTGGATTATTTGAGCTTATTTCAATGATTTCGCAACCATGACACATCTCTATTGTTTTATCTTTTGAATTTAGGTTGCCTATTATTATTTGAGATGCGTATGGTCTTATTGATTGTAAGCAACTTGAAATTGTTTTTTCATTATTATCGACTATCATTATTACGGTAAGATTTTTCATACGCCTTTTGTTGTAAATTTCTTTTCAATTAATTCCTTGAATGCCTCTGCTTCTTCTTTCATGTCTTTTTGTTCATAATATTTTTTTATATCATTATATTGTTTTTTTATATTTGGATTCTCTATTAATGATAGCAGGTGCTGAACTATTTCTTTTTTCATATAAATAGTTAAGTATCTCGAAAGCGAATGTGCAAGAATGAAAGCTAGTTCATAAATAATTTTTTACAGGAATCTTGCGCATGAAATCAGAATATTTAAACAATCGCACGTTTGAAAACATTATCTGTAGGTTCCAACAATCTAAAAAAGATAGAGCCAAACATAAGCTTCTCATTGATGAATCAGAAAACACTACTAAAAGAAAATCAATTAGAGGCGAGGTTTCAATCGACAAAGACAAACAAATGCTCAATGGATATATTGAAGAATACGCCGTGTCTAACAATCAACATGACACGTCGCAATTGGAATTGGCTTCTGCATTTTATACTTTATCTCAAAACATAGTACGTTATGCTAAATTTAATCTAATAGATGCTGATGATGCTGTACAAGAAGGCGTAATGATATGTTTCGATAAAATAGATAGATTTGATCCAAGAAAAGGCAAGGCTTTCAATTACATGACTACATGTATACTAAATCACTTCAGACAGTTATATCGAACAGCTAGAAACTATAATGAATTAAAAAAGAAATATCACGAATTTTTACAAGTCAAATACAGCACCACTATGATTAGAAACGGAAAAGAAGTTCACAATAATTCAAAAAATAATTGAATTTAAATAAGTTTTATGTTATAATAATACGTATGATACAAAACAGTTTAATAGAGTTGTTGGAAAGAGAAGAACTTATTCATAAGCTTAACGAAGCTGGATATGGTGAATTAGTAGAGACTTTATTGGATAATGATAATAAAGTTTATACCAAAAAAGGTCGCTTGAATAAAAGCGGGGCTTGCAGAGTATTGGGATGGAAAACAAAGCAGCTAGAAGATGCTTTGGATGCTTGCCGAGAAATATTACAGAACGATATTGATTAACAAAGTTGTTCGATAACGGCTCTGTCATATCTCAGGGTGATGTCAATTGTCAAATACTCAGATATGCCCATGTCTAATTCTCCGAACTCAATGGCTTGCGGCCATGCATTGTCATATCTCCATTCTTCTATGACGTTGCCGCAACCATCGTATAATTCGAGTGTAACAGTTTTTTTGAAGTTGTTTTCTCCAGAAGCCTTCCATTCACCGTTGCATGGATTGTATATGTTTTTAAACCAATCAAATACTGGATGTCTGTTTCTTTTTAAATCAAAAAGGACTAAAGTTATTGGCTTCCACTCTGGTTTAGATGGATAGTAAAGAGTTTCATTTATATGCTGCACTTCCATCTCTTTAAAAGATATATTAGGTCTTGCGCCTTTAGCTGGAGGCAAAGAATTTACCCCACTAGCACAAATATCTGGTATTTTAAACAACCATCTAAATTTATGTTTAAAACAATCTGTGCCCAATCCAAAATCTAATCCCATATTGGCCATAATTTTTCTCCTAAGAAAAAAGCCTCTTCAGAGGCTTTTTGTCTAAGATATATTAGTTCGAGTGTCTGGGAATTTAACTGCCCCCGAATTCCCCGCTGATTGACTTTCTCCTGTACAAGGGCTGCAACAATTGCTAGGTACAAACTCTGGACAAAGCGACTTGTAGGATACCTGAGAATATCTAAGAGTTAGCTCTATTGTGCATTCTTCCGAGCTAGAGTAGTCTAAATCTCCAAAGTTTACAGCTTGTGGCCACATGTCTCCTAATTTCCATTCTTCCAAAGGTTGCCCACAGCCATCATACATTGTCAGGATTCCCGTTCCTGCATAATCGCCTTTTTGAGATGCTTGACGCAGATTTACAGGGTCTGTAAAATCGTACATTGTAGCTATCCAATTAAATAAATTTGCACTATCTCTTGTGGCTACATCGTAATAAGTAACAGTTATTGTTTCCCAAGCTGCCTTTCCGGGAATCCAAGTCTTGGCATTCAGGTGATTTATTTCCGTTTCTTCTACTGTTAAATTGGGTCTTGATGCTAACTTTACATAATGTTTAGGCACAGTACCACCACACACGTTTTCGACTTCGAACGTCCATCGAAACTTGCGTTTAAACACAATATTGTTAAAGCCAAGTCGGCCAATTCCCATTTCCATGAATTTTTACCTTATTATTAGCAAGGACTGCAACAACCTGTAATATCAAAGCCGGGACACAAGTTTTTATATTCAACTTGTGAATATCTTAAGGTTAATTCAATGGTTGCTTCTTCAGACGATGAATAATCGAGATCGCCAAAGTTGATGGCTTGTGGCCATACATCGGTAAGCGTCCATCGTTCAATCGCACCTCCGCAACCATCGTACATGGTTAGCGTACCTGTGGCAGAATAGTCAGAACGTTTGCTAGCCATGTGTAACGTGTCTGGTTTAGTAAAATCATAAACACTAGCAAGCCAATTGTATAGAGGCTGGGAATCCATAGTGGCAATGTCATAGTACGTTACTGTGATGGTTTCCCAAGATGCCTTGCCCGGAATCCATGTTTTTGCATTTAAGAAATTAATTTCTGTTTCTTCAATGGTAAGATTTGGACGTGATGCTAATTTTACGAACGATGACGGAACTTGATCGTATCCGCAAATATCTGAAAGTTCAAAAAGCCAGCGAAATTTTCTCTTGAAAACCATGCTGGAACTGCCTAGTTCTCCTATTCCCATTTTTACTGCTGCCATAGTATCTCCTTGCGTCAATTACCTAGCCTTAAAGGCTAGGTAATTGATTGTTGTTTATTGTTTAAAAATTATCAGCAGACTCAGCGAAACTACCCGTTCTGTGTACGCTAAATTCGATAAAGATGAATTCAACCGCTCTTGTTGGTTGAATTCCTATTCTTGCACGGAATTCATTTCTGTCAATTACATCTGGTGTATTTAGTTCTTCGTCCGCTTGAATTATGAAGGCTGTTAGTCCTCGTCCTACCTCTACCTCTCTCAATATGGCTGTAGCTATATTTACAAATCTTCTTCTAAATGTTTCATCATGTGGATCGAAGAGCAGTTGTCTAGAAGCAGCACGGATTCTCTTCTCAATTACGAACAGAAGCCTTCTTACGTTAACCCGATCAAGTGCGGTTGGTTTTCTTTGTAGAGTTTTTTGACCCCATACTAAGAATCCTTCAAAATCCGCAAACTGTACGATTGGGTTAATGGCGTTTCTGTTGCCATACATGTCATCTCTCTCTTCTAGCGTAGGACGAGAGAAGACATCTGAAATTCCCGGAACTGCACCACGATTTACACCTGCTGGAGCGAACCAAGGAGCGGCAAATTGATCGTTTCTGGCATATACAGCCATTACGGAACCTGATGGAGGAACCCAAACATCGATTTTATTGAATGAATCTCGGAGTTTCAACCAAGGCCAATAAAGGGCACCAAAATCTGAATCGAATCTTGTATCATTTAGAGGATGCGTACCATTTTGCCAATGAATTATTTCTTTTACAGTTAATCCAAACGGAGGATCAATAAT
>Ga0163144_10025502_pt1 | contig 11544 bp, 12 predicted proteins | sample OliLak19BULKMAT1_FD_123175 | JGI IMG/M metagenome (GOLD analysis project Ga0163144, IMG submission 123175) | Freshwater microbial mat bacterial communities from Lake Vanda, McMurdo Dry Valleys, Antarctica - Oligotrophic Lake LV.19.BULKMAT1 | ecosystem: Environmental > Aquatic > Freshwater >... | reverse complement strand
CGGGCGGCGCCAAGAGCGAAGCACCTCGCGAACGTCCGCCCAAAGCGGATCGTGAAGAGATGCTGGCCAAGCGCAGAAGCTTCGAGGAAGGCGTACTGCAACGTTATCGGATCGAAATTGGCCGCAATCAGGGCGTGATGCCCAAGGAAATTGTCGGCGCCATCGCCAACGAGGGCGGGATCGACGGCAAGCATATCGGACAGATCAACCTGTTCGATGACTACAGCACGGTGGAGCTCCCGGCGGACCTGCCGGCCGACGTCATGGACGTACTCCAGCGCCTGCGTGTGCGTCAGTTCGCTTTCAAGACACGGACCATGAATGCCGATGAACTGGCGGACACTCGCCCCGCCCGGCCCCCGCGTCCCGCCGGAAAGTCGTTCGACGGCCCGAAGAAGCCGTTCGATGGTCCGAAGAAGTCCTTTGACCGTGAGCGCAGCCCCTCCAGCTCGCCACATGGCAAGCCGACGGGCAAGACCTATTCGTCGACTCGCGCCAAGCCTTCAAAATAGCAAGCGCTTCAAATCAAAGGCCTGCCGCCATGCCGCTCTACGCCCTCGATGACTTGAGCCCAGACGTCGGTACCGACGTCTGGATCGCGGACAACGCCACAGTAATCGGCAATGTCAGCCTCGCCGATCACGCCAGCGTATGGTGGAACGCGGTGCTACGCGGCGACAATGCAAACATTGCCATCGGCGCCAACAGCAACATCCAGGACGGCTCCGTGCTGCACACCGACGAAGGTGTCCCGCTGCAAGTGGGTGACGACGTCACCGTTGGCCACCTGGTCATGTTGCACGGCTGCACCATCGGCAATGGCTCCTTGATCGGTATCAAAAGCGTGATCCTGAACCATGCGTTGATCGGCGAATCCTGCCTGATCGGCGCCACCACCCTGATCCCCGAAGGCAAACGGATTCCCGATCGTTCGCTGGTCGTCGGCTCACCAGGCAAGGTCGTTCGGCAACTGACCGATGACGAAGTACTTCGCCTGCGCCTGAGCGCGGCGCACTACGTAGCAAACGCCCGGCGCTATAGCCAGAACTTGAGGAAACTCACATGATTCGCCTCCGTTGTCCAACACCCCTACTGGCGTCGCTGCTGGTGTGCTTCGCTGCCATGCCGGCATTTGCCGCCGAGACACCTCCGACTACAGGTACGCTGATCGATTTCCAGGCGCAGGCGGAACTGACGGCGCCCAATGACCTCGGCCGGGCCTCGGCCTATGTCGAGGCCAGCGGTCCCAATCCGAGCGAGCTTTCACGCAAGGTGAACAAGGTTTTGGCGGACGCCCTCGTCATCGCCAAACGGCAGACCGAGGTCAAGGTCAAGTCAGGCGGCACGCACACATACCCAGTCTATGGCAAAGGTAATCGAACCATAGAAGGCTGGCGCATGCGTTCGGAAATCCTGCTCGAATCACGCGATGCGGCGGCCTTGTCGGAACTCCTCGGCAAGCTGCAAGCCACACTCGCCGTCGGCAACCTGAGTTTCTCTCCCTCAACCGATACTCGCCGCACGATTGAAGACGAAGCCACCCTGGATGCCATCGCGCGCTTTCAGGAGAAAGCCACCCGCTACGCCGCTGCGCTAAAGAAAACCTACCGGATTCGCAGTCTGAACGTGCAGTCGAACTCTGCTCAGCCGACCCCAATGTACCGGGGAATGGCGCTAATGGCCGCCAGCGACGCCGCGCCGATGCCGGTTGAAGCGGGGGACTCAACTGTCACGGTGGTTGTCAGCGGGCAGATTGAATTAAATAATTGACCGCAGACCCTGCCTGCGTGTTGGCACAGGCCCCATGGCATAGGCGATGCCATCAATCAACTCGTATCGCATATCATCTGGCCAACTGACGTAGTCTGCGTAAGTATGTAATTCCTGATCGCTTGGCGGCAGTCCCATGTAGCTTCCTGATCACGGCGCCTTCTGCGGCACCTGAACAAAGATCTCGCCCGGCTTGATCATCCCCAACTCAAAGCGGGCGCGTTCTTCGATCGCCTCGTAACCTGACTTGAGGTCGCGCATTTCGGCATCCAGCCCGGCGTTGCGCTGTTCCATCTTCTGATTCACGTCGCGTTGCGCGACGAGTTGTTGATCGTAATCCCAGACGCGGAGCCAGCCGCCCTTGCCCAGCCACAAGGGGTATTGCAGCAGGGCAATCAGGACTACCAACACCAGCGTCGGCCAGTTCATCGCGGCCTCGTTTCCCTCACTGTTACCTCTTCACGTTGTAGAAAGCGTCGCGGCCCGGATACACCACCGTATCGCCCAGATCCTCTTCGATCCGCAGCAGTTGGTTGTATTTCGCGATGCGATCCGAGCGCGACAATGAACCCGTCTTGATCTGCATCGCGTTCAAGCCAACGGCAATATCGGCAATCGTTGAATCTTCCGTCTCGCCGGAACGATGCGAGATCACCGCCGTGTAGGCCGCCCGTTTCGCCATCTCAACGGCGGCGAAAGTCTCGCTCAAGGTCCCGATCTGGTTGATCTTGATCAGAATCGAATTGGCGATGCCCTGCTGGATGCCCTGCTTTAGTATTTTTGGATTGGTCACAAAAATGTCGTCACCGACGATCTGGACCGTCTTGCCTAAACGGTCAGTCAGCATCTTCCAGCCCGGCCAGTCAGCTTCCGACATGCCATCTTCAATACTGATGATCGGATAGCGATCAGCCAGCGTCGCGAGATAATCGGTGAAGGCGGCCGAACTCAGTTCCAGTTTTTCCGACGCCAGTATGTACTTCCCGCCCTTGTAGAACTCGGAGGCGGCGCAATCCAGCGCCAACGCGACGTCCTGCCCGGGCGTGTAACCGGCAACTTCGATGGCGCGCAGGATGAGTTCGATTGCCTCATCATTGCCGGCGACATTGGGCGCAAAACCGCCTTCATCGCCCACCGTCGTCGGGTAACCCTTCTTGTCCACCAGCTTCTTGAGATGATGGAATATCTCGGCGCCACAACGCAGGGCTTCGCGGAAACTTGTGGCGCCTACCGGCACGATCATGAATTCCTGGATATCCAGATTGTTGTTGGCGTGAGCGCCGCCGTTGATGACGTTCATCATCGGCACCGGCATCGACATCGGTCCGGACCCGCCAAAGTAGCGGTACAACGGCAAACCGGACTCCTCTGCCGCCGCCTTGGCGACGGCCATGGATACGGCAAGGATGGCGTTGGCGCCAAGGCGCGACTTGTTCTCGGTGCCGTCAAGCTCAATCAGCACCTTGTCGATGAAGGCCTGTTCTTCCGCATCCAGGCCGATGATGGCCTCCGAAATTTCGGTATTAATGTTCTCGACCGCTTGTATTACGCCCTTGCCCAAGTAGCGTTTGGCATCGCCATCGCGCAACTCGATCGCCTCGCGCGAGCCGGTGGACGCCCCCGACGGGACCGCCGCCCGGCCCATGGTTCCGGATTCCAGCAGTACGTCCGCCTCAACCGTAGGATTGCCGCGAGAATCCAGGATTTCACGGGCGACGACATCAACAATTGCACTCATAGGCACCTCACAGGTTCATCTCAAAAGGGTTAATTAAGGATCAAATTGCTACACCACGGCGCTTGACCACGGCATCCAGCTCAAACAAACTTTCCAGCAAGTCACTCATTTTTGCCAAGGGCCAAGCGTTCGGGCCATCCGACAGGGCTTTTTCGGGATCCGGATGGGTTTCCATGAACACGCCGGCAATGCCGACCGCTACAGCGGCCCGCGCCAGCACCGGGACAAACTCCCGCTGCCCGCCGCTACGCTCGCCTTGCCCACCGGGCAGTTGCACCGAATGGGTCGCATCGAACACCACCGGACACCCGGTCTCGCGCAGAATCGCCAGGCTGCGCATGTCGGAAACCAGGTTGTTGTAGCCAAACGATGCTCCCCGCTCACAGACCATGATCGTGTCCGCGCCCTGATTGGCCTCTTTGGCCTTGAACACCACCTGCTTCATGTCGCCCGGTGCGAGAAACTGCCCCTTCTTGATATTGACGGGCTTCCCGGAAGAAGCGCAGGCGTGAATGAAGTCCGTCTGCCGACACAGAAATGCCGGTGTCTGCAACACATCAACCACGGCCGCGACGGCGGGAATGTCCTCCGTCGTATGCACATCGGTGAGGATATTGACGCCGAGCTGCCCCTTCACATCGCCGAGTATCTCCAACCCCTTGTCCACGCCAAAGCCACGGAACGACTTGCCAGAACTTCGATTGGCCTTGTCGTAGGACGACTTGTAGATGAAATTTACGCCGATCCTTGCACAAATCTCTTTAAGCTGCCCAGCCGTATCGAATGCCATTTGGCGCGACTCGATGACACACGGGCCGGCGATCAGGAACAGCGGCTGATCGAGGCCAACATTGAAATTGCAGAGCTTCATGCTTTGGACCCCTTAGTTTGATGCGTGCTTAATGCGTCTAAGGCCGCCGAAATCATGGCCGCATCGGCTTGGTCTTTAAGACGCAAGCCCTGTTTTGTTTTCAGCAAACCTTCGAGATTCAACAGCGCCACCCGCACTCCATCAATCTGGTTTTCCACTATGTACTCCTTCATCTCGTGCCAGCCATGACCAGCAATGGATGGCATGACGTCCACCGTGATCTCGTCGTTGATCCGCAACGCATAACGGGTATCGCTTGAGAAGATATCTGGCTCATTCAATAATTCCTTAGCCGCGCCATCGGGAAGCTCCGCCAGCGCAACAATCCAGCGCCTCGCGTTTTCCACGGACGGGTTGACCAGAATATCAATATCCTCCGTCAAGCGGTTGAACCCATGAGCGGCGATAGCATAGCCACCAACCAGCGCATACTCGACGCCCGCTTCATTCAGCAATCCGGCCAAGCGCTTCACATCTTCCCACGTCGCCGGGCGCGTGAATTCGTTCAACGCTGCCGGCTCCGCGCCGTTTCGACCATTGCCTCCACCTGCCACTTCACTCGATCCGCCTCCATTTCCTCATGGCTGCGGTAGAAAAATAGTCCCTTGGGAGCGCGGGTTCGATAGTTTGCCAGCGCTGTCATCGCGGCTCGCTCCTCGACGCCGGGCAGTCCATCGCCCAGCACTCTCACTCGCCGGATGCCGACGGTACGACCGATGGGTTGTTGGTCATCGGACACAATATCAGCGACCTGACCTGGCCAACGCGGCCTTGACGTACGAGGTAAAGAGCGGATGACCGCTACGCGGGTTCGAGGTGAATTCGGGGTGAAACTGAACCCCGACGAACCACGGATGAACGCTCTTCGGCAGTTCCATCATTTCCGGCAGATTCTCGGTTGGCGTGCGTGCGCTGATGATCATGCCGGCGGCTTCCAACTTGGGCACATACACGTTGTTGACCTCGTAGCGGTGGCGATGACGCTCATTGACCTCGGCGCCATAGATCGAAAACGCCAACGTATCGGGCTTGACCGGGCAGCGTTGCGCGCCCAGGCGCATCGTGCCGCCTAGATTGGAGCTTGCATCGCGCTTCTCGACGCGGCCCTCCCGGTCCAACCACTCGTTGATCAGGGCCACGACGGGATGCGGCGTATCGGCGTTGAGTTCCGTGCTGTTGGCCTCAGCAAGCCCGGCGACATGGCGGGCAAACTCGATGGTGGCGAGTTGCATGCCAAGGCAGATACCGAGATACGGCACCTTGTTCTCCCTCGCGTAACGGATCGCCGCAATCTTGCCCTCCGTGCCGCGCCGACCGAAGCCGCCCGGCACCAGAATGGCGTCCATCATGCCCAGCGACTCACAACCGTCTCGCTCAAGCTCCTCCGAGTCCACGTAATGCACCTTGACCCGGCTCTCGGTATGAATTCCGGCATGTACCAAGGCTTCGGTCAGCGACTTGTAGGATTCTGCAAGGTCGACGTATTTGCCGACAAAGGCGACGTTCACTTCATGTTTTGGATGCTCAAGCGAATGAACCAGACGCTTCCAGACCGACAGATCGGCCGCACGCGCGAGGATGCCCAGCTTGTGGCAAACGATCTCGTCGATCATCTGGTCGTGCAGCATTTCGGGAATCTTGTAAATGCTGTCGGCGTCCATGGCGGAAATCACCGCCTCGATCTGCACATTGGTGAACAAGGCGATCTTGCGCTTCTCGTCGGGCGGAATCGGCCGGTCGGCGCGGCACAGCAGGATGTCGGGCTGGATACCGATCTCGCGCAATTCCTTGACCGAATGCTGCGTCGGCTTGGTCTTGAGCTCGCCGGCGGTGGGAATGTAAGGCACCAGCGTCAGGTGAATGTAGCAGGCGTTGGTGCGCCCCTCCTCGAAACCCATCTGGCGGATGGCCTCCAGAAACGGCAAGGATTCGATGTCGCCCACCGTGCCGCCCACTTCCACAATCGCCACGTCAGCGCCCTCGGCACCCCGCTGCACATACAGCTTGATCTCGTCGGTGATGTGGGGAATGACCTGCACCGTCTTGCCAAGGTACTCGCCGCGCCGTTCCTTCTTGATCACTGACTCGTAAATCTGGCCGGTGGTGAAGTTATTGCGCTTGCCCATCTTGGCGCTGGTGAAACGCTCATAGTGGCCCAGATCAAGGTCGGTCTCGGCCCCGTCCTCGGTGACGAACACCTCGCCGTGCTGAAACGGCGACATGGTGCCCGGATCGACGTTGATATACGGGTCAAGCTTGACGTGGGTAATCTTGATGCCGCGCGATTCAAGGATGGCCCCCAGACTGGCGGCGGCGATGCCCTTGCCCAGACTGGACACAACACCACCCGTGACGAAAACGTATTTGGTCATAGAAATACAGGAGCGAGAAATTTCAATGATAGCGGAAAACTCCGCCCCAAAAGCAATGCCGCGCCAGGCCGATATCGCGGCCTGGCGCGGCGTCCTTCAACCCTGCCTTAAGCTCGAATCAATGCCGCGTAACGGCCTGCTCAGGAGCCATCGCGGAAGCCGCAGCGGGGTTGATGCGCCGGCTCAGGCGATCAACCAGCCCGGCAAGATTCCCCATCGACAACAACTGCGCATACGCCAAGGCCAGGCTGCCATTGGTGAACAACTCATGCACAGTATCCCGGTCCAGTTCGCGCAACCTGGTTTCATCAACCACGTTCAAGCCCTGCAGCCGATACTCGCTGCCGTCGGCAAGCCGCGCCAGGGAATCTGCCGGCTTGAGCAAGCCCAGTGCTTGCAGGCGCTGCCCGATCTGCTGGGTTTCGGCCGCCACCTGATGAAATTCGGACAAAAACTTTTGCGCATGTTCCAACGGCGCGGCGGGCTTGCCATCGACAAAGAGTGCCTCGCCCTCCACCGTATCGAAACATGGCGAGGCCTCGTCGATACAGACCAGCAACTCACCCTGCGCCCCGTTGCCGGGCGCGAAGGGATAGCGGCGCACAAACGCCGGAATGTAACGCGCATCCCATTTCCCGGCGGCGTCCACGAACAAGTTCTCGGCATCGCGCAAACCCAGCAAAGCCGCCGGAATCGGGCCGGTATCCGTCTGCACAAACACAATCGGGTACTCGTGGGCAGCGTTATAGAACTCCGTCGCCAGCAGGGGAACCGAGTTCGTCGCAGCCGCGTACGTGAAACTGGTCGCGGGGCGGACCTTCAGCTTTGCATGGGTTTGATCGTTCAGCGCCACGACCCGCTCATAAAACATCATTTCGGACATCGGTTGCTCCTGACAAAAAGGCGCAAGGTTAACACGAACTGGAGCGGCGCCCATGCCTTGGCCCTCCGTAACCGGTCATTGGCCGGCTGGAAAACTCAATCCCCCGAGGGCCAGTCCTTGAATGGAAACGGCACGTCGTCGGAGGCGAACGTCAGAAAACTCACGATCTGCTGGAAATAACGTCCCAAACTGCGACCGAAGGCCACCAGGCGGACATTGGGGGCATTGGTCACCAGAGTCATGACGAACTGGATGATGGCAACCAGAAACAAGACCATTCCGGACGCGTGATAGGCAAATGCCATCACGACCATGTACAAGGCACGAACCCATAACTGGCGTTGATTTACGGTTGCAACTGCTTGACGGTCATTCATATTCAATCCTTTCTGAAAGCGAATCGACGCGCCGGGCGCGCCAAACGGAACATTAACACTCTCAGGAGTTGCTGACTATGGCGTCATGGGCGCGTCATCGGCCTTTGCGGCCCCGCTAAAGTCCAGCGTCCAAGGGAAAATCCTCGGCAACTTTGAGCAAGGGCGGAATACCCAGCTTGAGCTCGCCATCCAGTTGCCTCACCAGCCCCTCGACACGCTCTGCGGCAATGCCTTGATCGAACTGGCTCTCATAGTGCGCGAGCCGATCCGCCAGCTCGTCCGCGCCAATCATGGCCGTCAGCCCTTTCAGGGTGTGCAGCGTGCGTTGGGCGCCCGGCCTGTCGCCGGCCTTGAGGTGCGTAAGGAGCGCGGCAGGAAGTTCGGACAGGCGACCGATGACGCCGCGCAATACACTGCCGTAGAGACGACGGTCGCCGCACATCCGCAGCAATGCAAAGCCCACATCAATGCCCGACGCCGATCCCGAGGATCGAGCGGCCGAGTCGGCGTCAACGGATTCGGCCAGGCCCTCGAGACGGGTCAATTCGATGGCGTCAGAATCGCCGCGGCGTCGGCAGTGCAGCAGAATCGTGCTGATCAAATGCTGAAAGTCGATTGGCTTGACGACAAAATCGTTCATTCCGGCGGCACGGCAGGCCTCCCGGTCCGCCCGCATGGCGTTGGCCGTCATCGCGATGATCGGCAGCAGGGCGGCATCGGTCATCTGCCGAATCCGCCGCGTTGCCGCATAGCCGTCCAGTACCGGCATTTGCACATCCATCAATACGACATCGAAGCGCGACGCGGCGATTGATGACGTATTCACGGCCTCAACGCCCAATTGTCCATTGCCTGCCCCCTCATCCGCCGCCCCCTCGGCCTCCAGCAACTCCTTCGCGACTTGCTGGTTAAGCGCATTGTCTTCGACCAGCAGAATCCGCAGGCGATCCAGGCGGCGCGTCTGGAGTCCCGACCGGGCCAGATCCGGCGCATCGGTCGCATCGACCAACGCGCTGGCGACGATATTCAGCTTGATGCAAAAATGAAAAATGCTGCCTTGACCGGGCACACTCTCGAGTAGCAGTCTGCCGCCCATGAGTTCCACGAGCCGCTTGCTGATAGCCAGACCCAGTCCGGTGCCGCCAAACTGGCGGGTGATGGACTCATCGGCTTGGGAGAAGCCGTCAAAAATGTGCTCCTGATTCTGTGCCGAGATGCCGATGCCGGTATCTCGTACGGAGAAGCGCGCCAGCACCTGCTTCGCATCGCGTTCGAGCATGCGGACCTTGATGAAAACCTCGCCGCTGGCGGTGAATTTGATTGCGTTGCTCCCGAGGTTGATCAAAATCTGCTGCAGGCGCAGCGGATCGCCCAGCAGGCTGGCAGGCAACTCGGGATCGATATCGAAACGCAGCGCCACCGGTTTCTCGCCCAGGCTCGCCGACAGGATGACCGAAAGATCGCGCAGCAGCCGGTCCGGTCGGAAGGCTTGCGGGTCCAGCGACATCTTTCCGGCCTCGGCCTTCGAGAAGTCGAGAATATCGTTGAGCAGGTGCAGCAAGGAGCGCGCCGCGCCCTCGGTTTTGCTGGCGTAGTCCAGTTGTCGCGGATCAAGCGGCGTTTTTTGCAACAAGGTCAGCAGGCCCAGAATCCCATTCATCGGCGTGCGAATCTCGTGACTTACGTTGGCCAGTAGCTGGCTTTTCGCGCGCGCCGCGGACTCCGCGACGCCCAAGGCCTCGCCGAGCTGCTGCTGCAATCCCCGGCTGATATCGAGCGATGTACTCAACTCCTGCCGCGCCTGTTCGGTTTCCTGGCGCGAGGCTTCAGCCACGGCATAGGCTTCGCCGAGTGCCGCATTGGCCGCCGATAGATCCGCCGTGCGCTGGGTCACCCGCTCTTCCAACTGGCGCTCCGACGATTGCAGGGTTTCCACCAGCGTCCGCTGGGCTTTAATGGCTTCGCGCTGCGCCCGGGCCTTTTCGCGGCGCAATACATTGAAACGGTCGGCCAGCGCAAAAGCCAGCAACAACAACTCGATGGCGGAACAGATTTGCATGCCGTTGGTAGTGATCACATTGGTGGGAACGACGCCAAAGCCGCGCAGGACGGTCAGGACGCCACCCAAACACAGCAATGAGAAAGCCGCCAGAAAGAAATAGGCACTGCGCTGCCGCTTCAAGGCGCAGGCCAGACCGACAATCAGGACCAGTAATCCGGTGACTCCGGCCAAGAACAGCGCCACTTTGACGAACAAAGGCGGCGCGATGAGCAGGCCGATCGGCAACCCCACCAGATGAAGCGCCAGAAACAGCCTGAGCACCCGATCAAGTCGGGGCACCAGTTCATGCGTGGAAAGCATGCGCCGCATGAACAAGAACATGAATCCGAGCGACGCCGAAAATGTCATCATGGTCGCGATCGGCGTCCAGCGTGGCGTATTACTCCACAAATACTCAACGGCAATCCCGTTATTGGCGGCCATGGCGAGCGCCGTACAGCTCGCGAACAGCACGTAAAGCAGATAGCGCACGTCTAGCAGGGCGATGAACAGCAGCAGATTGAAGGCCGCCATCGCCATGAGCATGCCGAAGTACCACGACTGACTCATGTAGTCGGCGCGTTCATAGGCATGAAAGGCATCCGGGGTCCATAAGCGGGCCGGAATCTCCATTGCCGATGGCGAGGACAAAAAGCGCAGGTAAACCACGTGGTCGGAATGCGCCGGTAACGTCACCGGAAAGACAAAAAACCGGTTCTTGTAAGGCCGCTCGGCAAATGGCTTCAGGTAGCCGGTATCGACCGTTTCGTATACGACGCTGTCAGCGCGTGACGGGCTCTGCGTTTGAACAGTTCTCGGCGTGTGAAATTGAACACTGGCATGGCGCGGAGAAGCGATCTCCAGTAGTCGCTCGACGGCGTGATCGCTGTCATTTCTCAAGCGCAGCCTTAGCCAGTAGGCCGACCGTGTAAACCCATAGTTCAGCGCTGCGGCCGGCAACAGATCAGCCTTGAAGCGGCCGGCGACCTCGGGTCTTTGTACATCGACCAGCGTCAGCGCCAAGCCGGGGTCTTCAAGCACCGCGAAGTATGGGGTCAGGGATACCGATGGGTCGGACCGACGGGCCTCCAGCCCCGCTGCGGCACTCGGCCCGTCCGGTCCTGCCGCCTGCACCAAACCAGTCAGCAGCATTAGCCCGCAGAGCAGACTAGCTGTCGCGCGCGACCAACGAAAACCGAAACCTAGCAAGGTCATCGAGCGCCCGCTCAACGCTTGCCGTAATACTCGGTAAGGAGGCCGGCAAACTGTTGGGCAAAGGTATGGACATCCCCCGGCCAACGCGCGGAAACATAGTTGCCACCGCGCACCACGCAGGCCGGTCGAGCGTCGTTGAGACGATCCGGTGCCAGACCGGCGGTTTTAAGAAAGTAATTTTCGGCATCATGCGGTACATCGAGAAAATCGGCGCCGCTGGCCAGTGCCCGCTTGATCTCCTGTTCGACGCCCCAGTAACCCGCCGGATCGCCTTCGG
>Ga0163144_10025500_pt1 | contig 11544 bp, 8 predicted proteins | sample OliLak19BULKMAT1_FD_123175 | JGI IMG/M metagenome (GOLD analysis project Ga0163144, IMG submission 123175) | Freshwater microbial mat bacterial communities from Lake Vanda, McMurdo Dry Valleys, Antarctica - Oligotrophic Lake LV.19.BULKMAT1 | ecosystem: Environmental > Aquatic > Freshwater > Lake... | reverse complement strand
CGTCGCTGCGCAGGCGGGACGCGCGGGCAAGCGCAGTGCCAGGCGGCAGACCGCCTGGCACAGCGCTTGCGAGGCGCGGCCCGCTGCGCAGCGACTCGCCGCCGGGGAGTGATGCCCCCTGCCCGCCCGCGAAGTCGCGGGCGGGCGGGCCGGGGGCGAAAACATGGGTAGCCCAAAGGGAGGCAGCGGCGCGCGCGAGCAGTCCCGGCGGCGCGGGCGGCGACACGTCTACGTTGGCGAGACAGAGAGAGTTGTGTTGTGGTGCTCGGTTGCTGGCTGCGATCGGTGGCTGGGGTCGGTGGCTGCGGTCGGTGGCTGCGGCTTGAGGTTCCGGCTGGTCGCTGCGGCTGGTCGCTGCGGCTGGTCGCTGCGGCTCGCAGGGATGTGCGCCGATTCACAGAATGCGGCCGGTTGCTGAATCGCTCGCGAGTGATGCGCAACTGTTCGAATCGGCTAATAGATCTAGAGAACTAGCTTGAATCGGTGAATCACATCAACTACGATGAACGGGATTCTGGGCGGATCGAGCTTGTTGCTCTCCGGGGAGTCAATCAGACCAGAAGGTGGAGAGACTGCCGGATGAAGGAGAAACTGGTGCCGAAGGGTTCGTCGAAGAGACATCCGAAGGCGGGCACGAAGTCCGCGGCGAAGAAGAGGGTCGACGCGAAGCGTCGAGAGCGCCGGAAGGGCTTCGATGAGACTCCGGCATTCGGATTCATGAACATCGGCGGCACGCGTAAGGGCGCGGGGCGGAAGGCACGGCTGCGGGCCGATGGGAAACGCGTTCATCACACGCACGAGGTGCGCAAGGGCGTGACGCGCCATCGGCCCGTGCACGTGACCGTGAACATCGTCGCGGGCTTGCCGAGTCTGCGCAGGGCCGATATCGCTGTACACGTGCTCGCCGCGATCTCGGGTGGGAACCAACGTGAGGACTTTCGGGTCGTTCACTTCAGCGTGATGTCAACCCACGTTCACATGATCTGTGAGGCGCATGGGAACAAGGCGCTCGCGCTCGGCATGCGCGGGATCGGGGGGCGCGTCGCCAAGAAGGTGAACAAGGTGCTCGGTCGCAAGGGGCGCGTAATCGCCGATCGCTTCCATGCACACGTGCTGAACACGCGCGCCGAGGTGCGGAATGCGGTGCGCTATGTGCTTCGGAATGCGGAGCGACACGACGTGTTGGGCGGCGCCTCTGAAATGGCGGACGTTGGCGGTCTGGGCGGTTCCCAGGACCAGGACACGAACACGAACACGAACACGGGCACGGGCACGGGCACGGAGGGAAGCTCGGAGCGCGCTTGGTGGACCGGGCTGGATCCGCTTTCCAGCGCGGCGGCGTTCCCGTATTGGCGCGAGGCGCAATCGAACACGGCCGGTGGAGTCCCTGAGATGCTGGTCGCGGGCGTGGGCGCGACCGTGCGGGATGCGCAGTGTTGGTTGTTTCGGAACGCGTTCGATGGCGAGCCGTTGTCGATGTACGAAGTGCTCCCAGCGGCACGTCGACGAGTAGCGAAGCCGAGGCCAGGTCAACGGACGGGTGGCGCGAATCAAGCGGGACACGCCAGCGTTCTCGAGTGCTGAAATGCTGCTCACGTGAGAGCACGTCCTCAACCTCGCTCATCCCCCATGCTGCGCCTGGCGCACTGATTGGGCGCACATCGCCCGGGCCACACCTCGGGCCACACCTCGGGCCACAGCCGCAACCAGCCGCCTAGACCACGAACCCACCCCAAGCATTCCACCGCAACGCAGCCGTCTCTCCCCCCGCGTACCCGTGTCGCCGCCCGCGCCGCGGGGACTGCTCGCGCGCTCCGCTGCCTCCCTTTGGGCTACCGATGTTTTCGCCCCCTGCCCGCCCGCCCGCGACTTCGCGGGCGGACAGGGGGCATCACTCCCCGGCGGCGAGTCGCTGCGCAGCGGGCCGCGCCTCGCATGCGGCGTGACAGGCGGTCTGCCGCCTGGCGCGGCGCTTGCCCGCGCGGCTCGCCTGCGCAGCGACGTTCGAGCGCCTGACGCTCTCTTTCACTCATCGGCAACCCCCACCCCCCACCTCGCGCACGCCCGAATCCCGCTACACCCATCCCCAACTCCCGTCGATACGTGATCGTGATGATGCCCCACCACCCCGCCGTGGACGCGCCCTCGAATACGCCGCGGAAGGCCGCCATGGACTCGACTCCCCCGCTGCTCGTGGACCCCGCCCTGGCCGCCATCGGGCCGCGCACCGTGCTCCCGGGTCACGAGTCCGGACGCCCCATGGTCACAGTCACGGCGCCCCTCGTGCCGGACTGGGAGACGCTCGGCCCAGCCCTACAGGACGTCCTCGCGCGGCGCTGGTTGACCAACCAAGGCCATTACGCGCGCACCCTCGCGACGGAGCTCGCGCGGATCATGGACGCGCCCCACTTGAGCCTCGTCAGCAACGGCACTCTGGCGCTCGAGCTCCTGCTGCGCGCAGGCATGCCGCCGGGCGAGGTCATCGTGCCCTCGTTCAGCTTCCCGGCGACCTGGAACCTCCTGTGCCAGGACCCCGCTTGGACGCCGGTGTTCGTCGACGTCGGCGAGGACTTCTGCGTCGATCCCGACGCCGTCGCCGCCGCGATCACGCCGCGCACCAGCGGGATCCTCGGAGTGCACACCTACGGCCGCCCTTGCGACCATGCCGCGCTCAGCGCCCTCGCCGAGCGTCATGGCCTCTGCCTCATGTACGACGCCGCGCACGCGTTCGGTGTCGAGGCGCACGGGACAACTCTCGCGGCCCTCGGTGACGGCAGCGCCTGGAGCTTTCACGCGACGAAGGTTTTCAACACGCTCGAAGGTGGCGCAGTCACAAGCCCGCACGCCGACCTCAACGCCAAGATCGAGCGGCTGCGCAACTTCGGCTTCACGGGCGGCGTCGAGCAGACCGAGTTCGGCACCAACGCCAAGATCGACGAGTTCCGCGCCGCGTTCGGCCTCGCCGTGCTGCCGCTGGTGCAGGGCGCGATCAGCCGCCGCGTCGAGGTCGGCGCGCACTACCTCGAGCGCCTCGCGCCGCTCGAGGCGGAAGGAGTCGTGTTGCCGCGTGGACTCTTCGAGGCGACGGACTGGACGCCGAATGGCGCGTACTTCCCCGTGCTCTTCCCGGAGGCCTCTGGCCTCGGCCCCGAGGAGCTCGCGGCCGGCCTGCAGGCCGTCGGAGTCCTACCCCGCCGCTACTTCGACGACCGCGCCTTCACGAGCCCGCTGTACGCGCCGTACCTCCGCGCCGCGGACACCCCGCGCGCTGCGCGCTTTTCGACCGAGGTCCTCTGCCTCCCGATCCACCACGAGCTGGGTGAATCCGACCTCGAGCTCGTAACGACGACGCTGCTCGAGCTGTTCGGGCACTGAGGAGACGGGCTGAGACCAGAGGTACCGAACCCGACCCAAAAATTAGGTCACGGTCGCGCGCGCTCCGCGCGCGACCGTGACCTAATTTTTGGGTCGGGTTCGGTACCTCTGGTCTCAGCCCACCCCGCGCGAAGCGGCGCTGCGTATCTGGTGCTGTACGGCCATTCGCTCCCAGGCCGCAGACATCCTGACCTTACGAGCGGGCCAGCAGCCAGCCCACGATCATCTGCGTCCGAAGCGGGTCCGGGCCGGACCAAGGGCTCGGCTCGGGGCCAGTGGGTAGCGGCTCGATGAAGAGCTCATCGCGGCCGAACCAGCGGCGCGCGACGTTGCGGTTGCTCGCGGCGTAGAGTTCGAGCAACTCCCGGCGGCCGCCGGGACCGATCACCGGGGCGTCGTCGAAGAGCGACTGGGACTCGGTCGCAGCCGTCAGCGCGATCAGCTCGCGGTGAAAGCGGCGCTTCTTCTCCGTCTCCAGCGGCAGGCGGTTGATCTGGCGCTGGAACTCGAGCACATCGCGCACGAGGTTCGTGTTCACCGGCGCGGCCAGGCGCGGAAGGCCCTCGGCCTCGAGGCCCAGCGCGGCGAGCATGTCGAGGGTGATGTCACCACCGACGAGGCTCTGTCGGTCGTACAGACGCACGTGGACTTGGTCCGCGCCGAAGGTCCTGGCCCAGCGCTCGAGCTGGGCCTCGTAGTCCCAGAGAGACGCGGTATCGCGCGCGTTCTCTTCGAACGTGCCGGCGTACCCCTGAGCCTTGACGGCCTGGTTGTACCAGGAGATCGCCATGTGGTCCTGGCGTCGCAAGTGCACGAGGATGTGCGCCGTGCGGCCCGCTTCCGACGCGTCGAGCAGCGACTTCAACGCGGGCGGGTCGGGCTGCAAGAAGAAGTTCTCGCTCGAGAGCAGCACACACGGCTCTGGTCTGCGCAGCGCGCGCGCGAGGTCCTGCGCGAGCGAGGCGAGGTCACGTGGCTGAGGCGTCGCCCAGATCGGGTAACCCCCTCCGACCAGGAACGCGAGGTCGTGGTGTCCGAAACCGCGCAGGCATACGTCGGGATACAGGACACCGCGCGCGCGCAGCGCGTCCGCGGCGTCGGTAAAGAACTTCTGCGCAGCGGTCGTGCCGGTCTTCGGCGCGCCGATGTGTACGATCGTGGTGCGTCCGGTTCGAAGTGGTGTGTGCGTCACGGTGCGAGGCCCTTTGTTTGGCCTTCTAGCGAGCACTCGGGGTCTCTGCAAATAGCATCGACTCGCCGTCCGCCCTCGAGCTCATGCATCGCGCGCGCGAGGATGCCGACGATGCGTGTGACGGTCTCGACCGTCACGCCCGCGCCGAGGGGCAGCGCCAAGCGCCGCGCGGCGAACGCCTCTGCGACGGGCCACGGGCCCGTGTTGCATGGAGCCGCGCCACGGCCCGCGGCGCGAATGAGCTCCTGCGGCGAATAGGGGCGCGCTGACTCGATCCCGACCAATCGCAATTTTGCCACAACTTGGTCCGTCAGCGACACACACTCGCCCTTCTGAGTTGCCGCAATGAACGCCGTCTTGGCCGCAGTGAACTCCACCAGGCACGCCTCGTAGTTCGAGCGCACACCGACTGTAGGTTCCACCAACGACACCCCGCCGAGACCGGCCAGGGCCGCGCGATAGGCCTCGAACAAGCGTTGATTGTGCGCCACACGCGCCGCGAGCACATCGAGGCCGCGGAGGATCAACGCCGCGGGCGCCTCGGCCATTTTGCCGTTGATGCGCGGACTGACACGAGCGGACTCCGATGCGGCATGGAAGCTGCGACAGAACCGCAGCCGCTCCGCGATGTGCGGATCATGGGTCGTGATCGCCGCGCCCTCCCCACCGTTCACGATATGTGCCGAATGGAACGAGAAGACGTGCACATGGGGCGCCGCGCCGACGGGCTCGCCGTCGACCTCGCAACCGAGTGCGCCGGTCGCGTCGACGAGAATCGGTAGGCCCCGCCGGCGCGCCTCGGCGCGAAGCGCGGCGGAGATTCCAGGTCGATGCGGCGTCAACACCGCGCTGTACGCGCAGAACTCCGAGGCGCGAGGCGCGAGCAGCGCCGCGAGCTCGAGCCCCTCGTGCTGCATGTCTACATCGACGAGAACCGGCGTCGCGCCGCCCCACACGAGGCCCTGCACGAGCGCGAGCGACGCGTTCGCCGGCACGGCCACCGGACCCGTCAGCCCGAGCGCGCGCGCACTGATCGCGAACCCGATCATCTCGTTCGTGACCGCGACGGAGGCTTGCGCGCCCACGCACGGCCCGAAACGCTCGTCCAGCCGCACGACCAGCGGACCATTGTTCGCGAAGAACCGTCGCTCGAAGATGCCCTCGAACTCGGCCTCGAACTCCGCCCACGGAGGCAGGTGGTGTTGCCCGAGCCGAACGAGGCGCGCCGTTCGCGGCGCGGACGGCGCGCTCCCCATGTCAACGCTCATGCGTTCACCTCCTTCGCTCGCAAGCGCTCGCGGGCCTCGTCGCGGTGTTCGTGCAGGACGTGCAACACGTCGCAGATCTGATCGATGTCCTCGAGCGCAACATGTTCTCCGACGGGCATCTGGATGATGTGTTGCGCCAAGCGCTCGGTGATGGGCAAAGAGGGCGCCTCCATCCATGCCGGGCGGTGGTCCGTCAAGTGCACGGCTGGCCCGTAATAGGCCCGCGCGCGGGTGTTCTCGGCCTGCAGCGCGGACACCGCTTCGTCACGGGTGAGGCCAAATCCGTCGTCGACCCAAACGAGCGCGAATTCGTAATTGCGTCGCTCATCGTCGTCGGGGTACGGCACGACCGACACACCTCGCACACCCGCGAGCTCGGCGCGGTACCGCTCATAACGGGCGCGGTTGCGCGCACACGCCGCGGGCAGGTCCGGCAATCCCGCGAGGGCGAGGCCCGCGTGCACTTCGCCCAGCCCGCCATGGAAGCCGAGGCCACCGGGGCGCGCACCGCTCGCGCCGTCGTCCACGAGCCCATCCGCGCGCATGTGGCGCAAGTCCGCGGCCAACGCACCGTCATGGGTCGTGATGTACCCACCCTCGAAGCCGTTCAACATCTTTGTCGCGTGCAGGCTGAAAACCTCTGCGCGTCCGAATCCGCCGACTGGTGTGCCGCGGTGCGTGTTGTAGAGCGCGTGCACCGCGTCGTAGATCACAGGCACACCGGTCTCGCGGGACAGCGCCTCGAGAGCCTCGACACGGCACGTCGCGTTGACTTGGTGTACGCCGAGAATCAACGCTGTCTCGGGTGTGATGCAAGCGCGCACAGCGTCGACGTCGAGGGTGTGCTCGGTCGGGTGCACGTCACAGAATCGCGGCCGGTGCCCCGACCATTGCACGAGGTGCGGCAACCCCATGTACGTGAAGGCCGGCAGGATCACCTCGCCTCCTGGCACGATCGCCAGGAGCTCCGTCAACTGGATGAGCGCGACACACGCGTTCGAGACGACGACACAGTGCTCGACGCCGTGCAGCGCCGCGAGCTCGCGCTCGAGTCGTTGCACGAGGGAGAGACTGCCGGCGCTCGCGCCCTGCGCGTAGACCTCGCGCATCAATCCGAAGAAGCGCGCGCGATCGGGCACACTGAGCTGCCCGATGGGTCGCACACGGTCAAAGCGCGGACGCCCGCCGAAACGCGCGAGTTGACTCAGCTCCCCCATGGAATCCCCGAGCGTTTGGCGTCGAGCGGGGTCGTGTCGAGAAAGCGCGCCAACGGGTCGCCCGCGAGCTCGGTCTCGATCGCGCGCACGAGCTCCGGGTCCGCCTCTTCGCGCCAACGGTCCGCCGTCTCGGCCGACTTGAACACCGAGCGCTTGTGTGTGTGTCCGCCCCGGGTCGAACGCGCGACGAAGGCCTCGGTCTGTTCGCCAACAGGCAGCCCCGCCCAGTTGAAACACGCCCGTGTCTCCTCGAATGGCGCCGCGACGAGCGTCTCGTAAGACTGGATGCGCACGCGTTCAGGCATGAGCGCCGCGAGTCGCAGGTACTCGCGGGTCGTCGACTTCCAGTCGTCGAAACCCCAGAACTCGCCCACGCCCGTCTTGCGGCACGCGCCCGAGCGCCACTCGACCTTCGGGTCCGCGCCCTCGGGGAACTCGAGCGGATTCGAGAGCCAGCTGTGCACCGACGCAGCCGGATGCCGCACGAGCACGAGGAAGCGCAGCGACGGCACCTTCTCGAGCAGACCGGCAGCGAGGTCGTGGTAACGCGTCGATTTGATGCCGAGCACGCGCGGCGTGGCGAAACGCTCGTCGAATGTCGGCACGAGGCCATCACGGCGCAGGTACTCCTGATCGAGATAGTCGGAGCGAGTGACGTAGACCTCCCGCAGGAGCGTGTCCCACTCCGCGGCGGTGCTGCGCGTGTCGAGCCGGTTCTTGAACTCGTAGGAGAACAGCGGACAGAACTTCATGCGCACGTCGGGGCACGAAGCCAGGATCTGCGAGACCCAATTCGTGCCCGAGCGGGGCATGCCGGTGAGCCAGAGGACGGATTCGAACATCGATTGACCTCAGAGCGGCGTGAGAAGCGCGTCGAAGCGGTAATGCGCGCTGTAGAACTCGTCTGGCATGTGGCGGGCCTCGAGCGCAAATCCCGCGCTCTTTGCGACCTCGGAGAGCTCAGCAACGCTCCACCAACAGCCGATGGCGCTGTCCGGATCATCGAGCGGGATCTCGACGCCGGGCAGCCTGAAAGCCTCGAGGCGCTCTCGATCGGGCACGTTGCCGAGGACGACCCGGCGCAGACTCGGTTGTGTGCGCGCGAGGTCGGCGAGGAGCTGCGCCGCGGCGACTCGCGGCAGGTACTGCAGGGAGCCGTAACTCACGGCCACGTCGCAAGGCAGGTGCGCGCCGAAGGGCGTCGGATCGGCGGCGAAATCCAAAACGGACGCGAGCACGTAGGCCTCGTGCGGGCCGCGGCTGAACGTGGAGCGCGCGACCTGGATCAGCGGCTCGGAGAAGTCCACCCCGAGCCCACCGGCGCAGCGCGCGAACCAGCGGGTCGTCAGCGCGCCGTTGCCGCAGCAAAGGTCGAGCAGGCGGTCATCGGGCGCGAGGCCGAGGTTCTCAGCAGTACTGTCGACGATCAACTCGATCTGTCGCTCCGGGATCGGCTTGCCGTTCACCGTGCGCCGGACCTGGCCCCAATAGTCATCGGGAGCGCAGGTGGTCGGGTGCACCTGGTAGAAATTCCGCTCGGATTCGCTGCCCATCGCCCGCAAGCTAGCAAGCGGAGGGGGCCGAATTCACGCGCCTTCAGCCTCGGTTGAAAAGTGGGAGGAATTCCTGACGCCTGGCGCGGCTGGTTTCCGCTGGTCCGATGCCATGAACCACAACTTCCGTCCCCATCGACACGTCCCGAATGGACGTTCCCGCGACGTACGCGCCGCGGCCCTCCTCTCCTGTCTCGCTCTGCCGATCGCGCAGGACGAGCTCAAAGTCCCGGCCCTCCTGCCCCACACCGACCCTGACCTCAAGACCGAGGTCTGGGTAGCCCCGCTCAAGGACGGCGCCATCGCGTCGGACCCGCTCCTCCTGTCCGAGGCCGAGCGGCGCGCCGAGGACGCCGCGATGCGCGCCCTCACCCGCGGCCAGAACCAGCCGGTCCACCCCGATCACGCTGGGGTCGAAGCGGTCGATCCGAAGTTCGGGCCCGCCTTCGCCCCCTCCGCAGCCAAGAGCGGCGTCGACGCCCGCCTGCACCACCAGGTCGACCGCGCTGAGGACGGCACCCTCTGGGTCCACGGCGGCACCTACAAGGCGCGTTTCGGCGCGGACGGGGCGGAGTTCATCCCGTTCCTCGGATCCCACGCCCCGCAAAACTTCCCGGTGAGATTCCGCCCCGCCGTGGTCTCCCTCGGCGGCGCGCGGCTCGCTTTCGAGTCCAACGTTCTGCCCCAGCTGGAGGGCAACTCGGCGCTGTATGCACGCGGCAGCTTCGTCGAGCGCTACGACACTCGGGCCGGGTCGCTCGAACAACTGTTCGTATTCGACTCGCTGCCGGGCCAGGGTGAGCTCGTCGTGCAGCTCGACGTCGTGTCGGAGCTCGTCGGCAACATCACGAGCGAGGGTCTCGAGTGGCGGAACGAGCTCGGCGCCGTCACCTACTCGAGCGCCATCGCCGTCGACGCGCGCGGCTACCGCTGGCCCATCGCGACCGAACTCACCGCCGACGGTGTGACGCTGCGAGTGCCGGCTGCCGTGACCGCCGAGGCGTTGTTGCCGCTCGTGATCGACCCAATCCTGGCGAACTACGTGCCGAGCGGGTCACCGACCTTCGATGACTACGACCCCGACACCGCCTACGACTTCGACAACGGCCGCTTTGCGATCATCTGGAATCGCGCCTTCAGCGCGACGGATCACGACGTATGGGCGGAGATGTTCGATTCCTTTGGGAACCCGATCGCCAGCTCGGGCGCCTACGTGGACTTCACCTCTTCGTTCTGGACCCAGGCCAAGGTGGCCAACAACCGGATCGCGAGCCAGTTCCTCGTGGTCGCGCAGCGTACGCCGAGCGGCGGTGGCACACCGGAGATCTGGGGCCGCACACGCGAGGCCGAGAACACGACCCAAGGCGTTCAGTTCCAGATCTCCGCAGCCTCGGGCAACAAGCAGTTCCCCGATGTCGGCGGTGACCCCAATCAGGCCGCACCGACGTACTACTGTGTCGTCTGGGAGCGCGTCTTCACGGTCGGTGTCGACCACGATGTGCACGCTCGTTTGGTCACGAACGCCAGCACCTTGCTCGGGACGGGCGAGATCCTGATCGACAATTCGGGCGGGTCCTACGACGCGGTGCCGACCGTCTCCAAGTCCAACGGAATCTCGCCGGCGTCGACCCAGGAGTGGAACATCGTCTGGCAGCGCAGGTTCAATGCCAACGACTGGGACATCCGCGGCGCGCAAGTGCACTGGAACGGCACGATCACGCAGGCGACATTCTCCGTCGACTTCTCGGGCCGCAACGATCTGGCTCCCAAGGCCTCCTCACCGCTCGATCCGATCGAAGGACCGCGCACGTACCTGGTCGTCTATCAAGGGCTGGACGGCGCAGACTGGGACATCTACGGACGCGCCCTGAAGGGCGCGACGACCGTGAGCTTGGATAACCTCTCCGAAACCTGGGTGAGCGGCTCTACGACCGACGAGTTCTCCCCCTGTGTCGACACGAACGGGCAACACTTCGCCGTCGGCTACCACCGCCGCTTCAGCACCAGCACTACGGACTTCGACACCTACGTCGCGGGCGTCTACCTGGCCGACACCGATCTGCGAGTCTCCGAGGGGCCGCTCAACCTGGCTTTCTCGGGCACCTTCGAAGGCAACGTCGAGCTGTGCGCGCGCCGCTCGAGCGGGCTCGTCAGCGACTTCGTGGGCATCGTTTGGGTCGACAGCGGCGTCGAGCGCAACATCGAAGGCGCGCTCTACGAATTGCGTGACACGTTCGGACAGGTCGGCGCCTCGTACTGCAACTCCACGACGAACTCGACCGGTATGCGCGGCGTGATGACAGTCACTGGCGCGGGCAGCACGTTCTTGAACGAGCTGTTCCTCGGTGTGTCCCAGTTGCCGCTCAACCAGACGGTCCTTTTCGTGACGAGCCGCACCCAAGGGTTCGTACCGAATGCCGGTGGCTCGCAAGGCAATCTGTGCCTCGGCGGTGCGCTCGGGCGGTTCACGCGCCCGGGTCAGATCCTGAACTCGGGCGGCGCGGGCGCGGCGACGTTGCAGGTCGACCTCACGCAGGTGCCGACTCCGAATGCGCTCGTGAGCGTGCTCGCAGGCGAGACCTGGAACTTCCAAGGCTGGCACCGTGACACGACCGGCGGCGGCGCGCCGACGTCGAACTTCACGAACGGCGCGAGCGTGATCTTCAACTGATGGGGAGCGCCACGCGAATCGTCGCGAGAGCGATGGGCTCGTCGCGGCGTTCGAGCGGGGCGTGAGCCCCGGGGAAAGGGCCGACCGGGTGAGCTGCAGAGCTCGCTCGGTCGGCCTGTGAATTGGCATCCGCGTAGCGCGATGGACACCGAACGCCTCACGTGGTGTCGGTGGGCACGATTCGACTGGCCCGGCGCGCGTCCCGCGAAGTAGCCTCTCCGGGCAGTCCGGAGCCACTCGCCGGGCCACTCGCCGGGCCACTCGCCGG
>Ga0163144_10025499_pt1 | contig 11544 bp, 10 predicted proteins | sample OliLak19BULKMAT1_FD_123175 | JGI IMG/M metagenome (GOLD analysis project Ga0163144, IMG submission 123175) | Freshwater microbial mat bacterial communities from Lake Vanda, McMurdo Dry Valleys, Antarctica - Oligotrophic Lake LV.19.BULKMAT1 | ecosystem: Environmental > Aquatic > Freshwater >... | reverse complement strand
TAGGGACGCCCATTGCTGAGCGCCCCCCGCACAGATCCGAGCATGCGCGATTCACGCACTCGGCTCCCACCTCGGGTGGTTGACGGCAAATCGTTCGCTCGGCCAGGGATGAAGGATTCGAGGGCGGGGCAGCCAGCTGTTCGCGATGTCGTCAAGAGGATAGGAAATTCAAACGCACTTTTTTGCTCCCAAAGGCCCTCCGGCAGGGCTCTCGATCACCCACTGAACCGGCCCTTGGGTCTATTTGCCGCACGTTGAAGGCCGATCCCAGCGCCGAAGTGCGTCTCTCGAAGGGATTGCCTTGGGGTTTTCCCTTGCAAGAGTCCTGACCGAGGTCGACCAGGAATCAGCGCAAATTCTCGGCCGCGCAGTCGAACTGGGCGACCTCTCGCTCCGTTGAGGTCCGAACTGGCGCATGTTCTCAACGTGGCTTAGGTTGCTTTCTAATCAGGAAAAGGGATGAATCGAAGACATTATTGAGGTAACTGCCAATCGACCCGCATCGTGTTCGGCGGCTGCTCGCAACTCAGCCTACACAGCGGTCACGGCAGATCAGGGACAAGACCCCATGCGGCTCAGGCCTAAAGCGTCGCGATCGACGCCGCCCCCAAGGATCGGAAGGCAAGCCCAGTGGCGGCTTCGCAGCTCGCAGTGGAGAACAACGGAGTTCGGCTGAGGGTCGTTAGGAGCCGCCCGACGCGCCATCCGAAAGCAGCCCCCCGGCAGCGCCAAGGTCGGCATGGGGCTTTAGACGTGCACCCGCTGTTCCCGCGAGGCCGAGGTGGTTTGTCGTGACCTGTGCTCTTCGAAGTTATCGAGCCGCCGCGGGTGGTGGCGCATTGCACATGCCCGGGGCACGATCTTTCCCGGAGACATGTCATGATGACTCCGGGTGCATCTGATCGCCAGCGCCCGAAGCTCACCGCCACGCCAGTCATCCGCCGCAGGTTTGGCCGGCGAGAACTCGACGATGCCTTTGCGTTCTTATCCTGACAACCGCCACCGATGGACGAATTCGCCGCCGCCCTGGGTTTGTTGGTCTGCGCGTTGATTGCCTTGCGCATGGGGGTCAGTCCGACGCGACGGCAGCGCTTTGACGACGCTTGCCGGCACCACTTCGAGAAGCTCAATGTCCGCCTGGCCCAGATGCGCCGCCGGGCACCGACCGCCAAGGCTGCGGGTCCCATCGCAGCGCGCCGCGAGGCCGAATGGGTGATCGAGCGCGCCCGCCAGCGACGGCAGGATGTCGACCAGGACGGCAACGTGATCAGGCCGCGAGCCTTTGACCCTTCAAGGAAGAAGCCGCCGATGCATTGAACCTGGAAGCCGCACTACGCCCGGTCTGGGCGCCCCGGCCTCGTCCCAGGCGAAAACTTCGGTCTGGCGGTGGTCGAGGCCCTGGCCTGTGCCACGCCCGTCCTGATCTCTGACCAAGTCAACATCTGGCCGCAGATCGTGCACGCGGAGGCCGGCTGGGCGACGTCCGACACCGTCGAAGGCACGACCCAGGGCCTGCGCCAATGGCTGGCCTTGAGCGCAGCGCAGAGGTCGGCCATGTCTGGCCGTGCCGGGCTTTGCTTCGACGACAACTTCCAGCTTGCGACAGCCGCTGCGCGGCTGCAGGCAGTCTTGACCGGTCAGCGCCAGTTGACGTCTGGACGGCGCGATCAGTTGTTGCGGCGCTGACGGGTGCAATGAACGCCAGAATTTCAGGCCTGCCCAAATCAGAGCGACGGCACTGATCAGGGCAAGAAACGGCCGCCGGCGCCAGCGTTGGAGAAACAGCACGGGTGCGAAACAACGCCATATCGCCCGTCCTTTCGCGACCGCACTTCCCGCGGCGAGACCGGTGCGTCGGAGTTGTCAGCGAAAGGCTGTGCTTCAGCGATGACCGCATGTTGCCGACATCGAACAGGATCGCGGTCTATGCGTTCGCAACAAGGATTCAGCCCCATGAAACAGCCCGCCGCCACACCTGCGCTGGCCGCCATGCGCCGCAGCCTCGACGAAGCACTGCGGCTTCAGACCGTTGGGCAGATCCTGGCACGCAAAGCCTTGCAGGCTCACTACCAACCTATTGTTCGCCTGAAGGACGGCAGCGTGATGGGCCACGAGAGCCTGATCCGCGGACCCGCGGATTCGCCTTTGCGTGCGCCAGACGCCTTGTTCGCGGCGGCGCGGGCCGAGGATCTCAGCCTCGAACTTGAACAGGCCTGCCTGCGGGAGGGCTTGCGTGCCTGGGCCGAGCATGCTCAGGACAAGCGCCTGTTTCTGAACCTGAGCGCCCGGGCCATCGTTGCGTTGGTCGAGAGGCTGTCCCTGGGTGGCGTGATGAAGGCGTTAGACGCAGCGGGTGTCGCGCCCGCCGCCATCGTCATCGAGATCACCGAGCACGAGCATGTGACCAACCTTCCCTGTTTGATTGCCGCAGCCGCCGGTCTGCGCGCGCAGGGTCTGCGCTTCGCGCTGGACGACTTCGGGGATGGACGCTCGAGTTTTCGACTGTGGGCGGAACTGCGCCCTGAGATCGTGAAGATCGACAAATACTTCATCCATGACCTGCAAGATCAAGCCATCAAGGTGCAGACCCTGAAGGGCTTGACCCGATTTGCCGAAACCTTCGGGACCGTGCTGGTTGCCGAGGGCATCGAGACGGAGGCCGAACTGCAGATCGTCCGTGATCTCGGCATCGAGCTGGGTCAGGGATACTTCCTCGGACGTCCGGACCCTGTACCTGCCATGTCGGTGCTGACCCGTGCTGGTGAAGTGATCGCCAGTTCAGAGATCGCTGTACTTCCCGAGATGACGCGTTCCGCGGGCGCCGACTTCACGGTCGAGAGGATGTCCGTGTACGTGCCACCGGTCAGCCCGCAGACGCTGATCGACGATGTGGCCAAGGCCTTCAACAACGATCCGGCGCTCCGGGTCCTGGCTCTGGTGGAGTCCGGCCGGCCCGTCGGTCTGTTGAACCGTCAGGCCTTCGTTGATCGGTATGCGCGGCCCTATTTCAAAGAACTGTATGGCCGCAAGCCCTGTTTGCTGTTTGCCAACACGACCCCCTTGATCCTTGACAAACACGCGGGACTCGACTCGATGACGGCGGTGCTGACCTCGTCCGATCAGCGCTACCTGACCGAAGGTTTCATCGTCACCGAAGGCGGTCGCTACCTGGGTTTGGGCACCGGCGAGCAACTCGTTCGGGTCGTGACAGAAATTCGGATAGAGGCTGCCAGGCACGCCAATCCGCTGACGTTCCTGCCCGGCAATATTCCGATCACCGAGCACATCGCCAGACTGTTGTCCTGTGGCGGCGAATTCGTCGCCTGCTATTGCGATCTCAACGACTTCAAGCCTTTCAACGACCACTACGGCTACTGGCGCGGCGACGAGATGATCCGCCTGGTCGCGCGCACGCTGGTTTCGCATTGCGATCCACGCCGGGACTTCGTGGGCCACGTCGGTGGCGACGACTTTGTCGTGCTGTTCCAGAGCGATGACTGGCTCGACCGTTGCGAGCGGATCGTGGCGCTCTTCAATGAAAAGGCCCGCGCCCTCTTCGACGAAGAGGCACTCTCGCGAGGAGGCATAGACGCCGATGACCGCCAGGGCGTCCGGCGCTTCTTCCCGTGCACCACCTTGTCCATCGGGGCGGTTCCAGTTCGGCCGGGCGCTTTTGGCCGTGCCGAGCAGGTCGCGTCGGCCGCTGCAGCAGCCAAGCACAAGGCAAAACTTTCCGCCCTGGGGCTCGCGATCGAAGTTGTGTAGCGCTTGACGGTCCGCCGCGTCAGGTGCAGTGCGCGGCCGGGCCATGAACCGGGATAACGGCTTTGGAGATCCCTGTCCTCCGAACGGGCTGTGGGCCGTCGCTGCGCTGTCATGGCGGCTCACCAGAATCGGCCCGCAACTTGGCTATCGGCCTGAACTCCGGGTGCTCGCCAGGCTGCTGTTCAACGATGTTCAAACACAGGAGAGACTCATGCGATGTGCCCCCTTCTCGATCGCAGCGCTGGCCCTTGCCAGTTCCGCAGCCATGCTGCCCGCAACGCCGGTCCTGGCCGCCAGCACGCTCAATGGCGCGGTGCCCATCGTCATTGGCCACCGTGGTGCCTCGGGCTACCGGCCGGAGCACACCCTGGCTGCCTACGACTTGGCCATCAGCCAAGGCGCCAACTACATCGAACCCGACCTGGTGATGACCAAGGACGGCGAATTGCTGGCGCGCCATGAACCGATGCTGGCGCGTGTGAACCTGAATCCTGATGGCACCATCAAGTTCGTGAACGGCGTGCCCGAGCTCAACCGCACCGACACCAGCACCAACGTGTGGCAACTGCCGCAGTACAGCAGCCGGCTGACGGTCAAGACACTGGACGGCGTTCGGGTGGGCGGCTGGTGGGCCGAAGACTTCACCGCCGCAGAAATTCGCAGCGACGTGCGCGCGCAGGAACGCCTGCGTGACGTGCGCACGGGCAACAACGCCTTCAACGATCAGTTTTTCATCCCCACCCTGCAAGAGGTGGCGGACTTGGCCAAGGCGCGCAGCGCCGAGCTGGGCCGCACCATCGGCATCTATCCCGAAACCAAGCACCCGACCTTCACGGCGGCACACACACAGGCCAACGGCCTGATGAGCATGGAAGACAAGTTGCTGCAGATCCTGCATGGCAGCTACGGCAACACGGTGAACGCACCCGTGTTCATCCAGTCCTTCGAGGTCTTCAATCTCAAGTACATGGCGCCGCTGACCGACATCAACATCGTCCAGCTGATCAGCTTCGGCGGCAAGCCTTACGACTTCACCGTCGCCGGTGATTCGCGCACCTACGCCAGCATGGCCACGCCGGCTGGCCTGGACCAGGTCAACGACTACGCCCAGGGCGTGGGCCTGAACACCAACGTGATGATCCCGCTGGTCAACGGCAGGCTGGGTACGCCCACTAGCGTGGTCGGCGACGCCCACGCCAAGGGCCTGCTGGTTCACGGCTGGACCTTCCGCGCGGAAAACATCTTCCTGCCGAACGAGTTCGACATCGGCACCAGTCCGGCCGGCATCGGCAACATGAACGGCCAGGTCCAGGCTTTCCTGGCGCTTGGCATGGACGGCTTCTTCACCGACCACCCGGACCTGGGCGTGGCCGCCGTGATCCCGGAGCCCGGCACCTACGCCCTGATGCTGCTCGGCCTGGCCGCCTTGCTCGCACGCAAGCGGCGCTGAGCCGTCACGCGGGCGGCACCCAAGCTGCACGGCGCGTCAAAGGACCGCCGTGTGGCTGACCCGCGCCGCCCGCGGTTTCACCCTTCCCCGCCTGGCGCGGCGGCACCACGCACATCGCGATGTCGCCGCTGGATTTCATGCAGCGGCTGGCGGCGCTGGTCTCATGACCGCGGTTGCACCTGATCCGCATTTATGGTGCGCTGCCGCCGTCGTTCACCAACGAGGCCAAGCTGAGGGCACTGGTCGTGCCCGACAGCCCCGAAGAGGTTACCGGCGAGTCGGATTTCGCCGCGCGCCAGCGGGACTTATTGCCGTTCCAGCACCCTATTCGGTTCGTGTCTTGCCGCTGACTCAGGGTTTTCACTAAGGCCTGACATCATAGGGTTTTCCCTAGTCAACAGCGAAAGCCCTGCGAATCCCATGAACGTCTTCATTACCGCGCTGCGCCAAATGCGCCCGTCCTTCGTCCCGTCAACGGCTGCAGCCGCCAGCCCCGTGAAACCAGCGGTCCAGCCGACCCCATTCAGCGCCTGGCCAACAGGTCGCTATCTGAAATCGGTGGAAAACCTGGTGCTGCCGTCGGTGGCCGGCTACTTCGGCTGGGCCGTGCTGGCCGTGGCCTTCAGCTGACGGCGCCTGTCAGGCGCCGACGCCGGGCCAGCGCAGTCACGCCCAGCAGGCCGGCACCCATCAGCGCCCAGCTGCCGGGCTCGGGCACCGGATTGGCCAGGGTGATGCGCAAGAGCTCGGTCGGGTCGGAGCCGGCATTGCGACCGCCCGTGCCCGGGTAGTTGTTGTCGTTGATCACGATCAGTGTGTTGGCATCGACGAGGTTTCAGGGGTGACACGATGCCGCTGGTCGTATCGGTGTTGGATGCGGACTGCCACAGCGGATGTGCGCAGCAGACTTTGCACCGGCCTTGCGGCGACGGGCAAAGCCTAGCGCGGCGAGCAGGCACTAACCCATCAGCCACACAGTGGCGGGCCAGCGGCACGGCTGAAACCTGGTGAGAGGCAGTGCCATCAGCGGCCAGGGTCGAGGTAGCAAGGCCTGCGCCGTTATGGAACGGCGTTCAGGTTCTTTTCCAAGCAACCGGCTCAGGTTAAACAGAACAAATTTCACGCCTCGTTTCGCCCATTGCAGCCAGATGACCCGTTCGCAGCAGCCCCTCCAGCAAACCAGCCGACGCAGCGCACATCAGGAGTCAGCCGACAGCACCGGATCGCGGGCACCAACGACGCCCTTTACCTTTGCGTTGGCCTTGCGACCGTTCGACATCAAAGCAATAGTCCGTTAGGCATGGCCCGCCAGGGACCCTTGCCTGAAGCAAACGGCCGCTGTTCCCCGCGTCTGTCTCACCAGTTCAGCGTGCGCGCTGAATCGCCAAGCCCGACATGAGCCGTTCGGCTGCATGTGGTGCAGAAATGGTCATTTCGTTCGCACCGTTGCGTCACCTGCGCGTCATTGGGCTCTGGAATCGTCGTGGGTGCTAATAATTTCTGCCGTCGTCCACACAAAACTGAGGAGCCTGTCCTTGAAGAACCGCCATCTGCTCTGCGCCGGGCTGCTCGCCCTGGCCGGCTTCACCAACGTCGAAGCCACCACGGTCATCGTGTTGCCCAACGGGTCCTGGAACCCTTTCGACATATCCGACATCGGCTCGACTGCCGGCGACCTGAACTGGTACGACATCAACGATGGCAGCGCGCTGTCCTTCAGCGTTACCGTTGCGGCGGGCCAGATCGGCACGCTGACTGTGGTCGATGCCGGCTTCTCCGGCGACATGTTCAGCGTCTCGGCCAACGGCAATGCCTTGGCCCTCACCACCGCAGCCGTCAATTCCTACCCCGCCAGCATAGGCCTCGACTTCGATGGCGCGCTGGCTGACGCCAAGTTCAGCCGCGGCACGTATGGCCTGAATGCAGGAACCTATCTCATTACCGGTACGCTCAATTTCAGCGCACTGGACGACATGGGGGCACCGCTGAACGCCACTGTCGGCGCGCTCAGGCTTGAGGTCGCCCCCATTCCCGAGGCCTCGACGCTCGCCATGCTGCTGGCCGGGCTGGGCCTGGTCGGTGGCGTCGTTCGCCGCCGCGCCAGTTGATCCGAGCCTCTGCAAATCCGGAGACCACACCATGTCCAAGTTCAAGTTCGCCGTCCGCGCCGCTGCACTCGCGGCCTGCACCCTCGCGACCGCTGTCGCCACGCAGGCGGCAACCGTCAACCTCAAGATCGTCGGCTTCAACGACTACCACGGTACCCTCGAGACGCCCGGCAACTTCAGCCAGAACCTGGCCACCGGCAGCGTCGCCAAGCCGGTGGGCGGCGCCGAGTACATGGCGGCCTATATTTCCCGCATGAAACAGGCCAATCCGAACACCATCGTGGTCGGCGCCGGTGACTTCATCGGCGCCACGCCGCTGATCTCGGCACTCTTCTTCGACGAGCCGGCGGTCGAAACGCTTAACGCGATGGGCGTCGACTTCATTGCCGTCGGCAACCACGAGTTTGACAAGGGCAAGGACGAATTGCGCCGCCTGCAGAACGGTGGCTGCAGGGTGCCGGCCGATCCCAACAGCTGCAGGGGCTTCGGCTCGGGCTCTGGTTTCGTGCCGGCGCCCGGAACCTTTTCGGGCGCCAGGTTCAAGTGGCTGTCCGCCAACGTGACCGACACCTCGACTGGCCGCACCCTGCTGCCGGCGTTTGGCGTGAAGACGGTGGGCCGCGTGCGTGTCGCCTTCATCGGCATGACGCTCAAGGGCACGCCACTTGTCGTCACGCCCACGGGCGTTGCCGGCCTCACGTTCAATGACGAGGCAGCTACCGTCAACGCGCTGGTGCCCAAGCTGCGCGCGCAGGGCATCGAGGCGATCGTCGTGCTCGTGCACCAGGGCGGCTTCCAGAACCGCGTGACTGGCGACGCCACCACTACCGGCTTCATCACCAACGACATCAACGGCTGCAACGGCAACCTGCGCAATGCCAACGGCAACGACTCTGACCTGCGTGCCATCGTCAAGCAGTTAGACAACGCTGTCGACCTGGTGATCAGCGGCCACACGCACGCCGCGTACAACTGCTCTGCCAACACCATCGACGTGACGCAAGCGAACGTCGCGACGCCGCGCTCGACCGGTATCCCGAACAAGGTCGGGCGGCTGGTCCCGGTGACCAGTTCGAGCGCCTTCGGTCGTGTCCTGACCGAGGTCGACCTTCAGCTCGACACCGTCACGCGAGACGTGGTGCCGGGCTCGGTGAGCCCGACGAACCGCCTCGTCGACCGCACCGATGCGGCAATCAACGCGGCGATCACGGCCGACCCGACCGTGAAAAACATCGTCTCGGCTTACAGCATCGCCGTGTCGCCGCTCGCCAACCAGGTCATTGCGACGATCACGGCGCCGATCTCGAACACCGCCAACACGGCGGGTGAGATGCCGGCTGGCGACCTGATTGCCGACGCACAACTGCTGGCCACGCAGCCTGCGGGCGTCGGCGGCGCACAGTTTGCGTTCATGAACGCAGGCGGTGTCCGCAACCCCGGCTTCACCCAGGGCGCGGCGTATCCCTACGCTCTGACTTACGGCAATGCGTTCCAGGTGCAGCCCTTCGGCAACAGCCTGGTGACGATGACGCTGACGGCGCAACAGATCAAGAACGTGCTGGAACAGCAGTTCGCCAACTGCCTCGGCCAGGGCGGCGCGAACCGCATCATGCAGATCAGCAACGGTTTGGCCTACACCTGGGACAACAGCGGCAACTGCGGCATGCGCATCAGGTCGGTCACCTTTACCCCGACCAATTTGTTGGTCGACCCTGCCATACCGAACATCACTGGCCCGGTGATCAACATCGTTACCAATGGCGTGGTTCAGGCGGTCGGTCCGTTCCGCGTCACAGTCAACAACTTCATGGCGACGGGCGGCGACGGCTTCTCGACATTCGTCGGCGGCCTCAACCCCTTGGGCGGTGCGCAGGATATCGACGCGCTGATCGCCTACCTGGCGTCGTTCAAGGCGCCGGCGGCGCCCTACGATCCGACCAACGCCGCACTGTCCAAGCCGCGCATTACGCGTCTCAATTGACCTCTCTAACAACCTGGATGGCCGCCGTCATGGCTGGGGCGGCGGTCTTTTCCATTTCGGCCTACGCGCAAGTGCCGTCGTGGAGCCTTGAGGCACAGCGCCGGCTTATGGGCGGAGCCGCTGGCGACGTGGCGCGCGACCTGCACGAGCGGCAGCGCCTGGTCGACGAGGGCGAGGTAGCGCTGGCGGCCGGCGACATCAGCGCCGCGCAACTGGCCTTCGACCGCGCGGCCTTGATGGTGCATTCGCCTGATATAGAGATGGGGCTCGTGCGCGCCTACATGCAGGCCGGGGATTACCGGCGTGCACTGGCCTTTGGCGCGCACGCGGCGGGCGCGCACCGCAATGTGCCTGCGGGTGCGGCACTTTACAGCTGGCTTCTGCACATCGGGGGACAGGGCGTGGTTGCGCGTCGCTACCTTGACGACGCGCTGGCCGCAACGCCCGACGACGCAGCGCTCCATCTCGTGCGCGGCTTGATTGGCCAGCCCCAAAAGCAGCCCGACGGGGTGCTGCTGACGCCGCCGCTGCGGGTGGCGCCTTACTCGTGGCCGGCAACTTCGGCCCCACCGACGGCGGCCATCGTGGCCGGTTCAGCGCTGCTGCTCGGCGACGGCAGCATGGCGGCGGCGCCGACGTCAAGCGTGCGCGGTCTGCGCGAGGTCTGGCTGCGCAACGGCATGGGGCAGACGGTGGCCGCTGTCGTGGTTGCGGGCGATGTCGACGCGCCAGTGGCGCTGCTGCGACTCGCTTCGGTGTTTCCGACTGCGCCGTCGATGCGGATCGCGCCGCGCGAACCGTATGCCGGCAGCCCGGCCTACACGATCGAGTACGCCACCGGCGCCGGTGCGGGTGCCACCTGGCCGCTCTTGCAGCAGGGCTTCTTCGGCCGCGCCCTGGCGGCGCCCGGCGATCGTCTGCTTGGCATCGACCTCGCCCCCGGTCCGCGCGGAGGTCCGGTCTTCGACGCCCAGGGGCGCCTCGCCGGACTCGCAGTACGGGGCGCCGACGGGCGCGACCGGCTTGTGGTGATCGACGCGGTGCTGGGCCTGGCCGCACTGGCACCCGCACCCGCACCCGCACCCGGACAGATACCCAACACAGGTGTACCGGCCGCCGTCGCACCCCTGCCCCTTGACGAAATCTACGAGCTGGGCCTGCGCTTGTCGCTGCAAGTCCTCGCTATCCGTCGCTGACGCGCTGTGGGGCAGGTCGGCTGCGGGCAGTTCTTCGAGGTTGCTCAGCCCGATCTCGATATCTGCCTGCGGCTGACCTTTGAATAGCGCCAGCAAGTCCAGCGCTTCGGCGAACTTCAGATTGTTGGTGAACAAGACGGCCCAGGACAGCATCACGCGGGTCATATTGCGGGCCAGGGCCCTGGCCCCGGAGGCAGCGCGCAGCCGCGCCCGCAGACTGTTGTCATGCCGCGCGGCCACCATCATCGACTGGCGACCCGAAGGCACTGACATCACGAAGTCGTTGTGGCGCGGACGCCGGCTGGCCGAAGCAGGCGGATCAGCGCAATTCGCCCCACCCGGTAGCGACTCGGCGATAGCGCCCCTCGGCGTCCAGATCAGCGATCGGAACGTCCTCGTCACTTCCTTCCAATAGCTCGCCCTTGAACCTGTCCAGGATCAGTTCGCGTGGCGCCTTGAAGGTCGCGAGTCGGCTCCGCTCTGGCCCGAATTCAACGATTTGGAAGCTGTAGACGGTCACGGTCTCGAACTCGCTCACGGCGGGTCTCCTGGTTCCGAAGGGAACAAGTCCTGTTCGGTTGCACTTCGATCGTCGGCGCCGCGGCCACCGACATGCTGCGCGCTCTGTGACGAGCCGGGGTGGCATCTTATCGTGACCCCTACCTTGATAACTTCCGCTCGCTGCGCGCGCCAAACGACGGGCGCGAATCCATCCCGGAGGAAGTGACCGGCGCCAGCCTGCGTTTGCGCCTCCTGCGGCGCGTGGCGCATGACTCAGACCGCGGTGCACTTGTTCCGGGCCCCGCGATCGCGGGGCGGGCTACAGAGTGAGTAACAGCCGCGTCATCAACGGTTCCTAGCCCAAGTTTGTCACCCTCCCCAACCAACCCCAATGAAATCAACAACTTAGAGCGTCGTTTCGGCGCGTATGGCACTACGTCGGTAAGCATTCGGTAGACCCGTATGCCGATTTTGTAGACGGAGGCTTCAGGCGCTGAGCAGGGCTCTGAAGTTCTGCCTCAGTGGGTAGAGCCAGATGTCCTT
>Ga0163144_10025497_pt1 | contig 11545 bp, 2 predicted proteins | sample OliLak19BULKMAT1_FD_123175 | JGI IMG/M metagenome (GOLD analysis project Ga0163144, IMG submission 123175) | Freshwater microbial mat bacterial communities from Lake Vanda, McMurdo Dry Valleys, Antarctica - Oligotrophic Lake LV.19.BULKMAT1 | ecosystem: Environmental > Aquatic > Freshwater > Lake... | reverse complement strand
GGACATTCTGATTTTCCCGATGCATGCGATCGGCCGCGGGGTCAACATCGTTTTCCCTGCCGGACCTCGTGCTAACCAGGCGGTGCTCGGATCTCTGTTTTTTCTGACCCGACCGCACCCGCGTGGGGAAAGCCTTCAGTTGATTCAGGGTCTCGTCGGTCGCGCGTCGGCGCGGTTTGATGCACGAACATTCGCTACCACCAGTGAGGCGCTGGCTGCTTTCGAGGCTGCCCGCCGCGAGATAGGTCGCACTGTTGAGTACCTGCTGCGTATTCCCTTAATGGCACAACGCTTGGGCGAATATGCGAAGCCGTTCGTCGCCGATCAGATGATCATCATCCTGCAAACCATTGGCCGCGCCATGCGCGGCGATTGCCCAGCGTTTGTGTATTTTGTCGACGCCGCCTGGGCACCAAAATCGGCAAGCGGGTTACTGGATACCGCCAAGACTTCCATGCTGGTACAAATGCAATCGATCTTGAACGGCTGCCTGCTTGATTCGGATCCTGTAAAGCGCGAGTGCTACAAGGATCTTTACCAGACCTTTGCTATCCCAATGAATTCGATTCGCAATTTACAGACGCGAAACCCCACACGAGAACATCAATGAGTGATCTGCAGACAACAATCTGGAGCAGCAGCGGTACAAAAGCCAAGGAGCTAGTGCTCGTTGGACGCCGCCTATCCCCGATCTGGCTTTCTACCTCGGTTTCGGTTGTCGAAATGCGCTTTGCGGCCGAGATGCGCAGGGCTTTCGAAGACCTGCAGGGATTGGCGCGCACCGCCAAAGTTGCCCTTCCCGTCGTGTCACTCCGCATTGCGCTTGCGAGTGAGTTCGATAGCCTGCTGTTAGTTGATCGCGACTTGGGCCTCAACGACGAACGGATCGGCGGCGGCCCTTCTGGCAGCGTCGCCGAGTTCTACGCCGCTGCCGAAGAGTCGACTACGGAAAAGGCCCAGAGGATCGCAGACGTGTTTAAGCGCTGGCTACAGGACTCCCTAGAACTTTGGGCGCAGCGACACAAACTTGGAGAGCCCGTCGGCCGCGTTAAGCGCGCGTTAACCACGCTCGGTCCTGCGGCGTTCACATTAATCCCAGTCAAACGGCCGTTCATGACTAAAGGCGGACCTGATTTCTCGCTGATTGCCCGCGCTGTTGGAGATTACCTGCTCGGCGCCGAGCTGTTCGAGGGCCTTGGGTCATGCGAGCTTGTGTCTTCGGCCGAGTTCCGCACCAATCGTGTCGAACTGATGACCAAGCCAACGACTGCAGGCACCCGGGACGACGTATTTTCAATGGTGGCACGTCTCACGGTGCTCTCGGTGCCCTACAGCGATGCGGTAATGCTATCGGTATCCGCGGTTAAGCGGGTGTGGGCCAAACGGGTCCCCGGCAACGCGCCGAACCTCCCAAAATATGCAACCGGCTATGTCATGTCGCCCGGCCATCCGGTTACACCGGTACCAGTCGTTCGCGCCGATGTGGGGTGGGGATTTGGCGACGGCTACGAGTTCCTACGCCGACGCTCAATGGATGGGCCACCGGATTCAGCGTTACCGGCGACGCTGTCCAGCGCGATTGAGCGCCGCATGATAGTGGGTGATAGCTGGTGGTTTGCGGGGCTGCCGGAATTGCCAGTACTGTTTCCATCGCGGAGCCTCGCGCCGCGAAGCGTTCTAGAAGGCGATGAGGTCGATCTTCTTATTGAGGTTGCCAAGACCATTGCGCCGCTGCTCGACCCATTCCCGCTCGCTAGCCGCATGATAAAGCTAGTGCCTACACCGAAGCGGACCGACAAGATGATGTTTGTTGCCGCGGACTTCGATGACGAACATGCTAGCGACGAAGAGACGACAGACGCCGCTGAAAAAGCGGCGAACCGAGACGATAAGAAAGAGAAAATGCGAGAGCAGAATCGGAAGGCTCTTGAACTTGCTTATCCAGGTAAGAAACCATTGTTATGGGTTCTCGGCGGCAGCATTGAGGAACAAGCAGCTATCGGCAAGGTAGTCGAGGCCCTTTTTGGAGATGCGATCGAGACAAAGTGTGAACCGCTGCCGGTTGGGACCCATGGGCTACGTAGCGATTTGGAGGCAGCGGGCGGGACGGCGCGAGCACGCTTTGACGCACGGGTGGCGGCATGGAATAAATCGGCCACTAAAGAAATCAAGTCCGCGAGCGGCGATCGACCCAAGTTTGCACTGGTTTGCGCAGCAGACATCATCAATCGCAAGCCAGAGGATCATGTCAATTATTTCGCCGGCGCGCACGCTCTCTCAGCAATAGGCGCCAATCAGCACTATGTACTGCCCGCCGCCGGTCAGGGAGGTGACGAACGCGACTCGTTCATCTATCGCGTCCAGAGCGCAGTCCTAGATGTCGTGTTGGCGCACGCGGGTGTCGTATTCGACACCCGCGAAACGGTTGAGCGGATCTTGCCGGCAGGAAAGGTGCCGAAAGCGATTTACGGTGTCCAGGCCGTGCGTTCGCGCGCGAGGGTGCGAAGCGGAGAGAAAGGGGTAAGTTTCATCCTGTACACGCGGATCGTTTTGGCGACCGACCGAACCGAGGTTAAATTCGTCTACCGTGGGGTGGCTGGGTCGCAGTCGACCGAGTGGCACCCCCTCAATGAAGGGCTACAGTGGCTGGGAAGTCAGCGCGGGTTAGCCGATGTCGGTCGCAACTGGCTCAAGGATAATTTCGCGACGCTTACGCGCGATTTTCTCATTGAAGCCAATGCCAGCGATCCGCGCGCGATCATCATGATTGATTGGGGCACCGTCGGCGGCTTGTGGAAAGGCATTGCAGACGCAAACCTTAAGCAGGATAAACGGCCGCGCTTAGGGGAAGTTGACCTGCTTCAGTTTAGGGAAATGTCTTTCGTACGATTGCGGCGGGGCCCTGACACTATCTCCTTGCGCCAGGCAAAGCGAGTGGGCTACGAGGCCTTGCGAAGGGTAGTAGGGGCGCAGGGTGACGTCATTGAGCCGACGGGTGAGCGAGAGATAGAGGCCTACTACACCACCGGCAAAAGCCTGGTGGAATTGTCTAATGCCATCTACGGGGAGAGACGAGCCGCCCATTTCGTGGCTTCCACGCCGTATCCTAAAACGACGCAGATCGTTCGAGGGCTTTCGTGTTATCGCAATCGCCCACGCATGACTCTGATTAAGGGAGACAAGTTTTTCAAAAGATCCGTCCTTGACCCCTGCACGAAGGATGCCGCTTTGCCCGCACCGCAGGACATTACCGTAATGACCTCACCGGCAGACGTAGCACCGGAACTGATTGCCCAACTCGTGATGGAGATGCGTCGCGGTTATGCACACTACGATGACTGGACGGCGCTCCCGGCACCGTTATTCTTCCGCCGCAAGGTGGACGATTACATTATTCGGTTTGCCGATGATGACGACATCCCTGCAGGCGGAGGTCCAGAAGCTCCCTCGGCACCTCCCGACGAGGGAAGCGGAGAACCTCTGACTAGCACGACAGACGGTGAAATGCTTCCATTAACACCAGAGGATTTTGCCGGAGCCCCCGCTACGGAACCACCACCGGAGGCAGTCGATGTGGATGACTCAGAACTCGAGGCTGAGTGGTTGTTTGCATCGCTCGATAAGGCTCGCCCAGAGCCTGCGACCATGCCGGCTGACGAACTACTCCCGCTTGCCTGTCGGACTAAGCAGCGTTTCCTAGCAAGGGCCAAGCCCGGGGGGTCGGTAAAGCTAGGGGACAGCATGTTTAACGGTGAAAACCGGGTCACCGTCGAACCGCCTCATTGGATTTCAACCAAGACGGCCTTGGGAACCGTGTCGCCTGCTCGCAAAACTTCAGTCGCGCGCGCGTGGGATCGCGGGCGTAACTACGGCCTGATCACACACCAAGACGGGCGATGCCCACCAGCTGATAAATTTGTCACTGATTGGCTTGGGAAGAAGCTGAATATTCCGCAGGCGTGCAGTTCAATCCGGTACATCGTTCAAGGTCTCGGGGGCTGGAACCTTCCTACCCTGCACAAGCTAATCGACCAGTATTACAACGGCACTGTCGCAGACGAATCTAACAAAATTAGTGTTATTCGAAGTGAAGACTTCCGAACGCTTGCGATCTGGCTCGACTCACATTCCGATATTGAGATGGCCGATGAATTGGCTGGCTGGATGATTTTTCTAGCTGCACAAGTGCCCACTATTGAGTATGCAAAAAGTACCGTTGGGCAATTCAAGCGGCTGCTAGGCCCGAGGATGGAAGAGGCTTTACGCTATTACTTGCAGTGTGCGCAAGCTGTGGAGGAGGCATTCGAGCAGTACAACCTGAAGCGTTTCCGGCCTATCAGCAAAACGCGCCCCAGACGAGTCATTTATGCGCCCTCCGTACTGCTCGGCCGGACAGCCGACGTAGCGCCGTGTAGTGCCAGTGAAGTTGCTGTCGAAGCAACAATTGATACCGAAGTCGCTGCCGCGCCTGCCGCCCAAAGTGGCGACTCGCCACCGTCACGCACTACAACCAAGGACATCATCATGGCCATCAAAGGCAATCTGCGCGAGTTGCTGGATCATATCAGCCCGGGCGACGCGAGCTTTGAAGCGCAGCTCGTGAAAATACATGCATCGCTCGATGATCTCAAAGCCGCGCATGAAAAGCTGGTCGCAGATTCGCGCGCAAACGAGGCCGGCAAGCTACGGCGCCAAGCTCTACAAGCTGCCAGTAGCCGGATTCTTGACGAAGTGAAGTCACATATGGAGGAGCTGCCCTTTGCCGACGTTCAGTCGCATGATGTCAGCGACGCTGATGTGGAAAAGGCGATTTCTCAATTGGCGGATATTCAAGCTGCTCTCGACAGCTTAGCGGAACGCAAGGCTGCCGTGGAACTGCTCGAAAGGCAGCCAAAGGTTTCGATCGCAGAAAAAAAAGAGCGTCAGATAAAGATTCAAGCCGAACTTGATGCTGCAACTGTTGCGATAGAGCGATTGAAAGGAGGATTCAGTGCTGCGTTGGCTTTTTCCGCTAATGCGACGATGCCGATTTCGTCCGCCACAGTGGCACCACAGGCAGCGCCGCTAGCGACGATTCAATCGCAACCTCCGCCGCCCATAGCCGCGACCCTGCCTGAGCCCGAATCCGCGCCTGCCCACCAGATGCATGCAGCTAACATGCTGGAAGCAGAGCGCACCCCAGTAGCTGCTCCTGCAACTAACGGCGCTGTTCTGAGTGTTCCCTTGGCAACGGTCCTGGTCCCTACAGTTTCCGCACCGCCGGAATCAGCCGAAGAACTTGTTGAAGTTGGCAGCGGCAACGGTGATCAATACTACGATTCGCCTGACTTTTCTGGTAACGTTGGCCTTCAGGATCTGGACCTCCTAGTCTCAACAGCAACGAAACTAATTAAAAGGCGGCGTTACGCCCTTGCAAAAGTGCACGCGGACGCCATGCGTGTCCTGCTCAATCCATCGTCCGATGCTGCGGCTGGTGAGCACATGGCACTCCTGGCAGCTGTACTTTCAACGCTCGAATCCGTTGACTGTCGACAATCGTTTGACGTGGGCGTCCCGTCTTCGTTGGTCGGTGTCATCAACCAGGCGGACAAGCACATTTTTGACTCAACCGTATGCACCGCGCCGGCGGTCGGGCTTGGCCTCTTGGCCGCCTGCCTTCCGTCGTTGGTCTTCGGCGAAATACAAACCCGTTGGGAGCCGCTTGACGCGGTTCGCGCGCGGCTGGCGGGAACGCCCGCTCTCGCGCAACTCACCGAATTGCTCAATACGATGCAAGCGCAGGGGTTCATGTTGAGTCGCGACATGTTTATCACCTCGCAAGTTGGCGAGCAACAGGCGATTGAACATGAAATGGCACGTCTGAGCAGCCTTGCTGCCGACTGGAAACACGCCCCCGAACTATTCTCCAGCTACAAACATCCTGGATTCCGGCGCTTGCACGACCTAATGTTTAGCCCACGCCATCCGGTGGGACAATGCATAGAAGCGATTGCGAAGGCCGATAAGAAGCGCCTCCGCACTCTATATCTGGACGCTAACATCAAGCGGCGTTTTGAAAAGCCGGGGGCCGCCGTTGATGACGCATTTAGTGAAGCGGGCGAACGCGGCCGTCCTGATGGGCGCTACCGTAACGAGGCGGTTGCCAATTTGACTCGATCAAAGACTTTTATTGAGCAATACCTCGCCATAGCCGACCGGCAAGCAGCTGGCGCTAGCGCGGTCCCTTCCCGTATTCCCGCTTTCCTGAAATCGCTTTACGGGGCGCTAACGGATGCCATTGAAGAGACCTTGAGTCTGTCGTTGCATGGCTCGTTGGAAAACTTTTACCGATCTGCAGCGGTTATTACGATGCGTTGCACCCTGTCGCTGTATAGCAGCGAGACGCCGAGCAAATGCGTACCCAATGTTCGTCAGCAACTCCTACTGCAGTTGCCGTTGAACCGCGATTTCGAACCTATACTGGACAGCCACCCGGCAATGTGCCTGCCGCAGGATGTCTTTGCCGAGACGGAACGCCTCTGCGAAGAAGAGCTCGATGACGGGCCGATTGAATCCGACACCTCCTTACGTTACGCCATGGCTGATGCAAAGAATCTGCACGCTAGCGCTCGGCGGTTCCTTCCAGCGTTCAAGATTGAGCGCGAACTAGCGAGTAACCCGGATCAGCTGAGGACTGCGCATGAGGTAGAGCGTGTCAAGCTTGAAGCAGACACCCAAGAAGTCCGCCAGAGGGTCATGACAGCACTCACGCTGAGCGCAATCTTCCAAAGCGAAGCCACAAAAATGGAAGTAATTGCCGTTGAAATTCTGGCCGCGTTGAACGCGAATCCATCATTAGGTCGCCCCGATTGTCCGTTGACCCAATATGAGGACTTCCCGCAGGCTAGGGCGGCGCTGCGCTTCAATATCTCCAATATTCTTGACGATAAATTTAAGACCAAGGCGGCTGACCTGACTAGTGAACTTCACGTCTTTGAAGCCGAGAATCCAACTCACGAAGATGATGTCGCACGGATTCAAGACATGATCGGCAATAACGATATGGCGCAGCTGCTGACTGCCTATGCCGCATTCAGCCACTTAAAAAACTACGGCAAGATGCCTGCCCGTATAGATATATCCGCAGACATTGGCGCTGAATACGAAGTCACCATCAAATCGGTCCGACAAAGCGTTCAGTCCAACCAGCGAACAATTGACGCCATTATCGGTCGTCTCCAGACGTCGACACCCGGCGAAAACGAGCCAGACTGGCTGGCTAAAATCTCGCCGGAGGATCGTCGGCAGGGCGCGTTGCTCCTTAAATCGTGGCTGGACATCTTCAAGCAGGGTAACCCCGCTTCGCAAGAAGCGCTGGAAGCGTTTTTCTCCCAACTTGGTATCCGCCCGCCAGTACGTGAGACGGGACGCGCGGCAAATCAGAAAACCACCCTCCAATTCGAGGATAGCGCTTTCCTAGTCAACTTGGCTGGCAATGATCACCCTTTCGTGCCCCCTTCCTTCGGCTCGCTCGCCACGTCCATTCAGGGCGTGATAGTACATGGCGAACCGAATGATAATGACTTAGGCCGGACCATCTCCGGTTTCCGCGGCGCATTCGTGTTGATTTGTCGGTCCCGCCTGACCATGGCGCAAAGAGCAAGCCTATCTTTCTGCGACGCTCAGCTCATTCTGATTGACGAGAATCTCGTCACTTATGCTGCGATCAACTCCAGGCGCAGCTTTGCGGCCATCATGGGCGTTGCCATGCTAACTTGCCGGGTCAATCCATATGCTGATTGGGGCCAGCAACCTGTTCCAGCTGAAATGTTCTTTGGTCGCCAAGGTGAGTTGAATCGACTTCGAGAAGTAAAGGGTGGCGTCGTCTTTCTATATGGCGGTCGTAGGCTTGGCAAAACATCGATTTTGAGCCAAATCGAGCGCGATGCGGCCGCTCAACCTGGCTACAGAGCAGTGAAACTTACCCTCGCGTCTGCCGATAAGAGTGAAGCAACCTACCTCGACTCTTGCTGGGATCATATTTACGCAGGGATGGTGCAGGCAAATATCATTAAGGCGGTCAAGCCCCGTCCAGCCAAGTGGCGCAAGATCTCAGAGGTGATCGAAAAGGGTCTTCGCGAGGAGCCGGGCATCAAATTACTTTACGTTTTGATTGACGAAACCGACGAGGTCATGGCGTGCGATCTACGTGCAAAGCGAGGCAACGATACTTTCCTGAAAGGCCTTAACTCACTGAGCGCCAGTTTGGCCGGGGGTGGCGCCTGCAAGATCAATTTTGTGATCGCCGGTCTGCATAACATGACGCGAATGGTCACTGAGGCAAATTCGCAAGTGGGGCACGCAATATCGATTGGCCTAGAGCCGTTCAACAGTCCCGATGACGTCGAACGCGGAATCCAACTCATCACGAGGCCGCTAGCGGCCTTGGGCTATCTGTTCGACAAGAGTGCGCGGGATCTTCCACAGAGAATCATCGCCATTTGCAACGGCTATCCCGCTTTCATCCAACTTTACTGCCGCCATCTTATCGAAAGCCTGCAGAATCGTCGGCAGAATGCGGCACCTCCCACCATTATTACGGCGGCCGATATCAACGCCGTCGAGCGTAACGCCCAGTTACTCGGCGAACTGCGCGACAAGTTCCGTCTCAATTTGGATCTGGACAAACGCTATAAAGCAATTGCCCTTTTTCTCGCAGACAAACATTACACCGGCAGCGCAGACGCTGGCAGCACGGGAATGACAACAACAGAAATCCGTGAAACGTGTTCGCAATTTTGCGGCCGCCATTTCGAACACACTGGCCCCGGCGCTTATGAATCACTGCTCGACGAGATGAATACGCTCAATATGGTGGGTAAAGTTAGCGATCGAAGCAGCACGCGTTGGCAGCTGCGTAATCCAAATATTGCCATGATGCCTGGGGATAAGGAAACTGTAAACCGCCTCATCGATGAACTTGCCGCCGTTGCGCCGGAGTTCGAGCGGAGCCACGGTGAACGGCGGGTTGTCATGACTTCGGGGGCGGCGCGGAAGATCTTTCCAATGCCTGTCTCATGGATCCGCAGGCAATTGAAGGAAGCTGACGGTCAGCTGATTGTGCTAACCGGCAATCATCTATCCGGCCTGAATGACTTGGTGGAAGGCGAGCAGGATTGGGCTATTGAAGGCGGTGGTATTTACCGTAACGCGGTAGGTAAGGGGCCCCATTTGGTTGCCAATGCTGCACCGCGCGCGCGCGCGCGGTGGGCCGCTGCGAATAATTCGGCGGATATGGGCGTAATGCTTGGTGTAAGAACCGGCTCATGGATTCCGGGGCAACTCGCAGAGTGGATTGTCCAAGCGCGCACTGCCGCGCGCTCTAGCGTCCGCGTAGTGCTGCTGGCCACACCTGAACGGGCGCGTGATCTTGCCAACATGTTGTCTGGCGCCACATTGCCGCCGTTCACTGATGGTTGGAGAATTGAATCTATCCCACCCTGGAATGAGGATGCGGTCTATCTGCACATGCAGGAGAATACCCACATTGCCGATAACCAAGCCGCGCTTGCATCCATCGTCGAGGGATCCTGTGGGTTCGGCGGAGAAATTCTTAACCGGTGTCCGCACAATATGGCCCAGGCCCAGGCGCTGACCATGTATAAACAGGGCAAATCAAAACTGGCGCCCGATCTTGCGACGTTCTACAAATCGATCGGCATGCCGACCGCCTGCAGCGGCGATTGGCGCAGGAAGGCAGAGGAATTCTTGTCACTGGTTGCGTCTGGCGGCATCGCCAAACATTCCGAAAATGAGCGCGAAGCGCTGCAACTGTCGGGTATCAGCGAGTGCGATGTTCAATTTCTATACTGGATGGGCATGTTGCGCGACGGGCCGGGCGCTGACTGGGCGGTACCCAAGCTATTGCAGGAAATTCTGCCTTGAGCACAATCGACACTGAGCTCTATTGGTCATTGCCCAGCGCGAGACAATTTGCTGGTGACATAACGCGCTCCATCGCGGACTGCCGGATCGTCGCCATCAACCTGCCCGCCCTCCCGGTTGTAGGCATTTTTGAAGTGATCAAGCAAAGCATGAGGGACGCCCACGTGGATGCGCCGGTCCATATTAATATTCTGCCTGGTATGGATATCGGCGGCGAGATCGGCGCGGCACTGGGCCACGGTCGAATGACCGGCGCCATGCTGGCGCACCTCCAGCTGGCCTACAAGGCTTGCATCGTTTTGGTCGACAAGGATCCGGATGCGCGCGGAGCGGTGGAATCATTCGTCAGCGACTTCGCCGAGGCAATTGGGGCCGCTGACGGCAATACATGCCTGATTTTTACAACGAGTCTTGAACGCCCTGAGCAGCCTTCGTTGCAACGCGTTGGCGCGGTCGATGGAATGCAGACTATCACATTTGATGGGGGTATCAAGCCGGATGAAATGGACGCTTATGTCGGAATTCGGATGCTGGGGCGGAATGGTCCAGGTAGTACGCGTCTGTTAGCCGCCATCATTTCAGAGTTCGCTACATTTGATGTCTGCTTTGCAGAGCAACTCATGCTTTTGGACGAGACAGCATTGCTCAACCTTGTAGCAGAATTGCCGCGCCTGTCCGACAAGGATGGTATCCGTTGGTGCGCTGACGGGTGGCGCAGCGGTTCTTACTCTCTCATTACAAAGGGGACACATGCATTGCGGTTGGCTTTTCTCGCTGAGCATGGTGCCGCAGCTGAAAAGAAAATGGCCAAACAGGTCATCGCGCGTCTTTACTGGCGGGCAAGCCTCAAATCACTAACTCCCTGGCTCGAAGAGCACCGCGCGTACGTTATGTCAGAGTTCACGCCAGGCCTCCAGGTGATTGCCTCCAGGAATGGCGGCAACATCCCGGCAAAAATCAATGCCAAAGGCAAGACGTTTTACTTGCTTGTCGAGGAGGTTGAATACAACAACATCGTTGGCATGGTGAACTGTGGCGAACTTTCCCCATCAACAGGCATCGCTAGGAGCGCTTTCAAAGTCTGCTGCTATGCCAAGAAAGTGCGGGATGAGATCGCCCATTTGCGGCCACCATCAGCCAAGGACATTTTGGATCTTATTCGAGAAATGGATGCGTTTCTGAACGTCCCCTTGTCACCAGCGGTGTAGTAAACCCGTCAGGGTCGAAGGATGGCAGCCTCCGCATTGTTACCCCAAGCCGATTCGTTGCGTTGTTGGCAGATCGTCGTCAGATGGCCGATCCACTTTTTGTCCGCACCCCCGGTTGGTCAAAATTCAACCGGCGCCAACAACCATTGCGATACAGCCTCCAGATTAGTTGGGGAAAGGCGGATCAAATGGGCGAAGAAATTCGACAGACCTTGGTCAGGGTTGTAAGGAGCTGTGGCCCGCTATGGGGATTTGAGACATTGAAGTACAGACTAAATTTGTTCTAATCAGCATTTGTTTCTTCATAATAAAGTCTAGAACTGAATAATAAAGTCTAGAACTTTTGCCAAGAGCCGAATAATAAAGTCTAGAACTAAACTGGCCGCCGACAGTAGTGTTTGAAAAACCAGCTT
>Ga0163144_10025496_pt1 | contig 11545 bp, 7 predicted proteins | sample OliLak19BULKMAT1_FD_123175 | JGI IMG/M metagenome (GOLD analysis project Ga0163144, IMG submission 123175) | Freshwater microbial mat bacterial communities from Lake Vanda, McMurdo Dry Valleys, Antarctica - Oligotrophic Lake LV.19.BULKMAT1 | ecosystem: Environmental > Aquatic > Freshwater > Lake... | reverse complement strand
TTTTGTGCGTTGGCTCTCGCCGCGGGCGCGGCCGGGATTACGGGGGGAGCGCCAGCATTGGCGGACTTCATTCTCACGCCCACCGTTCAAGGCGCCGGCACGGTTCAAGTGGTTCCCGGCCAGGCCTTCACCGTTGACTTCGTGCTTTCGGGCTCCCGGCAGGATGCGTGCAACTCCGCGATTTTTCGCATGATTCTCACCGTGCCGGGCGTTGAGTTCTGGTCCGCCCACTGGACGCTGCCGTTCGTCGCCGATTCGATCTTTGATGATAGCAAGCCGCGCGGCGGCCAGTTACCGATCGCTATCACCCACCTGACCCTTGCGGGCCCCGGGTATCAAGACGGCGTCGTTGACGCGGAAATGTCCAACGTCGCCGAGAGCGGTGTCTTCTCCGGCGGGATCATCGCTTCGATTCAGTTGAAGGTTCCGGCCAACTGGTCCGGCGACAACCAGATTGTGCTCGCCGCGATCCCCGATACGTTCGCGAACGGATTCGATGTTGTGAACGCAAGCCCGGGGAATGCGCTCGTGATCGGCGTGGTTCCGGGTGTTCCCACACCGTTGCTCTGTGTCGCGTTCGCGATGACCATTCGCCGCCGAAAGCGCTGAGTGTGGTTCGGGCATTTATCGTTCGGCGCTCGGCAAGCGAGCTGAGTGAAAAAACCTGCATCCGATCGTCTTGGATTTGTGTTGGAAAGATTTGAAGTTTAATCGTTTGTTTCCAGGCAAGTGATTCTCGGTTTTCGGTTTTTCAGCCAAGAGGCCGTTGTTCCACATCCAACCGCATCAGCTATCAGACCACCGTCGATCTTCGCCAATCCCGCGGCGTGCTCCTCGAGATCACCGCAGGCGTCGATGCCGCTCGCACGCCCCCGCAGGCGTTCTGGACCTTCCGCAGCATCGACCCCGCAACGGGTCTGCCCCCGATCGATGCCAACCTCGGGTTCCTCCCTCCCAACGACGAGACCGACCGCGGCCAGGGCCGCGTTGAATACTCGGTGCGGCCCGCCGCGAGCGCGGCCCACGGCGCGATCGTCCCCAACCGCGCCATCATCATCTTCGACGTGAACGAGCCTATCGCCACCAACACCGTCAGCAACACGCTGGACGCGACGCTGCCCACCAGCAGCCTCGCGGCCCTCCCGCCCGTCTCCGCGGGCGGCACGCTCCTGCTCAACTACACCGCCGAGGACGCCCCCAACGGCTCGGGCCTCAAGGCCGTCCGCACCTACGCATCGGTCGATGGTTCCCAGTATCTTCTCTCGGGCGACTTCACCGATCTGGTCGCCTCCTATTCCTCTTCGCCCGGCCACGTCTACAGGTTCTACTCAATCGCCATCGACAACGCGGGCAACCTTGAACTGGCCCCCGGCGCTCCCGACGCCGTCACCACCGTGCCCGGCGTTGCGTTCGCCGATGGCAGCGACACGGGCAGCAACTCCGAGGATCGCCTCACCAACCTCCGCACGCCTTCGTTCGTCGTCGTCTCCGCGCCGATGTCCACCACGCAGATCGACATCGCCGGCCCGACGCATGTTGTCGGCTCGGCGCAGATCGGCGCCAACGGTCGCGGCGTCTTCACCGTCCCCGCGGGCACACCGCTGGCCCAGGGCAGCTACACGCTCACGATGACAGGCGGCGGTGTCGCCACCGAGTTCGAGTTTATTGTGGATACAACCCCGCCGGCCCTGCAAGGCTGGTCGATGGTCGCCACGCACGGCGCCTTGGGCGAGATCGAGTTGCCCATCGCCGCGGATGGCTCATCGAGCGAGCCGCGCGGCTCGGGGATTTCCAAGGTGCATCTGCGCTTCTCGCCGATGGAGCAGGGTCTGGCCGCGATCACGCCCCAGAACGTGCTTATCAACGGCGTTGACATCAACAACCAGCCCGTAAACCTCTCGGGCATCACCCGCGCTGTCTCGCTCCTGGATGATGGCCTCACCTACGAGATCATTCTGACCCCCGCCCTGCCCGACAAGGCCCGTTACTGCTTCCGCGTGCAGGGCATCTCCGACGCCGCGGGCAACGCCCTTTCCATCCCGAACAGCCGCCGCTCCGTCGCCGCCCTCAAGGGCGACGCCTTCGAGGATCGGCGCGTCAACAACACCGATGTGGGCGGCGTGCTGTCACTGGTGGGGACCAATCCCATCAATCCCGCCAACACCAACCATGTCCGCAGCGATGTCAACACCGATGGCCGCGTCGATGTCGCCGATCGCGCCATCGTGCTCGCCGCCCGCAACACCGACCTCCGCGCTGTCAACGAGCCTTGCCCCGTTGGCCGCGATGATGACGGCGTCAACGGCGTCGTGCGATCCGTCGGCCCCTTGGTTGCCGACGGTATCCCCGATGGCGTCACCATCGCGCCCGCGCCCATGCCCAATGGCCCGCCGATCCTCGCCGGACCCACAACCCCCACATCCCCCACATCCCCCACGCCCGCGGCCAACGCTCCGCAGGACATCGCCCCCGCGATGGATGATTCGCTCACCACAGGTTCGACCGTCATCAACGGCCAGACCTACAGGCTGAGCGACAACGTGCTTGCCGTCTTCGACCCCACCGGCACGCATTCAATCCGCGCTTCGCTCGAGCCCTTGGGCTTTGCAAAGCAAACCATCCGCCCGTGGATCGTCCGCGATTGGTGGCTGGCGGACCTGCCCGAGAATGCTCGAAGCAGCCCCGCCGCCATCCGCGCTCTTGCCGCTCGCGTCTGCGGCCGCGGCCTCTTTGCTTCGCCGGTTCTGCTCGACGAGAACAGTGCCTTCATGGTGGTCGCGCCGAGCATTGAAGTTCGCTTCAACGACCTGCAAGACCTCAATAGCCCCGCGTTCACGGGATCGTTCACGGGCGCTGTCCGCTCGGTCGATGCCGGCGCGATCATCGTGAGCCGCCGCGGCGGCGACGACGGCCGCGCTTGGCTCATCGCCTCCTCGGCCTGCGATGGCTACAGCGTGCTCGACCAGGCCCGCGCCATGGCCGCCAAGTCCCCCATCGCCGCCGCCAAACCCACCGACCCCCGTCACGACCCCCGCGCGGGCGCGTTCGGACACGTCGGTGCGTTCGGACACCTCTGGGGCGACCTCAACACCGACGGCGAACTCGACCAGACCGACCTCGCTCTCCTCGTCGATGCCCTGAGCACAGGCGACGAGAACGCCGACCTCAACCGCGACGGCACCGTTGACATCGACGATGTCGCCTGGCTCGCCCAGCACGTGAAGTGATCCCAATCGCCGCTCCGTAGCGCGGTCCCAGCAGTTTTTCTGATCCGGTGAGGCACCTTGCTTCACCGGATTTTTGTTGGTCGCGCGGTCAGCATAGGGCTTGACGGTTGCTGGTCGTTATCCGTTACTACAAACCCGTTACATCGCCCCGTTGTCCGATCGGCACGCTCCATGCGTACTACTCGCTTTTCACCGGACTGCAGCGATAATCCTCTCGATTCCCACGATTCAAACGACCCTCACCGCCCTCAAGACCCGCAAACCCTCACTCGCCATCCAAAGCAACGGGGTTTCCCCGCGGCGAATCTCGTTCACCATTGGATGCTGAACCGGAGATTCACGGGGTTGACGGTGAAGCCCTGCCTCGGTGCCAACGTTGGCCAAATGATAAACCACAATCGGCCGACGCCCCCAAGCGGGGCGTTGCCCCATCCCCGCGACGACCCACCAAAACTGACCGCGATGGGTGACAGAAGATAAGGCAATCACCTCATTACCTATCCGCCGCCCTTGGATTGGTGAAGCCGGGCCACGGATGGTCCGAAGAGGGAATTTCAGGCAACGTTGCTTTATCACATCACCCCAAAAGACGCCATGAAACACCCCCGGTGTCCATCCCGATACTCAGTTCGCCAAGGCAGATCGAAATCATTTGGTAACGCCAACACGCGGGTCACTTGCGCCGCCATGATGGCACTGCTCGCTGGCGCTTGCATCGCCGGAGCCAATGCGCAGGAGTCGTCCTCTGCGCCCGCCGCGGATCCCGCGCCGGAGAGCGCCCCTAGCGCCAAGCCTCCCGCCGCGCCCCAAGGCTCAGGCAACTCCGAGTTGATGCTCTTTGATGAAGTTCCCACGGTCTTCTCCGCGACGCGTCAGGCGCAACCGATCAACCTCTCGCCGGTTCCGGTGAGCGTGATCTCCAAGGAGGCGATCCACTTCAGCGGCGCGACCAACCTCCCCGAGTTGCTTCAGTTCTACCCCGGCATGGATGTGCTGCGGCTGGACCGCAACAACTACGCCGTGGGCGTTCGCGGATTTCACCATACCTTCTCCGACCGCACGCTGCTTCTGGTCGATGGGCGCAACGCCAGCAACACCTTCATCGGTTCGATCAACCTCCTCACGCTTCCCATCCTCATGGAGGACATCGAGCGCGTCGAAATTGTCCGCGGCCCCGGCGGCGCCGCGTGGGGGGCCAACGCCTTCAACGGCGTGATCAACATCATCACCAAAAAACCCGGCGACGATCCGGGGTTCCTGATGTCTTCGACTCTCACGCAGTTCGGCGACACCTACAACCAGCTCGTCTGGTCAGGGTCCAGCGATGCGTTCAGTTGGCGGGCGTCGGGCGGCTACGAGAAACGCGAGAGCGCCGAGGATGCGATCACGCACGATGAGTTTTCATCCCGCGATTTCAGCCGCAACTACCGGCTCAAGCTCGACGGCAGCTATGGCACATCCCCCGACACGAAACTGACATTAGGCATCGCGCACTCCCACGTGAATCAGGGCGGCTACGGCTTCGCCGAATATGACCCCATGACCGATGAGCGGCTCGACCTGACGCGGATGTACACACGGCTTGACCACACCTTCGAGGACGGATCGAGCGGGTATGTCCAGCTCTATCACAATCGCGAAAACTCCGAGATGCCCCAGATCACGAACACGAGCGCATTCGAGACCGACCTGGACACCCAGTACAACTTCAAACCGTGGAAAAGCCACCATATGTCGATCGGCGGCAACATCCGCGGGACTCACGCCAAGACATCGCGCGAAGACCCCGAGCAGTTCAACTACGCCCAGGGCACCTACGACGAATGGTGGCTCGGAGCGTTCGTGATGGACAGGTGGGACATGACCGACCGCTTCACTTCGGAGGCGCAAATCCGCGGCGACTACTACGACGCAACCGCGTCCGACGCTTCGGGCAGGGTGTCGGGCTTCTACGCGATCGATGAGGCAAAGCACCACATGCTGCGCCTGAGCGGAGCGAAGGCCTTCCGCGCCCCTCTGCCGGGGCTGCGCGACGCTGAGTTTCACCGCGCTCCGCTTCCAACCCCGCCGTACCCGCCGGGCCTCTTCGGCCTGAACCTCTCCCCCACGCCGGGCATTCAGAACGAACAGGTGTGGACCATTGAAGCCGGATACTACGCCCAGCTCACCGAGCAGGTGACCCTTCGGGCAGACGCCTATCACCAGTGGTATCAGAACCTCGTGGGCGTTCACCAGATTGACCAGATCCACTACACGCTGCACAACGATGGCAACGCGACCGCACCCGGCGCGGAGATTGAACTTTCGTACAAAATCGACAAGCTCAACCTGTCGGCCTGGTACGCCTATAACGGCTTTGACCTCGAACGTTCAGACCAGGACATCCGGGCCTTCCAGCCATCACCGAACAAAGTGGGCGCGACCGCTCGCTATTCGATCACCGAAGAGTGGACGCTCGCGGCCAACTACCGCTGGTCGGATGTCACGCCCGCCACCCCCTTCTCGGGTGAGGATGTTTCCAGTTACCACCGCTTTGACTTGGCGATGACGCGCAGTTTCGCCGGAAACCGCGGCGAGGCCCTGATCGGCATCCAGGATATCTTCGACCAGTCGGGCCGAACGGTCACCGGCGTCGGTGCTTTCAATCAGCATTCAACCCCGGGGCGCGAGCTTTTCGCCCGCCTTCAGTTCAAGTTCTAATGCATTCTGACCCACACACCCTTCCCTGGAGTCTCGCTTTCGTGATCCGGCGCCTGCTCAACCTCAACGCGAGAATGCTCATCGCGCCAATGGTCCTCATCTTGGGGCTGGGGCAGCAATCGCTTGCCGCGCGGGTGGTGGTCGTGCTGAGCATCGAAGCCGCACCCTATCGCGAAGCCGAAAAGGCCATCAACACCCAACTCGTGCAAAGCGGCCATTCAGTCAAAACCGTTCTGCTGGCCTCCATCAACACCAAATCCGCCGAGCAACTCGCCGCGATTGGCGATGGCGTCATCGCCGTCGGCACCGACGCGAGCGTCTGGCTCCACGCGCACCTTCCCGAAAAGGTTCCGCTGGTGTACTGCATGGTGGCCGACCCCGCCGCGGCGGGGCTGACGACGGGCAGGCCCATCAGCGGAGTGCGGGTGGATGTGCCCATCAAGGACCAGATTCAAGTGATCAGCGAGGCGCTCCCCGCCGCAAGGACGATCGGCCTGCTGTACAGGTCCGACAACGAAAAAAGTGTGCGCGGCATGGAAGCCGTCAAGGCGCAACTGCTGGCCGGATGGAAGCTTGAGGCGGTGGCCATCGATCAGCGGGATTCGGTCGCGGCCGCCATCGAGGTGTTGATGGGGCGCGGAACAGATGTCGTCCTCACCGGCGCCGATCCCAGCGTCTATGACCAGCCGACGCTGCGGACGCTTCTCCTGGCCGCGCTGCGAAAGAAACTCCCGGTGTTTGGATTCTCAGGGGCGGTTGTTCGCGCCGGGGCCATGATCGGAACAGGGGTCGAGCCGCGGAGCCAGGGGGCCGACGCCGGCGACCTTATGGAGTCCGCCCTGCGGACACCGTCGCCCTCGCCGGCGGGGACCCCCCGGTCCGCGCGGGTGCAGGTGCTGGTGAACACGGCGGTGGCGGAGCAACTGGGCGTGAAACTCCCGTCGGAGTTCATGCAGCGGGCAATCGCCGTGGCCAAGACAAACTAGATGAGCAAAGCAATCGGAAACCCCTTCCCATGAGAAAAGTGCTCGACAAGATCAGTTTGCGTTTGAAGGCCACGGCGGCCCTGGTGGCGATCATCTTTCTCCTTCAGACACTGGGGGCGGTGCTCACTATTCTCGATGCCAACCGCAATATCGCCGCGGACCAGGCCCGCGCCGCCAACTTCATCGCCGGAAGCGTCGCCCACGCCACGGAACTCTCCCTCGCGGTGGGCGACCGTGAAGAACTTGACCGGCTCTCCAAAAGTTTTCTGCTGGACAAGGACATCGTGTTCGTCGCGATCTACGACCAGGCCGATTTCTTATGCGCCCATGCGGTGAATCAAATTGGGCTGTGGGAGCGGTTCCGACAGGACGGCGACATCAGCGATGACCTGCTGGTGGGGCAGGAATCGGTGCTTGTGGCGAGCGCCGACGACTGGGACGCGAACGACGTTCCCGGCACCGCGAGGACCGCGCAGGCCGAAGCGAAAAAGGTCGGGCGCGTGGTCGTCGGGCTCTCCACACGGCCGATGAAGGACGCCCAGGCCAGCCAGGCCATGGTCATCCTCCGCACGACCCTTATCATGCTGCTGGTCTGCGGCCTGTGCGTCTACGTTCCCGTCGCCAGTTGGACGCGACGCCTGGCCGATCTCCTTGACGCGAGCGAGCGCATCTCTCGCGGCGACCTGACCCAGCCGATCCCGGCCGATCGGCACGATGAGATCGGCCGGCTCACCAAGAGTTTCGAGGAGATGCGAGCCGCCCTTCACGCCCGTGAGTTGGACCTGCGCGGCTTCAACCAAACCCTTCAGCAGCGCGTCGAAGAGCGCACACGAGACCTTCGTGAAGCGACGCACCTTGCCCAGGCCGCGGCCAAGAGCAAGACCGAGTTCCTCGCCAACATGAGCCACGAGATCCGCACGCCCATGACGGCCATTCTCGGGTTCGCCGACCTGCTCATGGACCTTCAGCAGCCTGTCGAGCAGCGCATCGACTGCGTGCAGACCATCCGCCGCAACGGCGACCACCTTCTGGTCATCATCAACGACATCCTCGACATCTCCAAGATCGAAGCGGGAAAGATGCAGGTGGAACGCATTGCCTGCTCTCCCGTGCAGATCGTCGAAGAGGTCGTCTCGCTCATTCGCGTGCGGGCGATTGACAAAGGCCTGACGCTCACGGCGGTGTACGCGACCCCCATGCCCGCGATGATCCAGAGCGACCCCACGCGTCTGCGGCAGATTCTGATGAACCTCGCGGGCAACGCCGTCAAGTTCACCAACGCCGGGAGCGTGAAGGTGGTGGCCTCGCTCAACACCGATGGGCAAGACGCGTTTCTGACCTTCGACATCATCGACACCGGGCCGGGCTTGACCAAGGCTCAGATGGCGAACCTGTTTACGCCGTTCACGCAGGCGGACACCTCGACGACGCGGAAGTTCGGCGGCACGGGGCTTGGGCTTAGTATCTCAAGCAGGCTGGCGACGATGCTCGGCGGGACCATCACTGTTGAAAGTACCCCCGGGCAAGGCAGCACATTCTCTGTGAAGATCGAAACGGGCGCTCTTGACGGCGTGAAGATGATCGAACGCGGTGGGAGCGAGCCGATCGCGCTGAGCGCGCTGGCCGCGCCGGCGCTGGGCGGCGCGCTGAAAGGAAAAATTCTTCTGGCTGAGGATGGGCTGGACAACCAGCGGCTGATCGCATTCCACCTGCGCAAGGCCGGAGCGGATGTCACGATCGTCGAGAACGGGCAACTCGCTCACGACGCGGCCATGGAAGCCTGGAAATCCGGCGAGCCATTTGACCTCATCGTCATGGACATGCAGATGCCTGAACTCGACGGCTACGGCGCTACTGCTCTTCTACGTGAGCATGAGTACCCGGGCGCCATCATGGCCCTGACCGCCCACGCCATGGCGGCGGATCGGCAGAAGTGCCTGGACGTGGGCTGCGATGAATACGGAACCAAACCTGTTGACCGCGCCAAACTCATTGCCGGGGCCGTTCTCGCGATGCAGATCGCGGGCAAACGCATCGCCGCGGCGTCGGGAGCCGCGGCCAACGATCGCGCATGATCGCGCATGATCGCGCATGATTGCGCATGATTGCGCATGATCGAACGTTCGATCACTTCATTTTCGCACCACCGCGGCGTTGATCACCCTGGGCTTTTTGAACGGGGTCATTTCATACAGCACCACGCCGTCGATTTCCTTGCGGAAAAGGTGATATTTGGAGCCTTTGGTGAGTTCCAGGCCGCGGTCGCACTCGGCATTGTCCATGACGACCAGCACACGGCGATCTTCAACGGTCGTCAGCAGATACATCGCGTCCTTACTCATCGGGCTGCCCTCGTAATCGTTGGCGTAGCCCCACCCCACGAGCGTCACTCCCGGCGTGCTCATGGGGATCAGCACCGGCGAGCCGAAGCGTTCATTGACTTTCGCGGCGAACTGGTCATCGGTTTCGCACTTGAAATCGGGCTGCCACCCGCTCGTGTCGAGGTTTGCGTACACCGCATCGATCGGATAGAAGTTGACCTCTTCCTCGGGCCAATAGATATAGATGCAGGTGATCAGCAACGCCGCGGCGACCGCGAGCATGGCCCGCTGGCGCGCGGAAATGGAGGCAAGCGCGGCAAGGATCCAGCGTTTTCCGCCGCGAGCGATGGGAATCGGCTGGGGGGCGGGGGGGGTCAGGTTGGCCTCGTTGGCGCTGTACTTGAACTGAGCGGAGATCGAGGAATCGATCCGCTGCTGGAGCGCGACCTGCGCGCTGAGCGCGGGGTCCGCGGCGATTGTGCGTTCAAACTGGGCAAGTTCCTCGCCGTGCAGCAGGCCATCGAGGTATTCGTCAAGCCGCGAGTCGGTGGGTGGGCTGGGGGGAGCAGGGGGAGTGGGGGGAGTGGGGAGGCTCAAGCGGATACCCCTTTGGAGGGCGGGGCTCGGCCGGAGTCGGGCGCGCGAGTGGACAGGTCGTGACGGGCCAACTGCTCGCGGAGCTGCGCCTTGGCGCGATGGACGTGGCTCATCACGGTGCCCTCGGGCATGGCGAGCGTGGTCGAGATCGCCGCGTAACTAAGGCCCTGCACCGTGCGGAGCAAGAGACAGGCGCGGGCCTTTTCATCGAGCATGGCGATGGCCGAGGCGACCGACTGGTCGAAGTCGGCAAGGCTGGGCACGAGGGAGGGATGGAGCGATGAGGCGTTCAGGGTGAAGGGTATCGGTTCGTAGTGACTTTCATCATTGGCGGGATTGCCCCCGCTTCCACGGGCGCGCGTACGCTGCAACTTGCGGCCTTCATTGAGCGCGACGAATCGGACGATCTGACCCATCCAAGCGGTGAAACTGGTGGCGGGATCAAAGTCCGCGAGTTTACTCATCGCGATCATGGCAGCCTCTTGCACGACATCGTGCGCGTGTGTTCGGTCTCCGTGCACTGACGCGGCGATGTACCACAGCGTTCGGTGGTGTTCACGATAAAGAGCGGCGAAACGGTCGGGCGTAAGCCGGTCGCCGCGGCTGTGGCTGGGAGTGCCACCGCCGCGGTCTGGGCTTGCATCCGGGTTGTACATCAATGACCAGATGTTTCTTCCCTCTTGGAACCTTGCGTAAAGCGCGGGCGGAGTGTAAGCGCGGTTATGGGGTGGAGCGGGGTGCGTTGGCGGTTGTCCCCTCTCGATTCGACGCTCGTCGCGTGCGGTTGCGGTGGTCGGTTCGTGTGCCGATGGCTCGCGCCATTGCAATATACTTTGGAAGAGATCGGGACATTTTTCCAAGGCTAGACACGGCCGAAAGAGCGGACGGGGTTTCAAGGTTGCAAGGTTGCAGCGTTTTGCGCGCGCAACCCTGCAACCTTAAATGGGTATTTGTAGCCGGATTGGGAGAGGCGCGGGTGCGCGTAGGTTGAAGGTGAAGAAGTAGTGCGGGAACGTGTCGGGGTGTAGTCCCGAAGGGCGAGGGGTGTGCGTTTAAGCGCCAGAGGTTGTTGGGGATTGCTCTGGCGCTTAAAGATCTGGGGAGGGGGTGTTGGAATTGGCTGTTTTTCATGGGTTTGTGTGCGAGAACCGGGGTGAGAAATGTTTGAAAGTCAACGGAATTCCAACGCCGCGATGGCGAAATTCGTGAGTAGGTTTTGCCATTGCGTTGGGGGTATGGGAGGTTTAAGGCCGCAAGAAAACAGTGTTTGTGTGAGCGCAACGCTGCGGCCTTGGATGGGGAGGGGGCGAAGAACCAGGGGGATGAGCCGGGGACTTGGGAAGTCTCAAGGGTGCAAGGGTGCAAAGTTTTGCGCGCGCAACCTTGCAGCCTTAAATGGGTATTTGTAGCCAGTACGGTTTGGCTGGAACGGTGGGCTTGCGACTGGGGGCCTTTGGTTCGCGCCGGCTGATGCTCGTGTCGGGTGGCGATGATGTTTTGGCGCGGTTGCATATTCGTGAGGCTCCTCTATAGAACCCCCCGCGCGGCGCTTTTATGTGGTGAAAACGGAGCGAAAAACGGGGTGATTTGCTGCGCGCAATTCGAGGTAGGAAAAGGACTTCGAACCCTTTTCGAGGAAATTTTGAGGGCACCGAGTTACGGGGCAATTGGCGTGGCACACAAAAGCGCCGACTGCAGTTTTTGGCGAGAAAGC
>Ga0163144_10025494_pt1 | contig 11545 bp, 11 predicted proteins | sample OliLak19BULKMAT1_FD_123175 | JGI IMG/M metagenome (GOLD analysis project Ga0163144, IMG submission 123175) | Freshwater microbial mat bacterial communities from Lake Vanda, McMurdo Dry Valleys, Antarctica - Oligotrophic Lake LV.19.BULKMAT1 | ecosystem: Environmental > Aquatic > Freshwater >... | reverse complement strand
GTGCAGCCCTCGCCGAGGCACGGCCTGCCCGCGCGGCCATAGACGGCGAACCGGTGCTGGAAATAGCCGGCGTGGCCGTCTGCGCCGGCGAAGTCCCGCAGGGTCGATCCGCCCGCTGCGATGGCATCGCCCAGCACCTCGCGGATCACAGCCGCCAACCGTTCCAGCCTCGGCCGCGACACCTTTCCGGCTGCGAGCACGGGCGAGATGCGGGCGCGGTAAAGCGTCTCGCACACATAAATGTTGCCCAGGCCGGCCACGTTCCGCTGGTCGAGCAGACTGACCTTCACAGTCTGCGTCCTGCCCGCGAAGGCCTCGGCCAGATGCGCGCCGGAAAAGCCGTTGCCCAGCGGTTCGGGACCCATCGCCGCGAACCACGGATGCCTGTCCACGGTCTCTGTCGGGATCAGGCCCATGAAGCCGAAGCGCCGGGCGTCGGCGAAGCCGATCCGCGTGGACACCCTTTCTCCGGAAAGGCCGTCCCGTAACGCACAAAGGCTCATATGCTCATGCTTGCCGACGATCGGCGCCGCCATCTCAAACTCGCCCAGCTGTTCGCCGTCGACCGTGAAGCGGCCGGTCATGCCCAGGTGACTGACCCAGGTCTCCCCGGTCGAAAGCGGAAATAGCAGATATTTGGCGCGGCGCTGGAGCGACAGGACGGTGGCCCCGTCCAGCCGCTCGACGAACCGCTCGGGAAACGGAAAGCGCAGGTCCGGGCGGTTCTGCCGCACCCGCGTCAGGGACGCGCCGACCAGCACGGGCTCAAGGCCCCGGCGGACCGTCTCGACCTCGGGAAGTTCTGGCATTGCCCGCTTTAGCGCGCGACCGCCGCGAGGTGAAGCCGGGGTGCGGTCATGGAAAGTGTAGTGTATACGGAGTGATCGCCACAAAAATGACTCCAAATCGACGCCGAATACCTTTATTTCCGTGACGCCGGTGCCGCACGACTGGCCCATCCCTCGGATAATACGGCTCGATTTGGGGAAATCGATGACGGACCTTTCGACCCTCGGCAATGTCCCGGCGCGCGGCTCGCGTCGCCCGGCCCACCTTCGCGGCCTGCGACGGGCGGCGACGCGCGTGCGGCTATCGCTGGCCGCCGGCCTTCGCCTAGACGAACCCCTGAGCCTGGCCTTGGCCGCGACGATCGCCCTGTCAGTCTATTTCGTGCTGTTGCCGGGCGTGGACATGGCGGTCAGCAGCCTGTTCTTCAGCGCCGAGGGTTTTGCCCTGTCACAGGACCCGCTGCTCCGGGCCCTGCGGAAATCCTCCAGCTGGGTGCTGGGCCTGATGTTGGTCGGCCTGATCGGCGCGATGGTGACCGGCCTGTGGCGGGGACACGGCCGGCTCCGGGGATCTGCGCGCCGCGCCGCCGTTCTGCTGGCCGGGCTGGTGCTGGGATCGGGACTGCTGGTCAATGGTTTGTTCAAGTCCCTGTGGGGCCGGGCCCGGCCGATCCAGATCGAGGCCTTTGGCGGCGAGGCCGATTACACCGCCGCCTGGCGGATCAGCGACAACTGTCTGGACAACTGCTCCTTCGTCTCGGGCGAGGCTTCCTCTGCCGCCTGGATGGTCGCCGTAATCGTGCTGATGGTGCCAGCCGCGCATCGTCGCTGGGCCCTGCCCCTCGTGATCGTCTATGCCGTCGCCCTGTCGCTGAACCGTCTGGCCTTCGGCGGCCATTTCCTGTCGGACATCCTGCTGTCCTGGGCGATGACGGGGCTGGTGCTGGCCGTCCTGTACCGCCTCACGCTGGCCTGCCCAAGGGCGGCGCGGCGGATGCGGCGGGCCCGGCGGACGACGGCGACGGCGGCGGGCGGCTGATCTTGCCGCAGGCGGCGGGCGTCCCCGCGTGGTAAGGCTGCCGCCATGGCCAGCCCGACCGTCCGCCTTTGGCTCCTGACCCTTTTCGCCCTGCTGCTCTCGGCGGCGGCGACCTGGGGGCTGGGTCTGTTCTGGACTGCGATCGGCGGCGGCACCCTGCCGCTGCACGGCTGGATCGCCATGGGTCTGGGTATCACCGGCACGGTCGGCCTGACCTGGGGCCTGATGACCCTGGCCTTCAAATCACACCACGAGGGCTGGGACGACCGCGTCGACAACCGCCTCGACCCCGGCCGCGACGAACCGGATCCGTATTAGGCCGCCGCACGCAATCCCCTCAGCGCCGGCCTCAGCAGCCCGTCCGACAGGGCGCGCACCACCGGCACGGCCACGGCATCCCCCATCAGTTTCAGCGCGGCCGTCTCGCCCGGCGGCAGGCGATAGGCGTCGGCCACCCCCATCAGCCGGGCCGCCTCGCGCCCGGTCAGCCGCCGCGCCCGGACCCGGCCCCCGTCACAGACCAGCACATACTGGCGCGACGAGCCGCCCGCAGGCGTGCGCAGACAGCCGGCCAGCCCGTCCAGCCGCAGCTCCAGCCGCTGGACCTTGGCCCCCGCCTCGACCCGCACCCGGCGAAAGGCCGCCGCCACCCGCCGCTCGCCCGAGGCCAGGGCCGCCTCGAGTCGGGCACGGTGCAGGGGCGCGGCCAGGTCGATGAGGGCGGCGGTCTGGGCCTCCGGCAGCCAGGCCACCGACCCGTCCGGCTCCAGCAGGGCCGCGAGATCCCGGTTCCGACGCGGCGGCGCGGGCAGGGACCACCAGGCCCAGGCAGCCTTCACCGCCCCGGGCAGGCGTCCGTGTGCCGCGACCAGCCGGGCGGAATGGAAGGGCGCGGCGGGTCCACCCACCTCGGCCCCGTCGACCCCGCGCAGGGCGACGATGAACAGGCGCGGCCGCGACTGGGGCAGCCACAGCGCCGCGTCCATCTCCAGCGCGCCGACCCGGTAGCCCGCCCCGGCCAGGGCCGAACACACCATGGCGAAGTCGAGCCCCCCACCGGAGGTCAGCAGACCGGCCACATTCTCGATCACGATCGCCGGCGGGCCGCGTCCCTCGGCGTCCAGCCCAAGCATCAGCCGCCAGAAGCCCCAGAAGGCCCCCGACCGGCGCGCCTCCAGCCCGGCCCGGGCCCCGGCCAGGCTCACGTCCTGACAGGGGGACGAGGCCCAGGCCAGGTCCGGTCGCCCCGGCAGGTCGGCGGTCTCCAGCGCCCAGACGTCGCCCCGACGGATCTCGCCCCGGTGATTGGCCCGCCAGCTCGCGGCCTTGGCGGGGTCGATGTCATTGGCGAACAGGGTCCGGAACCCTTCTAACCCCAGACCCGCCAGCCCGCCGCCCGCGAAGAACTCATAGGCCCCGAGGAAGTCCGGGGGGGCGTCCGGGGGGGCGTCCGGCACGGTCGCGGCAAGGGCGGGGCGAATCGGCATGAGGGCCAGCATAGGTGCCCCGGCCAGCCGGGGCGACGGACCCCCTTGACGGTTCGGGCGCGGGCTGCGTCTGTCTCAGCGTCTTGTCCCGGAGCCTTCCCATGCGCGTCTGCGCTCTCGCAGCCCTGATCCTGGCCCTTGGTGCCTGTTCCGACCCGGCCCCCCCGGCCGCCACGCCCGATCCGGCCCCGGCACCCGTCGTGCTGGGCGGCGTCGATCTGGGCCAGCCCCTGCGCGCCATCGGGACCGAACCCTTCTGGAGCGTCGACATCACGCCCGAGGCCCTGGTCTATTCCACCCCCGAGGGAGCCCCTCTCAGGGCCGGCAACCCCGGTCCGACGATCCAGGGCACCACGGCCGTCTATGCCGCAGCCGGAGCCGACGGCACGGCCCTGGTCGTCACCCTGATCGCCACCGAATGTTCGGACGGCATGAGCGACCGCACCTATCCCCTGACCGCGCGGGTCGAGGCAGGTCCGCGGACCTTGAACGGCTGCGCGGCCCCCGTCGCCTTCCTGAACAGCGCCCCTGCCCCCTGACGGCGGTCAGCCGTCGCCCAGCAGCGGCCCCACGCCCGGAACGCTGCGCACTGCCTCGCCCAGAAGGTCGCGCCCGGTCGCGGCCGTGACCCGGGCGCGGGCGGCGGGCAGCAGCCGCTTCAGCTCCGCCTTGCCGACGCCCTCGGCCTTCAGTCGCTCCAGCAGGCCCAGGGCCTCGGCCACGGCCGCGCCGGACACCCCGCCCGCGCTGGCCATTAGCCCCCCGAACAGGCTCCGTCTCGGGCGGGCGGCCCCCTCCGAACGGGCCGCCGCCTCCGTCCCGGCCACGCCGGCATAGAGGGCGTCGCGCGCGTCCCGGCCGGCGTGACGCTCCAGAAGCCCCAGCGCCCCGGTCAGGGCGGCGCGCGCCTGCTCCGGCGTCAGGTCGGCCTCGGCCGCCGCCGCCGTCACCACGTCCTCAAAAGTTGGCATTCTTGCCCCGTCCCCACCTGAATCCCGCCCGCTTAACGCTTCCGGAACGCTGGCGGCTGCATAAGCGGTCGATGAGCCAGCTGGAAGCGCCCGCAGACCTGCGTCCCCTGACCGCCCTGCGCTTCGGGGCCGCGATGTGGGTGGCCCTGTTCGCCTTCTGGCCGGATCTGGACGTGTCGTTCATGCCCAATCTGGTGGCCAAGGGCTATCTGGGGGTCGAGCTGTTCTTCATCCTGTCCGGCTTCATCCTCAGCCACGTCTATCTGGCGGCGCATGGCGAGAAGCGGTTCAGCTATGGCGCATTCCTGTGGGCGCGGGTCGCGCGGGTCTATCCGCTGCATCTGGCCACCCTGATCGGGGTCGGTGTCCTGGCCCTCGGCGCTGTCGCCGCCGGCATGGCCATCAACGGCACTATTCTCAGCTGGGCCTCTCTGCCCGCCAATCTCCTGATGGTCCACGCCTGGGGCTTTGCGCCAGAGGCGGGCTGGAACCATCCGTCCTGGTCGATCTCGGCGGAGTGGTTCGCCTATCTGAGCTTTCCCGCCTTCGCCTTCGTCGCCTGGCGGATGCGCCAGCGTCCGGTGGCGGCCGTGGTCGGGGCGGTGGTCTTTCTCGTCGGCCTCTATGCCCTGTTCGAGGCGCTGGCCGGCTTTCCCCTGACCCGGGCGACCATCGCCTGGGGTGCACTCAGGATCGTTCCCTGTTTCGCCCTGGGGTGCGCCCTCTATCTGGTTCATCGTCGCGGTGTTCTGCCGCGCCCCGGCTGGATCGCCGCCGGCGTCACCGTCGTCCTCGCCGTCGCCGCATCGCTCGGGGCGCCGGACGCCCTGATCGTGCCCCTGTGCGGCGCGCTGATCCTGGCCCTGGCATCGCTGTCCAACGCGCGGGCGGGCTGGCTGGCCTCGGGCCCGGCAGTCTATCTGGGGGAAATCAGCTATTCGGTCTATATGGTCGTGGTGCCGTGGAAGCTGCTGGCCGTGAACCTGGCCGCCCGGCTGACGGGTGGCGGCGAGCGGCTGGAGCTGATTGTCTGGCTGGCGGTGGTCGCAACTCTGCCGCTGGTCGCTGCAGTCTCCTACCATCTGGTGGAATATCCGGCCCGCAAGGCCCTCAGGGGATACGCCCAACGGCGCGCGGCCAGGGTTGGGGCCCGACAGGGCCAGACCCAGATCGCCTGACAGAGGTCTTCACCCCCCGCTAACTATCGTCTAGGGATAGTGGGGGCGTAACAGTCGGAAACAATCCAGTATGACGAAACGCATCACGGCCGCTGTGGTTGCCACCTGTCTGGGCCTTTTTGCCCTGTCGCCCACGACCGCCCGGGCCGGTGATCCCTACTGGCAATGCGTCACCTTCGCCCGGATGTTCTCCGGCATCAACATCTTCGGCGACGCCTGGACCTGGTGGAACCAGGCCGTAGACCGTTTCCGCACCGGTCGCGCGCCCGAGACCGGCTCGGTTCTGGTGTTCCGACCCGAAGGCCGGATGAGCCGCGGCCATGTCGCCGTCGTCTCCGACATCCTGACCGATCGCGTGATCCGCGTCACCCACGCCAACTGGGGCGGCAGCCGCGGCAAGGTCGAGGAAAACGTCACCGTCGTCGACGTTTCCGGCCAAAACGACTGGAGCCAGGTCAAGGTCTGGTACAATCCGATCCGCGATCTGGGGTCGACCGTCTATCCGACGTACGGCTTCATCTACAACGGCGCCCGCGACGCCTATGACGCCGGCCGCCAGATGGCCTCCAGCGCCACGGCGTCCGGCCAGCCCTGACACCGGGCTGATCCAACTCAATGATCCGCCTGTACCGGTCCGGGGCCGCCATCGTAGACGCCACGGAGGTCGGGCCGGGCTGGACCCTGGACACTGACATTCTCTGGATCGACCTCGTGTGCCCGACACGCACGGAGGAGACGGCCATCGAGGCCGCCCTCGGCCTCGGCCTGCCCACGCCCGAGGAAATGGCCGAACTCGAGGCCTCCAGCCGGCTGTACCGAGAGAACGGCGCGGTCTTCCTGATCGCCGATCTGATGCACCATGGCGATGAGGACCTTCCGGCCCTGGCCCCGACCACCTTCGTCATCACCGACGGGCCGCTGGTCACCATCCGCTATGTCGATCCCAAACCCTTCTCGATGCTGGACGAGCGGCTGGAACGCGAACCCACGCTGTGCGGCTGCGGGCGCGAGGTGTTCCTGACCCTGATGGAGGGGGTGATCGACCGGCTCTCGGACGTTCTCTCGGGCAACGCAGCCCATGTCGAGGCGATCTCGGGCCATGTCTTCAGCCAGACCAAGACGGTCGGCTTCGACCGGCTGATCACCCGGCTGGGTCGCGCCCATATGGCCAATGCCCGTATCGAGCAGAGTCTGGCCGGCCTCGCCCGCGTCTTCGCCTTCCTCAGCCCCGACGACCGGTTCGAGAAGGATCCGGAGATTCGCGAGCACCTGCGCTCGCTCGGTCGCGACGCATCCTCACTGATCGGTCACGCCCAGGCGGTCGCAGCCAGCATCAATTTCCAGCTCTCGGCGGCGCTGGGACTGGTCAATATCGAGCAGTCGTCAATCATCAAGATCTTCTCGGTCGCGGCCGTGACCTTCATGCCGCCGACCCTGATCGCCTCCATCTACGGGATGAATTTCGAGCATATGCCAGAGCTGCGCTGGCTGTCGGGCTATCCGCTGGCGATCGTTGCCATGCTGATTGCCGCGATTACCCCCCTGCTTTGGTTCAGGAAAAAGGGCTGGCTCTAATCGCCTTCACCACTCGGGCTTGATCGACAGCTGGAACGCCACCAGCCCCTCTGTCACGTCACGGTCAAAGCCTTCTCCGCCACGCAGGCCTTCCGCCTCGATCTCTCGATAGACGATTCCGAACGAACCCTGCATGTCGCCCCGCCGCAGGGCCACGCCGACGGAGGCGTCGCCGAGGAAGGCCCCTGCGTCGCGGCTGACGCCCGAGCGTGCATAGTCGCCATCGCGGTTGCGGGCGAAATTGTAACCGACCGCCGTGCCCGAGCCGGCGGCGTACAGATACCACCGCGCCCGCTCGCCGAAGGCAGCCGAGCCCTCCGGCACCATATCGTCCAGGTCGGAGCCGATCTTCAGGGTCGCGCCGGCCTCGGCCCGACCGCCCCGGTCGCCGACGCCGATCCCGGCGTGCGGCGTCAGCGACACCTCGAGACCCGACGTCGTATAACCCCGGGCTACCGGCCAGCCCCTTGTATAGGTGACGTCATAGCCGTCGGCGTCGAAGGCGGCGGCATCCAGCGGCGTCAGCGGCAGCGGCGCACCGTCGGCCCGGCGCAAAAGGCCCCGCGTGCGCAGCCGCAGCCGGTCCGAATACCCTTCTGCGTCATGCCAGACGTCGTGGGTGGTGGTGGCGGCGAACGGGCTGCGCGGCAGGACCGGCGCGAAGTCGGTCGTGGGCTCAATCGGCGGGCCGAACACGCGACCGGCCGCGACGTTGAACCCGGCCTGGCGATTGAGCTGGGCGGTGATGCTGGACGAGGTCGTCTGCGGCGCTTCGGACCAGCTCTCGTCCGCCGACGTCTGCGCGATCGCCGGCGCGGCCAGGGCCGCCAGCACGAGAACGCCGAGAACACAGGCTTCAGGACGGATCAACGGTCCCCTCACAGTCCGCTAACAGCTGTCACCCTGCACCGGAACCCGGTCGGAGCCAATCGCGATAATGCGACAAGTTCCTGACATGATCCCGGAAACGCCGTTTCCGGCAACGGGGTTCCCCGCGCGGGGGAACGCAAGTGGGATACCCGCCGCCAATCAACCCATCACTGGCAGGCCAGACACTCGTCGTAATCGGTAGGCGCGGCCGAGAACAGGTCCGGCTGATCGGGATCGATCTCCACCTCCGCCTTGTCCTCGGCGCCGGCGAAGGCGGCCCGCTGGACCGATTTGGAGCGCAGGTAGTACAGCGACTTCACGCCACGCTCCCAGGCCGACCAGTGCAGCATGTGCAGGTCCCATTTGTTTACGTCGCCCGGGATGAACAGGTTGATCGACTGGGCCTGGCAGATCTCGGGGGAGCGGTCGGCCGACAGCTCGACCACCCAGCGCTGGTCCAGTTCGAAGGCGGTCTTGTACATGCCCTTCTGGTCGTCGCTCAACAGGTCAAGGTGCTGGACCGAACCCTCATGTTCGAGGATCGAGGACCAGATCGCGTCCGTGTTCGCGCCCTTCTCGTCCAGCAGACGCTCCAGATAGGGGTTCTTGACCGCGAACGAGCCCGACAGGGTCTTGTGGGTATAGATGTTGGCCGGGATCGGCTCGATGCCCGCCGAGGTGCCGCCGCAGATGATGCTGATGGAGGCCGTGGGGGCGATGGCCAGCTTGTGGCTGAACCGCTCCATCACCCCGCGCTCGGCCGCGTCCTCGCACGCGCCTTTCTCCTCCGCCAGCAGGCGGCTGGCCTTGTCGGCCTCCCGGCGCAGATGCTTGAACAGCCGCATGTTCCACGACTTGGCCATGGCGCTCTCGAAGGCCACGCCCTGCGACTGCAGGAAGGAGTGGAAGCCCATCAGACCGAGGCCCACCGACCGCTCGCGCTTGGCCGAATAGACGGCGGCGGCCATTTCCGGCGGGGCGCGGGTGATGAAGTCCTCCAGCACATTATCGAGGAACCGCATCACGTCCTCGATGAAGCGGGGTTCCTCGCGCCATTCCAGGAACATCTCGGCGTTGACGCTGGACAGGCAGCAGACCGCCGTCCGGTCGATGCCCAGGTGGTCGGGGCCGGTGTGCAGCATGATCTCGCTGCACAGGTTCGACTGTTTGACCTTCAGCCCCAGCTCGCGCTGATGCTTCGGCATCTGGCGGTTCACCGTGTCGGAGAAGATCAGATAGGGCTCTCCGGTCTGCAACCGGATCTCGAGGATCTTCTGCCACAGGCTGCGAGCGTCGACGCTGCGGATCACCGCATTGTCCTTGGGCGAGCGCAGGGCGAAGCTCTCTCCGGCCTTGACCGCCTCCATGAAGGCGTCGGTGATGTTGATGCCGTGGTGCAGGTTCAGGGACTTGCGGTTGAAGTCGCCCGACGGTTTGCGGATCTCGAGGAACTCCTCGATCTCGGGGTGGTGCACGTCCAGATAGACGGCGGCCGAACCCCGGCGCAGCGAGCCCTGGCTGATCGCCAGCGTCAGGGAGTCCATTACCCGGATAAAGGGGATGATGCCGCTGGTCTGGCCCGCGCCCTTGACCTTCTCGCCGATGGAGCGGACCCCGCCCCAATAGGTGCCGATACCGCCCCCGTTGGAAGCCAGCGACACATTCTCGTTCCAGACCCGCTGGATCCCTTCCAGACTGTCCTGCACCGAGTTCAGAAAGCAGCTGATCGGCAGGCCGCGGCTCGCCCCGCCGTTCGACAGCACCGGCGTCGAGGGCATGAACCACAGCTTCGACATATAGTCATAGACGCGCTGGGCGTGATCGGCGTCGTCGGCGTAGGCCGTGGCGACCCGGGCGAACATGTCCTGATAGCTCTCGCCGGCCAGCAGATAACGGTCCTCCAGCGTCTTCTTGCCGAAGTCGGTCAACAGGTCGTCGCGGGTCCGGTCGAGGTCGAGGCTGCGCACCACCGTCAAATGGGGACGCTCGGCCGTCGCCGCCCCTTGGACACCTCCCGGAATCGCCGAAAAATCAACCGTCTTCAAAGCTTCGCCGCCAGCCATAACCGTATCGCCCTGAACCAGAATCGGAAAACGCGCTGCGCTCCAACCACTGCATTTAGTGGCCGAAGCACGCCCCGAACCAACATATGGGGCGCAGATGCCTAACGACCCGTCAACGGGCTTGACGGACGATTTCTGTCCGAATCAGTTCGGGACCGGGGATGACCCTGTGCAAAAGCAGGCGACGGCCGTGCGACGGTGCCCGAAGGAGGAGATCACGAAGCTGTGATCGGGAACGTGGCCCCAGCTTGGCCGTTAGCGACCGATGCAACCGTCCGTCCCCGCCGCTTTCCTGCGCCGCGCCCTCACGGTCGCGCGGGCCGAGTTCGCCGCCCTGGGGGCGCTGGCCGTCCTCGCCCTGGGGCTACTGACCTTCGTCGACGTCGCTGACGATATGAGCGAGGCCGAAGGCCTCGCCTTCGACGGCCGGGTGCTGGCCTGGATGCAGCCCGTCGCGGGCCAGCCGCGCGGGCCGTGGTGGCTGCACGAGGCCGCCGCCGACCTCACTTCCCTGGGCGGTATCGCGGTGCTGACCCTGTTCGCCTTCGTGGCCCTCGGCGTCCTGCTGATCCTGCGAAAGCACCTGTCAGCCGTGCTGCTGGTGATCGGGCTGGCCGGCGCTGTCGGCCTGAGCGAGGGCCTCAAGGCCCTGTTCGGACGGCAGCGTCCGCCCGCCGACTACCAGGCCGTAGACACGCTCAACGCCAGCTTCCCCTCCGGCCACGCCCTGCTGGCCACCGTCTTCTATCTGACTGTGGCGGTGATGATGACCCGCGCCTTCCCGCAGCGCCGGCTCAAGATCTATGTCCTGGGCGTCGGCATACTGTTCGCGGTGATGGTCGGCCTGACCCGGGTTTATCTGGGGGCCCACTGGGCCTCGGATGTCCTCGCCGGCTGGGGCGTCGGCGCGGCCTGGGCCATGGCCCTGTGGCTGGTCAGCTATGCGATCGAGCGCCACCAGCGCCACCGGCACGCCGCGCTGGTCGACGAAACACCGGTCGTCGAGACCTGAAGCCCCCGCCTTGCTTCGGCCCCGGGGCGGGCGTAGAGCGAGCCCCGTCATCGGGGAGTAGTCGCCTGCCCCTCCCGGCAGGGCCCGCGTCAACATACTTCCGCTCTCCCGGAGCGGATGGCACGGGCGGAACAGCCTGCGGTCAGACCACAAGGTCCCCCGCGATCGTCCCTCAAGCCGCGAAGCGCCGCGCGCCGAGCGCTAGGGAAGTAAGGGTTGTTTCTGGCAAGACCGCTGGCTTTCGCAGGGAGACTCCACGCGGGGCCCCGGTTGCGAACGCCAATGGTCTCATCGCCGCGGCCCCGCGTATCGACGTATCCTGGACGCCTTCCTGATCTCGACCGGCCTCGTCTCCATCGCGGAGATCGGCGACAAGACCATGCTGCTGGCCTTGGCCCTGGCCGCCGCCTGGCGACGACCCGCGCCCATTTTTCTGGGCATCCTGGTCGCCACCCTGCTGAACCACGCCTTCGCCGCCCTCGCCGGGACCCTTGCGGCCCAGTATCTGGATGGCCCGTGGATGCGCTGGATCGTCGGGGTCTCCTTCCTCGGCTTCGCCGTC
>Ga0163144_10025493_pt1 | contig 11545 bp, 11 predicted proteins | sample OliLak19BULKMAT1_FD_123175 | JGI IMG/M metagenome (GOLD analysis project Ga0163144, IMG submission 123175) | Freshwater microbial mat bacterial communities from Lake Vanda, McMurdo Dry Valleys, Antarctica - Oligotrophic Lake LV.19.BULKMAT1 | ecosystem: Environmental > Aquatic > Freshwater >... | reverse complement strand
GGTCCCGGAGTGGGTCCCGGAGCGGGTCCCGGAGCGGGTCCCGGTGTGGGTCCCGGAGCGAATCTCGACGTGTGTCTCGACGCGGCGCCGCATGCGCGCGGGATCGCGCGCCTAACGACGGGTGACCTGCTTTGGGTCGTCGACCGCACGTCGTGGGAACCGGACTACGGACGCTTGGCCGAGGCGCAGGTGAAGTGGGAAGCGTTACACGGCCGTGCGCTGGAGTCCGAAGGGTGAGTCCGTCGGACTTGCTTCACGTGATCGTTCGGTCGGCGGCCGCCGACGATGTGCCACAGATCGTCGCCCTCGAACGCGACGCATTCAGCGACCCGTGGAGCGGGCGAACATTCCTGGCCCTGCTCGGTCGCGAGGAAGTGCTCTTCGACGTCGCCGTGCTCGGCGATCCCGAGGGCTCGGAGGTTGCTGGCTACAGCGTGGTCTACCTCATGGGCGTCGAGGCGGATCTGGCCAACATTGCGGTCACGGCGACCGTTCGAAGGGGGGGAGTCGGGCGGCTGCTGCTTCGGCACCTGCTGTCGACGGCGCGTGCGCGTGGAGTGCGAGAAATGTTTCTCGAAGTGCGCCAGTCGAATGCGGGTGCGCGAACGATGTACGAAAACGAAGGATTCGTCGAAGTCGGGCGGCGAGCGAAGTATTATGTGCATCCCGTTGAGGACGCCCTGATTCTCAGGCGCTCGCTCTGGTAACGTACGCTGGAGGCTCAGTCGCTTGCAGGGGTAGCGTGCCGAGTGCTGGACCCGGGCTCAATGGCGCGCGAAAAAGATACGTGAGGCAATGGAATGGTGGCGCACCCCACCCAGTCGGTGCATACTGTGATCAGCGAGCACCAACACTCGCCAAGGAGGAATCGTGAGCCGGAGTCTGAACAAAATCATGTTGATCGGGAACCTCGGAAAGGATCCTGAAATCAAGTCGGTCGGAAATGGTGGACGCGTGGCGGAATTCTCGCTCGCCACCACGCGCACGTGGAATGGCCCAGGCGGTGACCGCCAAGAGAAGACGGAATGGCATCGCTGCATCGCGTGGAATGCCAAGGGCCCGGGTGGAGGTGGGCTCGCCGACATCGTCGAGCGCTTCGTCAAGAAGGGAGACCGCGTCTACGTCGAGGGAAGCATCGAGTATCGCCAGTGGCAGGACAAAGACGGGCAAACGCGCTACATCACGGAAATCCGAGTGCGTGATCTCGTAATGCTGGGTGGGAAGAGCGGTGGTGAGGGAGGTGGCGACTTCAACGGCGGAGGGCGCGCGCGCGCATCTGCTCCCGATCGCACCCGTTCGGCCGCAGGACCCACCTCGAGCACCGGGGGCGGCGATGATTTCGAAGACTTCCCCAACGCGCTCGAAACGGACGATGACGACCTGCCATTCTAAATGGTTTGTTTTTCTGGCGTCGGGGGTACTCACAACCCCCGGCGCCGGGAACGCGCAAACGCTCAGCACGTCCGTCGATTCTGTCGCCGTGCGTGCGGACTCGACGCCACGTCGCGGAACCCGCGTTCACGTCGTCCAGAGGGGTGAGACGCTTGTGGGCCTCGCGTCCAGCTATCTCGGCGACGTCGGCCGGTGGCGTGAGATATTGCAGCGCAATCGGTCGGTCGTGCGCGACGCCGCGCATCTCGAACCCGGCACCCGACTCGTGCTGCCCACTCGGGCAGCCGAACGCACCACCCTGCAGATGGCCGACGGAGTCGCCCTGTTCCCTGTGTCAGCAATGGACGACGACCGCTTTGCTCGATTTCAGGGGCGCACCATATTTTTTGGCGAGAAGCACACGCGTTCCGGGCCGAAATCCGAGATCGGAGACGCTACGGCATCGCGATACGCCGACACCCTGCGGGCTGGGAGCTTCGGGCTGAGACGCACGTCCACGACGCTGGCACTCCCTGCGTCGACCTCATCTCCCCGTCCTTTTCCGCAGAGATCGTCGAGATCTCGAATGCCGTCGCTCTGGCAACGAATCGCTGCGCCGTGGCTCGACGCTTTTGGAGGTCCATTGTCGGCTGGGCGCATCGTGAACCGGATCGATGCGCCTGCAGTTGTCGCGTCCGAGGGCGTGAGCGATCTGCACCTCTACGACCAGGTTCGCATCGCTCCCCCCGCCGGTGCGCCTGCTCTCGTAGGAACCCGCTACCTGGCCTTTCGGCTGGGCCGGTCCATCTCCGGCCACGGACAGGTCGTGATTCCGGTTGGTATCGTGCGTGTCGACCGCATCGGGAATGGAGACCCGGGTAGCAGTGACCGTGGTAGCAGTGACCGTGGTAGCAGTGACCGTGGTAGCGGTGACACCGGCAGTGGTGTCCGTGGCGATGGTGACCATCGAACAGAGGCGTCGTTAGTTGCGAAATTCTCATTCGTTGCAGAGGGAGCGGGGCTACTACCTCTCGCGACCGACGATGCGGCCGACAGCGCCTCGACCTCGCCGTTCTTGCTGCCCTCTTCGTCTGCTTCCGTCTCGCTCGCCTCCCCGCCTGCCCCCTCAACCCTCCACACGCACTCGCAGGTGCTCGCCGTAATGAGCGACGCCGCGCTACCAACGGTGCAGGACATCGTTCTCATAGGCGCGGGCAGCACGCAAGGCGTGCGTCCGGGCGATCGGGTGACTCTCTTTGCCGACAATGCCGCGCGTGAGCGCTCCAACCCTGCCGACCAGGGAATCGCGACCGCGGTCATCCTGCGCGTCTCCGATCGAGGAGCGAGTGCGGTGATCGTACGCCAGGCGCAACCGGCGATTCGGGTAGGGACGCCGGTTCGGGTGACGTTCTCGCTCCCGTGAAGCGCATCTCCGAGGTTAGATTGCACCCTCCGCCTGCGTTTCCATGACGCCGACGGCGCGTACGATGGTGACGGCGCCTGGGTATTTCCCGGCGCCGTTTGTTTAGTAGGACTAACACGATGCAGCAAACTCGGCACGGCGTACGCGCCGCCTACCGCCCTCTCTTCGAGGATTTTTCAGCGTGATCCACTCGACCCGAAGTGCCCATTTTCTCGTGACCGCTATGTGCGGAAGCGCGCACACCGTTTCAGAGACTCTGTTTGCTGGAGTCGCCGGATGAGCCGCCGAGCGCTTGTTACGGGGGGTGCTGGTTTCATCGGCTCCCATGTGGCCGACCTCTTGGTCAGCCGCGGATACGCCGTCTCCATCGTCGACAACCTGTCGTCGGGGAAGCGCGAGAATGTCGCGGAGGGAGCGGCGTTGCACGTGGCGGACATCGGTTCGCCCGAGGCGTCCGCCCTCATCCGCGAGGGGGCGTTCGACGTCATTTGTCACCTCGCGGCGCAAATTGACGTGCGCAAGAGTGTGAACGATCCGGTCTTCGATGCGACCATCAATATTCTCGGCACGCTCAACCTGCTCGAAGCCGTGCGCGGGTCAGGGCACGCCACGCGTTTCATCTTCTCGTCGACGGGGGGCGCGATTTACGGCGATTTTGTCCCGGTGCCGACCGTGGAGACCATGCCGAAGGACCCCGAGTCGCCGTACGGTATCGCCAAGCTGTCGGTGGAGTACTACATGGGTTACTACTCGCGCCTTCACGGGCTCGATACGGTGGCGCTGCGCTACGCCAATGTCTACGGACCGCGTCAGGACCCACATGGCGAGGCGGGTGTCGCCGCGATCTTCTGCAACCGGATTCTCAAGGGTGAGGCGCTGTCGGTGTTTGGCAACGGGCTCCAGACGCGCGACTACGTGTTCGCGGGTGACGTAGCGCGGGCCAATCTTGCCGCGGCTGAATCGCAGCTCCCCAAGGCGGCGCAGGTGGACGTGCGAGCCTACAACGTCGGAACGGGCGTACAGACCTCGGTGCTGGATCTTGCCCAGGCGTTGCAGCGGGCGGCGGGGTCAAACGTTCCGGTGCATCATCTTTCGGCACGACCGGGCGAACAACAGCGTTCGGTGGTGAATATCGAGAAGGCGGGACGAGAGTTGGGTTGGCGTCCTGAGATGTCGCTCGAAGAAGGGGTGCGTCGCACGTTCGAGTATTTTGCCGCGAAGGCGCGCGGCGGAGCGGCGTGACCGTGCCCCTGCTCGCGCAGGTCGGCTCGGCCATTCCCACGTCGGCGTGGGACCTCGTCACCTCGTCCGACCCGGTGACGATGGCGGTGCTGGCGTTGCTCGCCGTGCTGTCGCTGGTGAGTTGGACCATCATGCTCGCCAAATGGCGCGAACTCGCACGCGTTCGCCGCTCGTCGAGGGCGTTCATGGAGATGTTCGAGCGCGCAAAAACGATGACGGAGGTGGCCGCCGGCGCCCGGAAGGGGAAGGGGACTCCATTCGCGAATGTCTTTGCCCGCGCCGAACGCTTTCTGGCCGACACCCGTCCCGCCATGGCGGCGACGCCCGAGCGCGTGGCGCGATTCAGCGCCTCACAAGTGGAGGCGCTGCGCCTGGTGCTGGACTCGGAAACGGCCGCCGAGCGGGATGCACTCGCGCATTATGTGCCCTGGCTCGCGACCATTGGCTCGGCGTCACCCCTGATCGGACTCTTCGGCACGGTATTGGGGATCATTCAGTCGTTTGTCGGCCTCGCCACTAGGGGCTCGGGCAACGTAGCGTCGGTGGCGCCAGGCGTAGCGGCCGCGCTCACGGCGACGGCAGCGGCGCTAGCGGTCGCGATTCCGGCCGTCTTTGCCTACAATATTTTCGCCAATCGTCTCAACCGCATCGAAGGGGAACTGGAAGGCTTTGGCTCGGAGCTCATCGCGCTCCTTGTGCGCGAAGACCGCATCTAGGTGACAATGCGACGCCGACGCGGCGAGCGAACGCCGCTCAACGCCGAGATCAACGTGGTGAGTCTCATCGACGTGATGATGCTCCTCCTCGTCATCTTCATGATCACCGCCCCCATGATGCAGGGTGGCGTGGAGGTTCAGCTCCCTCGGGGCGAGGCGCGTCCGCTGGAGCCCAAGAGTGGACTCGTGGTGACGGTCGACAAAAGTGGAAATGTATTCGTGGACGAGACGAGGATGTCGTTCGACGAATTCCGTGCGTCGTTCAAAACCCTGGCGGAACAGCGAGCCAAGGGAGGGGTCTATCTCCGTGGCGATGCGGCGGTCCCATTCGGCGACGTTGTGCGCGTGTTGGGGATCATGATGCAGGCGGGCACCAGCGGCGTCGGCATTGTCGTCGAGCCCGAGATCAAGCCGTGATTAATGCGCTGGCGCGGGCATGTGCCCGACGTCGTCAAGTCCTTTACCTCTGGATAGGCGCCGAGACGCCGCGCACGTGAAATCGACGACTGCTCCCTCCCGACTCGGCGTTCCGGCGATGGTCTCGCTTGGTTTGCACGCGTCCATGGTGGCCGTTGCGCTGCTTGCAGCCCGGGGGGCGGAGGTGGCGCTGCCGCCGGTGTACAAGGTGGATCTGGTGGCCGCGCCAGCCGGCCCGCGGGCTATCGGGCAGGTGAGCCAAGAGACGCCGGCCCCGACGCCGGAAACGCCGGTACCACCTCCCAAACGGGCCGAAGCGCCGGACGAGAGCCCGGTGCCCAGTACAGCGGCCGCAGCGAAAAAGGCCGCGCCGCGTGCCACCCAGGTGCCTAACGCCCGAGAGGTGGCCACGCGCACCACGCCAGCGCCGCAGGCGGGAGGCGGACCGACGGGGGGGAAGGGCACCGACGTGGCCAATGTCAGTGTGGGTGGAATCGCGTTTCCCTATCCGGGATACCTTGAGAACATCGTGCGGCAGATCGCGCTACGCTTCAAGCCGAGGCGCGGCGACGCTCTCACCTCCGAGGTCGTCTTCCTCATCCGCCGCGACGGAACCGTGACAGGGTTCGCCTTCCGCAAGCGCTCGGGATCATACGAGTTCGACCTCGAAGCGCAGGGGGCCGTCGAAGCCGCTGCGCGCTCCGCCTCTTTCGGTGCGCTCCCCGATGGATTCAGGGATGATGTGCTCACGGTTATTTTCAGTTTCGATCCACAACTCATCCGCTGATGACATTTCTGCGCCGTCGCACACCCCGTGCCCTGCTCCTCCTCCTCCTATGGATGCCCTCCCGCCTCGTGCTGGCGCAGGACACGACATTCAAGGAGGGCGTGCGCATCGGGCTCGTATACGCGCCGGGCACGAAGCCGGGGTTGCTCGTGCTCCCGGTGGAGGGGACGGCCGGGGACTCGGTGCGCGCCATTCTTCAGCGTGACCTCACGCAGGGCGATCGCATCAACGTGATCGTTATCGAGCCGAGCGCCCTTCCCCCAGTTGCGGTGGGCGAGGCCAAGCCGAACTATCCGCTGTTCACCAAGCTGGGTGCGGCGGCGGTGCTGCAGGTGACTCCGAATTCGTTCGGCATTCAGGTGAGTGTGCATAACGCCGGCAAGGGACTTGTCGAGCGCACCAAGGCCTTTCCCATTCCGTCGACCCCCCTCTCGTCCGATTGGCGACTGGCCCTTCATGGTGTGTCGGACGAAATCGAGCAGTGGATCACCGGGGTCCGGGGTATCGCAGCCACGCGCGTGTTGTACGTGACGGGAGGGCGCGTGTGGCAAACGGACAGCGATGGAGCAGGTGCCGTGGCCATCACGTCGAGTGGCACCGCGATGTCACCGGCTTGGCATCCGAAGGCCTCGCACTTCGCCTACATGACCATGGGTACCACGGGGCAGCAGATCGTCATCCGCGAGATCGGAGGGGCGACGCGCACGCTAGGAACTACACCGGGCGGACTCAACATGACTCCCGCCTTCTCGCCCGACGGTAACACCATCGCGTACGCGCATGGTGCCGAATCGGGGACCGACCTGTACTCGACCAATGCGTTCGGCCCCGAACCGGCCCGACGCATCACCGTGGGTCGCGGAACCGACAATACGCAACCATCCTTCTCGCCCGATGGACGTCGTATCGCCTTCACCTCGGGTAAGAACGGACACCCGGAGGTGTATATTTCCGACGCTGACGGCACCAGCGCCGAACTCCTCACGCCATATAATTTCGGCGATCAGTCGTACCGAGCCAATCCCGACTGGTCACCCGATGGACGTCTCATCGCCTTCGAAGCGCTCATCGGCGGTCGCATGCAAGTCATGACCATCGGACTCCGAGATCGTGCCATCAAGCAGCACACGAGTGAGGGGGTCAACGAGCAGCCGTCGTGGGCACCCGATGGTCGCCATCTCGTTTTCACCTCGACGCGCGGCGGGACCAAGCAGTTGTGGGTGCTCGACGTGGAATCGAATACCGTTCGCCAGTTGACTCGTGCTCCCAGTGGCGCCCGCTTCGGCGCTTGGTCTCCCCTGCTTCGCTCCCGATGACCCCCCCCACCCGCACTCCTCTAGAAAGGAACTCGCCATGACCCGCGCAGCTCGTCTTCTCTCACTCTCGCTTCTCGCTCTCACCGCCGTCTCCGCCTGCCGCAAGAAGCCCGCGACGATCCCCCTGCCTGCCGATGTCGCCCCGACGCCGAGTGAAACGTGCGATCAGGCGTGCCGTGATCGCCTCGCTCTCGACGAGAAGCGGCGAGCTGACTCGACGGCTGCCGCCAACACGGCACGCGATGCTGCGGCACGGGAACGCGCCCTTGCCTCGACCAAGGCTGCCCTCGCCGCACCGATTTATTTCGAATACGACTCCGATGAACTGTCTGCCGACGCCCGCGCCACGCTGGACGCCAAACTTCCGATCTACCGGGCCAACCCGTCGCTTCGCATTCGCGTGACGGGCAACACCGACGAGCGCGGATCCGACGAATACAACCTCGCGTTAGGCCAGCGGCGCGCCGCAGCGGTCAAGCGCTACATCACCGATCAGGGCATCGACGGCGGGCGGGTGGAGATCGTCAGTTTCGGTGAGGAACGACCGGCGGTGTCCGAATTGAACGAAGAAGCCTTCCGCCTCAATAGAAGAGCCGAGTTTGAAATTATCGCTGGCGGCGACGCACTCGTCGTCCCAAAATGACGAGTCGGATCGGTCGGAGCGTCGCCCCGCTGGCCTTGTGCCTCACGGGGGCATGTTTTGCCACACGGAGCGATATGCGCGTGTTGCAGGGCGACATCCTCAACTTCCGCACCGAAACCACGCGCGCCGACTCGGCGCGTGCGCGACAGATTGCCTCCGTGGCTGCGTCGCTCGGCACGGTCGCGGATTCGGTGCGCGCGACCAGCGATCGCATCACCCGCCTTCAGGGGGACAATAGGGGCGACCTGCGCTCGATTCAGCAGCAGTTGCTCCAGATCCAAGAACTCACTGGGCAGAGCCAGCGTCGTTTACAGGAAATGCGGGCCGAGATGGAAGCGCGCCCACAGCAGGTGGCTCCGCCGCCGGTCGCTACCGTTCCCGGCGACACCACTGTAAAAAATCCCGTACAATCCTCGCCAGGACCGAACCAACTGTATCAACTGGCGTATGATCAACTGCGCCGGGGAAGTTTTGGCGCGGCGCGGTCGGGGTTCGAGGAGTTGCTGCGACTCTACCCCTCGTCGGAACTCGCCCCCGATGCGCAGATCAACATCGCCGAGGCATATGGGGCCGAGGGGAGTGCTGCGGCAGCGGACTCCGCATTCGCGGCGGTGGTGAGCAAGTATCCGCGCTCCCCGCGCGCTTCCACGGCGATGTACAAGCTCGCGCTCTCGTTTGCTCGGCAGGGGCGCAGAGTCGACGCACGGACGTCGATGGATCGGGTGGTGCGTGAGTATCCGACCTCGGATGAGGCGGATCTCGCGCGCGACTGGCTACGGACGAATCGTTAGGGTAGTAGGCGGATTCTGGGCATGACGAGTGTCGGACAACCAGGTAAACCATCGGAGATGCCGTTCCTCGATCACCTCGAGGAGCTGCGGTGGCGCATCATGTGGTCGCTGCTGGCCCTGATAGTCGGCGTGATTGTCTGCTTCACCATCCTCCTCAACTTCGACATCATCCTCTTTCTCGAACGGCCCATTCTCCCCTATTTGCGAGGGGCGAAGCTGGTGTACACGCATCCGGCGGACCCCTTCAAGATCACGATGAGCATGGCCTTCGCGCTCGGCGCCATCTGCGCATCGCCGGTCATCATCTGGCAGGTGTGGGGCTTTCTCTCGCCCGCGTTGTATAAGCACGAGAAAAAGCTGGTGATTCCCGTGCTCATTTTCGGCGCGCTTCTCTTCCTGGCCGGCGTTTCGCTGGCGTTCTACGGGATCATCCCGATCACCTTCAAGATGTTCTTCAGCATTCAGACAAACAGTCTGACGCCGATGATCACGTTGGGGGACTACTTCGACTTCACCATCGGGTTGTGCCTGGTGCTGGGTGCCGTCTTCGAACTCCCCATCGCCGTCCTGGCTCTCACCGCGTTAGGCCTGGTGACTCCGGCATTTCTGAGCAAGTTCCGCCGCCATGCGACGGTGGTCTGCCTGGTGACCGCTGCATTCATCACGCCGGGGCAGGATCCGTTTTCGCTCATTGCCATCGCCATTCCGCTCTATTTCCTGTACGAATTGAGTGTGATTTGTTCGGTGGTGGTATATCGACGCCGACAGCGCAAGGAAGAGGCGCGCGCGGCTGCAGAACAGGCTGAGGCGCTCGCGTGATGCGCCGGTGCCGCGCCCTCGTGCTGCTGGCGAGCGCGGCGGGACTTACCTCACCGGCGCTCGCACAGCAGCGCCCGCCACTCAAACCGGACTCCACGGCGCGGGCCGATACGCTCAAGCGAATAGCCGGGCCGGTGGTCCGCGCCGATACGCTGCCGAAGGACTCCGTGGGGCGACGCGGCGCATCGATCGGACGCGGAGGTCTCGATTCGGCAAAGAAGAAAATCGACGTGCAGTGGGCCGCCCCCGACTCGGTGACGTTGCGCCTGCTCGACAAGCCGGGGTATGCACAGACCCGCTATCAGGGCAACCGGGTCATCTTCAAGGCTCTCGAGCACACGATGTATCTGGTCGGGAAGCGAGCGGCGGTGCAGCGGGACTCGGCCGTGCTCGTTGGCGACACCATACTGTTCAACGATTCGACCAACCTCGTCATTGCCCGCGGCGACACGCTGCTGCTGCGCGATCCGTCGCAGGGGCAGGATGACATCATCGCGTTAGGCAGCATCCGCTACGATATGAACAACCGTCGGGGCGTGGTGCGCAACGTGACCACCTCGATGGAGAGTGGACAGCGCTGGATCGTGCACGGGCGGGTTGCGGCGTTCAAGGGAGACACCAGTGGCACGGGCGGCGCCGCGTTCTATGCGCGTGACGGCTGGCTGACGAGTTGCGAGGACTTGACGCCGCACTATCACTTCGCGGCTCGCGAAATGAAGCTGATTTCGAAGAACGTGATGGTCGCCCGACCGGCCGTGCTGTACATCGCCGACATTCCGGTGATGTGGCTTCCCTTCGTGTTTCAGGACATGCGCGCCGGACGGCGCAGCGGCATCATTCCGCCGCGACTCGGCTTCAATCAGATCTTCAGGCAGAGTCCATTCCTGCGGCGCACGGTGGAGGACATCGGCTACTACCTCGCCCTCACCGACTACGCCGATGCGCAAGTCTCGCTCGACTGGCGAAGCGATGCGCGCTCCACCGCCTTCGACCCCGGCTACGTCAAACTGAACGGTCAGATGAACTATCGTTGGCGCGATCGATTCGTGTCCGGCACGGTGGCCGCGTCGTATCACTATCTGCGCAACGGGCAGAGCAACACCCAATACTCCCTCAATCACTCGCAGGAGTTTTCACAGCGCACACGCCTCACGGCGAACTTCAATTACGTCACGAACACCACGATTCAGCGCAACATCAGCTTCAATCCGCAGCAGTCGCTGCAGACCATTCGATCGTCCATGAACTACAGCAGCGGTCGAGGCCCCTTCTCGCTGAACCTGGGCGGCACACAGACACAATATCCCGGGCGCACGCAGCTCGACCGCGACTTTCCGAGCCTCAGCGTGACCACCAAGCCCATTCGGGTGGGCGACAACTTCACTTGGACGCCGGGCTTGAGTATCACCAACCGGCAGAGCTTCGATATCGATCAGGTGGGGGACGTCGCATTCCGCTACGTGCGCAATCCCACGAGTGGTGCGCTGGACAGCGTTCGGGTGAATCGCAACACACGCAACAGCGGTATTTCCATCGAAACGCCGCTGCAGATATTCGGCTTCAACTGGCGCAACTCCATTGCGATTAACGACGTCTTGAACGACCATCCGCAGATACGGACCGTCTTCACCGATGTGAACGATACCTTGTCCAGGGTGGAGCGCGTCTTCGCGCGGAACTACATAACCGGCCTTGATTGGAATACCGGATTCAATCTGCCCAGCTTCTTTCAGGGATCGTGGAACCTGACGCCTAACGTATCATTCCAGAAGGTGGACGGGCGCTCCCCGCTCATCGTGCGAACCGAACGAACCGGCGGAAAGTTCGTGGCGCAGTCCATGCGTCCGAGCTACGGCGTCTCCCTCACGCCAAAGGTCTACGGCTTCTTTCCCGGGTTTGGACCGGTGGAGCGTATTCGTCATTCCATCGAGCCGCAGCTATCGTTTGCCTACACGCCGAAAGGAAACGTCTCGAACGAGTTTCTGTCGGCCAACGGCGATATTGCGCAGGGGTATCTGGG
>Ga0163144_10025491_pt1 | contig 11546 bp, 10 predicted proteins | sample OliLak19BULKMAT1_FD_123175 | JGI IMG/M metagenome (GOLD analysis project Ga0163144, IMG submission 123175) | Freshwater microbial mat bacterial communities from Lake Vanda, McMurdo Dry Valleys, Antarctica - Oligotrophic Lake LV.19.BULKMAT1 | ecosystem: Environmental > Aquatic > Freshwater >... | reverse complement strand
CTAAACCAGCCGACATTGATTTTGCTGATAAAATTAAACTAAAGCACGAATTCGACCACTAAAAGGCCAATATTAACCAGCACTTTTTGATCCTTAATTACAAAAATTTTTGTTTTAATAAGTAGTACATCCAATGTTTAGCGATTTTTTTATGATTTTAAGCCAATCTGTTTTCGATCCTTACGTTCGCTTTCAACTCTATTTTATCGAGCAGCTAGTGGATAGCCATAAACACGTTTTTGATTTGGGTGACTTATTTCTGCTCCTCTCCCTTGAGTTTATCTGTCAAACCTTGAGGTGAAAAGGCATATTGGCAAAGGAATACAAAAACCCTCAAATATCGCAATATTTACTGCAATTGCTTTATCTGAATTCCGAATTAACAGAGCCAGACCTTGTACACCAAAGGTGAATGGAATGGCTACCTTAAGTCTTCATGATGTAGTCACAAATTGTGATGACGTATTTTCCTGTTGTTCCGATTAAATGTTGTACCATGAATTCCGATGAAAACCTTTAAAGGTTTCTTTTTACCGATTCATCCAAAATTCTGGCTTCTGCTTTTTTATACAGATCAAAATCAAGGATCACTTTTTGATCTGTGACGACATAAACTTTCTTAGTAAACAGCTTCACAATCGATCAGATATAGTAGATTTTACAGAAACACTTATCAACTCAACGTGTGAAACTGACGCAGGAAACGGACATCATTTTCGGAAAACAACCGTAAATCTTTGATATTGTATTTCAGCATGGTGATGCGCTCGACACCCATTCCAAAAGCAAACCCTGTATATTTTTTGGAATCAATGTTGCAATTTTCAAGCACACTCGGGTCTACCATGCCTGCACCCATTATCTCTACCCAACCTGAATGCTTGCAAACATTGCAGCCTTTTCCTTTACAAATTTCGCACGACACATCTACTTCTACGCTAGGCTCAGTGAATGGAAAGAATGAAGGGCGCATCCTGATTTTGGCGTCTTTGCCAAACATTTCTTTGGCGAAATAAAGCAAAGTCTGTTTCAAATCTACTACGCTTACTTTTTCATTGATGTACAAGCCCTCAATTTGATGAAAAAAGCAATGGGCACGGGCTGTAATGGCTTCATTTCTGTAAACCCGACCTGGCGAAAGCAATCGAATAGGCGGCTTTTGCTTCTCCATCACCCGCACTTGCACAGAAGAAGTATGTGTTCGTAAGGCAATATCAGGATCTCGCATCACGAAAAATGTATCTTGCATTTCCCTTGCCGGATGGTTTTCTGGAAAATTCAAGGCAGAGAAGTTGTGCCAATCGTCTTCGATTTCTGGCCCCTCGGCAATGGTAAACCCAATCCTGGTAAATATTTCCTCAATTCGGTTTCTGATAATAGACAACGGATGTCTAGTACCAGTTTGGTGCGGAATCGGTGGCAAACTCAAATCAAGCAAAGGGTCTGCTTCATCAGCACTGGCAACTTCTAACTTAGATTGCAATTCCTCAAACTTGGCTTCTGCCAGTTGCTTCAATCTATTAATCTCAGCACCCAAAGCTTTTTTCTGGTCATTGGCTACAGTTTTAAAGTCTTCAAACAGGCTTGAAATCAATCCTTTTTTGCTCAAAAAGGCCAACCGAAAATCCTCCAATTGTTGTTTATTGGCAATAATGGAGGCCTCTACCTGAGCCGTAATATCTTTTATTTTGTCAATCATGGTGCGAAATTAAATTTTTATAACGTCAGATGAAAACTATTGTGAGCTATTACAATTTTCTTTAGCATTGTAAATTATTGATATTTCAAGGGGACTTTCAAATTAATAGATATATGACCAAATCTAAGGCACAACAATTAGTCGATTCCACCGCTTTTAAAGCCTTTGTTAAAAGGCGATGGCTGTATTCACTCATAATGGCTGCTTTAATGCTGGCGGCCTATTTTACATTTATCATTATTATTGCTTTCAACAAAGCCATTTTTGCCATTAAAATAGCCCCAAGCCTCACAGTGGGTATTGTTGCCGGTTTGGGTATAATCATATTTGCTTGGCTGATGACGGGCATTTACGTGACTTGGGCCAATAAATACTACGATGCCGATGTAGCATTGCTGAAATCAAAACTTTAATACAACCCCTATCAAACATCTGAATTTTATTTCAATGACAGAATTTCACACCTCACTCGGGGAAACCAACTACTTAGCGATTGCCATATTTTTTGTATTTGTTGGTATCACATTGTATATCACCTATTGGGCCGCACGCAAAACCAAGACCACCTCAGAATTTTATGCAGCTGGCCGTAGCGTAACCGGTTTCCAAAACGGAATGGCGCTAGCTGGCGATTACATGAGTGCGGCCTCTTTTTTAGGCATAGCCGGCATGGTGGCCATGAAAGGCTATGACGGCCTTATTTATTCCATCGGTTTTTTAGTAGGCTGGCCATTGATTATGTTTTTGATTGCTGAACCGCTCAGAAACTTGGGCAAATACACTTTTGCAGATGTGGTAGCCTATCGCCTGAAACAAAAACCTGTTCGCATTGCCGCTGCTACAGGTTCGCTCATGACCATTACTTTCTATTTAATAGCCCAAATGGTGGGTGCAGGCAGTTTGATAAAGGTGCTCTTCAATTTGCCTTATGAAGCAGCGGTGATACTGGTGGGCATCGTAATGACGTGCTATGTGCTTTTCGGGGGCATGTTGGCTACTACTTGGGTACAAATTATCAAAGCCATTTTGCTATTAGGTGGTGCTACTGTTATCGTAATACTCACGCTTTCAAAATTTGGATTCAACCCCTTAAATTTATTTGAACAAGCCGCTACTATGTATGGCGAAGGCGTGCTTTCTCCCGGAGGCTACATTTCCAATCCCTGGGATGCCATCTCGTTGGGCTTGGCTCTGATGCTAGGCACGGCAGGATTGCCTCACATTTTAATGCGCTTTTATACCGTGCCCGATGCCAAAGCTGCTCGCAAATCGGTATTTGTGGCCACAGGTTTCATTGGCTATTTCTATATTTTGACTTTTATTATAGGCTTCGGAGCCATGGTAATAGTAGGGCAAGATGTGATTTCTGGTAAAATTGGGGGCGTTGGCGACAAGGGCGGAAATATGGCAGCCCTTTTATTGGCCGAAGCCACTGGAGGAACGGCTTTTTTAGGTTTCATCGCTGCCGTGGCTTTCGCTACTATTTTGGCTGTGGTGGCAGGACTAACGCTTTCTGGTGCTTCCACCATTTCGCACGATTTGTATGTGAATGTTATCAAAAAAGGAATCTCAAACGAAAGGGGCGAGGTACAAGTAGCCAAAGCAGCTACTATTGCTTTGGGTATTCTTTCTGTGATATTGGGGTTACTATTTAAGGGTCAAAATGTAGCATTTATGGTAGGTTTGGCCTTTGCCATAGCTGCAAGTGCCAATTTCCCTGCTCTATTGCTTTCTATTTTGTGGAACAAATTTACTACCGCAGGGGCCACAGCAGGAATAATAGTAGGGACAGGCTTGGCTGTGATTCTGATAATACTAAGCCCAACCGTTTGGGTAGATCTTTTCAAGAATGCAGAAGCTATTTATCCATTGAAAAACCCTGCCATCATTTCCATGCCTGCATCGTTTATTACAGCCATCATCGTTTCATTGCTCACACCCGAGCCAGAGTCGGAACGAAAATTTGAAGGCGAGAAACTGAGGACTTATTTAGGGGTGGGGTCTGAGTGAGGATTAATCATGAAAAATAGGAAAACCCCGCTGTTCGACATTTGCAATGTCGAACAACTCGACTTTGGTTAATTTCTACTACAAAATAGAGCGTTAAATCCACTATTAACCGCTTCCTTATGATTTGTTAAAATGTGTTGAATTATCATGAAGTCGGAGAAAGATTTACCCATTTGTTCAAACCAACAATAGCCTCTAAACAGATTCAATAGGTTGTTTGTAGAAGCCCTTTTGCTGGTTGATTCTTTTTCCCATTTAGCTTTTGGCAAGGCAATTTGGTTGTTTTCTTGCTTTAAAATCAACTCTGCTAAATGCAGGAAGGCATGGACGGCTACTCAAAAGCAGGGGTTTTGGCTGTCGATATTTCATTGCGTACTTGCGCATCTCCACAGCCGTTTATTGTTTTTTCTTCCCTGAAATTCACCTCTATTTCTCATCTCCATAAATACGCTTGTAATAGTTTCTCAATAGCAAGCTCATTGTCAGTGCAAATAAGATAAGCTGGTTTTCTGTACAACAACTTAGCTCCGTCAGTCAATTCAAACGTTCTCGTCAACACAATTGTACCAACAGTTGTTCCTGGTGCAACAGTTGCAATTTGGACAGTGGTTGGCGATGGAATAATAGGCAATGAAACAAAACCACTAGCCGTTCTGTAAGCTACGTTTGCCAAAGCTTTTGAGCCATTAATCCAAACATCTACATTGGGCGCATCAGATGCGTTGTGAATTACTTGTACGTTGGCATTTTGCGAATAACCTATAAATGAGGATATACCGACAGAAATAAACAGTGCCCATCGGCTGACTGTCTTTTTTAGAAAATTTGTTTTCATTTTTTGTTTTAAGTTAAATTTTAATTTAATTGTTGATAATCATTCTAATAATTTGGGCAAAGCAATTTTGTCCCTCATTTTTGAGGATTTTAAAATTTAACCCAAATATCAATCCGATTTTAATAAACAGGGTGCATTCAACAAAGGCAACTGTTTGGTAATAGTTAGCTAATTAGCATTTCCATTAGAGATAATCATTGTAGTGTATACAATCGAAAATTATTCTTTGAAAAATTTCAAATATTGATTTCCAATTTTTACAAAATACAATCCATCAGCGAGCGTTGAAATATCTACCATCGGAGTTCGGCCTTCCAAAACCGAACTTGATGATAAATGGAAGATCGATACTTCAACACCTTCTGATATGCCTTTAATATTCAATTTGTTAGTTGCTGGATTCGGGTAAACACTAAATTCACTATTTTTTTCATCTAAAATCGATGTAACCGTTCCAAATCTATATTTCAATACATCTGACCAATAAAGCCTACTATTGGCATCGGCAATTGCCGCTTTCCAAAATAAGGTATCTGCATTGGCAACTTTCAAACTTGAAGCAAACGGAAATCCATTGATTTCAAAATTTGAATTTGCAATTCCACAGACTGTGGCTGAAGGATTTGAAAATTCAGAATCAATACCATATTGAAGGCAATAAAACGAAGCACCAGCAAGGGTAGGCCAGTAAATTAAAAAGGAATTATTTACTTTTTCAGCTTTTCCATTTGCTATTACCATACTTGGAAATTGCTTGAAATAAGAGGTATCAAAGCCAAATGAAAGACCATTTACAGTGACAACAGATCTTGAAATAAAATTTCCATGCATAGATTTGGCAGTGAGCGTAACCACACCTGGAAATAAGGCAGAAATTACAATTGAATTATTTGAAGGAGAAAGTGCTACTCTTGCCACCCTACTGTTGCTTGTTGAAAAATACACATTTTGCATGGTGGCATTTGAAGGTTGCACAGTAGCCCTAATAAATAAACTATCTCCAGAAAGAATGATTGAATTTTGGGGTGAAATAGAAATGCCAGTAACTGGAACAATGACTTGCGGTTTCACACCTGTAACTGTAATAACGGCAAAAGAGGTGTATCCACCATCCATGCTCATGGCTGTAATAGTGGCTATGCCAGAAAACAACGCACCTATTACCACCGAAGTGGGGGAACTATTGGCTACAATGCTGACTACCCCAAAATTTGAAGTACTAAATAAAATATTTTTCATTGTAGCATTTTCAGGCGACACATTTACCGATAGTGTAAGTGTATCACCCGAATTTAAAATTGCTCGGTCTGGATTGACCGCAATTTTTTGGACAGGGTATTCATCAAATGCGAGGGGACCAGTCACGTTTACTATCGCATAATCTTCAAACATTCCATCTTCTGTGATCCCAGTAATGGTAACAAAGCCGAAAAACAGGGCTGCAATAACTACTGAACCATCGGAATTGGCATAAACTACTCTTGAAATAGATGTGTTACTTGAAGTATAAGAAACATTGGATCGTGAATTAGAAGGTGTAAATATAGGATTGATAGAAATAGTATCTCCAGAACTAAGCTGGTAGGATGTTTTCGCAAAATTCATTGCAGTAATAGTATCTGCTATTGCTACTTTAAAAAATGAAATAAAAAATAAAGTGACGATAAGAAATCTAATCATTGAAACAGGTTTCAATTTTGTAAAGAATTTTAAATAATGAAAAATGACCAAGTTGTAGAACAGTCATTATTTCAATTCAAATGTATGATTCATCCAGATATTAAAAGGTTGCCGTGCTTTTAAAATATTTATCAATTTTATTAAATCTATCAATTAAATACTACTTATGAATTCTTAAACTTGATATTAAGCTTTGCGTTTTTGTGGATTTTTTGATAATTAAAAAATAGTTAAACCTGCGAATGTTCTACGTTGGTCAATTGCTAAAGTGTAAAATCATAAATTATTTTTAAAGCGAAAATGCAATTTAATGATGTGCCAAAACCCTTTCCCCAGCGAGGAAAGGATTGGGGCTGTAATTTTATTTTTTTAGAATATAGTTGGCAATTGCCCCCTTAAGCCCTTTTTTTCTCATACCTAGCAACTTTTTTTCTCATCTTGGCAACTATTCTTTCGTGAATCACATCAATAGCTTAAATTTGGCTTTCATACGATCATAATCTGGTTTTATGATATTTAATTAAGATTGGATATTTTAATACTTAGCAAGTAAGCATTGAAAATAGACTACGAACAGATTGTTAAAAAATGCCTTGAAAATGATCAAGCAAGCCAACGTGCTTTGTACAAAGCTTTGTTAGGCAAATTGATGGGGGTTTGTAGGCGCTACACCCGCAACAAGCAAGAGGCTGAAGATTGTTTGCAAGAGGCATTTATTAAGATATTTACCAGTTTGCCCAATTTCAAGGCTGATGGTCCATTTGAAGCTTGGACTAGACGAATTGCAGTGAACGAGTCTTTACAATTTCTGCGAAAAAACAAAAAATTTGACTTTATGGACGATGTAGAAATTTACCATAATGTGCCTGATTTTAGCAGCAATGCCATTTCGATGATGAATCACGATGAATTGCTGATGCTATTGAACGATTTGCCCCAGGGAAAGAAAGTAGTCTTCAACTTGTTTGTGATTGAAGGCTATTCACACAAAGAAATAGGCGTAATGCTAAATATAAGTGAGAATACTAGCAAATCTCAGTTGTCGAAAGCAAAGGATTTGCTCGTAGGTATGGTAGAAAAATTAAATTTGAACTAATGGGTACAAATAAAAATATAGAAGAGGTTTTCAATAAAAACTTAAGCGAATACGAAGAATTGCCTTCTGAAGATCTTTGGCAGAAAATTGCTTTGGCGATCCCTGTATTTCCTAATCCTGTTTCAATTTCTGGTGCAGACCAATTGAGCAGTACAGCAAGTAGCACCACCAGTTTCGGAAAATTGGCAAGTTTTATTGCTTCGGCAAAAGGTTTTTTGATTGTCGGGGGTATTTCAGCCTCCTTTATTGGGAGTTACTTGATGTATCAATCTTCAATCAATAATCCAATAAATAATGAAATAGAACAAAGTGAACAGTTAAAATCAGAGGAAGAATTAATAATAAATCAAGAACAAATATCTGATAATGAAGTAATTACAAAAGATAATGATCAAAATTCAGTTGCTCAGCCACAAATTATTCCCAAAACGAACAAAACCCAATCGGTAGTAAATAATGAAGTAGAAGAGGATAATAATTTGCCTATCACAGAAAAGGACTTGCAGAAAAATTCGGTGCAAATAATTACTGAAACTGCCAAGCAAGACGAGGAAATAGAAACAGCAAAGCCATCAAAACCAGAAAGCTTTTACGAGAAAAAAGTGCGATTAATGAAAGACAGCACAAGAAGTGTATTTGAACCAGAATAGTGCTATTTTCGCAAATAATATAAATCATATTTGCCTTTTCCGCCTTTGCGATCTGAAGAAAATACGATCAAATTCTTCTCTTTGTTGATGCCAATTGAGGCTTCATTGGCACTTGAATTTATTTCTGAGCCAGCGTTAAAAATGGATGTCCAGTCGCCTTCTTTTTGAATGGCCTTAAAAATATCAAAGCCACCAAAACCCGGATGATAATTGGAAGTGAAATATAACGTGCCATCTTCATGATAAAATGGAAATAATTCATCGCCAAGCGTATTTACAAAAGGCCCTAAATTGATCGGATTAGTCCATTTATTTTCAATATTTATACACACCCAAATATCCGTTCCGCCAAAGCCGCCTGCCAAATCTGAGGCAAAAAAAAACATCGTATTGTTTTTGTCCACAAATGGTTGCGCAAACGAATGATTGGCATCGTTCATGATGAAAGTGTGTGGTTTTTGCCATTTTCCCAAACTGTCCTTATCTGTGCTGTACATTTTTATGCGGTAAGCTGTGTCGCTTTCAAAATTTTTGCTGTGTGAAGTGCATGAAAAATACATTTTTTGCTTGCCTTCAGTAAACGATACAAAACTCATGTTTACAAAATCGTCAAACAAAGCCGATTGGGTCAATTTAGTAGCTTTGCTGAATGTAGGATTTTCAATGATATTGTAATCGGATAAATACATGGCATAAGGCGGATTATCGTCAATATAGGTAGTAGGTTTTATAAAAATGCCCTCTTTATTGGATGAATAATACAAAGTGTCGTTGAACAAAAATGGTGACAACTCATCATAATTCGAATTTAATCTAGTCAGTGGCATGGCTCTGATTCTTGATTTTTGGCTCAAATAAAGCCTTGCCGAATCGCAAAATAAAGATTGTTTACTATAATATTCGCTGTTAACTTTATCAGCAATTGATAATCTGGCATAAACTCGTTTGGCTTCAACATACCTTTTTTTGCTTTTATAAATATCTGCCAACTTCAACAACGAAGCATTGTTTAAAGCGGATTTTTTATCCATTTTTAAGAAAATAGCAAGTGCATTGTCTATTTCGCCCATTTTTAAAGCTGATTGGGCTGCTTTTTCTGTATTCCCTCTCCCCTTTTGTGCTTTATTCGCCCATTGATAGTATTTGTTAGCATTGGTATAATCATGCTTTTGGTACAATAAATCAGCTTTATCCAAGACATTTTGGGCAATTCGACCATTGTATTGAGAACATGACACAAAAAATAGAGTAATAAAAACAGCGGATTTTATCATGGGTACTAAAAAAATAAAGGGGTAACCTTCACTTTCTGATTTCTGATTTTTTTAGATGATATTAAAGGTGCAAAATCCACTAAAACAAATATTTCATGCATCGTAGAAGCCCTGTACTTTAGTTGCCCCAAAGCAAGGTCAAATGCATAGCCAATTTTGATATTTGTTCCAGCTTGAGGTTTTAGCCATTCAGATATTTTAAATCCAGTTTGTGCGCCAACCATCCACGGATTTTTAACCGAAGCTCCAATCCAAAATAGATCAGCGTATTTTAAATGAAATGTGGCATCAATCATAAATGTATTGGCATTTACATATCTAATAATGCTTGAACCTGTACCCGACCAGTTTCCCGTTTCAAAAATCTTACAGCCAGCTATGAAATTAAGATGCAGTGGTCTACTATAAACAAAATTATTGCCTTCATTAAAATTGAATTTGTTGCCAAACAAGTGCATAATCGACACGCCAGCATAGATTTTTTTGTCTTGATAAAATAGACCAGAGCCAAAATCGGGACTGCTATTATTAATTCTGTCTTTCGAAATTTGAGCATCTGATTCGTCTTTAATCAATAATGTATTTGGGTCAAAATTTACTTGTTGAATGCCTAAATTGACGCCAAATGCCAATATTCCCGTTTCAAAATGAATTTTGTAAGCTAAACTTCCTGAAACTAAATTTCGGGTTACAACACCATCAAAATCTGAAACGATTTGCAAACCAGCACCTAACTGATTGTATCTCAAGGGACTACTCAACGAAAAAAAACTGGTACTTGGTGTTTTCATGCCACCATCTCCATATCTTTTGTGATACAAGGCAGCTTGCAATTGTGGTTGATAGCCCGCAAAAGCCGGATTTATATATATTCCATTGAACATATATTGGGAAAAATAGGCATCTAATTGACTGAAACTTTGTAGCGCCAAACTCAAAAGTAAAAAAACCAGAAAAGATGCTTTGCTAATTTGATACATAAATATTTCCCGTGTAAACTAGTCGGCCATTACCTAGCTTCAACACATAATAATAGAGGTCTTTTGCCAGTTCTGTCGGTGACCAATCATTTCTATAGTTCTTTTGGCTAAATATCGAATTCCCCCATCTATTGTAAAGTAGCAATTCATTTTCCGAAAACCGATTCAGATCAATAATGAAAACCACGTCATTTTTTCCATCTCCATTGGGCGTTACATACTCATAAATCAATATATTTTTTACGTTATTCCTGTTTATTCTGACTTCCTTGGCAATTTCTATTTTGCAATTATTGGTATCTGAATAAATATAGGAAACTAATTGCTGGTCTTTAAATGGCACAAACCACGCGAAGTTTTGGATCTCTGATTGTTTAAACACTCCATTTTTATTGCTTGGATTCAATAAAATTGTATCGCCAGATATGGCTTCGTTTGGAATAAAATTAGAAGAAATAACCTCTTTTTCAAAAATATTGGGCTTAAACTGGTAGCTCCCAACTTCACAAAATCTTTCGTAAATTATTACTTTACTTGTTGTGGTAATGTTTGATTTTATGGTGGGAATAAACAATTTATTACCCGAAGCGAGGGTGTCAGCTATTTCCCAAAGGTAAGTTAGCCCGTTAGCTTGTGCAATGGAAAAACTAGCGCTATCACCTATACACAATGAACTTTTGATATTTAAAGAAAGTGGAATGTTAGTTGAAAAAAATTGAGAAGTCACCAAAATAGAACGTGTGACTGCAAAGGCCGAATCGTATTCCGAATTTCCTGCTTGAATTGCCTTTATGAAAAATAAGCCCGGCTTTTGGGGCGTAAACACACCCAATTCTGAAATTGAACCAGTGCCCGTAACAAGATTAAATTTGACTTCAAGCCCTGAAGTGGCAGAGGCATATTCACTCAAACTCAAAGTAGAACTGCTGCATAAAAATGAAGAAGGCAGATTAAAAAAAATGGATTGTTCCTTAGCCGCAAAAACGCTGCCATTTAAGAACAAAAACTGAATCGTAATGAGGGATAAAATTGAAAAACGTAATAAAGTTCTGATCATCAATTTGTAACTTTAATCTAAGACTTTTAATTCAAAGTTGAAAGCTATTAAAAAAAACCCATATTTCGTAAACTATCGCTTTGAAAGTGGTTTTTAGAGTTTGAACTTACCTTTGGTAAAAAAGCATAAAATACGTGATCAAACATAATAGTCTTGTGCATTCGCTACATCTTTCGCCAAGTCCGAAGCAGGGATAGAAAAAACAAACAAGTAATAGCTTAATAGTCACATAATCAGATAACAAACGAGAACATTTTCAACTTTT
>Ga0163144_10025490_pt1 | contig 11546 bp, 10 predicted proteins | sample OliLak19BULKMAT1_FD_123175 | JGI IMG/M metagenome (GOLD analysis project Ga0163144, IMG submission 123175) | Freshwater microbial mat bacterial communities from Lake Vanda, McMurdo Dry Valleys, Antarctica - Oligotrophic Lake LV.19.BULKMAT1 | ecosystem: Environmental > Aquatic > Freshwater >... | reverse complement strand
GCGCGTTCCAGCATCCGCCCGCAATAAACCAGCATCACCAAATTCAACGCGAGGTGCAGAAAACCGCCATGCACCAGCGTTGCCGATAGTGGTGTGATCCACACCGGCAGCATTAAAATACCGTCTGGCGATCCAATCATTTCCGTCACGGTTGCCGGAATAAACCCGGCAGCCACCGCCCCAAGCCCCTCGTTACCCGTCAGGCTCAAAATCGCCGAGACAGCGATCGTTATGCCCGCAATCAGCGTGGTTGCTGGCAGTTCCTGAAGCGCTGATTGGCTCAGATGAATTCCACCTTCGACACGACATAATAACGATCGCCAGATGGCACCGTCACCTCAATCTCGTCCTCGGCCTTGCGACCAATCAGGGCACGGCCCAGCGGCGAATTATAAGAAATACGCCCGACATTGGCGTCCGCCTCGGTCTGGCCGACAATTTGATAGCGGATCGGCTTGTTATCCTCGTCGAGCAGGGTAACGGTTGCACCGAACACGACCTTCTCCCCCGACATTTCTTTGGGGTCGATGATCTGAGCGCGACTGAGCTTATCCTCAATATCGCTAATTGATGCCTCAATCTGGCCCTGACGTTCCTTTGCAGCGTGATATTCTGCATTTTCCGAAAGATCACCGTGCGCGCGCGCCTCTTCGATCGCATCGACGATCAAGGGGCGTTCCGCCTTTAGCCGCTTCAGTTCCGAGGAGAGCTTTGCATAGCCTTCTGCGAGCATCGGCATTTTCTCGACCGTCGCCATCCCTATAAGTCCTTCGTAAAAAACAAATTCCAAGCCGACTCAACGGAGTCGCCTGCCCGCATTCAGCAATTGGGGGGTCAATTATGCGAGGAAGAATAATAGGATTGCAAGGGCCGCACTTCAAGGCTTTGTGTCGCAAGTGCAGCAATCGCCTTTGCCGCTTCAACGCTGGCGGGTGCGGTCGTGAAATAGGGCACCTTCTGCATGAGCGCACACTGACGGATCGGCTGCGAGTCGCGGAGCGATTGCCAGCCTTCGGTGGTGTTAAAAATCATTGCAATACCGCCATCCTTGATGCGGTCAACGATATGCGGGCGCCCTTGCGCCACCTTGTTGATGCGCTCAACCGGCACACCCTGCGCAGAAAGAAAGGCCGCCGTTCCGGTGGTCGCAACAAGCGTAAAACCCTGTTCGACCAGCAAACGCGCGGCGGGCAGGATGACTGGCTTGTCGCTATCCTTTACGCTCACAAACACGGCACCTTGTTTGGGAAACACAGTGCCCGCGCCGAGTTCTGCCTTGGCAAAGGCGAGGGTAAAATCGGGATCAATCCCCATAACTTCACCGGTGCTCTTCATTTCTGGTGAGAGGACGGGATCGACACCGGGGAACCGCGCAAACGGAAAAACCGCTTCTTTGACGGCAAAATAATCGATGTGGCGATTGATCTTGGGAAGGTCAGCCAGCTTTTCGCCTGCCATGACCCGCGCCGCGAGCTTTGCAATGGGCGCGCCGATTGCCTTGGCAACGAAGGGCACCGTGCGGCTTGCACGGGGATTGACCTCAATCAGATAGACAAGGCCGTCCTTCACCGCGAACTGGATATTCATTAATCCCTTGACGGATAGCGCAAAGGCAAGCGCCGTCGTCTGACATTCAATTTCTGAAATAATCTCAGCAGACAGGCTATAGGGCGGGATCGAGCAGGCGCTGTCGCCGGAGTGAACACCTGCCTCTTCAATGTGTTGCAGGACGCCCGCGACGGTCACATCGACGCCGTCGCAGATCGCATCAACATCCACCTCAATCGCGTCGCGCAGATATTGATCGATCAATACTGGAGAGTCGCCCGAAACAAGGACCGCCGTCTGGATATAATGATCAAGCTGTTCTGGCCCGTCGACAATCTCCATTGCGCGGCCACCCAGCACGTAAGAAGGCCGCATCAGCACCGGATAGCCAATCCGCGCCGCCACCGCGATCGCCTCATCCCGGCTGCGGGCAATGCCATTGGCGGGCTGCAGCAAGCCCAGCTTGGTGATCAGTGCCGCGAAACGTTCACGATCCTCAGCGAGATCAATCGCGTCTGGCGTCGTGCCGAGGATGGGGATGCCCGCTGCCTCAAGCGCCTTGGCAAGGTTGAGCGGCGTCTGTCCGCCAAATTGCACGATGACGCCAACAAGCGTCCCGTTTTGCTGCTCGACATGCAGAATTTCCAGCACGTCTTCGGCCGTCAATGGCTCGAAATAGAGCCGGTCCGACGTATCATAATCGGTGCTGACTGTTTCCGGATTACAATTGACCATGATCGTTTCATAGCCCGCATCCGCCAGCGCAAAGCAGGCGTGGCAGCAGCAATAATCAAATTCGATCCCCTGCCCGATTCGGTTCGGCCCGCCGCCAAGTATGACGATCTTTTTGGCGCCGGTCGGCTCGCTCTCGCACTCGGGTGCGCCAAAGCTTGGTGCCTCGTAGGTCGAATACATATAGGGCGTTTTGGCGTTGAATTCCGCAGCGCAGGTGTCGATGCGCTTGAAGACGGGGCGCACGCCGAGGCGGTGGCGCAGCGCGCGGACTTCCATTTCGGTCACACCGCCTGTCATCGCGACGACGGCCTCATGGATCAGCCCGCCTGCCCGCGCGATGCTGCGTTCACTGCCCGCGCGCAAATTGGCTGACTTCAGCGCGAGCCAGGCAAGGCGTTTGTCGGAAAAACCCATTGATTTAAGCTGTCGCATGCCTTGCGCATCGCGCGGCAGGCCAGCTGTGGCGACCTGATTTTCGGCCGCGACAATCTCTTCCACGCGCTCAAGAAACCATGGATCGTAAAAAGTGATCGCGTGAATTTCGGCAACGGTAAAACCCTCGCGCAAGGCTTGTGCCGCGACCAGCAGCCGGTCTGGCGTCGGGCGGGCAAGTGCTGCTTCGATATCGCCACGCGACGCACCCACCAGTTCATCGACCTGGTTGAAGCCTGACAGGCCCGTCTCCAGCCCGCGCAGTGCCTTTTGCATGCTCTCATGAATATTGCGGCCAATTGCCATTACTTCACCGACCGATTTCATCGCGGTTGACAGCAGCGGCTCGGCACCCTTGAACTTTTCAAAGGCAAAGCGCGGGATTTTGGTGACGACATAGTCGATCGTTGGCTCAAACGCGGCGGGGGTTGCGCCGGTGATGTCGTTCATGATCTCGTCAAGCGTATAACCAACCGCCAGCTTCGCTGCGACTTTGGCTATTGGAAATCCCGTTGCCTTTGACGCGAGCGCAGACGACCGCGACACGCGCGGGTTCATCTCGATTACGATCAGGCGGCCATCGGCGGGGTTGACCGCGAACTGCACATTGGATCCGCCCGTCTCGACGCCAATCTCACGCAGACAAGCGATGCTTGCGTTGCGCATGATCTGATATTCCTTGTCGGTCAGCGTCAACGCGGGTGCGACGGTGATGCTGTCCCCGGTGTGCACGCCCATCGGATCAATATTTTCAATCGAGCAGATGATGATGGCGTTGTCATTGCGGTCGCGGACGACCTCCATCTCATATTCTTTCCAGCCCAGCAGCGATTCCTCGATCAGCACCTCGGTCGTCGGTGATGCGTCAAGGCCGCCACGCACGATCTGCTCGAACTCGGAGCGGTTATAGGCAATGCCGCCGCCCGTCCCGCCCATCGTGAACGAGGGGCGAATGACAGAAGGCAGTCCGGTGCGCTCAAGGATCGCCAGTGCTTCCTCAAAATTATGGGCAATGCCCGAACGCGCTGATTCGAGACCGATCTTGGTCATGGCCTCTCGGAACTTCATCCTGTCCTCAGCCTTGTCGATGGCGACTGCATCTGCGCCAATCATCTCGACGCCGAACTCAGCCAGCGTACCGTCGTTAAAGAGTGCCAGCGCGGTGTTCAGTGCGGTCTGCCCGCCCATCGTCGGCAGCACCGCATCGGGGCGCTCCTTGATGATGATTTTGCGCACAATCTCAGGCGTGATCGGTTCAATATAGGTTGCGTCCGCCAGCTCGGGATCGGTCATGATCGTCGCGGGGTTCGAGTTGACGAGGATGATGCGATAGCCATCCTCCTTCAACGCCTTGATCGCCTGCGTGCCCGAATAATCAAACTCACAGGCCTGACCGATAACGATCGGACCAGCGCCAATGATGAGGATGGAGGCAATGTCGGTGCGTTTAGGCATTGACGGCGATGCTTTCATTGAATACATTGATTGCATAAGGAGAAGATCGATGGGAACGCTTACCGTCCGCAATATCCCCGACGAGGCCAAGCATCGTTTCCGCCAGGTGGCGGCGGCGTATGGCAGGTCGATGGAAGAACATCTGCGTACTCTGGTGATCGAGGCCGATTTCGGTGATGCGCGCCCAAGCCATGTCGCTGAAGCGGCCCCGGCATTTCGTCACCAACGATCGGGGGAAGACGTTGTGCGCGCCCTGATCGCGGCGGCGGATGGCGCGGGCGACGACTTGCCCGACCGTCGCAAACACGCCGAAATCCGCTTCATGACCGCCAAGGACGCAATGGCCGAGTTGCGTCGGCTGGCCAATGGCACCGGCCTTGATCTGCCGCCCCGGATGAGCACCAAACTGGAAGCGCCCGACTTTTGATTTTGGTCGATACCAACGTCTGGAGCGAATTAACCAAGCCACGCGGCGACCCCGCCGTGCTGGCTTGGCTGGAGGCGCATGACGATGATCTTGCGCTGTCCGCGCTCGTGATTGCCGAAATCCAGTATGGCATCGCGCTTCCAGGCGCAGTGCGGAAGCGCCCGTTTCTCCAGTCATGGCTGGAGGGGCTGCGAGGCCGCTATTATCACCACACGCTTCCCTTTGGGGACGCGGACGCGGATTGCTATGGCCGGATCGCGGCACACCCCGAAGTGAAGGCGCGCGAACCACAAGTGATCGACATGCTGATCGCGGCCCAGGCGCAATCCCGCTCAATCCCCGTTGCCACGCGCAATACCAGAGATTTCGAATGGATCGGGGTGGAACTGATTGACCCGTGGACGGTATGATCCGGGAATGGCTCAAAAGCGACTGACCCCCGTCGCAAAGAAACTGCGCCCCGCCATGACCGACGCCGAACGCCGGCTGTGGTCGCGGATCAGACATCGCCAGATCGAAGGCGCAAAGTTTGTCACGCAATTTCCGATCGGCCCGCACATCGCGGACTTTGCCTGCCGCGAGTCCAGACTGGTGATCGAGCTTGTTGGCGGGCAGCACGCCGATAGCGCTGCTGATGCAGCGCGCCCCGACTTGATCGAAGCGCATGGCCTCTCCGTGATCCGATTTTGGAACAACGATGTGCTGGCAAATACCCAAGACGTCCTTGAGGAAATCAGGCAGGCGCTTTTGATTGCACACAATTGTTGACCTTCTGAAGCCCTCTCGCCACCGGGGAGAGGGAAGTGCGCGGCCGCGGGTGATGGCGATGCAGGAGACGTCATGAGAGATTGGCATCACTTAAAATGCGCCGAACGAAGTTCGATCAGCTTTTCAAAAGCTTCTTTTGAAAACCGCATGGTCTGCGATCGCTTGCCCACTAGCAGTCGATCTTTGGAACCATAGCTATCAATCTGAACAAACTTCTCACCAGCAAACTCAGCCAAAACAATTGATGCCTCGGCATCTGATTGCATGGAAAGCCGATCGGGCTGATGAAGTTTGAGCTTACGAATAGTTGCCATCACCCTTCTCCCTGAGCATTAGTTCCCATCATCCCCACAAACCGCTCGAACAGGTACAAGCTGTCCTGCGGGCCCGGGCTTGCCTCGGGGTGATATTGCACCGAAAACGCTCGCCCATCCGCTGTTTCCAGCCCCGCGTTGCTCCCATCAAACAGCGAGACATGTGTTTCGCGCACGCCCTCGGGCAAGCCGTCGCGTTCCACCGCGAAGCCGTGGTTCATGCTGGTGATTTCGACCGCGCCATCCGATAATCGCTTGACGGGGTGGTTCGCGCCGCGGTGGCCCTGGTGCATCTTGGTCGTCTGCCCGCCAAGTGCGAGCGCGAGCAATTGGTGGCCGAGGCAAATGCCAAACAACGGTTTGCCCGTCGCCAGCATCTTCTGGATCACCGGCATGGCATATTCGGCCGTCGCGGCGGGATCGCCGGGGCCGTTTGACAGGAAGAAGCCATCGGGTCGCAGCGCCATCACCGCGTCAAAACTCGCCTCCGCCGGCAGCACGGAAACGCGCGCGCCGGCATGGACGAGATTGCGGTAGATGTTGCGTTTCGCGCCATAATCTATGGCAACGACATGGGGACGCGCGCCTTCGTCGATCACCCCATCATACCCAGCCCCAAGCCGCCAGACGCCGCCTTCCCAGTCGAACCCGGTATCGGTCGTCACGTCTTTGGCGAGGTCCATCCCTTCAAGCCCCGGCCACCCCCCCGCGCGCGCCATCAGCGCAGGCAAGTCGAACTGACCATCCGCCGCATAAGCAATCACGCCATTGGGCGCGCCACCCGCCCGGATGCGCCGCGTCAATGCGCGCGTGTCTATGCCCGACAGGCCAATCCGCCCGCGCGCCTTCATCCAGCGATCAAGCCGTTCGACGCTGCGAAAATTGCTCGGGTTGGTCACATCCTCACGCACGATCATGCCGAGCGCGTGCGGGTCAGCCGCCTCGATATCATCGCCGTTGGTGCCGACATTGCCGATATGCGGGAAGGTGAAGGTGATGATCTGCCCGGCAAAGCTCGGGTCAGTCATGATCTCCTGATAACCCGTCATCGCAGTGTGGAAACAGACCTCGCCCACTGCTGAGCCTTCTGCACCAAAGCCACGGCCCCATGCCACATCCCCATTCGCCAACACCAGAACGCCGGTTGCACCTTCGGGCATGGGCATGGGTTTGGCGTTGGCCATTGGTGCGGGCACTCCGGTAAGCTGTCGATGTCGCTAAGTTTTGGGAGCTAGAGGCCATCCGCCCCAGCGTCAATCTGTTAAAAACAGGATTAGCGGGCTAAGGAGGAGGATTACGGCAAAGGACGCAAGAATGATTCGCGATACCATCAAGGCCGCCCTGATCACCGCGATGAAGGGCGGCGACAAGCAAGGCACCGCAACGCTGCGCCTCGTCCAGTCAACGATCAAGAACCGCGATATCGAGGCGCGCACTGGCAAGGCCCCGGAAAGCGACGATGCGCTGGTCGTCGAAGTGCTGCAGAAAATGGTGAAGCAACGCCGCGAATCGATTGAAATGTTCGTAAAGGGCAACCGCCAGGAACTCGCCGATGCCGAAAGTGCCGAGATTGCGGTGATCGAAACCTTCCTGCCCCAGCAAATGAGCGAGGCGGAAACGACCGCCGCGATTGAGGAAATCAAGGCAGAGCTTGGTGCGGCTGGCATGAAGGACATGGGCCGCGTGATGGCCGAGCTAAAGACGCGCCACGCGACGACGCTCGACATGAGCAAGGCAAGCGGGCTGGTGAAGGCGGCGCTGGCGTAGGTGATGGGCGAGCGCGAACTTAATCGGCCTGGCGACGGGCCTAGCGACACGCCGATTCCCGACCCCTCCCGCAAGCGGAAGGGGAGTTAGTTGAGTCTAACCCCGCAATTCCTAGACGAACTGCGCGCGCGCACACTCTTGTCCGCGCTGGTTGCCAAGACGGTAAAGCTCACCAAGGCGGGGCGTGAGTTCAAGGGGTGCTGCCCTTTTCATAATGAGAAGACGCCAAGCTTCTACGTCAACGATGACAAGGCTTTTTACCACTGCTTTGGCTGTTCAGCCCACGGCGATGCGATCCGCTGGATGACCGATCAGCGTGGCTTACCGTTCATGGATGCGGTCAAGGAGCTTGCGCAGGCGGCGGGCATGGAATTGCCCGCGATGGATCGGCAGGCAGTCGAGAAGGCCGAGCGCACGAAGGGACTGCACGAGGCGATGGCCGATGCGGCGGCCTGGTTCAGTGACCAATTGGCCGGTTCAGCGGGCCATGAGGCACGCCAGTTGCTCGAAAAACGGGGGGTCTCCGCCGAAACTGCGCGAACATTTGGCCTTGGCTTCGCCCCGGATTCGCGCGGGCGTTTAAAGGAAACACTCAAGGAATTTGGCGATCCCGCGCTTGTTGAAGCCGGATTGCTGATCAAGGTTGAGGACAAGGAACCCTATGATCGCTTTCGCGGGCGACTGATGATCCCGATCCGCGATCCGCGTGGCCGCGTCATTGCGTTCGGTGGGCGGGTGATTGGCGCCAAAGAATCAGGGGGGGGCGAACCCAAATATCTCAACTCCCCCGACACGCCGTTATTCGACAAGGGGCGGACACTTTACAATCTTGATCGCGCTGCGCCAGCCAGCCGGAAAGCCGGACGGGTGATCGTGGTCGAAGGCTATATGGATGTCATCGCGCTGTCCGCGGCTGGTTTTGATGAAGTTGTCGCGCCGCTAGGAACTGCCCTCACCGAGGCGCAGCTTGAGCGGCTTTGGCGGCTGAGTGACGTGCCGATCCTGTGCTTCGACGGCGATTCGGCGGGCCAAAAGGCAGCGATCCGCGCCGCACACCGTGCGCTCCCAATGCTCGCCCCGGGCCGCAGCCTTGCCTTCGCTATACTGCCGGCTGGGCAAGACCCCGATGATCTGGTGAGGAGCAAAGGACCCGCCGCCTTCCAGGCTGTGCTGGAGCTGACGCAACCACTGGTCGAGCGGTTATGGCGTGACGAACTCGCCGCGCTCCCCCTTGCGACTCCCGAAGAACGCGCCGGGCTGAAAAAGCGGCTGGCAGACCATGCCAACACCATCGCCGATGCGTCAGTGCGGCAGGAGTATCTTGCCGAGTTCCGCCGTCGCTTCGATGCCCATTTTGCCCCAGCCCCACGAACATGGTCGCCAACCCGGCCACGCGCAGCCAAGAACGGTCGGTGGCAGCAACCCGCACCGACGGGCGGCGATCACCCGCATGCACAGGGCGTCAAATCCGGCGGCATTGACCCCATCCTGGCCAAGGCAGTGCTTTCCGGACTGATCCGCCACCCGAGCCAAATTACCCGGCATGTCGAAACATTATGGTCATTGAAACTCGTTGGCGGAGCGCTTGGGCGGCTGTTTGAGGCGGTTGTTGATCTTGCGATTGAGGATAAGGCGCTTGATAGCGGCGGACTGCGCACCATATTGGACCTATCCGGTTTCGATCAGATGGTCGCCGATCTGCTTCGGGCAGACGCAACGGCCTGTTCCTTCAACTTGGCGGGCACAGATTTGGCACGGGCATATGCAGATCTGGACGAGGCGATTGCGATCCTGGTGGCACGACCTGAAGTTGATGAGGCATTGGCAGCGGCAACGACCGAATTGGGATTGTGCTTCTCTGACGAAGCATTTGAAACGCAACTGGCATTACTAAAAGAACAACAGGCGTTGGCGGAGCGACTTGCAAATCTGATGCAAGCGAACCAAGACGCAGATACTCTTAAGGCTGAGGGCAATTAATGGCGAAAGCGACTATGGCGGACGTTTCCGAAACGAATGAATCGGGCGACGCGCCGCTGATCGATTTGAACGATGCATCGGTCAAAAAACTGATCGCGCGCGCAAAGAAGCGCGGATACATCACTTATGATCAGCTCAACGAGGGGTTGCCGCAGGACATGACGTCCGATCAGATCGAGGACATTACCTCGGCGCTGAATGAGATGGGCATCAATATCGTCGAAAATGACGAAGCGGGTGATGACGCCGACGGGGACGACCCGGCCGAGGAAGAAGTCGAATCGGTCGATACGCCCGAGGAAAGTGCGCCCGCGCTTGAGAAAAAGAAGGAAACGATTGATCGCACTGACGATCCTGTGCGGATGTATCTGCGCGAGATGGGCGCGGTTGAATTGCTTAGCCGTGAGGGCGAAATCGCCATCGCCAAGCGGATTGAGGCCGGTCGCGACACAATGATCCTTGGGCTTTGCGAAAGTCCGATCACGTTTAACGCGATCATCGATTGGTCCACCGCGCTCAATGAAGGCACGATGCAGCTGCGCGAGATCATCGATCTTGACGCCATGCTGTCCAAGGATCCCGCACCTGAAGCGCTGACCGACGATGACGATCCGGCCAATGCCGAGATTTCGGAAAAAAACGCCGGGCCTTCCTTCAAGGAAGAAGCCGAGCCCGAAGAAGTGTCGATCGACGAGGACGAAGAATCGATGACGGAACGGCGCACGCCGCGGCCGTCAGACGACGAGGAAGAGGATAACACACTTAGCCTCGCGCAGATGGAAGAGCAGCTCAAGCCTCAGGCGCTGGAGAAATTTGCGAACATCACCGCGCTCTACAAAAAGTTTTCAAAGATGCAGGCCGGTCGCCTTGATGCGATGGCAGCAGGCGGGGAGCTGTCCAACGCCGACGAACGCAAATACCAAAAGCTGCGCGAGGAACTGACAGCCGAGGTGGAGAGCGTCCAGTTTCATAATGCAAAGATCGAATATCTTGTCGATCAGCTCTATGCGTTTAACCGGCGACTTACGGCGCTGGGCGGTCAGATGCTGCGTCTCGCCGAGCGCCACAAGGTGCCGCGCAAGGATTTCCTTGATCGGTATATCGGCAACGAGCTCGACGAAACCTTCCTCGCAACTGTTGGCAAACTTGACAAGAAATGGGCGGCTTTTGTCCTGAATGAGGGCGAAGCGGTTGACCGCGTCAGGATCGAGATTTCAGAGATCAGTCAAGCGACGGGCATGTCGCTGGGCGAATTCCGTCGCATCGTCAACATGGTCCAAAAAGGCGAGCGCGAAGCGCGGATCGCCAAGAAGGAAATGGTCGAGGCCAATTTGCGGCTCGTGATTTCCATTGCGAAAAAATATACCAATCGCGGCCTCCAGTTCCTGGATTTGATCCAGGAAGGCAATATCGGGCTCATGAAAGCGGTTGATAAGTTTGAATACCGCCGTGGCTATAAGTTCAGCACCTATGCGACGTGGTGGATCCGGCAGGCGATCACGCGCTCGATAGCTGATCAGGCGCGCACGATCCGCATCCCGGTCCACATGATCGAGACGATCAACAAGCTGGTGCGCACGAGCCGCCAGTTCCTGCACGAGCAGGGGCGCGAGCCGACGCCGGAGGAAATGGCCGAACGGCTCTCGATGCCGCTCGAAAAAGTCCGCAAGGTGATGAAAATCGCCAAGGAGCCGATCAGCCTTGAAACGCCGATTGGCGACGAGGAAGATTCGCATCTGGGTGATTTCATTGAGGATAAGAACGCTGTCATTCCGGTTGATGCCGCGATTCAGGCGAACCTGAAAGAAACCGTCACACGGGTGCTTGCCTCGTTAACGCCTCGTGAGGAACGCGTGCTGCGAATGCGGTTCGGGATTGGGATGAACACCGATCACACGCTTGAAGAGGTTGGCCAACAGTTCAGCGTCACGCGCGAGCGCATCAGGCAAATCGAGGCAAAGGCGCTGCGCAAGCTCAAGCACCCAAGCCGTAGCCGCAAAATGCGCAGCTTCCTTGATCAATAAGGCAATCATCAGCCCGGCAGGGCGGCGGGTTGGCAGATAAGCTGGATCACTTTGGCCCTCTTGTCGAATGTCAGTCGCGAACAGGCTGATAATTGT
>Ga0163144_10025489_pt1 | contig 11546 bp, 5 predicted proteins | sample OliLak19BULKMAT1_FD_123175 | JGI IMG/M metagenome (GOLD analysis project Ga0163144, IMG submission 123175) | Freshwater microbial mat bacterial communities from Lake Vanda, McMurdo Dry Valleys, Antarctica - Oligotrophic Lake LV.19.BULKMAT1 | ecosystem: Environmental > Aquatic > Freshwater > Lake... | reverse complement strand
TTTCTTTTTTAAACCTGATTTCAATGCAATTTTACAATATAAAACGCAATAAAAATTACAAGGTGAAAAATTTTCCTGCCCTGGTGCTATTGCTGGTAATTGTCTTCTGCCGCTGCTCAGGCCAGCCAGGTGATTCCTCTGTTGTAACCGTCACTAACCAGGACAGCATTGCGGCTTTGCTCGTGTCCATCAATGCAAAGCAAAAAGCCTTTCAGCTCGACACCTTGTTTAAAAACATGCACAAGACCAAAGGCTTTAACGGTAACGTGCTTATTGTTCAGCAGGGACAGGTGATCTACAAGAATTGTTTTGGCTTTTCCAACTATGTGAAAAAGGATTCGCTGAAACTGAATTCCGCTTTCCAGCTGGCATCCTTGTCGAAACCCTTTACGGCCCTTGCCATTATGATGCTTAAGGAAAAGGGCAAGCTTGATTATTCGGACGAAGTAACAAAATTCTTCCCCGGTTTTCCCTACAAAGGCATTACTGTTAAGCAACTCCTTTGCCATCGCTCAGGATTGCCCAACTACAATTACTTCTGCGATGAATATACTGACGATCACGATACACCTATTTGCAATACCGATGTAATTGCATGGATGGAGGAGCACAAGCCAGAACCTTACGATAAGCCCGATAAGCATTTTCATTATTGCAATACCAATTATATACTTCTCGAATCGATCGTGGAGAAAGTGAGTGGTGTTTCATTCTCCGATTTTATGAGGGACAATGTTTTTCTTCCTTTGAAAATGAATGACACGTGGATCAAGAATACTATAGACGACACCTTGCGCAAGAACAAAACAACAGGATACAATTCGAAATGGAAACATGAAAAGGATGATTACCTCGATGGGGTTTTGGGTGACAAAGGAGTATACTCAACCGTGGAAGACCTATACAGGTGGGACCGTGCCTTGTATACCGACAAGATCATTACACAGAAAACCCTCATTGAAGCCTTTGCACCACGGAGCTTTGAAAAAAAGGGACTTCGGAACTACGGTTATGGCTGGCGGCTGATCGCCCAGCCCGACAGCAGCAAGGTGGTTTATCACAACGGTTGGTGGCACGGTTACAACACTACTTTCTACCGGCGGCTCAACGATCAAACTACAGTGATCATATTGGGCAACAAATACAATAAGAGTGTTTACCGCATCCAGGGGATACTCCAGGTGCTGGGTACGGCAGGAAATATTGAAACAGAAGAGGGGGAGGAATAACACTTTACTTTACGGTTTCCGTTTGTTAACTTTGTCCATGTTCGTATCCTTATCACAATTGTTTTTTAGAAAAAAAATCACTTTGTCTTTCTCAACAAGAAGCAGTATGCTGCTTTTTATTTTGTCCATGCTATTTACTTCAGCATTTGCCGACTCATGGACAACCAAAGCGAACTTTGGTGGAACAAGGCGCGAACAAGCTTCCGGCTTTGCCATTGGCAATAAAGGGTATTTCGGTTGCGGGATCGATTCACTTGCCGACCGTGACGATTTTTGGGAATACGATCAAACAGGAAACACCTGGAGCCAGAAGGCGAATTTTCCTGGAACACCCAGGGGGGGGGGAATAAGCTTTGCCATCAACGGTAAGGGTTATATCGGAACAGGTTACGACGGTACGGTATTCACTGCCGACATGCACGAGTACAATCCTGGTAACAATACATGGACGCAAAAGGCTGATTTCCCCGGATCAGGAGGAAGGCAGGGAGCCGTTGCTTTTGTAATTGCGAACAAAGCATATGTAGGAACAGGCTACAGTACCACGAATGGTAACAACGTCGATTTCTGGCAATATGATCCCGTGGGAGACAGCTGGGTGCAAAAAGCAAATTATGGTGGAACGGCAAGAAATTCCTGTGCGGGTTTTTCCGTGGGTACTAAAGGATATATCTGCTGTGGCTACAATGGTATTTACAATAAAGATGTGTGGGAATACGATTCCCAGAATGATACCTGGGCGCAGAAAGCAGATCTTGGAGGATCAGGAAGAACAACATCCCTGGGTTTTACAATTGCAGGAATAGGTTATGTTGCTATTGGATTCGACATCACCACTGGTTACAAGCAGGACCTTTGGCAATACGACCAGGGAAATGATTCATGGACCTCGAAGGCAACGTATCCTGGCAAGGGCGATGGACATGCTGCTTGTTTTGTGATCGGGAAAAGAGCCTATGTCGGAACAGGTCATGAGAACACTTATTTCAAAGATTTTTACGAATATGCCCCCGACAGTATCAGTACCTCGTTGGATGTACCAACAAGATCAATATCTATAAATGTTTTTCCTAATCCATGTAAGGGAAGGCTTTACATCGAATATAAAGCAACCGGTGATTCAGCGCAGTTTACGCTTTATGATATTTCCGGTAAAGAAATTAATTCCGTTGAGCTTTCTCCTTTAAGTATTTCGGCGGAAGTTGAACTCGGCGAATTTCCCAACGGCGTTTATTTTTATAGTTTCATTTGCGGGAAGGATCTTGTTACCGGAAAAATCGTCCTGGTGCAATGAGGGTCGTTGTTCCCTTCTGTCTCTTTCTCCTTGCTTTCGGCAATGTAAGTTCACAAAGTTACTTCGTTAAGAATTTCGGAGATACCCTTATTACCGAAACAGGCATTGCCGCCATCCAGGTGAAAAAAGGATTTATCTATTACGCCGGAACTGTCACCGATACTGCGGTTAACCGTACCGATGTTTCTTTCATTAAAATGGATAAGAACGGGAATGTACTGTGGACCAAAATATTTAGTACCGTTAACAGCGACTACTGTAACGATATGATGCTTACCCACGACAGCGCATTTATACTGACGTGCTATGTGTATGATTTTACCAACGGGAATTCCGACTGGCTAATGCTTAAAGTAGATACCGCCGGCAACCTTGTATGGTTGAATACCAAAGGTAAACCTACTATTGGCGAAATGTTCAGTGACGTGGAACTTACCACCGATAAAGGATTTATTGCCTGTGGATCCCTCACCGATACTACAGGAGGAACAGGTAACAATCTTTACCTTGTAAAGTTCGATTCCCTTTGCAACAAACAATGGGAAAAAAATTACGGCACAACTCTAAACGATTATGCTATGGCGGTGAAGCAAAGCCTTGCCGGTGATTACATTCTAACAGGAGATAAACTACTCAGCTCCGGAATTTATAACGCAGTTATTATGAAAACAGATGCCTCAGGCTTGCTTACATGGAGTACCGACCTGGCAAGTGCTTTCAATAGCGGGTGTAAAAATTTCATTATCACAAGCGCCGGCGATTACCTTGTGGTGGGAGAGTCGTCAACTGCAAAGAGCAGCAAGTTCGATACTTACTATTCAAAAGTATCATCGGCGGGAAATATATACTGGCAACGTACTATCGGCAATGTTTCGGAGGCAGAGGCGGCCTTCAGTCTTTATGAATATTCGCCAAACCGTTTCGTGGTGAGTGGTTATGGGGAGGTTAACAGTGAAGGCAAAACAAAAGTGATCCTGCAGTTTCTTGACTCGTCCGCTAACGAATTGTACCGTAAATATTATAACAACAGGCTTGTAAGTATTGGTTACACTATTTCCCCTTCGGTGTATGGAGGTTACATTATTTCAGGAATGTCTACAGGGGTCGAAGATCAATACTTGCTCGTTGTTGACTCTATTCCGCTTAATGTTGGTATCGACAATTTCTCAAAATCATTTGGAGCGATAAGCTTTTATCCAAATCCGGCGAGAGAAAAGATCGTCCTGATCTCAGGGGGGTTCATGGAAGAAGGACAAATGATCGTGACTGACATATTGGGAAAGAGTGTGCATGAGGCAACCATGTATAGTGATATGTTGGAGATTGATTGCGCATCTTGGCCTGCCGGCATTTACTTATTTCAGTTGCGCACGAACGAAGGGATACGCACTGGCAAGATCGTAAAGGTTAATTATTAATTTTTTACATTTGGATACATGAAAAAAACCCTCCAGGCATTTATATTATTTGTTTTTTTTCAATTACCAATTTCTATTGCGGCTGTTGCTAATGTGGAAAATACTTTAAAAGAAAATGTAACGGAGTGGATGGCGAACCAAGCCGTTGCATTCACAGAAAACAAAGGACAGCTTACCGATATGGAAGGAAAGCTTGTGCCCCAGGTGCTTTTCAAGGCCTCCGCCGGCGGACTTGATCTTTATATTACAAAAAGCGGTTTGAGTTATGTCTTCCTCGATGCCGAAGAGGAGGAAGAGTATGAGGGAAAAGGTATTCGTGAGAAATTGCAGATGCGCTGGTGCAGGGTCGACATGGATCTGAAAGGTGCCTCCATCAAGGCTGAAAACATTGAAACCGAAAACGCAGAAACGAAATATTTTAATTATTACCAGCCTCATTGTCCCGACGGGATATTGAACGTGAAGACCTATGGTAAGGTAACCATCAAAAATGTTTACCCCGGCATCGATTGGGTTCTTTATACACCACCGGGTAAACAGGCAGGCTTCAAATACGACTTCGTGGTGCACCCCGGCGCGGATCCTGCCAACATTAAACTTCTTTACAAGGGCACTGAGAGAATCGATCTTTTAAAGAATAATTGCATTAGCATGGTAACGCCCATGGGTAAGATCACCGAGGGAGCATTGTATTGTTACCAGGAACAAAAAAAGATCAACGCAAGCTTTTCGGTAAAGAACAATGAAGTGAGTTACAGTGTAACCGACTACGATAAAAGTCTTCCCCTGGTTATCGATCCTCCTTTGATATGGTCAACCTTTCATGGAGGGTCTGCCCTCGATGGTGTTCGCGGTGTTACCGTGGACAATGCGGGAAATTTTTTGGTGGCAGGTTACAGCCAGTCAGCTAATTTCCCAACGGTGAACCCGGGTGGTGGTGCATTTTTCCAGGGCGTATCAGGACTTGCTTCTAATGCTACAATTTTTAAGATCACTAACAGTGGCGTTATTCTTTGGGCGACCTATTACAGTGGCAGTAACGGTGAGTGGGCATGGGACATTGCCAGTGATAATTCTGCCAACATCCTTGTGACAGGAAGAACGCAATCAAATAATTTCCCAACACTCAACCCTGGTGGCGGTGCTTTTTTTCAGTCAACGGTAAGTGGCGGGTATGATGCCTTTATCTTAAAATTTAATTCTGCGGGGGTTCGTTTTTGGGCGACGGTTTATGGAGGCAATTCAGCAGATGAAGCTTTCGGCATTACTGCCGATGCTGCGGGTAACTTTGCCGTGGTGGGATGTTCGCAATCAAGTAATCTTACTTTGTTCAATCCAGGGGGTGGTGCTTATTACCAGGCCACCAATGCTGGTATTTACGACCTGTTCATACTTAAGTTCAACACGGCTTGTGTAATGACCTGGGGCACTAATTACGGAGGCAATTCCCAGGATTTCTTTCCGGTGGTCGATGGAGGAACATCCATGGACATCACGGCAGACATATCAGGAAACATTTTTATTACCGGGCAAACATTGTCTACTAATTTCCCAACCATGAACCCGGGAGGCGGGGCTTATTACCAGGCAGCACCCGCCGGTGGTTTTGATGCCTTCTTTTTGAAGTTCAGCCCGGCAAGTATACTGCTTTGGGGTACATGTTACGGTGCAGGCAGTGGCGACGATATTGGTTATGATATCAAGACGGATAAGAACGGAAATGTTTTCGCAACGGGTGCTACAAGTTCAGGTTCATTTCCAACATTGAACCCGGGCGGCGGTGCATTTTTCCAGGCGGGATTCGGTGGTGGATTTACCGACGCATTTATTGTAAAATTCACCAATGGCGGTGTACGCCTTTGGTCGACGTATTATGGTGGCAGTGGACGCGACATTGGCTTTGGCTCTAATGTGGATGCTTGCGGCAATTATTATGTAACCGGTTGTACTACTTCTTCCAATCTTTCAACATTGAATCCCGGTGGTGGATCATTTTTTTCAGGTACGTATGGAGGTGCAGGCGGCTATTCCATCGGTGACATGTTTATCTTTAAATTCAACGCTGCCTGTGTGCGGCTTTGGGCCACCTACCTCGGAGGTACCGGTGACCAGTGGGGTGAAGACATTGCCTTAGATGCACTTTCAAACATTTTTGTGGGAGGTGAATACCACACTGCTTCTGTTGGTCATCCCCTGTTAAATCCGGGTGGTGGTGCTTATTACCAGGCTACCGGCTCGGGGGGCGATGAATCGGCTTTTATTAAATTCGGCGCTCCCGTAGTACTTAGCAATACTTTCAATTCAACCAGTGTTACTTGCAATGGCGGCAGCAACGGTACTGCAACGGCAAGTATTTCCGGTGGCACTTCTCCTTATACTTATTCATGGAACCCTACAGGACAAAGTACACAGACCTCCACCGGGCTTTCCGCCGGAACATATACTATTACCGTAACGGATGCGAATTGTAATGTACTTACTTCTGCAATTACGATAACACAGCCTGCCGGAATTGTAGCAAACGCTTCGGCGGTTAACGCTAGTTGCGGCAATAGCAATGGTTCGGCAACCACCACTGTTTCGGGAGGAACAGGCACGCTTACTTATAGCTGGTCACCTTCAGGTGGAACAGGGGCAAATGCTACGGGGCTTAGCTCGGGAGTTTATACCGTTACCGTTACCGATGGAGGCGGCTGCAGCAAAACCACAACCACAGCCGTTGGTAGCAGTGGAGGACCCACCGCTAGTATCTCCTCGCAAACAAATGTTTTGTGCAATGGAAATAGTAGTGGCGTTGCAACGGCAAGTGCCGGGAGCGGAACCTCTCCTTATACTTATTCATGGACTAACGGGGGAACGAATGCAAGCACCACCGGTTTAAGTGCCGGTACTTATACAGTAACCATTACCGATGCGAACAATTGCAGCCAAACACAAACAGTGGTAATTACCCAGCCAGGTGTTTTAAGCGCGAATGCTTCTTCAGTAGCCGCAAATTGTAATAGTAATAATGGCTCTACCAGTGTTACAGCCTCCGGCGGAACAGGCACTTTGACCTATTCATGGAGTAGCGGCAGTACGCTGACCTCAGCTACAGGTTTAAGCGCTGGAACATATACATGTACTGTAACCGATGTTAATAGCTGTACAAAAACGGTAACTGTTTCGGTAAGCAGTACAGGAGGAGGAACGGCCGGAATACAATCAAGTACTAATATAAATTGTAACGGTGGGAACAATGGTACTGCTACAGCGAGCAGTACAGGCGGAACTTCGCCGTATACTTATTCATGGAACAATGGACTTAGTACTTCGGCCGCAACAGGACTTTCTGCCGGCACCTATACATGTACCGTTACTGATTCGCTCGGATGCAGTGCAACCGTTTCTGTTTCAATTTCCCAGCCGGCCGCGATGGCTGTCAATCCTAATTCGGCCAACACCGATTGCGGAGCAACTAACGGAACCGCTACAGCAAATGCCACCGGAGGAACAGGTGCTTACACATATTCATGGAGCAACGGGGCAACAATTCAGCAGGCCACAAATTTGTCTGCCGGAACTTATACTATTACTGTAACAGATGCCAACGGCTGCACAAAAACGGCGGCGACAACGGTAGGAACCAACGGTGGCCCGACAGCGAATGCAGGTGTTAATGTTACAATCGTCCAGGGCACAAGCACAGTGTTAAATGCCACTGGGGGAGGAACGTATTCATGGTCACCTCCGTTGGGATTAAGCTGTACAAACTGTCAAAATCCAACGGCGAGCCCTACAGTTACTACAGTTTACATTGTTACTGTTACGGATGTAAACGGGTGTACGGCTACCGCCGCAGTAACGGTTGTTGTGGATATTCCCTGTCCTTCTAACAATGATTATACTGTTCCCAATGCATTCTCGCCTAATGGTGACGGGCACAACGACATGTTTGTTCTCCAGGGATGGAAAGATTGCATTGCTCAGTTTTCGATGATCATCTACGACCGCTGGGGAGAGAAAGTTTATGAAAGCGCCGATCCGGCCAAAGGGTGGGATGGGATGTTGCGTGGCAAGATGATGGACGCAGGCGTGTTTGTGTATTATATCGACGCATCGCTTTCTAATGGCGACAGTTTTTCTAAAAAAGGCAACATCACTCTTGTTAAATAATATTGACCGGTATGAGAGCATTGATCTCTTTTTTTCTTTTTGTGTTTACCGCTCTTCCACTTATTGCTCAGCAGGAACCCTGTGCTTTTGATAAGGTTATCGATAAACAGGATCCTTATGTACAGCAAACAGAAAATGAGATCAAGATGTTTCTTTCCTCGGGTGCAGGAAAAAAAATGCAGGCAACAGTAAAGATCATTCCTGTTGTGGTGCATGTGATACATAACAATGGCGCTGAAAATATTTCTGATGCACAGATCCAGAGCCAGATCGTTGTGCTGAACGAAGACTATCGTAAGAAATTTTCTACCAACGGCTTTGGCAACGGTGTTGATACGGAGGTAGAGTTCAGGCTTGCCAGGATCACCCCCGACGGGCAATGCACCAATGGGATTGTAAGGGTGCAATCGGCGCTCACGGTTCATAAATCGTATCAGCGCTCAATGCTTTCCGACCTAAGTTACTGGGACAGTAAAAGGTACCTCAATATTTATGTAGTAAACAGCATCAGCGGGGGAACGATCCTGGGGTATGCTTCTTTTCCGGGTGGACCGGCACATGAGGACGGCATAGTGATGGAACACATTGCCTTTGGCACAACGGGCACCGTTATCTTTCCCGACGACCTGGGCCGTACCGGAACTCATGAAGTCGGTCATTGGCTTGGACTCTACCATACTTTTAACAACGGTTGCGGTACCGATACCTGTACCGGGGGCGATTACGTTTGTGATACTCCCCCGGCAGTGAATCCGAATTATAACTGCCCGGTGGTAAACAGCTGTTCAATAGATTTTCCGAATGTGAACGACCAGGTACAAAACTACATGGACTATAGTAGCGATGTATGTAAGAACATGCTTACTGCAGGACAAAAGGGAAGGATAATGGCAACACTCAATACAAGCAGGTGGAATATTTGGCAATATTCTAACATCGTTTCTACCGGCACCGATAGTGGTTATGTTTCCCAGCCATGCAGGGCTATTGCTGGTTTTGTTTCCAACGGACAGAACATATGCACTGGTAATAGTGTACTGTTTACCAATGTGTCGCAGAACAATCCAACTACTTACCAGTGGTATTTTCCAGGCGGCACCCCATCTGCTTCTACGTTGGTCAATCCTACGGTTATTTACAATACAGTTGGAACTTACAATGTAACGCTCGTTGCGAAGAATACAGTTGGCAAGGACAGCTTAGTGCTGATAAACTATATAAATGTGTCACCGCCACCAATAGGGCTTTCGTTGCCTTACAGCGAAGGATTTGAAAACAGTGTGTTCCCATCTAATGGAATTCTTATTTCAAACATCGATAAAGGCATAACGTGGGAGCGTGATACCGTTGCCGTGGCGTATGCAGGCAAAGCGTCGGCCAAGATCAATAATCTCGTGAACATCAACTACGGGCAAGCCGATGAGATGATGCTTCCGGGGTTGAACATGCCCTCTTACGGTGGCATCCCTTATATTACTTTCAGGTGGGCTTATGCACAATCGAATGCTAATTTTTCCGACGAACTTATTGTGCTGGTATCGAAAGATTGCGGGTTGAATTACACGCAGGTATTTTACCGCACCGGGGCCAACATGATCACTGCTTCGGCCCAAACAACACCATACATTCCTGATAATTCTACGGTGTGGAAATCGGCCATCATCAATCTAAACACTTATAAAACCTACACGAACTTGTTGGTGAAGATCACCAACGTTACCGATGGAGGAAATAATCTTTACGTTGACAACCTGAACATTGGCGACCTTGCCCTGGGTGTAAGTTCAGAAACTTCTTTGAAAAATATTGAGTTATATCCTAATCCCGTAAAGGCAAACGGTGTAGTCTATTTCACAACCCCTATGAACAAATGCGAGCTCGAAGTATTTAACCTGCGGGGCGAAATTATTCTTCAGCAACAAATGCTGAAAGGCGAAACCAGCTTCGCACTTCCCGCTGGAATCGACAAAGGAATTTATTTTATCCGGTTGAGAAATGGCGAGCAATTGACCACAAAGAAATTAGCGGTGTTTTAATGAAGTGCTAAAGATGAAAAAACCTTTATTCTTATTCTTCTTTTTGTCACTGATCATTTGCCCTGCTACAGCTCAAAAGAAGTTAGTGGTTGACAGTTTGCTCAAACAGTTAGAAATTTCAAAAGAAGATTCCAATAAGGTGAAGCTGTTGGATGAGATCTCCTGGGAATACATGTACACATCTCCTAAAAAGGCATTTGAATATGCCAATACCGCACTGGATCTTTCAAAGCGATTGAACTATGCGCGTGGGATCATGTCGTCCTACAACCAGCTGGGCAATGTGAATTATGAAGTGGGGGAATTGCAAACGGCCCTGGATTATTATATAAAATGTCAAAAGGAAAAGGAGAAGATCGGTGATAAGAAATCACTTTCGAGAACATTCACCAACATCGCCAATGTGTTAGCCGACATGGGCGATAACGAAAAGGCGCTCGAGTATAATTTTAAGTCGTTGGCGGGATCAATCGAAGTAAAAGATCAAAAAGCAGAGGCCATCGCTTACAACAATATAGGTATACAGTACAAAGCACTGCACAACTTTGTGAAGTCTCTTGAGTTTCATACCAAGAGCCTTAAACTCCGTTTGGAGATCAATGACCGAAGAGGAATTGGCGCATCCTACAATAACATTGGCGTGCTTTACGACGAGATGAAAGAATATCAAAAGGCGCTTGAGGCGTTTCAAAAAGCGTTACCAATTAAAGAAGAGATCGGTGATGTTAATGGTATGGGAGGGACGAACATTAATATCGCCAAGACACTTAACCATATGGAACGGTACGAAGAGGCACTGAAATACTTAACTACAGGGCTCTCACAAGCACTTCAATCCGGAAACCGCAACTGGCGGCTCAATGCCTACAGTAATTTCGTTGATTCGTACAATGCATTGAAAGATCATAAGAACGAAAGCTTTTATTTGCAGAAATACATTGCCCTAAACGATTCGCTCTTCAACGAAGAAAAATCAGCGCAGATAGCTTCGATGCGTACCAAGTTCGATACGGAAGAAAAGGAGAAGGAAAACACGATCCTTTCGGGCAAGAACCAGATCCAGTTGCTGGAACTGAGCCGGAGCCGTTATTTACAATATGGCCTTGCAGCCTTGTTGGTAATGGTGTTTGTGATCGCGCTTTTGGTTGTACGCCAAAATAAGCTCAGCGCCGCGCAACGCAACATGCAGCTGGAACAAAAACTGTTACGCTCCCAAATGAACCCGCATTTTATTTTCAATTCGTTGATCGCCATCGAAAGCTTTATTTATTCCAACGAACCCAAGGAGGCCGGTAAATACCTTTCAGGCTTCGCAAAGCTTATGCGTTTGATACTTGAAAATTCAAGGGAAGAATATATTTCCTTAGCTACTGAAATTAAAACATTGGAACATTATCTCGATTTGCAAAAGCTT
>Ga0163144_10025488_pt1 | contig 11546 bp, 11 predicted proteins | sample OliLak19BULKMAT1_FD_123175 | JGI IMG/M metagenome (GOLD analysis project Ga0163144, IMG submission 123175) | Freshwater microbial mat bacterial communities from Lake Vanda, McMurdo Dry Valleys, Antarctica - Oligotrophic Lake LV.19.BULKMAT1 | ecosystem: Environmental > Aquatic > Freshwater >... | reverse complement strand
TCCGTGCCGTCGTGCGTGCCTCAGGGTGAGCGTCGTACCCGCCCCCAGTGGAGATGGCAACGCGCTTCAGGTGTGCCCGTCTCGCCGCGTTGCAGCCTGAGGTGCCGGGGCACCGTGCACAGCTTCCATGGCTGCCACCTCGTCGACACCGAACACCACCCGAGACAGATCCGGCGCCAACCGAAACGTCTTCGCAATCCGATCCCACCACGAAAAGAGTGAACTGAAATTCGTGTTCTGCTCGGCGAACAACACCGAGTGATGCACCTTGTGCATGTGCGGCGTGACGATCACGGCGCGCAGTGCGCGATCGAGCCAGGCTGGCAGCCCGATGTTGGCGTGGTGAAACTGGACCACAGCGAAGAGCAGCAGTTCGTAGAGCGCGAGTTCGTCCAGCCGGCACCCGATGAGCGCCAGCACGGGCACTCGCGCCAGCGACGACAGCGTGATCTCGCCGATGTGGAACCGGTTGGCCGTCGTCACATCCATCTGCCGATCGGAGTGGTGCAACCGGTGGAAGCGCCAGAAGAGAGGCACGGTGTGGTTCAATCGGTGCCAGGCGTAGGTCCAGGCATCGAGCAGGAGCAGCGACATTACCCAGCGAAACGCCGGCGCCACCGAGAGCCAGTTGAGCAGGCCCACGCCATTCGCGGCCGTCCAGTCCATGGTCGCCACCCAGAGCGCCAGGAAGCCGAAGCGGATGGCCAGCCCGTTGAGCACGCCGATGCCGATGTTGGTCGCCGCGTGGCGGACCCGCACCCGCCAGGAGTGCGGGTCATCCGCAAAGAGGCCGAAGAATGGCTGGGCACTCTCCCAGGCGAAGAGCAGCAGCAGCACACCGATCGACGCCGGTGCGCGCCACGATGCGAACGTCACGCCGTCGATCATGCTGCGCCCTGCATGGCGGGCCACGTGAAATCGTTCATCCGGAAGTTGTCCGACGAGACGATCGGAACCGCGAAGCCGGCAGTTCCGCGCGCATTTGTCGTACCGACGGGCACCGCGACGGCGACGCCAAGCACAGGAGCAGCCAGATCCCACCTCAGACTGCGGACGTCCAGCGTACGCATCACAACGATCCTCGCACACATGGAAGGCACTCGGCTCCACCTAATCTACGCCACCCGCGCGGAGATCGTTTCCAGCGGCGCGATTGCATCCAGCAAAGCGTGACTCCGAGGCGGCGACACGACCCGTAACGGCAACTGCTTAACGTAAAGGCGCAAGGGCGCAAGGGCGCAAAGGACTGCAGATGAGTGGGAGCAGCAGCAACACAGCGCTGCTGCCGTTGCTGTTACAAAACATCCGTGCTGAAGACGCTGTTGATCATCACATCGCGCCGAGGTGTCTGGATCCCGCAGACGGCCCTTGCGTCTTTGCGCCTTTGCGTCAGGCAGTTCGCTCCTCGGTAGCTCTTCGGTAGCCCTTCGTCTGAATCGTTCTGTGCTCGAGGAAGGCGGCAACTCTCGCGAGGCGTTGCAACGCCGGCTGGCGTGAAAAGACGCGCCCGACTAGCACGAGACTTCGCCGACACGACACTAGAATCGCATCCCGAAGTGCAGCCCCGGCGCGGCCAGGAAGTACTCCGACCACTTCCGATCGCGCGCCGCAAACGAATCCGGCACGTTCGTGTTGATCGGCCAGGCCGTCATCGCGATCGACGGTTCGATGAAAAACCGCTTCCTGAACATTGGCACATGATATCCGGCACGCAGGGTCGTGAAGAGCTGGAATCCCTTCTGGATTTCGCGACCCGCCGGGTCCCGATACTGCTGCAGCTGGGGCAGTGCGTGCGCCGCGGCGTACGCCCCGCGCCAGAGGAACCGCTGATACGCGACGCCGACACCGACGGAGCGAACGGAGCCCGGATAGTTCTCCCGCTTGTCGTCAAAGGACGGACCCCATGGGATGCCGAGCGGCCTGTCGTACGTCCAGGTGATGGCCTCGAGCGATACGACATCGCGATCCGTCACGCGATAGCCAAGGTTGAGCTGGACGAACTTCGGCGGATCGGGGAAGGCATTGAAGAGCATGAACATCGAACTGCCGACCTGCCAGCGGGGGTATGGCGCGTCAGACGCCTTTGCTGGCGTGGCGGCGGCCGGCTGCACTGCGGCGGCGGGCTGCGTGTCCTGCGCTACGAGCTGCGATGAGGCGAAAGAGGCACCGGCGATCGCCAGAGAGGCGAAACGCGCCAGAGACAGGCGCGAGCGAGGAGAACGTAACGGAGGCATTACGGCAGATGGTGAGAAACGTGGACTGTGTGTGGAACACGAGTCCCGCCTCTACGCTACGCTGCGGCGGCGGTTCCAGGAAAATCGGTAGAATGTGACGAACGGCCGACTATCTCATGCGGACGACAGAGCCACGTTGGTGTTCCTCGACGAATCGCGACGTCTGATGGCACGACAACGCGATCTCGACCACCCCCCCTACGGCGTCACCCCCGCCAGATATGTCGCATACCACGCCAGATATCGCTCATACCGATCCTTCACGAAGCTCGGCCGCGTTATCCCGTGGAACTGCCCCGGATACACCACCAGCTGACTCGGCACACCCAGCGACTGCAACGCCTGATACATCTGCTCGCCACCGGCAATCGGCACATTGAAATCCTTTTCGCCGCCAAGAAACATCGTGGGCGTCGTGATCCGATCCGCGTGCCAGAAGGGATACGACACCTTCTCCCACACCTTCGGATTCTTCCATGGCGCGCCGAGCTCGCTCTCGTACTGGTAGATGTACTGATCGGTGCCGTACATCGACGTCTGCAGCGCGCTGCCCGCACCGCTGGTGGCGGCCTTGAAGCGGGTCGTGGTCGCGATGGTGTAGTCGGTGAGAATGCCGCCGTAACTCCATCCGCCGATTCCAAGCCGCGCCGGATCAGCGATGCCCAGGCCGATCACATGATCCACGCCTGCCAACAGGTCCTGCACTTCCTTGTTTCACCAGTCCGCGAAGATCGCCTTCTTCCACGCCTGTCCACGCCCGGAGCTACCGCGGTAGTTCACCGCCAGCACCAGATAGCCGCTGGCCGCAAACAGTTCGCGTTCGAACGAGAACAGGTGCTGGTCCTGTCCGTTCGGTCCGCCGTGAATCCGGAGCACCATCGGGTACTTCGTTCCGGCAGTGAAGCCGGCCGGCTTGACCAGCAACGCACCGACGGTCAGACCATCCTTGTTTCTGAACGACAAATCCTCCGTCGTGCCAAGCTGCAGTTCGGCGAACACGCCATCGTTCACATGCGTCAGCACGCGCAGCGCGCCGCTCTCGAGGGCGTGAATCTCGGGGGACCGCACTGCGGTACCCATGCTCACCACCATCCGTCCGGCCACGCTGACGTCGTATGATGTCACGACCCGGCGACCGTCGAGCACGCGCTGCACGGCGCCTCCCGCGAGCGCAACACTCGCAAGATGCACGGCACGATCATCGCCGAGCAGAAACCGCAGCGAGGTACCGTCGGCGCTCCAGGTCAGCGAGCTCACGTCCCGATCGAGCGTCGGCGACACAAGACGTCCGGCACCGCCGGCGCTGGGCACCACGGCGATCTGACTCTGCGTGTACGCAGAGAGTACCGGCTCGCTGCCCTGCAGATACGCGATCGATGTGCCGTCCGGGCTCCACACCGGGCTCGCGTCCGGCCCGCCCCAGGTGGTCAGCTGCATTGGGGACGCACCCTTCGCGGCGTCGATGACGTACAGGTCGCTGTTGTTGGCACGATCGGCGTCCTTGTTCGCACGCTCGCTCACGAACGCGAGGCGCCGGCCATCCGGCGACCATCGCACCGACGAATCATCGAAGTCGCCGCCCGTGATCTGCACCGCTGTCCTCGTTGCCACGTCGACGATCCAGAGATGATCGCGCAGACGGTTCAGATAGCCGGTGTTGTCACGCTTGAAGCCGTAGCGGTCGATCACGATCGGCTTCGGATTCCTGGCCCGCACGGAATCCGGCTTTCCCTCATCCGGGTCAGGGTCGTGCGACACGATCGCGATCCGCGTGCCATCGGGCGACCACTCGTACTCCCCCACCCCGCCTGTCAGGTCGGTCAGCCGCACCGCATCACCACCCGATCGGTCGAGCAGCCAGATCTGGCCACCCTTCGATTCGTATCGACCAGAGACGAATGAGAGAAAGCGATTGTCCGGACTCCAGCGCGGGTTGCTCTCGCCCTCCGGTGAACTCGTCATGCGCAGCGTGCGCGTCCCGTCCCAGCTCACCATCCAGATGTCGCTGTCGCTCTTGTCCTTGGACGAGTCGACGGTCGAGACGGTGTAGGCAATCCAGGCGCCATCGGGAGAGAGGCGCGGCGACCCGACGTCCTTGAGCCGATAGATGTCCGAGGGTCGGATCGGGCGCGGCGACTGCGCGGTTGCGCCAGACGTACAGAGCAGGCAGACGGCGACGAGCGCGGAGAGCAACCTGGCGGGTGACAGGCAGGCCATGAGTCTTCGAGAGTGGAGTGCGGGGATAGCAGGATGGAGAGAACGTAGTGCGAGGACGGCGCTACGGACACGCGTCCCGGGCCGGCTCGTCCCGGACCAGCAGGCCGCGCGCATCCGGCCTGGGCGATCCTGCCACCTGCGAGCTGGTGCTCGGCTCAACCCGTGGGTCGCACTGTCCCGGCGCGGCGCCGCCCCACGAAGTACAACGCCGCGCCGACGAGCGTTGCAATCACGACATCGCGCGTCTCCGCCCACGATGTCCCGGTCAGCAGCCAGACGATCAATGCCACGGCAACCGCTGGCACCAGCATGCCGCCGGGGAGGGTGAACAGGGCCGGAGGTATCGCTTTCCGGCGGCGGAAAACCGGCAGTGCAACGAGCGTCACCATGAAGACGAACAACCGGGAGATCGTACTGATCGTCAACAGGTAGATGTGCCCGCGGGTCAGCGTCAGCAGCAGCACCACCGCGCAGGAAATGACGATTGAAAGCACAGGCGTGCGAAAGCGGGGATGCAGCACGGCCAGTGCACCGGGCAACTGCTTCGCCTCGGCCATCGCAAACGGGATCCGTGAGATGGCGAGCACACCGCCATTGATCGTGCCGAGCATGGACACGACGGCACCGACGACGATCAGCGTCGCGCCCGTGGGTCCGAGAAAGGTGAGTGCGGCATCTGCCAGTGGGCGATTCGAATCTGCCAGTCCGGGCAATGTGCCGATGCACACGGCCTGAATCCCGACGTACAGCGCCGCGACGCCGCTCAACCCGACGCCGAGCGAAAACGGTGCATCGCGCCGTGGATCGCGCATCTCACCGGCCGCAACGAGCGCGGTTTCCCATCCGACGAATGCGAAGCCGAGCAGCAATACCGCCGCCGAGAAATCGGCGCGTGCCGGCTGCACCGCGAAGTCGAACTGTGACAGCTCGATGTACGGGAGACCGGCCAGCACGAAGACGAAGAGCGGCGCGAGCTTGGCAATCGTGATCGCCGAGCCGAATCGGGTCGCGCCACGAGTCCCGCGCACGTGCAGCAGGCCGAGCGCGCCGATCACGGCGATGAGAAGTACCGCGCGCGGCACGCCGGTGCCCACGGCCGGTATCATGAACGACGTGTATTCGGCGAGGACACCCGCGATGGCGCAGAGGCCCGTGACACGGGCAAGCCAGAGCAGCCATCCAACGACGAAGGCGGCGAATGGACCGAATGCGTCGGCCGCGTACAGATACGGGCCACCGGTCTCCGAGAAACGGCTGCTGACTTCAGCAAAGCAGGCGACGATGAAACCCATCAGCACGGCGCAGGCAACGATCGCGAGCAGGCCCCAGGCACCAAGGAGCGCGTGCACCTTCTGCGGCAGTCCGAAGATGCCCGCACCGACGATGCCATTGATGACCAGTGCCACCATGTCCCATCGGCCGACGACGCGGAGCAGTCCGACTCGGGGCGCCGCGTTGGTGGGACCGGTCACGTCACCGGCGCCACATCCGCGCGTCCGAGTGACGTGGCCGCGCTCGGACGCGACGAACGAAGGCGCGGCATGACGAGTTCTCCGAAGCGCCGGCACTCTTCCAGATGCGGATAGCCTGAGAGAATGAACGTGGAAATGCCGAGTGCCTGATATGCGCGAAGCTTGGCTTCCACCTGCGCCGGATCACCAACGATGGCCACGCCGACGCCGCTGCGCGCGAGGCCGACGCCCGCCCACAGGTTGTCTTCCACGACCAGCGATGCTCCCGTGGCCAGCGAACGTTGCCGACGCTGCCCCTCGGAGTCCGCCCGGTCGGCGGCGGCAACGAACGCGTCGCGGAGCTCCGGATCGATGCGGCTGATGAGTCGCTCGGCGGCGGCCCATGCCTCGGCTTCGGTCTCGCGCACGACGACGTGGCAGCGGAGGCCATACCGGACCCGTCGACCGGCGGAGCGCTCATGCTCCTTCATATTGGCAATATGCTCCGAAATACGTTCGACGGTGTCACCCCAGACCAGATAGACGTCTGCCAGCTCCGCCGCGAGTTGCTGGGCCGCTGCACTGTGCCCGCCGAGGTAGAGCGGAATCGCGGGCGACGGCTTCGGCGCCAGGACGGCGCCTTCCGTACGGTAGAAGGTGCCGGCGAAATCGACGACCGGCTCGGTCCAGAGTCGTCGCAGCACTTGCATGAACTCACGCGTGCGAGCGTAGCGCGTATCGTGCGATTCCTGATCGCCGTACATCGCGTTCTCCGCCGGGTTGGAGCCAGTCACGATGTTGAGCCGCACCCGTCCTGGAAACAGCGCCGCGGCCGTGGAGGCCATCTTGGCGAAGATCGCCGGATTGAACATTCCCGGGCGCACGGCGACGAGCAGACCGGCGCCCTGGGTGCGCGCCAGCGTGGCCACCGATGCCGTCCACGCGTCGTGTTCGGCGTGAAAATTCGTGGCGGTCAGCAGGCTGCTGAATCCCATCTCCGATGCCGTTTCCACGAGACTGGCGAGATATGGCAGCGTCGGTTGGCGATGCGGACCGGCACCGAGAAACTCGCCATCCGCCGCGAGCTGACAGAACCAGAGCAGGTCCAGCTCGTCAGGTGTGACAGGCCGCGGTGTGGCATGAGGCAGATCGTCGGTCATCGGCAGGTGCAGGAGAGTTCCGGGTGCGACACGGCGACCGGCGTGTGCCGACCGTGGAGGGCCGGCAGAAGTCACAGGCTCCGGTGCGTATCTATTGGTCCGGCCCGTCATGGCCAACCGGCTGTGCCGCACTCGCATCAAATCACGGGTGCTGGTCGCCCCATGACGGAGCATGGACTCTGACCCCATGCCCCGGTGCTAGTCGCCCCATGACGGAGCATGGACTCTGACCCCATGCCCAGAACCTAGTTGCATCTGATGTGTGATGCACCTACACTTGATGCATGCGCACAACGCTGGATATCGACACTGACGTCCTCGCCGCAGCAAAGGAGCGAGCCCGTCGCGAACACAAGACCACGGGTGAGGTCGTCTCAGCTCTGCTTCGACAGGCGCTGACGGCCCCGCCAGTTGCGACGTCCGCGGTTCGGGAAGCTCCGGCGGTCTACGGGCTGACGCCGTTTCCTGCTCGCGGCGGCATCGTCACCAACGTGCTGATCGATCAGTTGCGCCATGACGACGCGTATTGACCGACACGCGAACTGACATCAGCACTCCGATCACGATGCGTTCACTGCTCGATGTCAATGTGCTGATCGCGCTGATGGACACCGATCATGTCTCGCATCGCACCGCGATGGCCTGGTTCGCAGATCACGCCGCGCAGGGGTGGGCGTCGTGTCCGATCACGCAGAACGGATGCATCCGGATCATGTCGCACGCCGGATACCCCAACGCGCAGTCGGTGGCTGCCACGGTGCAGCGACTGCGGGCCGCAACCACGCATCCGGTGCATGAATTCTGGCCTGACGACGAGAGCCTGCTGGATGACCGTCGCATCGACGCGTCGCGCGTTCACGGTCCGCGCCAACTCACCGATGTGTATCTCCTGGCACTGGCGGTTGGTCACGGCGGCCGCCTCGTCACGTTCGACCGGACCATCGCGACCGCGGCCGTACACGGCGCATCAGCGCAGCATTTGGTGCTCCTGTAGGGATCGCGAGCCGTCGCGCGGGAATGTTGCGGCCGGCCTGAGGCGCTGCTCGCCCAGCGGTCCTCGCCCGGCCGCGCACGGCGGGGTATTCTGCACCGACCTTGATTCAATCCCCATCGCCGTTGGTGGGCATTCTGCGACGTTGGTGCACGCAGATCGCGCTCCCCTACCCGACCCAAACGTTCCGATGCCTCGCCGATCGCTCGCCTCGTCCATCGCATTCCTGTCGCTCGTTGCCGCTCACGGCCTCGCGGCCCAGGAGCCCGCGCGCTACGACACTGAAATCCGCTGGACGAGCTACGGCATTCCGCACGTGAAAGCCGCCAACTGGGGCAGCCTCGGGTACGGCTTTGCCTACGCAACCGCTACCGACGCCGTCTGCACCATCGCTCGCGAGGTGATGATGGTGAAGGGCGAGCTGTCCAAGTTTCTCGGCCGCGCCGACGGCAACCACGAGAGCGACATTTTTCATCGCGCACTACTCGATGCTGCGACGGTGCGACGGTTCAATGCCTCGCAGAGCGCCAAAAGCACCCGGTTCGCGGTGGGCTACGTCGCGGGATACAATCGCTACCTGCGCGACCACCGCAGCGAGCTGCCCGCCGACTGCCGCGGCGCCGACTGGGTGCAGGCGATGACCGCTGATGATGTGACCCGCCTCACCATCGGGGTCGGCATCCGGTACGGCGTCGGACGATTCCAGAAAGAGATGGCGAACGCCGCACCGCCGGGCGAACTTCGCACCGGGAGCATCGTCACGGACTTCACCCTGCCGGAGGGCGTCGGCAGCAACGCTGTAGCGATGGGCAAGGCGGTCACCGCGTCAGGACGTGGACTGCTGCTCGGCAATCCGCACTATCCGTGGCAGGGGTCGTCGCGTTTCCACATGATCCACACCACGATTCCCGGCGAACTCGATGTGATGGGTGCTGGCCTCTACAGCACCAATCGGGTCGCCATCGGCTTCAACAAGGATGTCGCGTGGAGCCATACCGTCTCCACCGCCCTTCGTTCGACGCTGTATGCCCTCGAGCTCAAACCCGACGACGCGACGCAGTACCGCTATGGCGACGGCTGGCGGCGCATGACCCGCGTCAGCGTCAGTGTCCCTGCGAAGTCCGCGAACGGAGCGGTGAACAACGAAACCCGCACCGTGTTTCTTTCACACTACGGGCCTGTCGTCGCGTCGGAGCAATTGCCGTGGACTGCCGCGCGCGCTTATGCCGTTCGCGACGTGAACCTCGCGAACGATCAGAGTGCCATCACGTACGACATGCTGAGTCGTGCCAGATCAGTCGACGAGGTCGAGGCGGCGATCAGTCAGCAGGGTGTGGCATTCACCAATACCCTGGCGGCCGACAGGGCGGGCACCGCGTTCTACGCCGACATCAGCGTGGTGCCAAATGTCGATGCAGCGATGATCGACAAGTGCCGCGTGAAGCCGCCGGGCATTCCCGCGTCAGTGATGGTGCTCAACGGGGCCGACCCGGCCTGCGAGTGGAAGACCGATGCGACCTCGAAAGTGGCGGGCGCGATGCCGCCCGCCGCAATGCCGCGTATCCGTCGCGACGACGTGGTCTCGAATGCCAACGACAGCTACTGGCTGTCCACACCAGCGGCGCCACTGGAGGGCTTTTCGCCCATCATCGGCGCCGAGCGCACCGCGCGCAGCCTGCGAACCCGCGCCGGGCTGGCGTTCATCGCGGAGGCATTGAAAGGAGGCGCGAAGGCCACACCACAGACGTTGGAAGACATGCTGTTCACGCACCGGAACTTTGGCGCCGAACTGCTGCTCGACGATGTATTGCGCCTGTGCGCGGGACCCAGCGAGCCGGTCGTGCTGTCGGGTACCACGGTGGACATCGGCGCATCGTGCAGGGCGCTGGCGGCGTGGAACCGCCGCGAGACCGTCGACAGTCGTGGCGGACATGTGTGGCGCGAGTTCTGGCGACAGGCCGCACGCGTGCCTGGCTTGTATCGCGTGCCGTTCGATCCGACAGATGCGGCGAACACACCGCGCGGGCTGGCGGTGGAACAGCCCGGTGTACGCGAAGGGCTGCGTCGCGCGCTTGCGCTGGCGCAACAACGCCTGGCGCAATTCAATGTGCCGCTCGATGCACCACTCGGCAGCATTCAGTACGACATGCGCAGCGGTGAGCGGATTCCCATTCCCGGACGCGAAGGCGGCACGGGCATGTGGAGTGTGATCACCACCGAACTCAAGCCGACCGGCTACACGCCCATCATTCACGGCAACAGCTACATCCAGGTGGTCGGCTGGACTGCGGACGGCGCGGTTGAGGCTCGTGGCATTCTGACCTACTCGCAATCGGATGATCCGGCGTCAGCATATTCGGGGGATCTGACGCGGCAGTATTCGAAGGGAGGCCTGGTGCCGTTGCCATTCTACGAGAAGGACATTCTGGCGGACAAGAACCTGCGCACGTTGCGGCTCAGGCAGTAGCCGGGGCCGGCTGGCCAATGCCAGGGCGTTTGTGCAACGAGCGGCCGAGCCCCGAGAGCTCTTCATGCCGGTGGAGGCCCCTTCGCGGCCCCTTCGCGTCCCCCGTCCCCACCGAGCGCCACGGCATGCGTTGACGCACAACCATACAGGCCGTATGGTTTACCATATGAAGACGACACTCAACATCGATGACACCGTCATGGCCAGCCTCCGGCGTGAGGCCGCCCGAACCGGGCGCACCATGTCCGAGCTCGTCGAGACCGCGCTTCGGCAACTCCTCCGGCGGCCAGCCGGGGCGACCGAGCTGGCGCCACTCCCGACCTTCGATTCCGGCGGCGCGCTGGTGGACGTGGCCGACCGCGCTGCGCTCTACCGGGTCATGGAGGAGCGGTAGGTGTTCGTCGTCGACACGAATGTGCTGGTGTATGCCGCCGACGTGCGCGCGCCGGAGCACGCGCGATGCCGAGCACTCCTCGAGCGATGGCGCACGCAGCGGGGCGCATGGTATCTCACGTGGGGTAACTGCTACGAATTCCTGCGGGTGGTCACCCACCCACGCGTATTGCGGCAGCCGTGGACCGGTCGGGAGGCGGGGGAATTTCTTACGGCGCTCCAGCAGTCGCCGGGGCTGTCGATGCTGGTCCCCACGGATCGTCATGCGGCCGTGTTGGACGAGGTGATGTCGGAAGTGCCAATGATCGCGGGCAACTTGTGGCACGACGCGGAAACGGCCGTGTTGATGCGGGAGCACGGGATTCGCCGCATCTGCACACGCGATACCGATTTCGCGCGCTTTCCTTTTGTCGAGATCGTCGATCCGCTCACGGGCGAACCGTGATGATGCATACGTCTTCAGAGGTGCCGCGATGAGCATGACCGATCGGCTCGCCGCCGCCCTTGGGCCCTCGCTACCGCATCGAGCGCGAGCTTGGGCAGGGCGGCATGGCCACGGTGTACCTCGCACACGACGCCAAACACGATCGCCACGTGGCCATCAAGGTGCTGCGCGAAGACGTCGCCGCGTCG
>Ga0163144_10025486_pt1 | contig 11547 bp, 10 predicted proteins | sample OliLak19BULKMAT1_FD_123175 | JGI IMG/M metagenome (GOLD analysis project Ga0163144, IMG submission 123175) | Freshwater microbial mat bacterial communities from Lake Vanda, McMurdo Dry Valleys, Antarctica - Oligotrophic Lake LV.19.BULKMAT1 | ecosystem: Environmental > Aquatic > Freshwater >... | reverse complement strand
GGAGCAATCCCGCCTGGAGCAATCCGGACGGGCTCAATTGCGTCAACTGCCACGGGCCGCACGGCCGGGCGCCGTCCGGCTACCCGACCCAGGGTGGCTATCGGAACTTGTACAGTCCGACCGGGAAGTCCATCACCTATTCACGCGGTGACGTCGAAGGCGCCAATCCGCTGAACCGGTGGATCCACGAAGATGTCTCCAGCGGTGTGGCCGCGACGCATTACGGCGTGCAAGCCGTGACGTTCAACGAGCCGGATCAACTGGCCTCGGGTTACGGCGATTTCTGCAAGTCGTGCCATGTGGAGTTCCACGGCGCGGTGGGCGGCGCGGAGGTCGGCGGTATCGGTTCTCCGGCCGCAGAGTTCATCCGTCACCCGCAAGCCGGGGTCAATATCGGCGCCCTCGGCGGCGGTCACTCCGCGATGAGTCGCATCATCGCAAAGGGGAACCAGGTGCAAGTGATGTCGCCGCTCGGCCAGAAGGCCGGCGATTACGACGGCGCGGATACCGGCCTGACCCCATCCTGCATGTCGTGTCACAAGAGTCACGGGAATCAGAATGCGTTCGGCCTGGTCTTCATGGTCGGCACGGGTAGCCTCACCGAAGAGGGTGATGACGGCGTCGACGCCAGGAACACATGCCGGCAGTGCCACGTTCAAGGTGGCGCGGTGACGAATCCCTGGTGATCCCGTTTCGATGGAAGGCCAGCTAGAGTCGGCTAGCCTTCATCTCTCGAGAACCTTGGCCCCTGCGATCCGGCCTCCGCAGGGGGCCGGGTCTGGAGGCAAGACGTCGATGACCTAGGGGCCCGACGGGAAGCTCGTGAGATTCCAGTCCGGCGTGGTTCTCACCACGATCTTCGTGACTGCGCTGTCGGGTTCGGCGGGTGCGCCGGATCCGACTCCGCACGACGACCCTGCCACCGGGGTCTTGCGCGTCCTCACCAACCCACCGACGCGCGGAGAATGCACCCAGTGTCACCCGTCGCACGGCGAGGACCTGGGCGAACTCGCCGCTCCGATGCTGTTCACCGAGAACACCAACCGCCTCGCCTTCTGGACCGAGGCGGCGTCGCAGTGCCACTCCGGGCTGCCCGTCAATTATCCGCTGGATGAAGACGACCGTCTGCCCGAGATCGAACCGGACGCCGGATACTTCGAGGCCAATGACGGCGGCGTGCGCAGAGTCGGCGTCGAATATAGAGGGCGCTGGCCGGGACGTCAGGTCTATACCAGTCCTTTGGTGACGCCTGGCGGGCACTACATTTCACCCCACGCGCGAGATCCGGAGATGCCGCGTCGAGACGACGGCGGCGAGGGGCTCTGTCTCAACTGCCACGATCCGCACGGCCGGGACGGAAATCACGATCTGCTCATCGAGCCGTACCAGGGGATCGGAGGACATGGGTCGTCCGGGCCGCCGCCGGAATATCGGGCGTGTCTCTCCTGCCACGGCCACGACGGCCCGGGCGGCATGGAGATGCAGAACCAGCTCATCGAAGATTTCTATGATCCCAGTTTGAACGGGCAGACGGCGGGCCACCAGATCCGCCGCAACCCCGCCGTCGCCCTGTCGTGGCCCTCGCACGTCCAGGTCGGGGACATGCTCCCGTGCTACGACTGCCACAATCCGCACGGTTCGCAGGGATACAACGGCGCGCAACCGAACGGCTTCCTGATCAGCGACCAGCGAACCGGTTGGAGCGGGCTGACGAGCACCTTGACCGACGCGGCCCAAGCCCGTCGCTTCTGCTTTGGTTGTCATATCCCGACCGACGGAATCGCCGGCACGCAGACCGTCGAAGGCATCGTCATGAACAGCTTGTCGCAGGATGAGGCGGCTCACGTTTCGACTGCGCTAGAGAGCTGCTACGACTGCCACGGGCGCGACTATTCGGGCCCGACCGGTCACAACGTTCACAACCCGCTGTCCGAACCGGCTGATTCCCCTTTCGGGCCGGACGAATGGTAGGACGAGATGGGAGCTCGGCGCGCCGGCCTCGGACTTCTGGTCGCCTGCGGCCTCGCGTGCTGCGCGCCGGTCAGGGTCGAGGGATACAGTGGCCGGTACCTCGGATCGCTCACTCGTTATGAAGGCGCGGAAGAAGTGAGCACCACGCTTCATACCTATGACGTCAACACGCACAAGGCGCTGGCGCGGAGTGTCGAGATGAACCTACGCCTGGCGATGCGCTATCAGGCGCGGCTGGGGGAGTCCGACGCCGATATACTGGGAAGCCGCTACTACGGCGACATCCGAAGCTCGAGCTGGAGGATGCGGGGGCAGTTCACGCCTTGGCAGGATTTGTCCACCGGCGCCGCTTCGCCCCGAGGTCGCAACGCTCAGATCGGTCTCAACTTGGCGCCACGCTCCTTGCCGCAACTCGACCTGAACTACCAGCGCGGCGACGAACAGTCGTCCCTCGGTCGCTCCCTCAGCGATGACCGGCGCGTCACGTTGTCGTTCGCGCCCGGCGTGCTCCAGACCAGCGCCGGCTATCGACGAGTCGTGCGAGACGTGCGCGAGTCGTCGAGCGCGGATGCGCGGACGGTGGAGTGGAAGGCGAGCGCGGGGGTCGCACCCTCCTGGCGCAGGCTCGGGCTGCGATCTGTCTACGAGTTCCTGGCGACGGACCATCGCTCCGCGGCGCGCCGCCGGGAATCCAACACACACTCGGTCGACGCGAGCGCGACGTGGCAGTTGGCTCGCCGGCTCAGCCTGGGTGGGAGCGGCTTCCTGCGGCGCGGGGACACCAATGACAACGCGACTCCTCAGGTCCGCGATGTGGATGAGAGGGCCTGGGGCGCCCGAGTCGGGTATCGCATGAACTTCGGCCTCGATCTGCAAGCGAGCCGGGAGTACCGCCAAGTCGCGGTGACCGGCGGAGAGGAGACGTCCGACTACGGCCGCTTCCGGGCGACGTTCCGCCGTCCCCTGTTTCGTCGCCTCGACTTCCAGAGCGGCTACCTGAAGAACGTCGACTTGGCGAGCGGTCCTGTCCCGGCGGACGAGATCTATGCCCAACTCGACGGCCCACTGCGGCGGAGCCTGAGCGGACGGATCGAAGTGCGCACGACCCCATCGAACACTCGGCAGAGCGGCCGCCGGTGGCGTCGACTGGCGCAGTTGCGTGGCGACGCCACTCCCGAACTCCATCTGGAGGCGACGTGGCGGCGGAGTTCGGCCCCCGACTCCATCGGACCGGGCCTGACCGAGAGTGAATGGTCGGGCACGATCGGATTCGCTCCCGAGTCAGCCCTGGGAGGCGTCGCCAACCTTCGCCGGATGGACCGGACGGGGCGGATCGCGTCGCAAGAACGCCTGGCGAACTTCCTCGTGACCTGGCGCAGCAACGGCCGGAGCCAGGTCTCCATCAACTGGTCGCGCCGTGTCTCCAGCGGCGCTGTCTTCGAGACGAGGGAGAGGACATTCGGAGCAGATCTGCAGACGTGGCTGCCCGGCGACTATCGGATCGCCGCTTCCGGGCGGCAATCGTCGGGGGAGAACCGGACCGCGACCACCACCTACTCAGTGACCATGGAGAAGAGCTTCTAGTGAACGGAAACGCTTGGAAGACGAGGGCGTCGGCGACCGGCCGACGAAGCGGCCCTTCGCTCGCGGTCGCTCTCCTGATGGCGGTGCTGTCGGGATGTGGAGGCCTCTCGCATTTCGTCGACCCGGAAGCCGATCTCCCTTTCTACGAGAGAGTGGGAACGATTCCCTTCACCAGCCTGTCGAGCGATCGGTTGGCCGGTGAGCGGGTCGCCAGCATCTTCGTGACGGAGCTGCTCGATCTGCGCGTGGCGGAGGTGGTGGAGCCGGGACAGTTCGCCGCCGCCATGCAGCGCGCGCGCGGCGGCACGCCGTTCTCGAATCCATGGTCCTCGGACGAGTTGGCGAAACTCGGGGAAGAAGCAGGAGTGCAGGGCATTTTTCTGGGCACGGTGCGGGAGTACGAGATGACGCGGGCCGGACGTGAGTCCTTCCCTCTCATCTCGCTCGAAGCGCGAATGGTCGACGCCGCTTCGGGTCGCATCGTCTGGAGCGCCAGCCAAACGCGGCGAGGCGGGCCGTCCTTTCCTCTGTTCGGCTGGAACGAAGTTCATACCCTGGGCGAGCTGACATCGAAGATGTGCCGCAGCATGCTTCGATCGTACGAATGAGGAAGGCGAGATGAAGCGATCCATTGCTCGAGCCTGCTTCTTGGCCGGCCTGATCTGTGCGTCGGGTTGCGCCGGCGCCATGCCGCGAGCGTACGTCGGCGGCGCCTTGAGCCCCGGCATGAGGGTGGCGGTGTTTCCGCTCGCCAACTACACGGAACAGCAGGACGCCTCCGATCGCATCGTCCCGCTCCTCATGGTGGAGGCGGCTCGACAGCGGAATCTGGAGATCATCGACCCTGGGATGATCGAAGCGCTCCTTGCGCGCGAGCCGTGGCTTCTCTTGGACAGACTGCCTCCGGACCTGGTCGATCGATTCGGCGCCGAACTGCAAGCGGACGCGATTCTGATCGGTTCCGTGCTGGCCCTCGGATATCGCGACGCCGATGTCGCAGCGGTTCCCGAGCTCTCGCTGGCTCTCCGTCTGCTGAAGATCCCCGGGGGAGAGTGCCTCTGGAGCGGTGCGCACTCCCGTTCGGGAAACGATCGCGAGAGCCTGTTCGGCCTTGGTCGGATCGACAACCTCGAGCGATTGGCGACCGGAGTGGTCCAGGAGCTGGTGGCCACGCTCCCTTCGGTAGTGGAGGCGCCGTGAAGAGAGTCCTTGTCACGCTGGGTTTCGGATCTCTCCTCTGCCTCGCGGCGGCGGCTGGGACTGCGGCGGCGGCCGCGGTCGGGGCCGCGGCGCCCGACTCGACGGCGGCGCCCGACTCGAGCCTCGTCTTCCGCCTGGAGGTCGGAAACCGCATGTATCCGGATTGGAAGGAGGAGCAGCAGGTTCGCCTCGCGGAACCCTTCCACCTCGGCGACACCGAGTTCCGAGCCGAGGTCGACCTGTTCCTCCCCGATTTCCGCCTCGGCGACACGGGTCCGTTCAGCGCGTCTCCCGCGTGGAACAATCCGGCGGTGCGTGTGATCGTGCACGGCGACTCTACGGAGGTCGACAGCACCTGGGCGTTCCGCAACTTTCCGCCCCACTACTCGCCCCGCCTGTTCTTCACTTTCAAGCTGCTCGAGATCGTGACCCCGCGGTCGGCTCCAGAAGTCGGACGCCGGCCGTGATCGATCTCCGCAAAGTGGCGCACCCGTCCCTCGTGGTCGCCACGGCGGCGGTCCTCGTGTGTCTGCTGACCGCGGCCGCGCCACAACGCCGGGACTGCTACGAGTGCCACCAGGAAGCCAAAGCCGCCTTCGAGCAACCGTTCGTGCACGATCCCGTGGCGAAGGTCGATTGCGAGGCATGCCACAAGAGGCACGGGTTTTCTCAGCAGCTCATCCTCCAGAAAGCGTTCCCGGACCTCTGCACCGATTGCCACGGGACGTTGACCCCGGTGACGGACGCGACGTTCGACCACCTTTCCACGGAAGGGGTGACGTGCGTTTCCTGTCACGACCCGCACGCCGCGCAATCGAAAGCCTTGCTGCGAACGGATGCGGCCGCGACTTGCGCACCTTGCCATCCGCGCATCGAAGCGGCGATGCAGTCCCCCGAGCCGCACGCGCCCTTCGCCGAAGGACGATGCGACGCCTGCCATGCGGGCCACAGCTCGAAGGAACCGGGTCTGCTCTTGGCTCCCGAGAAAGAACTGTGCGCCCGCTGTCACGGCGACGTAGGGGACCTGCCGGAACTCCACGTCAGGCCGGAGGTGGCGGGCGCAACTTGCTCCTCGTGTCACGATCCGCATGCGGCCTCCTCCACGGAACAGGGCGCCTACATCCACGCGCCGTACGCCGCCGGGGAATGCGAGGCCTGCCACGAAGGGTTGCCGGACGAACCGAAGAAGCTGGTGGCGGCCGAGTCGGAGCTCTGCCTCGGCTGCCATTCCGACATCCAGACCGAGGCCGGTCAGAGTCACGGCCACCCGCCGGCCGCCGACGGGGATTGCCTCCTCTGTCACGATCCGCACAAGGCCGATCGGCCGATGCTCCTGTTCGGGGACGGCGAGACTCTCTGCGCGAGCTGCCACGGTGACCTTCGTGAGCAGGCGCAGCAGACGTCCGTTCATCCGCCGTTCGGCGGCCTCGATTGCACGGCCTGTCACGCACCCCACGGCAGCGAACAGGAGGCGATGCTGGCGAAGCCGCCGGCGGAGCTGTGCCGGAGCTGCCACGGAGACCTGGTCGAGGCAGCGTCCGCGGCGCCGACTCCGCATCCGCCTGTCTCGGAGGACTGTCGGACCTGTCACGCCGGCCACGCTTCGGCGGAACCGTTCCTCCTGAAGGACAAGCAAGCCACGACCTGCTTCGGATGCCACGGTGAGGAAGCCGCGCAAGTCCAACAGCCGACCGTTCACTTTCCGTTCCGCGGCGGAGAGTGCTCGAGCTGTCACGATCCGCACGGCGCTGAGTTGGGTGGGCTCCTGACCGTCGCAGAGCCGGCGCTCTGCCTGTCCTGTCACCGCCGCCAGGCCGACGAGATGCGTTTCGAGAATCAGCACGCGCCGTTCGCGGATGGAGCGTGCAGCGGGTGTCACGAGCCCCACGCCTCCGAGGAGAAATCGCTCTTGGTCTCGGATCAAGCGGAACTCTGTGGGACGTGCCACTCCGACCTGCTGGAGGCGGTCGCACTCACCGAGCTGCACGAACCGGTGCGAGACGGCCAGTGCGGATCGTGTCACTCGCCGCACGCGTCGAAGGAGTTCAAGGCGTTGCTTCGCATGGCGTCCAAGGACCTCTGTCTGTCCTGCCACGGCGATCTCGGGGCGAGCCTGCAGACCGGCGTGGCTCACGCACCGGTCAAGGACGGAGAGTGCACGCAGTGCCACGATAGCCACCAGACCCGAGACGCCTCCGGTGCGATTCGGATCAAGACCCCGTGCGCGACCTGTCACGACCCGTCGGAATCGTCCCTCCGCGCGGCTCACGGAGAGTTCGATCTCTCCGGCCAGGATTGTCTGAAGTGCCACGACCCACATCGCAGCGACGGGCCAGGGCTCCTTCGCGCCGTTCGGCACGAGCCGTTCTCGTCGGAGTCGTGCTCTTCTTGCCACGAGCCGCCGGCGCCGGGTCGTGAGGTTCGCCTGCTCGAGGCCGAGGCCGTTCTGTGCCAGGGATGTCACGACCCGATCGTTCCGTCCGCCCCGTCCCGACAGCTTCATCCACCGGTCGAGCAGGGTGAGTGCACCGAGTGCCACAACCCGCACGTCGGCGCGCAGGCACATCTACTCGAGGCGGCGGATCCCGAACTGTGCGGGCAGTGTCACGGCGAGATCGGCGTGTTGCCGCCCGGCGCCGATCTCTCGCTCGTGCATGCTCCGGTTCGCGATGGCGCCTGCCGGAGTTGCCACGGCAGTCACGACGGAATCATGCCCGGGTTACTGGAGCAGCGCGTGCCCGACTTGTGCGCGACCTGCCACGAGACCGTCATGGAGCGGACTCGCGCCGCGCACGGACATGATCCGGCGAAGGGTGGGGATTGCCTCACTTGCCACGACCCCCATGCCGCGATGGAGGAGGGACTGCTGAAGGCGCCGGTCCGCGAGGTCTGCGCCGCGTGTCACGAGGAGTCCGCGCCTCAGTTCGTGGCGCAGCATCGCGGATTCCAGGTCGACGGAAACTGCACGAGCTGTCACAACCCTCACGGTTCTGAAAGCAAGGGGCTCCGGCCATCCGTCGAGCACGGCCCGTACGCCGACAACCAATGTGAGAGCTGTCATTCCGGGACCGAGGCGATGAAGGCGTCCGTGCCCGAGCTCTGCACGTCTTGCCACGGCGATCATGCCGGCGACGCCCAGAAGTCGGTCCCACACGCCGCTGTCGTGGACGGGAAGTCGTGTCTGAACTGTCACTCTCCGCATGCCGGCGAGACGAAGGCTCTCCTCGTGCGCGATGAGATCGACAAGACCTGTCTCTCGTGTCACGACCGCGCGCCGTTCGCCGGTCCGGTCCAACACCCCGACGTCGAGACGTGCACCAACTGTCATGACCCGCACGGCAGCGACACGAATGGGATCCTGCTCGCGGCTCAGGACGAGTTGTGTCAGAGCTGTCACGACGTGTCGCAGACGCACGCCCATCCGTTCAGCGGTCCCACCATGGATCCGCGAACTCAGGAGCCGATGGCGTGCACCTCTTGTCACAACCCGCATAGCTCTGACCAAGCGCGCCTGCTCACCCACGAGAAGAACCGGGCTCTGTGCATTCAGTGCCACGCCGGCCCGAACCTGGAACTCATCGAGGGCGGCCGGAAGCCCTGATCAGTGGGCCTCCGGCTTGCCCCGGGCTTGTCCGCGGGTTTGAGTGGAGTCTTACCGCACGATCGTGAGGACTCGCCGCTCGACCTCGCTGCCGTGCCGGAGTTGGTAGAGGTAGACGCCGGCCGAGAGGTCACGGGTGTCGAGGCGAACGCTTTGCTCACCCATGCCCACCAAGCCGCTCGCGAAGGTGCGGAGTTCGCGGCCCGAGGCGTCGTACAGAGTGAGCGTGGCCTCCGACGCCTGCGGCAGTTGGTAGCGGATGGTGGCCTGGTCGCCGCACGGGTTGGGGTAGCTCTGCGCGAGGATGCCCGTAGCGCGGGACGATGCAGGCTCGGGCGCGTCGGCTGCCGTCACCTCGACGAGCTTCGCGGTCGAGCCGCCGACGACGTACACGTCGCCGTGCCTGCCCAGGGCGATGCCTTGAGCGTAACTCCCGCTCGTCAGCGCGGTCCAAGCGGACGCTCCATTGCTCGCTACCTGACAGACAGCCATCTCGAAGAGCGTGCCGGCCGCGAGGTAGATGTTGTCGTTCCGGTCGACGAGGAGCTGTGCGTGGAGCAGGAGAGCGAGCGGACCATCCGCGTCGAAGTTGCTCCAGACGACGCCTCCGTTCGGGTCGGCCTTGAGAAAGGCGGCGCCGCCTGAGCCGCTGTTCGGGAAGCCGCAGATGACCGGTTGCTGGTCGCTTCCGACCTCGACGCGATACGCGACGAGCGAGTAGACGCTCGACCAGAGCAGCGAGCCCGTCGGAGAGATCTTCCGAATCACCGAGCCGCCGTTGTTCGGATAGTCGCCGTGCACCAGGTAGGTGTTGCCGTCGATGTCGCCGGCCGCGTCGCCCGCGGTGAGACTCTGGACGCCCGGGTGGCTCCAGATGTGGTTTCCGTCTCGGTCGATCTTGGCGTAACCGTTGATGCTTCCGAAGAGCGCACGCGCCGCGATGACGATGCCGCCGTCCGCCGAGAACTTGAAGTTGATCGGCGCGCCGATGCCCGCCGCATCGAAGTACGACCAGAGGGCCGTTCCGTCGGGCCCGAACTTCTTCACCTTGGTGACGAAGCCCGCCTCGCCGCTTCCCATGCCGAGGACGTAGATGTTGTCTCCCTCGTCCACCAGGCATTTCTTCGTGAACGAGCCGTCGAACGAACCTTCGTAGACGCGTCGCCAGAGGAGTTGGCCGTCGGGCGCGAACTTCATCAAGATGCTGGCCGCCGTGACGGGGTTCGAGTAACCGGACATCAGTGTGCCGCAGACGATGGCGTTGCCCAGCCCATCGGTCGCCACCCAACTGGCCCTCTCCCACACGGTGTTCTCGGTCTGATCGAACTTCTCCGTCCAGAGAAACGCGCCCATGGCATCCCGCTTGGTCAGGTAGATATCTCCGGCGGGGTTGTACTCATAGTCGACGGTATACACATTGTCATCCGCGTCGACGGCGAGCGAGTTTCCTCGGGTCGGTTGAACCCAATCGACCTGGACGCCGGCCGCGCTCACGCCCGACCACATGAAAGTGGCGAGCAGCGCGGCGATCGTAGATAGCTTCCGCATCAGTGTCCTCCTCGGTAGCAGCCTGTCGGCATGCCGGACCGGCGAGGGGCGCCGCCGAACCAAACAGCTCGCGATGTCGATCCTCCGCCGACCCGCGGGTCGGGCCTGGACCGTATACGCTGTAACAGTCGCGCGATGCGTCTCGTTCGTACACGGATTCTCGAGATTTCGACGCCCTGCGACGAGGGGTCGATCTCGAGACTCGGTCGCGGGAACGGCTGTTGCTACGGGGGCTCCGCGCGTCGGGATCTCGACGAATTCGGACGCTACGCTCAGGTTGCGGTAGTCTTGCGGCGCGCGCTACCTCGGGAAGGAGGCCGATCGTGAAGTACAAGATCGCGGTTCGCGAGTCCGAGGAGGGGTACAGCGTCTCGGTTCCGGGCCTCCCGGGGTGTTGGTCGCAAGGTGCGACCGAGCAGGAGGCCGTCGAGAACATTCGCGACGCAATTCGCGACTACTTGGCGGCGATAGACCTGATCTCGGAGGGGGCGACGATCCGCGAGATCGAAGTCCAGTCGTGATCAGGCGGGAAAGTTGCCCGGGGTGCCCCACCTGAAAGCCGTCCGCGCCTTCGAGAAGTCGGGATTCCGCGTCATTCGCCAGGGGAAGCACGTCGTGATGTCCAACGGGACACGAATCTTGACGATCCCGAGAGCGAATCCCATCAATGCTCTCACCATGGCGGGGCTCGTGCGCGATGCGGGGCTTTCGATCGAGGAGTTCCGAGCGCTCCTGTAGAGTTCCGGCGCACTTGACCGTCCGCGAGTCCGGCGCGAGCCCGCCGCGAGACCGTCGACTTCGACTACTCCACACACGGCTTCGGGTCACACGACGACCCATCGCCGGAGTACTCGCCCTGCAGCGCGGCGCAGTCGATCCTGAAGCGGAGTACGCACTGATCGCCGATGCAGCAGGCGCCCAGGCGGACCGCGCATCCACCGCGGGGAGGACACGGAGAGTCGTGGATGGCTCTGCCGCCCATCAATTCACACTCGAGGGCGGGCATTCCGTCGCAAGACCCATCGGGTCGGCAACAAATGTGGAAGCCCCCGATGCTGCCACAGCCACCTTCCCTGCACGCTGTGCCGACACCGTTGAACTCACAGGCGCCGCAGCCCTCGAGCGTGGTGATCACGCAACCGTCTCCCTCGCGGCAGCACGAGCCGATGAGCGACGACCCGCACTCTCCCGATCCTGGAATCGCGTACAAGAACCTCCTGGTGTACGCTGTCGAATCGGGCCTCACCGCACCCTCGGGCGGCCGCTTTCAACGTCACTGGCGGAAGCTGAGCCAGGGCGCTAGTCACAACATGGCATGCGGCGATCGAGTCCGAACTGGCAGCCCCCGAGTCGGCTGAGAGCGATGATCGGTTCGGGTACGACTTCAAGCGGACGGCCGCTCCGGATATGACTCCGTCCAAGCGTTCGGCCCCGGCGGATCCTCGACGACTCGTCGCCGCCCTGATCGTTGAGCCGCGCAGCGCATGCTCCGCCTTGCTTTCGTCGCCAGGCGACGTCGACCTACCGATACGCCGAGTAGTCGATTCCGAATTGCTGGCAGAGTCGATACAGCCGTTGCCGCGAGATGCCGAGCCGCTCCGCCACGACGACGATCGCGCCGTTGGACTCTCGCAGTTCGCGCT
>Ga0163144_10025485_pt1 | contig 11547 bp, 5 predicted proteins | sample OliLak19BULKMAT1_FD_123175 | JGI IMG/M metagenome (GOLD analysis project Ga0163144, IMG submission 123175) | Freshwater microbial mat bacterial communities from Lake Vanda, McMurdo Dry Valleys, Antarctica - Oligotrophic Lake LV.19.BULKMAT1 | ecosystem: Environmental > Aquatic > Freshwater > Lake... | reverse complement strand
TGGAGTGTTCGCGGGCGCCGGCAAGGTCGTCGTGACGAACAACGAGATCACCACCAACAAGGGCGGCAAGGGCGGAGTCGGCGGCAATGGCACCGCCGGACAGATCGGCGGCGGCGGCGGCATCGGCGGCGGCGGCGCGGACGACTCTGCCCCTGGCGGAGTCGGCGGCAAGGGCGGCAACGGCGGCAACGGCGCCCCGGGCGGCGGCGGCGGCGGCGGCGCCTCGGCGTGCCTCGCGCGGAGCGGAGCCGTTCAGGCGATGTACAGCGGCAACAGCTGCACCGCGGGTATCCCCGGCGCAGGCGGCGCGGGCGGCGTGGGAATCGGAGGCACCATCGGCGGCCCGGGCTCCGACGGCACGTCGGGGGCCAATCTCCAGATCAACTGACCATCTCGATTGACCACCAGGGTCCGCGCCACGCGTGGACCCAGTCGCCGCGAGGCCCCAGCCTCCGCCGCGGGCGCCGGCTGCGCCGAGACGCGCCTTTCGTGCAAAACGACGACCATGGGGCGATTGCACCGCTCGCCGGGCGGGTGGCGTTCGCCCCCTCTTCAAACAGTCGGCACTGGCACCGAAGGCGACACCGAAGCTCGATTGTCATCGTGTGAAACACGGGAACCACCTGCTATCGGGGCCTCATCTGGCCAGGGCTTCGTTTGTTGCTCCGAGGCTTGCGGACGGCACGTTCCCACAATGTTTGTTCCCCGCGGCGCGGAGGAGGCTCTGCACTTGCCGAGACAACGGAGCCCGGCGGAGTCGGTGAAGTGCCATGCCGGCGACTCCTTCTTGGCCCGCCTCGCCGAAAGCTGCATGATCCTCTCATGGGGAAGCCAGCGAAAAAGAGCGGGACGGCGCTCGACCGGCGTGACGAGAGCTGATCATGGACAAGCCACTTTCCCTCTTTCGGGTCTTCGATCTGGCGTTCTTCGCTCCCGGCGGCATGCTGCTGGCCGCGATCTGGTGCGCTGAAGGTGGGAAATGGCCCATGGCTCCCAACGTACCGAGCGGATGGCCGGGCGACGTGTACCGCCTCGGCGTTGCGCTCATAGCCGCCTACATCTTGGGGCTGGCGACACAAGGGCTTCAACGGGTCCTCTGGCGCGCCCCGCGACAGGTGTGGCGACGGCTGAAGCCAGAGCAGACCGCCCAGCTTCAGGAGCCCTGGTACGCGCGTCAGCGGCAGGAGACACTCAACGATCTCGCTACCTACTTCTGGTACCTGCGAGCGATCTGCTGGAACCTCGCCATTGCCGGTGTCGTTTCCCTCCTTCTGCTCGTCTTCGGGCCGGCAACGTCACAGCAATTCGCCGGTCCATTGCCCTGGATCGGCGCCGGTCTATTCGCGGCCGTCATGATCGTCCTCGGCTACGACTACGACAGAGCCCTCCATCGCGCGACCACGCCGAAGTCCGCAGCGCCCGCCGACCCCAAAGAATTGGCCGCCGTTCTGAAGCGAATGGCCGACGCCGTCGAAGCTGCGGGGGTCGCGGGGCCGCAAGGCCCGGCGGGTGCTGCGGGTGCCACCGGCCCCACGGGACTCAGCGGTCGAGTCGGCCCTGGTGGACCGGAGGGCCCGAGCGGCGCCACCGGTTCCACGGGCCCGACGGGCCCTGTCGGTCCTACCGGTCCCGCGGGCGTCACGGGTTGTGCCGGCGCCAGCGGTCCCACGGGCCCTGTCGGCCCTATCGGTCCCGCCGCCCCGCCGCCGGGAACGCTCACGACTGGGTCCCCCGCCGGCGATTCTTGATGCGTCGATGACGCGAGCCAGGGCTCCCCCCCGTGGCTCGCGCCCGCCGCCGCCTCAGGGGTTGTGCGACGCGGTGACGACGGGCTTGACAGGAGCAGACATTCCACGACCTCCTGTCCCGTGAGGGCGAGGTTCGCCATCGGCACGTGCGCGCTGGTGACCTGACTTCGGGGTGTGTCTGCGTTTCAGGAGGAGGTCTTCGTTCGATGAGCAACGCCCATGAGATCTTGAGGAAAGAAGCGGCAGCTGTGAGCTTCGTCGAGCTGACCGAGAGCCAGCGCGAGGCCGTCGACAAGCTCTCCAAGTTCTTGCAGGAGGCGCTGGAGGCGAGCGATCACCCTCCCGACGAGGACAGGCGGAGTCGCGTCGTGCTGGTCTCCGGAGGCAAGGGGTGCGGCAAGACCAGTCTGGTGCACTCGCTGCGGCGCCTCATGGAGAGGCGCGACGTCTACAACGAGTTCGGCAATGCCGGCGGCAATGAACCGTTGGAGAAAGCCAAGGCTCGCTCCCCGAGGGTGAAGGCGTTCCTCACGCTGCGCGACCAGCTCACCGCCCGGTTTGGCAAGGATTTTCACAGGAGCGACCGCAAGGTGACGTGGCTCGAGCCGCTGTCTCTCGATCCGATGCCGTCCGGGACCAACCTCACGGCGGCCGTCCTCGCGCGCATCCACGCGCACGCGAGTCGCGACGATCCCGGGAGCCGGACGTCGGGGTTGCTCGACCCCATCAACCACGTGGACAAGGCCAAGCACGAGCTCGAGAGTCTACAGAACAACGCGGTCACCAGCCTCGAAGGGAATCTCGAGCAGCGCGCCGGCGCGATCGACGCCGACGGCTTCGCCGTGAACGCCATGGACGCGGAGCGACAGAAGCTCCAGGTCGCCGGGAAGCTGAATGCCATCCTCGGCAGCTTGGCGGCGGGGGTGGCCGGCAATCCCGGCAGGACAAAGGGGCTCTTCGTGCTCCCGGTGGACGACATGGACGTGCGCCCGTCGCGCGCGGTCCAGATGCTCAAGCTCGCCACCATGCTCTCGATCCCGCGGCTGTTCTTTCTGTTCCTGGGCGAGCTCGAAGCGATCGATCAGATCCTCTTCTACCAGACGCAGGGCGAGTACATTCAGTTGCTCGGCAGCGCCCTCGGCGGCCGCAAGGACATCGCCGACAGCATCGAGGCCAAGTCAAACGAGATCGCCTCGAGCCTCCTGCGCAAGATGCTCCCGCCGGGGCAGCGGATTCGGCTCGAGCCCATGACCCTGGGCGAGGCGCTGCTCTACCCGCGAGGGCTCAGGGCCTTCGACAACGAGGAAGCCTCCAAACCCATGCTGTGGAGCCTCCTGAAGGACCTCACGTTGCCGCGCAAGCTCGCCTGGTCGAAGGGCGACCCGGGCCCGGCGCCGAAAGATCCGACGTGCAGTCTCTACGACCTTCTGTGCCCGAGTCATCCAGTCGGCAAAAATCGCGACGACGACGAAGAAGCGGCGAAGACGAGGGAGCCCGACACGAGCCCAGGCGAGACTGTCAGCGTCCTGGAGAAGGAGTCCCATTATGACGGGGCAAACCTGCTCGCCGGTCCGCCGCGTCAGGTGTCGGACTTGTGGCATGAGCTGCGTGACGTGGTGGAGGAAAATAAGGGGAAACTGCAAAAGCAAGTTGCAGATACTGAAAGGCCCCGAGACACTGCCAAGCAGGTCATTCGGATTCTCGTCGCCGCGCTGAACAGCGTCGTTGACGAGGATCCAAACCCCGGCGTCCCTGTTCAGAGCGCCCTGAAGTCCGCGGTCACCTCGTACGAGCGCACGTCGAGCAGGCTCTGGGAGCTCTCCCCGCCCGACATCCAGGTGGTCTCCACGTTCGGGGACAGGCTCGATCTCACGTTCGACGACGAGGGGCTTCCGCTCTCTCGCGTCATCGGTCAGGAGGTCATGATCCACGAGCTCCACGCCCGAAACCCGAAAGCGGACCGGGCCGAAAGGGCTCCTCTCCGTCTCCTCGGGCCGCGTTCTCGTGTGGCTTACAAGGCCGCGCACGATCTCATCCGCATGACCGGGCAAGGCGTCGTCACGAAGAGCTTCGTCCACGAAAACAGAGCCGAGATGGCGTGTACGATATGGGACGACGGGTACTCCGAGCCCCTGAAGATTTCCTGGTCGTCGTCCGACTGGTCCACATTCTGGCATCAGGATGCCTATACCGCCCTGTGGAACAAGGGCACGGCGGTGGTCCGCAGGATCTCCAACGAGAGCGCGGAGCTCCAGGGGCCAGATCTGGCGCTGCTGTTACTCGTCTACCGGGTCGCTGCGGCGGTGGCGGCGACGGAGGCGAGGCCGGGGGTGGACGTTCCCATCGAAGACGTCGAGCAACTTTTCTATCCGAAGAGACCCAGCTCGGGGGAGAAATGGGAATTTGAAAAGCACCTCGCCCTGACCACGGCGTTCGAGCGGCTCACCGGACGGCTCACCAAGCTCATCGAGTCTGTGGTCGACAAGCGTCGCGACGGAGAGGACGACGCCGAGGCCGATCTCATCGACGACGTGCTCCTAGATATCGCCCTGCTCGCGACGCCCGAGGTCTTCGAGGGGCTCCGCAGCAGTCGATCAAGAAAAGAAGAGAATCGCACCGTACACACTGCGGTCAGGTCCAAGCTCAAGGACTTCGGGGGTGAGCTGTTTAAACAGGGCAATCGCCGGGACCTGCTCCCGCGCTTCCACCGCCTGCGGCTCGAACGCATTGGTGCGCACATCGGAACGCCGATCGGTCTCGCGTTCCTCTTACCAGCGAAGCCGAGCCCCAAAACCAAGGCGAAACCATCGCCCGCCGTGCCGGTCCCGGCTCCGATGGAGGCTCTCGGAAAGGCCGTGAGTCTCTGGTTCTCAGCGGTTTCCCACCTCAAATGTCCTCCAGACATGCTCAAAGCCTTCTTCCAAAGGGAAGAACGCCGACGCTTCCCGGAGCGGCTCGATCTCAAGACATGGACCGACGCCAATAAGCGCCTCGTCAAGCGGAAGCCGGCATGAGCGGCACGCGCGGCGTCGAGGTCCCCCTCGAGCACCTCACGGCGGAGCTCGCGGCGTTTCCCATCGCCTCCAGCGAGTCAGCGCGGCTCGCCCTCATCGGGTTCGATCCCGAGATGCGCGGCGAGACCGGCCTCCTGTGGCGTGCCGCCGAAAACGCGATGATTCGCGCATTTCCGTCGTTTTCGGTCGACGAGGTCGTCGCCCTGCGCGACTGGCTCTGGTTCAACAGCACGGATACCAAGCAGTTCAGTCTGGTCGACTATCTACGCTTCGTTTCCACTTCCACCCTGGGTTTCTCGGGTAACGTCTTCCGCCCCCTGGAGCCTCCGTGGAGCAAGGATGCCCACGCCTCCCTGGGCGCTCCCGACGCCCGCGCGCGCCATTTCTTTCGCTGGGTCAGCTTCGCGCTCCCTCCCGATCTCCTCATGGCCGCGCACGACACCCGCGGCGCCGTCACGGCCGAGGTCGAGCTCGTCTCCCCGATCCTCGCCCGCATCCTCCACGATCGAGGGTTCGTGGAGCCGCACATGCACGTCACGGCCGCGCTCGATTTCCCACTGCTCTGGATCGGCGCCCTCCACGCCCTCGCCCACCCCGAGACGAGGGAGAAGGACTTCTACAGTCCCGGTGCCGACGGATACGAGGGCGCGGATTTGGGTCACTGGCTCCTGCGCGCCGCCATTGCCCGCTACATCCTCGCCGCTTACCTCGGCGAACGACGCCAGGACTCTTCGCTCGGGAACCTCGACGATTATCTTCGCGAGTACGTTTACCCCCCACCCCCTCCAGGGCTCGTCGACGGGGAAGCCGGCGCCGCGCGACCCCCGTGGCGTCGCGCCAATCCCGATGCATCCATCGTCACGCTCCTGCGCTTCTCTCTCCGCGAGCTGGCCCAGGGCCGGCCCGATCCCCGCTCTTCCTTCGCCTCCTTGCAGCGCCTCTACGCTCGCTTGACCTGCATTCGCACCCGCTGGCCAGATGGCTTTCCCGACAAGCGCGACGAAGCCGCTCACGCCGATCCGATCGAGGCCATGTTCCCCGCCCGCGGCCCCGGCCGGCGCACCTCCGAGATGGAGTGGGTGGCCGAGAGCCTGGACTACCTCTCCAGAGAGGGGAAGGGTGACAGCGTCTATGCTCAGCTCTTCTGGCAGGTCGTGCGCGTGCGCAATCGGCTGTACCGCCATGTCGTCCAGCGTCCCATGACCCCCGGTCTTCAATGGTTCGTCCGGTTCTTCGCCCGCATGAAGCCGGCCCGCCGCCTCATGCCGCTGGGCCTGCTCATCAAGAACGCCGCCGTCCTCTGCGGGGTGGGCAAGGGACTCCGCTCCATGGAGTTCCGCACGTCACCCGAGCCCGACGTGGACGGCACCCGCAGGCTCGTGGAGCGCGCCCGAAAGGCGGTCGAGGAGCTCGTCGATGCGGAGCACCAGCGCGACGCCGGCCTCCGCCGGGGCGACGCCCTGCGGGCGAATGGCAGCGAGCCGGGGGCCTCCCGCGCAGCGCAGGCCATGCCCACCGAGTACGGCCTGGTGCTCCATTTCTCCCGTGATCGCGGCGGCAGATCGAAGGAAGGGTTGCCCGGCATGCGCGGTAAGGACACCCACGCCGATCCGTCCTGGAAGCACAACCTCGGCTATCGCTTCGCCTGGTTCTACAAGCAAAAGCGCCGTGAGGCCGTCGCGGTCGCCACCTTGCTACGACGTTTTCCGCGCACCCTCCGCCTCTTCCGCGCCATCGACCTCTGCACCGACGAGATGGGCATCCCCACATGGGTCATGGCTCCGGTCTGCCGCTATGTTCGCCAGGTGGGGCAGCGCGCGAGCGCCCATTTGCAATCGACACGAGGGGAGGACTTGCCACCTCTGCGGACTACCGTTCACGCCGGCGAAGACTTCGTCCATCTGCTCGGAGGCCTGCGCCGGATCGACGAGTCGATCGACATGCTCCAGCTCGGTCAGGGCGACCGCATTGGTCATGGCATCGCGCTGGGCATCAACGCCGAGTCCTGGGCGCGGCGGACGAGCGGCATTGCCATTACGCGTATGGAGCGCCTGCTGGATCTCGCGTGGGAGTGGAAGTTCAGCACCGAGCGGGCGGTCGACGTATCGGCAAGCCGGATACAGTACCTCATCGATCAGCTCGGGAATCTGTCCAAGGAGATCTTCAATACGTACTCGCAGCCGACTCAGGTGGTCAAATTCGCCGAGCTCCTCCGGAAAGAAGATGAGATAAGGCGGCTCGGCTTTCCCACCGGCCCGCTGCCGGAGAGGGATGCCTACGTCGAGTCGCGATCCGGAGAGGCGAGGGTTTTGAAGGTGACGGCGCGGGCGCCGGAGGTTACAGGCGAGGCGCAGAGCCCTGCGGGGGAGGGCAAGATTCTGGCGCGGGCGTACGGCGCGGAGGGAGGTAAAGGCGAGATCGGGGCCGAGCCGTGGATCCTCCTGTTCGGGTACCTGATCGAGCCCAGCACGTTCGAGCGCGGTCAGAAGACCATGCTCGTCGATCCCTCGTTCGAGGCAGGGACGTTGGCCACGCTGCAAACCGAGCTTCGCAAGAAGATCGCCGCCGCCGGGATCACGGTGGAGATAAACCCCAGCTCCAACCTGTTGATCAGCAACCTCGGAGACCTGAAAAATCACCCGCTCTGGCGGCTGAAGCCGCCGCGAGGAGGGGACGGCGCGTTCCCCGTGGCGGTGTGCATCGGCTCGGACAACCCGCTCACTTTCACCACCCGGACGCGTGAAGAGTACCAGCTCGTCTACGACACCCTCACCCTGGCCGGTCTCTCGGACATGGAGGCGCGGCTATGGCTCGAGGAAGCTCGGGAATCGGGGCTGGAGTCCCGGTTCACCCTGCCAGGACCGGTGGACTTTTCAAAGGAGTCGATGTGGACATCGATGGATGTAGATGCCGAGAACCTGGAGCCATTGCTCTGAGCAGCTCCTGGTAGGCGAAACACTTTCGCCGTGCATTCGCAGGCCGGTGATTGCGTAGTTTCTGACGCGAGCCAGGTGCCCTCGACCTTTGCGGTGCCGCTCAGCCTTGTCGCCGTTGGGTTGACCGGGCCAGACGCCGGCAGGTGCGGTGATCGACGCTCGCTCATCGCGGTGACTACCGCCTTGCCGCGCGGCTGTAGTGCTCGTGATAGTGTAGATACAGACTCTGCCATTTCAGCATGAGGGCATTGTCGGCGCGCAGCCGCTCCTGCCAGGCGAGATCGGCAGTGATCTGGTCTCTTCGAGCGCCGAGCCCGTATTTGGTGAAGATGGCGTCCGCCGCCTGCGGAGACACCGCGACCTCGGCGCACAGGGCCGCGTACTGCTCGATCGACAGGCCGAAGTGTCCTGTCGACTTCGCGGCGACCGGGCCGCCGCCGGCGGGCAGCGGCGAGGGGGACGGCATGACCATCCCCACGGTCTTCGCCAACTCCGCCTTCGCGCGCGCGCCTTCGGCTCCTCGCGGCGTCGCCCGGGCCGCGGCGTTCGCCCCTCCCTGCGCCATTCGCTCGAGATCTGCGGCGGTGGGCATCGCGATCGCGACGGTCGCTGCCGCCGGTCTCGCGCGACGGAAGGGCAGCGCTGCGGCGAGCGGCGAGCGCTGCGGCGGCGCTGTCTCTTCGCCGATGGAGCCGTGTACGGCAAAACCGGGTATGGGAGGCGGCGCCCCGGGAACCGCCTGCGCTGAGGGCGGCGGCGGCCGCGCTCCGCCCCCGCCGAACGGCAATGCCCCCCGCAGCGGCGATCGCGCCGGGGGCAGAGTCTCGTCCGTGAGCGAGCTATCGAGTGTCTCGGGGATCGGATCGACACTCGGCGGGCGCGGCGCGGCCATGCCGAAACGCTACCACGCTGTGCCGGCCCGTGAGCACCCTCGGGAGCGAGCCGATCCCCGCAGGCCCCCCGTCCGGCGACGGCGGCGCACGAACGCCGCCGCCATCGCCAGGGTTGCCCGCTTACGCAGCCCCTACGCCCGGCGACGGCGGCGCACGAACGCCGCCGCCATCGCCAGGGTAGCGATCCACGCGAGGCTCGACGTGCGGTCGTCCGTGCCGGCCGCGCGACAGCCGCAGCCGCCGTCGTCGATGGTGTCGCCGCCCTTGCCGCCGGTCCCCGTGCTGCTGCTGGTCGTGGTCGTCGTGGTGGTGGTCGTCGTGCTGCCACCGCCGGTTGCGCCGGCGCCACCCGCTCCGCCGCTGCCGCCGGCCCCACCGCTGCCACCGCTGCCGCAGGTGTCCTCGCCGGCCACACAGGTGCCCTGTCCGTCGCAAGCGTCCGGCGCCGTGCACACGTCGCCGTCGTCGCACGGCGCGCCCTGTGCCGCGGCGTCGTTCGAGCAGCCCAGGACCGCGTCGCAGGCGTCGACCGTGCAGTCGTTCTGGTCGGCGCAGTCGAGCGCCGTCCCCGCGCCGCACTGCCCGGCCGCGCACGTCTCGTCGCCGTTGCACAGATCGCCGTCCGCGCAGCTCGTCCCGTCGGCCACGTCGGCGTGTTTGCAGCCGCCCGCCAGGTCGCACGAGTCGGCCGTGCACGGGTTGTTGTCGTCGCAGTCGAGCGCCATGCCGGCCACGCACGCGCCGGCCGCGTCGCACGTCTCCGTGCCGTTGCAGGCGTCGCTGTCCGAGCACGTCGTGCCGGCCGGCGCCGCGGCGTTCGAGCAGCCGGTGATCGCGTCGCACGCGTCGATGGTGCACGGATCGATGTCGGCGCAGTCGAGCATCATGCCGGCCACGCACACGCCCGCCGCGTCGCACGTCTCCGCGCCGTTGCACGTGTCGCCGTCGCCGCAGGTGGTCCCGGCCGCGAGGTTCACGTGAACGCACCCCATGGCCGGCGTACACGAGTCGACGGTGCACGCGTTGGCGTCGTCGCACGGCGGCGCCACCGCCGCGCCGCACACCCCGGCGCCGTTGCAGATCTCGTCGCCGTCGCACGGGTTCGCGTCGGGGCAGGCCGCGCCCTGCGGCTTGGGGCCGCAGACGTTGCCTGCGCACTGCAAACACGCGCCGCCGCACTGCGCGTCGGCGGTGCACGCCTTGCCGGCGTTGCTGAAGTCGACGAGGCAGCTATCGGTGTCGGCCGAGGCCGCGTTGCGCGTGAGCACGTCATCGGTGCCGGGCGCGGGCGTGAACGACGCCACGCCGGGGTACACGCCGTTGCCGTACACGGCGATGTCGAGGAGGGTGTTCGACGGGTCGAGCACGAGCACCTCGTCGCCCGGGTTGGCGAGCTGCACGGTGCCCGCTGCGCCGCCCGTCCACGGCAGAAACGCCGCCATGTCGGGGACGGCCATGCTCGCGCCGGGGGGCAGCTCCGCGCTCGGCGCCGCGCCGAAGAAGGCCTGGTACGCCGCGCCGCCGCGCGCCACCGTGAACGTCGCGCCGGGCGCGAGGGTCGCCGCCGCGGGGAACGCGAACATGCCCTCGTTCCCGTCGGCGGTCTCCTCGTCGCCGAGCTTGAAGCCCGCGAGCGCCAGCATGCCGGGCGAGACGTTCTTCACCGCGTACCACTCGTCGGCGCCGCCGCCGGACGAGCTCGGGAGGAAGCGCTGCACGACCACCGGCGCGTAGACCTCGCCGGTCGCGTTGAAGTGGACGTCGAACGAGTAGTTGACGATCTGGTCCTGCACGTCCTGGTAGGTGTTCGGGAACATGCTCGCGGCCGGATCGCCGTAGTCGCTCACCGCGTCGAGCGCGTTCGAGAACATCCCGCCGCCGATGTCGATCGTCAGATCGTTGTCCTGCGCCCGGAACGTCGCCACCGTGAAGCGCAGCGGCGTGGCCGGCGGCGCGTTCAGGCCCAGCGCCGTCCACGGCACGAAGATCTCGACGTCGCCCCCGGCTCCTTGCATCGCAGCTACTGTTGCAACCTGATTGAAGTTGGTGTCGATCACCTTCGCCGTCCCGCCCGAGCCGAACAGCGTCTCCACAAGCCGCTCCCAGCGCGCCGTGTTGGCCACCAAGGTGTCGGCGAACTCGGCGAAGAACTCTTGCCCCGAGCCGTCGACGCGGTCCGTGTCGACCGCGATCTGCACCTGGATCGGCGCGCCGGCGAGCACGACGCCGGGCGCGCGCCGCAGCAGGAAGCCCACCCCCATCGCGTTGCCGGTCACCTGGAACGCCGCGATGTCGGCGACGACCTCGGGCGTCGAGATGTCGGTGCGGGTGTCGCCGAGCGCGTCGCGCCACACGTATTCGCCCGCGGCCATCGCGTCGCGCGCGATGAGACCCAGGTTGTCGCCGTTCGGCGTCCTCGCCAGCCACTCGACGGGATTGCCGTCGACGGTGACAGGGTGGGCGAGCGCGCCGGAGCTGACCAGGAGCGCGCCGCTCGTGACGAGCGCTCCAAGAAATGAATTGCGGACCATGCGAAGACCTCCCGCGCATCATAAGCGACCCGCCTGGGGCGCCCGCACGCAAGATGCGCCGTCCTTCGCTCGGTCCCGAGCGCTTCGCGCGTCGCCGTCGCGCGACAACGCAGCGCCCAGACCTACCGGCTCATCTCCAGCACCATCGTCTCCAGGATCGCCTGCGCCGGGCGCTTCGAGCCCTTCAGCGAGAGGTCCGCGTCCGCGAGCGCGCGCATCCAGCGCGCCAGGGCGCCGGGCGGCAGGGCCCGCAGCGTCTCGCGCAGCTCGGCGACCTTGAACGGCGGCACCCCCGCGCGCTGCGCCGCCTCGTTGTGCGGCACGCCCTCGGCCAACGCGCCGTCGAGCTTCACGAGCTGCCGCACGCTCCACCCGACCGCGCCCAGCATGCGAAGCCCACCGTCGCGCGGATCGAGCACGTCGGC
>Ga0163144_10025484_pt1 | contig 11547 bp, 10 predicted proteins | sample OliLak19BULKMAT1_FD_123175 | JGI IMG/M metagenome (GOLD analysis project Ga0163144, IMG submission 123175) | Freshwater microbial mat bacterial communities from Lake Vanda, McMurdo Dry Valleys, Antarctica - Oligotrophic Lake LV.19.BULKMAT1 | ecosystem: Environmental > Aquatic > Freshwater >... | reverse complement strand
GTATGGCCCCGATGCAGTTACGTTCAGCTACTGGCCTACAGTGTCGGCCAGGTCAGGGACTCTCACCCTGCTGTCTCGATGCGCTCTCAGGCGCACTGGGTTTGGTCGCGCTGCGACCAAACCCGCCCGCGCGGAGCGGGCGGCACGAATGGCACGAACGCGCCTTCTGGCCTGCCCCTACGCGCCGCTCTGCGCGGCGCCACGGCTCGCAGCGCGAGCCGGCCCACCCTTTGGATACGTCTGCCCTGAATAAGCCGGTCTTGCGGCTTGCCCGGAATGATACCACTGGCTAAGGTCGAACATCGCCTGTAGTCCGTAGAGTTAGGTTCAATGCAAGTTGGCGAGCGTTCGTCAACACTAGCTGCACCAGCACGATGAAAAGCAAATTCCTGCGACCATTCAGCATTCCCTCGGTGGCCTTCGCGGTTTCACTCCTGTTCGCCAACGCCGTCGGTGCGGCGCCCGCCGCCAAGGATGCCTCGAAGGACGCGCCCGCGCCGCCGCTGCCCGCCATCCGCGCGCTCAAACTGGAACCTGCGTCACTCACGCTGAAAGACGGCCGCGATGAACGACGCGTGCTCGTCTTCGGTGTGACCGAGGGCGACAAGGTCATCGACCTGACTTCACAAGCGGTCTTCAAGGCCGGCAAGGGCGCGATTGAAATCGATGCTCAAGGCTACATCCATCCCAAGGCGAAAGGTTCGGCCGAAGTGGTCGTCACTGCGGCGGGCAAGGAGATCAAGCTGCCGGTCACCGTCGAGGACGCCGCGCTGCCGCCCGTGCGGTTCGTGCGCGACATTCAACCCGTGCTCGCCAAGGCCGGCTGCAACGCCGGCACCTGCCACGGCTCGGCCAACGGGAAGAACGGCTTCAAGCTTTCGCTGCGGGGCTACGATCCGGAGTTCGACTACGCCGCCCTGGTCAACGATCTTTCCGGTCGCCGTTTCAATCGAGTCAACGTCGATGATTCGCTGATGCTCCTGAAGCCGCTCGGCGAAGTGCCGCATGAAGGCCGGCAGGCGATCAAGCCCGGCTCCCGCGAACATCAGCTCGTCCGGCAATGGATTCTCGAAGGCACGAAGCTCGACGGCACGGAAACGGGCCGCGCGAAGAGCATCGAGATTCTCCCGAAGGAATCCGAGATGTACCTTGCCGGGCGCTCGCAGCAGTTCCTCGTCATTGCGAAGTACGCCGATGGCTCCACGCGCGACGTGACCCGCGAGGCGCATTTCTCCGTGAGCAACACCGAGGTGAGCGACGTGAACAAGGATGGCGTGGTGAAAGGTCTGCGTCGCGGCGAAGCGGCTTTGCTCGTGCGCTACGAAGGCATTTACGCCACGGCGCTGCTCACCATCATGGGCGACCGCAGCGGTTATCAGTGGGCCGATGTGCCGGAGAACAATCTCATCGACCAGCACGTCAACGCGAAGCTGCGCAAGATGAAGATTCTCCCGAGCGAACTGACTTCCGACGGGGAGTTCATGCGCCGGGTTTACCTCGATCTCACCGGCCTGCCGCCGAAGGTCGAGAAGGTCCGCCCCTTCCTCGAGGACAAGACGCCGAGCAAGGAGAAGCGCGAGAAGCTCATCGACGAGCTGCTCGGCAGCCCGGACTACATCGAGTTCTGGGCGAACAAATGGGCGGACCTCCTCCAGTGCAACTCCGAGAACCTGGGGCAGAAATCCGTGTGGCTTTACCGGAACTGGATTCGCCAGCAGGTCGCGGACAACATGCCTTACGACCAATTCGTCCGCACGCTGCTCACCGCGAAGGGCAGCAGCTACGAGAATCCGGCGGTGAACTATCTCCGCGTGCTCCGCGAGCCGGGCAAGATGACCGAGGACGTCTCGCAGACCTTTCTGGGCGTGCGCTTCAACTGCAACAAATGCCATGACCATCCCTTCGAGCGGTGGACGCAGAACCAGTATTACGAGATGGGCGCTTTCTTCGCGCAGGTCGGTTTCAAGAAGGGCCAGGTCGGCAAGGAGGTCATCTTTGCGGAAGCCGGCGGCTCGTTCCAGGTCACTTCCGAGGAAATTGTTTATCACAAGTACGACGGCGGCGAGGTGAAGCATCTGAAGACCGACGCCGTCGTCGCGGCGAAGGTTCCCGTGGGCGAAGCGAAGGCGATTGCGGCGGGCGACGATCGTCGCGTGCCCATGGTCGATTGGCTCGTCGAGCCAGAGAATCCTTTCTTCGCCAAGTCGATGGCCAACCGCATCTGGAGCTACTTCCTCGGGCGCGGCATCATCGATCCCGTGGACGACATCCGCGCCAGCAATCCACCGAGCAACCCCGAACTGCTCGAGGCGCTCACGGCGAAGTTCGTGAAGAATGGCTTCGACCTGCGCAAGCTGATGAAGACCATCTGCCAGTCGCGCACTTACCAACTCTCCATCGTGAAGAACAAGTGGAACGAAGACGACACGATCAACTTCAGCCACGCCCATCCGCGCCGCCTCAGCGCCGAGCAGATGGTGGACGCCCTAGCGCTGGCCACCGGCACCAAGCCCAGGCTCGCGGGCATTCCCAGCGGGATGCGCGCGGCGCAGATTCCCGACGGCATGGTCGCGGGGAATGATTTCCTCCAGCTCTTCGGCCGGCCGAAACGCCAGTCCGCCTGCGAATGCGAACGCTCCAGCAGCCTCACGCTCAGCCACGCCTTGAGCCTCATCAATGGCCCGACCATTTCCGAGGCCGTGGCTTCGCCCGACAGTCGCGTGGCGAAACTGGTAAAGACCGAGAAGGACGACGGCAAGCTCGTCGAGGACATCTACCTCTCCTGCCTGAGCCGGCCGCCGACCGAGACGGAATTGAAGGCCGTCGAGTTCAAGCCCGGTGCCGACCGCCTCGCCGTCGCGCAGGACCTCGCGTGGGCGCTGCTCAACAGCCCGGCGTTTTTGTTTAACCGTTAACCCCCAGAGAACAGAACCTATGATTACTCAACCGCTCATGGCAGCCATCCTCGGTGGCTGGGAGATCGTCTTCATCCTCGCAACCCTCGGAGTGCTCGCGTTCGTCGCCATAGCTGCCGTGATTATCGCTGTGGTCCTCGCCAAGAATTCGGGCAGAAACAAACAAGCGACTTCGATGGCGGCGAACGGGAGCCAGCCGCCACCGCTGTGTCCTTAGCCCGATCTTGAATTGAGAAATGACGACCCTCGATAATTTTCGGGCCAGGTTACAGGCGCTGCTTCCGGCGCTGGCGCAGCGCTACCATGTGGCGTCCCTGTCCTTGTTCGGCTCGTACGTTCGCGGCGATCAGAACGGCACCAGTGACCTGGATGTGCTCGTGACGTTTTCCCGGACGCCAGGACTGTTGAAGTTCGTGGAGTTGGAGAACGCCCTCAGCGACGATCTCGGCGTCAAGGTTGATCTCGTCATGCCGGACGCCCTCAAGCCGGGCGTCAGTCGGCGTGTGACGATGGAAGCAGTCCCGGTATGAGTGGTACACGTAGTTATGCAGACTATCTTCGAGACATTCTCGACGCCTGTGACAAGGGACGGCAGTTCGTCGTCGGGATGGATTACGAACAGTTCGCCCGCGACTCCAAGACCGCTTTCGCCGTCGTGCGGGCCATCGAGATTGTGGGCGAAGCCACCAAGAGAATTCCGCCCGAAGTCCGGCAGCGATTTACCGACGTGCCTTGGCGTTCCATGACTGGCATGAGAGATAAACTGGCCCATGACTACATGGGCGTGAACCTGCGCGTGGTCTGGCAGACTGTGCAGGAGGAATTGCCCGCGCTTGAACCGGTTGTTCGGCATGTGCTCGAAGAACTGGGCGACGCGCCCCAAACGTGAAAGACCAAAACCTATGATCAGCATCCCCGGACAATCAGGCAGCACCTGCGACGGCTTCAGCCGCCGCGAATTCCTCCGCATCGGCGGCATGGGCATGGCCGGCATCAGCCTTGCCGACATCCTGCGCCTCCAAGCCCACGCCTCCACCGCGCCCGAATCCGCCGGGAAGAAAGGCGGCTGGGGCAATGCGAAGAACATCATCTTCGTCTTCCTCCAAGGCGGGCCGAGCCACATCGACATCTGGGATCCGAAGCCCGACGCGCCCTCGAACGTCCGCGGCGAATTCAAACCCATCAAATCCAACGTGCCCGGCATCTCCCTCAGCGAAGTCATGCCGCTCCTCGCGAAGCAGATGGACAAGGCCACGCTCATCCGCTCCATGAGCTACACGCCCGCCGGCCTCTTCAACCACACCGCCGCGCACTACCAGATGATGACGGGCTACGAGCCGGGCCGCGTCTCGCCCTCCGGCCAGCTCGAGCCTCCCGCGCCGAACGACTTCCCGCACATCGGCGCGCAGATCTCGCGCATCAAGCCGCCCGAGGTTCCCATGCTGCCCTTCGTCGTGCTGCCGCGGCCCACGCAGGAGAGCAACGTCATTGGCAAAGGCAGCACCGCCGGCTACCTCGGCGCGGCCTACGACCCCTATTACTTTTACCAGGACCCGAACCAGGAGATTAAGCTCGACGATTTCTCCATGCGGAAGGAAGTGCCCAAGGAACGCCTCGAACGCCGCGCCACGCTCCTCAAGACCGTCGAGAGCCAGATGCCCGACATGCAAGCGGCTGTCGAGAAGTTCGCCCTCGACAAGTATTATCAAAAGGCCTTCGACCTCGTCTCCTCCGGCCGCGCCCGCGACGCCTTCGATCTCAACAAGGAATCGGCCAAGACCCGCGACCGCTACGGACGCCACACCTTTGGACAGGGCCTCCTTCTCGGCCGCCGCCTCATCGAGGCGGGCACGCGCTTCGTGCAGGTGAACTGGCCCGCCGTCGCGAACGGCAATCCGACCGTCGATGCCTTCGACACGCACGCGGCGAACTTCGGTCCGCTGCGCAACCTGCATTGCCCGAAGCTCGACAGCGGCCTCAGCGCGCTCCTGGAGGATCTCGATCAACGCGGGCTGCTCAAGGAAACGCTCGTCGTGGCCATCGGCGAATTCGGACGCTCCCCGCGCCTCGGCGTGAGCACCAGCGGCAACGGCAACGCGCCTGATGGCCGCGATCACTGGCCCTATTGCTACACCGCGCTGGTCGCGGGCGCGGGCATCTCGCGCGGCACGCTCTACGGCAAGAGCGACGCCACCGCGAGTTCACCCGCCGAGAAGCCGGTCCATCCCGTGCAGTTGCTCGCCACGATGTATCACGCGCTGGGCATCGACCCGCGCACGATGGTGCTGAACCACCTGAACCAGCCCCGCGAACTCGTGGACGCCCGCTTCGGCGATCCGGTGACGGGGTTGTTTTCCTGACGCTTCGTGCCAGAATCATCCATGATGACCAGCGTTGAAGGCGTCTATCGCGACGGCAGGATTGAGTTGAACGAGCCTCCCAAGGACGTTCACGGGCCGACCCCGGTGATCGTGACGTTACTCAACAGCGGCGGCGTGGACCTGCGCGAGCGGGGCATCAGCGAATCGCAGGCCGCCGAATTGCGCGAACGCTTTGCCGCCTTTGGCGAAGACTGGAACCGCCCGGAGATGGACCTCTACGACAACTACGATGCCGCCAAGTCCAAACTGTAAGCGCGGCGATGTGGTGCTCGTGCTCTTCCCGAATTCGGATCTGCGAACGGCCAAGCCCCGTCCGGTTCTGGTAATTCAGGCGGATCAATTGAACACGGGCCTTGGCCAAGTCGTTGTCGCCATGATCAGCAGCCAGATGTTTCGGGCCGGCCATCTCAGCCGCGTCACGGTGCGGCGGCTGTCGTCGGAAGGCGGGTCTTCTGCCTTCCCGCGCACTTCACAGGGTGCCCCGCTGGCATTCTCATCCCGATAACCCCATCGGGTTTACTTGCTGCGGAAGAGGTCGCTCTGCACCAATTCGTGGATGAGGCTGCGCACGCCGTAGTGGCTGGGGCGCGCGCGCTCGAGGATCGACTCAATCTGCCCACGGTCGGCGAAGCGCACAGGAGCGCCGGTCGCATAAACCGTAAGCTGCCGCGCAAGATTCCGCGCGAGCAGTTGCTCATCCTCCAGCAGGAGTTGCTTGAACTCGCGGATGTCGCGAAACGGCCGGCCGTTGGGCAGCGCGCCCGTGGCATCCACGGGCAGGGCGAGGTGAAAGGCGAATTTCTGCCCGCTCTTGGCGAGGCCGCTGGCCAGTTCGCCGCCCGCCTCGGAGCGATAGCGTTCGCGCCAGCCGCCCAGCACGTCGAAGTTCTCCAGCGCGAAGCCGGGCGGATCAATCTTCACATGGCAGCTCGCGCAGGATTCCACGTTGCGATGCGCGTCGAGCTGCTGGCGGATGGTGGTGGCGCCGCGGATGTCCGGCTCGACGGCGGCGACGCCGGGCGGGGGCGGCGACGGCTTCTGGCCGAGGATGCGTTCCATGATCCAGGCACCGCGCAGGACGGGCGAGGTGGTGGTGCCGTTGGCGGTGACTTTGAGCACGCTGGCCTGGGTCATGATCCCGCCGCGCACGCTGTCCTTCGGCAGCGGAACGCGACGAAACGCCACGCCCTGGACCGGAGGCAGCCCGTAATGCGCGGCCATTTTCTCGTTCAACATCGCGAAGTCCGAGGCCACGAGGTGGCGCGCGCGCAGATCGCCGCCGAGCAACTCGGCGAAGAACCGCTGGGTCTCCTCGAGCGCGGATTCCACGAGCAGATCGTCGAGATAATAGTCGGGATATAATTCCGCGTCGGGCGAGGTGGCGTTGATGCGTCGCAGGTCGAGCCAGTAGTCGAGGAAGGCATCGACGAACTGCCGCGATTTCGGGCTGGCCAGCAGACGCGCGGTCTGGGCACGGAGCACGTCGGGCCGGTGCAGTTCGTTTTTCGCCGCGCACTGGCGCAGCTCGTCGTCGGGGGCGGAGTTCCAGAGGAAGAACGAGAGGCGGGAGGCCAGCGCGTAGCCGTCGAGACGTCCCGGCTTCTCCTCGAGACACACAAACTCCGGCGAGCACAGCACGGCGGTGTAGCCGGCGATCAGGGCGTCGGTGAAAGTGTTCCCCTTCTTCAGGGCCGTCTTCACCACGGGCAGAAAGCGCTTGAGTTCCGTGTCATTCACCGGACGGCGGTAGGCGTGGCGGATGAATTCGCGCAGCAGACGCTCGCCATCGGCGGTGGGATTCCTGGAGATCACCTCGACGCCGGGCGGCGGGGAGAGGCGGCGTTCCCCGAAACGATTCGTCCGGCCCAATTGCTGGTCGCGCCGCGCCTCGACCTTCACGTCCACCTTGCGATTCACCATCGGCAGATCGCCGAAGAGCAACTGGTGCCCGGCGGTAGGCCATTGGTCGTAAATCGGTCCCTCCACCTCCATCCAGCGGAAGACGACGCCGGGCTGTCCTTCCTTTTCCGCGAGCGGATTCTGCCAGCGTCCCGCGCCGGGGCGCGAACGGAAGAGACGCCCCGCATCCGGCCGGATCACTTCGCCCGTGAGCAGATACACCTCAAGCTCGTGGACGGAGGGATCCGGCGTGATGTCGAAATCGCCCAGGTGCCGGAGCAGCCGCGGCGGGGTTTCGGCGGTGATGCTGATGGGTTCGTCGCGACGGCCCTTGGAGATGGTGTCGAGATCCGGGATGAACCATTTATTGCCCTGTCCCGGCCCGACCCAGACGGAGTAGGCGTGGAACCGCAGCTTGTAGCGGCCCGCGATGGGCGCGCGGAATTGGTTGAACTTCGGCTCGATCGGCTCGTAGGCGCTGGCGACGACGCCCACGCCTTCGAGCTCGCGGTCCGCTTGGTTCGTGCTGGTGAGGGGCGCCTTGCCCGCGCGCACGTCGGGCTGCGCTTGGAAGCCCAGCACGGGAAAGGTGGCGCGTTCCGGCGCGGTGTTGAAGACGCTGAACTTCATCGGGCCCGTGTAGCTGCGCTGATCGCGCGCATAGTAGCGGGTGGTTTTCGTCTCGGGCCGCGTGGCCTGCACCGCCATCGCCTGGCGCAACGCGTAATCCGCCGCGCCGAGATAGCGCGCCATCTGCACATGCGACACGTCGAGCGCGTCGCCGACTTTATTGAACCGGTGCGCCTCGCCGTCCTCCGGCAGGGAGTCGCGCACTTGCAACCAGGGCGCATGGAGGAGGTCGCGCAGGGCATTTTCGTATTCGTAGCGATTCAACCGGCGCTGCGTGGCGCGTCCTTCCTTCGCGATGCGGGCCTGTTCCTCCGACACCAGGGCGGAGGAGAGTGCCTTGGTGAATTCCGCCAGCTCCGGCGCCGGGGGACGCGACTTCTTCTTGGGCGGCATCTCCCCGTTGCTCACGCGGTCGTGGACTTTGACCCACAGCTCGAAGGCTTTGGCGTCATCCAGGTAGAACTTGAGGGAGGTTAAGTCCAAACCGCCTTTCCGAGTCTCCGCATCGTGGCACTCGATGCAGTGCTGTTCGAGGAATTGCCGTTCCTTGGTGGCAAGACCGCCCGCTCCGACCGCAGCGGCAGTGGCCAGGAGGAAATGGAACAGGACAATTGTCTTCATGCGGTTAAAGAGTAGGTGAACGATTCGACGTTCGCCACGAAACGGCGTCAAGAGCGGCGTTGCGTGAGGCAAGTGCTGACGCCGATTTCGCCGCTGCCATTCACCGCGGCGCTCCAAGGCGGGAGCAAAGGATGATCGAAAGCAGGAGCGACGGAGAACGCAGAACCCGCCTGCCTCGCGGGCAAGAAAACGGGATGCGCCCGGGACACGCAGAAAAGTGGTGGGTTGGGAGGGACTCGAACCCTCGACCAATGCCTTAAAAGGGCACTGCTCTACCAACTGAGCTACCAACCCGGCCCGAAGGGCTGGGAAAGCTAATCAGCACGGAATCTCCGCGCAAGTTCTTATTGGGCCAAAGCGAGGCGTCCGGCCATCTGCGCCACGGTGGCGGTGCCGGTTGTGCCCAGTTGGTGAATCACCAGGCTCGCGGCGCTCATGGCCAGTTGCAGGGCTTCGCCCACGCCGGCGCCCGCGGCCAGGGCGACCGTGAGATTGGCGGTCACCGCATCGCCCGCGCCGACCACGTCGATGGGCCCCCGCAGCGGCAGCGCCGGCTCGTGCAGCGAGGCCATGCCGGGGGCCGCGCCGATGATGCCGCGCTCAGCCAGCGTGACGAAAACCGGACGGCCGGATTCGCCCGCGAGTTTCGCGGCGGCATCCTTCACCTGCTCCAGCGAAAGCGCGTGGCCCGCCCCGGCGAGCGCGGTGAGCTCGGCGGCGTTCATTTTGAAACAAACCGGGGGCCAGTCACGCAAGCCGCGGCGGCTGTCGCCGAGGAGCAGCAATTCCTTCCGCTCGCCGGCGAGGGCGCGGACGGCTTCCAGCAGGCGGGCAGTGACCACGCCGGTTTCCGCCACGTCCACCTGATCCATGAGAATGATCGCGTCGGCCTGCGCGGCGGCGGCCCGGAGCGAGGCGATGAGTTTCTCCTGCAACTCCGGCGGCGTGGGCGACCAGTTCTTGCTGTCGAGCCGGTTCAATTCCTCCGGCGGACGACCCGCGTGCATGAGCAGCGGCTTGCAATAGGTGAACGTGCGCCGTTGATCGGTCTGCGTGAAAAAATCCAGCCGCACCCCGCGCTGCCGTTGCAGGGCGTGCCGCAGTTCGTAACCTTCTCCATCATCACCGCAGAAGCCCACGGGCAGGATGGTGCCGGGCCCGAGCGCCTCCAGGTTGTTCAGGATCGTGCCCGCCGCGCCAGGCTGCGAGCGCACGCGCACGACATTGTGGACGGGCCGGCCGGTCTCGATGGAAACCTCGGGCCGCGCCGGATCGATTTCGAGATAGCGATCGAGGCAGAAGTCCCCGACCACGGCCACGCGCAGGCCGGCGTAGCGCGCGGTGAGCTCGCGGAAGCGCTCCGGCGTCATGAGCAGGACAGGCTTTGGTGAAACACAGCGAACTTTTATCGCGCTCAGCCGACAAAGCCAAGCGCCGCGAGATTGACTAAACTCCCTTGGAGAAAATGATGGCCCATCTCCATGAAAATCCTTCGCCTGTGGTTGCTCTCCGCCGTGTGTGCCCTGCCCGTCCTCGGCGCGGGCGAGCCGCCGAGCTGTCCGCAGTTTCGCGGGCCGGGCGGCAGGGCCGTCGCCGGCGGATTCCCGGCGCCACTTCACTTCAGCGCGCAGAGCAATGTGGTGTGGAAGGTGGAACTGCCTTCGGGTCATTCCTCCCCGAGCCTGTGGGGTGACCGGATTTTCCTCACCGGCTTGAACGAGGGAAAACTGGAAACGCTTTGCCTCAATCGCCGCGATGGGACGGTGCGGTGGCGGCGCGCCGTTCCCGCGCTCAAGCTCGAGCCGACGCATCGCATCGCCAACCCCGCGTGTCCCACGCCCGCCGTGGTCGAGGGGCAGATGTTTTTGCGCACGGAGAAGCACCTGTATTGCTTCGGTGAAAAGCCGCGGCGTCACCCGAGCTGCCGTGAAGCGGCGACCGAGCTAACTCGCGCCGGTCATCTCCCCGCTGAGCGTCAGCTCCGCTTGCAGCACGAGCCTGCCCTCCACGCTCACCGTGGCCTGGGCCTGCACCAGATTTCCCAACCGTCCGAGAATGCGCGCCTCAATGCGCAGCGATTCACCGGGCCGGGCGCTGCCGAGAATCTTCACTCCGCGCAAGGCCGTCAGCTTGAGCCCGGGCATGGGAGGAATCGCAGGATCGCATTGCGCCACCACGCCGCATAATTGCGCCGCCGCCTCCGCCAGCAACACGCCCGGCATCATGGGTTGGCCGGGGAAATGCCCGCGCAGGAAGGCCTCGTCGCCGCGCACACGATATTCGCCCGCGCCGGATTTGCCGGGGTCGAGGCTGACCAGGCGATCCACGAAACGAAACTCCGGCCCGTGCGGGAGCTGGCTCAGCGCGCTTTGCAAAACGTCGCTCATGGCTTCTTCAACGGCTCGACGACCTTGTACTCCGCCCCGAGCACGGGATTGAAAAGCGCCTCGTCCACCGGCGCATTGACGACCGCATTGGTGAAATCATTGCGCAGCCTGGAGCCGTCGGGAAACGCCAGTGACGTGGCCAGCAGCGCGAGCGAGTGGGTCGAGAAGACAATTTCAATTTCGGAAACCCACCGCCGGGCCGAGGAGGATTTGGGCTGCATCACCAGATGGCAATCCGCTCCGGCATTCGTCACCGACAAGACGCGGAAGCGCGACTCCACATCCGCCGCGCTGCGCGGGAAGCCCGCCTCCAGCAGCGCCAGCGTGTCCTGCCACGGGCTGCGCTCTTCGCCGCCGAGCGCATAAACCTCCGCACGCTTGAGCCGCGGATAGATGACCAGCATCTCGTTGGTGCGGCGGATGGCGAGCGTCAGCGCCGGCCGGCCCAGTTCCCAGCGAAAGCGTTGCGGCGCGGTGAACCATACTTGTCCCGTCGCCATCAGTGGCTGCGTCAGCGCCTTGAAGGTGCGCGTCTGGACGAAGTCCGCCGACCACGTCTGGATCTTCTCCTGCGAACCGAGCCAGGCGTCGAGCTGTGGAAATTCACTGGCCTTGAGCGGCATCGCCGTGAGCGCGAGGAATGGCAGCAACGAGAACGTCGCCGCCCGCCGGGTCATGACTTGGGCCAGACTGGAACGAAGTGAAACCATTGGT
>Ga0163144_10025483_pt1 | contig 11548 bp, 13 predicted proteins | sample OliLak19BULKMAT1_FD_123175 | JGI IMG/M metagenome (GOLD analysis project Ga0163144, IMG submission 123175) | Freshwater microbial mat bacterial communities from Lake Vanda, McMurdo Dry Valleys, Antarctica - Oligotrophic Lake LV.19.BULKMAT1 | ecosystem: Environmental > Aquatic > Freshwater >... | reverse complement strand
GGACATTGGCGGCGTCTCATAAAAGCTGCCGTTGTCAATCATGCGAGGATCACCTGTCACGGTTAGCTCGTTGAGCAAACGTTTCTCCAGCCCTGCGCGAACGGTTGCGTAGGCAGGATTCGCGGCAACATTCTTCGACTGATGCGGATCCTTTCGCAAATCGTACAGCTCTTCGCGCGGTCGTTTTCCGTAGACCCAGTCGAAATGCTCTTTCCACGTCGCATCATTCCGCACTCCAACCAGCCACGCTTTGGTAGGCCCCGCATCTTCATCAGGCAGCGAAGCTCTTGTTTCTTCCGTTAACTCCTCTGCGGTCGGAGGCATGTCACTATCGAGCCCATACGGATCGCCCAGCGGCCAACGCTCAGGACGAAAGTTGATGATGTAAAGATGCTCGGCAGTTCGAATCGCGCGCTGCGGATAAGGCATGTAATCGGCCCGCGCATTTTCAACATGCCGCTCGCGACCGATGTAGACCGCGTCCCGCGCTGGGTCAACTAGGCCAGCCTTCTCTGACTGCAGCACATTCATCAAGCTGCGACCGGTCATTCGTTCCGGCACCGGCAAACCGGCGGCTTCTAAAAATGTCGGTGCCAAATCAGTGAGGCTCACTAGGTCATCCACCACGCGACCACCCTTAGCACCACCCCAGCGAATCGCCAATGAAACACTCGACCCGAAATCGTAGAGATTGCATTTGCCATGCGGGAACCCAGGTGCTCCGTGATCGCCGCTAACAACGATCAACGTGTTATCGAGTTCGCCGATTTCTTCCAAGCGCTTGAGGTGCAGGCCAAGCGCGGCATCAAATGCAGCAACTTCGCCGAAGTAATCCGCTAAATCCTCGCGCACTTCAGGCACGTCGGGTAAGAACGGCGGCATCTTCCCCTTCAACTGCTCGCTGTCGATATTCCAAAGCGATTTCCCCGAGCCTTTGATCCACTTGCGATGAACGTTTGTCGGCCCAAACCAATAACAAAACGGTACACCGGAGTCACGCTTGCTTAGAAACGCATCAAAGTTCTTGACAACTTCGTCATAGATCTCCTGCTTGGCCTGCTGAACCGCCTTACCTTGCGCGACGAGTTTCGTAACGTTTTGTGAAAACTGGTTGAACCGTCCGCCCGCTTTTTCATAAGCGAACTTGCCTGCGCCAAACGGTGCGTCAGCGGGGGTGCCAGGACTCCATACTTTGTACGATTCGCCAATGTGATAGCCTGATTCGTTCAGCAGCAACGGAAACGCTGGCTGTGATCCATCCCAAACCGCGCCTCGTAAAATCGAGGCTCGTCCAGTTCGCCAGAAATGTTGTCCCGACAGTAGAGCACTTCTGCACGGCGTGCAGCTCGGCGCTGACACAAAGGCGCGGCGGAACAAGAGGCCTTCGCTCGCAACCCGATCGAAGTTCGGCGTTTGTACCAAATCGTTAACTGAACCAGCTCCCTCCAACTTCGCATACGCGCTCGCAAACCTCCCCCAGTCATCCGCGAAAGCAAACAGGATGTTGGGCCGCTTCGGTTCCTCAGCTTTCGAGAGAGAACAGACTAACGAACTTATTAAAGAGCAACAGGTGAGGAGCAGACAGAGTTTCTTCATGATGGACTCGGTGGGTTGCGGAGGGATTTTGAGTCGACAGATCCTTAGAGAATACATAATTGCGGAGCGAAACTACAGACCCACGCGGTGCCGCACAGCCATAGATCGACACGTTCGTCGCGGTGCCAACATGAAAGTAGCAGCGGCGCATCCTCCGGCGTAGCACCACGTTTACCCTTCATGATCTATCGAGCACTTGAGCAGCAATTTGTTCGAGCTTCTGCTCCAGCGTTTCGGCTCGCGATTCCAGATCGGTTTCAGGCACTACTCAATTCCCGCAAGGACTTGAATTGCTCGCTAAAGCGCAAGCAAGCAAGTATGCTACTGACATGTCAACCACAGCATCCACGATCAATCAACTGATGGAGCCCGTCGGGGCCTGCCTTTCGCCAGAGGTTGTCCAGCGGATTATAGAACTTCGTGCAGATGCAAAACTGCAGTCTCGAGTTGATGAGCTAGCCGACAAAGCGAATCTCGGATCACTGAACGAAGCGGAACATGCGGAGTACGAGAAGTATGTCAGCTTTGCCAGCTTCGTAACGCTTTTGAAGATCAAAGCCAAGAACGTTCTTGAGCAGCAATCGGGCTCACATTAGATGAGTGTTGCGGTCCGTCGATTGGTCCGTGAGCGAGCGAATGATCGATGTGAGTATTGTCGACTACCACAGTCTGCATCGCCATTCTTGACATTTCATAGTCAATGGCGTCGTTCAGGCTGGCCGAACAGTTACGCGACAACTCTCATCTAATGTCCTCGCGTTGCTCCACATTCGTTAAAATCGAGGGTAAAGGATGCAAGGCGATCGTTGCATGAGTAGAATTACGAGGGTCGGACTAGGGAATCCCTACCACGTAAAGAATGGAAATAATGAACGAACAATCGATACGACTATTTTTGAATGCGAAACCGTTCGAACCCTTCGTTTTGGTAATGTCCAGCGGCCAACGCTACGAGGTGCGACATCCTGAAAACGTAGTACTGACAAAAACCAAGATCGTAATCATCGATCCCGATGCAGATACGGTAGCAATCTGTGGTTTGCTCCACGTAGCAACCGTGGAGACTCAACAAACGGCATAAGCAAAACGGGTAGCACTCGTCGAAAGGGTGCGGGAAACGGGGACACACATATCTTGCAGGGTGTCTAAAGCCCCAGCAAGTTGGGTACACCAATTTGGCGTTGGGAGCGCTCCCCAGAATAATCGTCGGACGCTCGTACATTGCTTGGCGAGTCAAATCACGGCAATGCCGACAACGAGACCTACCTTCGACGCGGCCGGCGGAGCTGGTTTTGGAAACGCCCTAAGCGACGCTCGTACACAACGGCAATTCAGAATGAACTTCGCCGCACAGGCTTACAGGCGTAGATCGACATGTTCGCTGCGGTGGCTACTTAAAAGTCAGTTAGGCCGTCAACAACTCACGAGCGACTTGGCGGACGTGAAAGCGCTTTCTACGAACGCGACTACGAAAGTCGTCGACGCGATGCGGTTAGCCGGCAACAGGCTAAAAAGTCTGCCAAACTGAGTCACCAATTCAAACCAAACCGTCGGATTGATTTTCATTCGCTCCAATAGCGGAGCGCATCCTCCGGCGTGGAAAAACGCTTGCCGGTAATGATCTGTCGAGCCGTCCAGTCGAGCAACTCCATATAGGCGGCCGCTGGCACTGCGAGAAATCCTTTGTCACTGCAGCGATCACTGCTCACGCGCGCTTTAAGCGTCCAAGACGAGGAGAAAGCTGTCCTCGCTTCAGTCCTCAAGCCAGATCGTTGTTACGTCACGGACCGGGGCTACGCCAAATTTGAGTTGTTCAATCAGATCAATGCTACCGATCATCAGGTCAGTTACATCGAAGTGGAAGTCGCCCCTCATGTACTTACTGGCCGAGGCGGCAACAATTGCGATGGTCGCTTGCGATTGGTGACCAATCTGATGGATGTACCTGCGGAATTGATTGCCGAAGCCTGTCGGCTGCAGCGGTTGATCGAGCTATTCTTCCGAATGATGAAGCAACTACTACCGTTTTGGTTGTTTGGGTAATTTGCTGTGCGAATGACAAAAGTTTAATTGTTTGGAACGAGCGCTGCCAGGGAAGAGCTCAACGGTCTTGGTCTGGATGCACAGGTCGTTTCATGAACTGAACGACTTCGCCATAGTCGCTGTGTTCGAGGGCTTCCGGCGTTGAGTGCGTTATATCTTCTAGCTGTCCAAGCTTACTTGTCCATCGACCGTCCGGGAGCTGGCGAGCGACGTGAGTGTACATCAAACCGGAGCCGTAAATTGCTAGCTTCTCAAAACCAACTTCGAACCTTCCTTCAGGACTTTCGTCATATCCCAGTGACTTGAAAGCTAACACGAGATCCCCCACACCGAGATCTTCTTGTGAGGATCGAATCGGCCAGTGGACTCCCGGCTGCCACCAGCGATCCGTACTGCGGGCTGCCCAAGCGATGCAGTTGTACTTGATCGTTCTCTCGCTGGTGATCTCGTGATTGCCGACCGTCAAATTTGGAAACAGATCAAACAGATTCATTTCGCCAGAAGTCCCTTTCGTCGCCCCCATTGTAACCAAGCTTTTGCCGACGCTTCCATATCACCGGCAATGTCGTCGCTGACGGGGTTTTCTCCCGTAATCGCTTCCAAAGCCCAGAACCAGTGATCGGGCTCGCTTTCCAATTCTGCCAAAATCAAAGGTACGACTTCAGGCCCCATGCCAATGATGCTTTGATAGGAAAACACCAGTGATATTTGGCCGACGTTGGACAAATGTCGCGTTCTTGCCTTCCAGTTGTCCTTCAGTTTCTGAAATCGCTCGTGAAGTGATTGAGAAATCGATGTTGACGGCATTTTGCTGATCCTCCAGAATTACATTACATAGTCCCAAATTTTCGAGAATTCTGCAATATCCAACCGAAGCAGAAAATGTGTCGGATAGGATTCAAGTCCACATAGGCTGTACAAGCTAGAATTGCTTCTTCAGCGATAAGCCTCACCGCACGACATCGAGACTGCCAAAATTTCCCAGAAATCTCTTCTTCGAAATTGGCCTTCTGAGCGGTCCGCTGGCTGAAGCAGCTGCATCCAGCAAGAGATACGGCTTAGTCGACTGCGAATCGTCTTCAGCTTGTCAGCACCGAAGCGAATCGAATTCAGTTCAGACTCAGAAGGTTTTGCTGGCAGACGAACTGCATATTACACTCCACCGAGGGCGATTTGAAAACGATTACTAGCCTACGCGAACAGTCTGGCTGCCAGTTCGCTGTCAAGTAGTAAGCGGCTGCGTTGTTGTAAGGCGGTGAGGCGATCTTTGGTTAACTGTTGCTGGGCCGCTTTGGCGCTCTTCCAGGCTTTGCTGAATTGATCATTGAACCGTGAGCAAGCCTCAGTAAAGCGATTCAGCGATACTGGGTTGTACTGAGTGTGGGCGGTGGGTATTAACGACGGGCCAAAGAGGTCTTCCATCAGTTCATGCGGGAACGTTTCAACGACGCGGAGCCCAGGGTGCCATTGCACTTCGGTTCTTTTATTCCACCAAGCCTGGATCGTCGATTGGAAAGTTAGCTTGGCCATTCGATATTGATCGCACAGGGATCCGACATCAGCTTCGATGCCAGCTCTGTCTTGGTTGAGTTTGTTCAGCTCCAGCTTTAGTTCGCCGTCAGCTTTGGTCAGTTTGTCAAGCTCTGCCTGGGACTGCTGACGCTGGCGATTAGCCGCTTCGTAAACAAACGCCACCTGTTGCAGTTGAGATTCGCCTGTGGCCGCGGCGGCTTTGAGGCTCTGGTATTCGGCACAGATCGGCGATGAACTGGCCGCGCCGGCGGCTGAGTCTGCATCGAGCCCCTGCTCAGCCAGATAGGCATTGACCAACGGTCGAGTCGCTTCGACGCGCAGTTTGGCTTGATCGGCAGCGACACGAGCCGCTTCGTATCGCTGATGCACCGGCTGATACTCGGCATCGGCTCTTTGCAACGCAGTCTTTGCAACTTGTAAATCATTTCTCAGTTTCTCGACTTTGGTTTCAATCAATTTTACTTTGGCTGGTATGCCGCTTAACGCCGTTAGTTTTTGTTTGATCTGGTCCAGCAGTTTGGTGCGCGCATCCAAAAGTGATTGACTGCTTTCACATTGCTCGTTGAACTCTTTGAGCTGAGCGATCTGTTGCTGCAACGTGTTGAACTCTGGGCTACTACCGGCTAGTTCCTGCTCAACCAAATGCCGCAACCGATCATCAGCCGCAGAGACCAACTTCTTTTTGTCTTCAAAGGTATTGACGAGCCGACCGAGTTCCAAGCGAGCTTTCTCGAGCCCCGACTTTTGAAGTTGTTGATCATCTTTTTCAACGAAGCGGGCGGCAGCGAATGCATCGATATCGGTGCGCAGTTGAGTCAAAAACTGCTCGGCGGTGAGACTCTCACGATTTGCCTCGACCAAGATCTGGCCAAAGTCGCGTAGCTTGGTGACTGAATCATTGGCAGCCAACTGATCACGGTAATAACTGCTCGGCTTGCCGGCACGGGCAGCTTCAGCCGGCAGCAGCGTTTCCTTGAGCATCTGGGCGCGCGCGATCACAAAGTTGTCAGCCAGAATCTCCGCTTCCTGATCGCTCACCAAGTCGCGTAGTTCAACATCTTGTTTGCGAGTGGCAGTAAACGGGATCTTGCGTTTGAACCAACCGACGACACCGGAGTTCTGGCCTTTGAACGCATCGTAGTGCGCATGAAACTCAGCCAATTCCCCTTGATCGCGAATGCGTTCTTGTTCGATTCGCCCAATCGCTTCATCAATCAAGCTCGCCCAATGGTGGTCAGCATCTTTGTCGGCTATTGCCAACGACATCTGGTCGAACGCTTCTTGCAATTGACGGTAAGTGGTTGCTAGCAGCAAACTTTCAAGCCAGGTCGGATCTGAAGCCATAAGACAAATGCCTTTGTGCGCAGCGTAGATATTAGGGACAGCCGGTTGCCTCGAACGCTGATTATAGGCTATGGGCACCCCGGAAGACTTCCGTAGGCCGTGGTTTTGAACGATTCAAATCTGGCCTTATTTCATTTCTGTTGATGTAACCTTTGGAGTGACTAACACGTGAGCAAAAATAATTCGTGTCAAAGGCCTGCCCGTTGAGCCCCCGCGGCACCCTTTGGTCGCAACTTCGGGCCTTTTGTTCGCAGCTTTGTGCCCCCAAAAATTGCTGAAAATCAAAAATGGTGAATTTCCTATTTGACGTTTGTCGACACTCGCCGTCTCTAGAAGTATAAGCAGTGGCTTTAGACCGAATGGAAACCACTTGAACGTGCATGATCAGTTGCCTGATCATCTGCTCAGAGTCTATCGATTTGCGATGCATCTTTGCAGAGATCAACATTTGGCGGAAGATTTGGCTCAGGAAGCCATGCTGCGCGCCGTTCGGCACCGCGACCGGATCAGCGAGCCGTTGGCTCTCAAAATTTGGCTGCTGCGAGTTGTGGAAAACCTGTGGTGCGACTGGTGCCGGGCAAAAGGAAACCATTCGTCCGGAGAACTGTTGGAAGCAGAATTCGTACAACTTCAACTTGAACCGCTAGAACAACTATCGCAGTCCGAAGAAGTCGAGATGACCGTATCTGCCATGCGAAGATTGCCCGAGCGCCAGAGAACCGTACTGCATTTGATCGCCTGCGAAGAACTATCGATTTCCGAAACAGCGGACGTGTTGCAAATCACTCCCGAGGCCGTCCGATCCAGTTTGTCGATAGCCAGGTCCCAGATGCGAAAAATGTTGCGGCCACGCGACGCTAACCAAAATAATCAGCTTCAGCGAGAGGATGGCTAAAGGAGTGAACGAATCGAACCACGAAAAAGATGACTCACGGCACGAAGACTTCGAGCTCCACTTGCGCACTGCTCATCAGCAGATCCAGGTTCGTCCTGAATGGGCTGAAGAGGTTCTCAATAGAATTGCGATTGAGACAAAACGAACAACCGAAGTTGAGTTCACCGCGAAAGCAACCTTTGGATGGCCTGGAACGTGGCAGATGGCGGCGACATTGGCCGCTGGAATTCTGTTGGCAATCCTCGGTGGAACTTGGATCGCAATTACACCCGGCAGAAATAGTCATACGAAGGGCAACAATGAAAAAAGCCAAGCCATCCCGAGCGCTCACTTGGACGCTCAGCCAATTGCGTCCGAGTCACCAAAATCTAGCGAGTCTATTCCTCAAGGATCAAGCACTTCATCTTTGAGAGCAGCTCCAGGTTATCTGGCGGCCCGAGTAAGTGCTGACGATCCGGACTTCGAAATTTATGTCGTTTTGCCTCAACGCAACCATCACTAGAACCAAACGATCACAAAGGTATTTTGTTATGCGCACCTCTGCCTGTTTCGCCCTACTCACAATGATCCTTTGCTCATTGGCCAATGCTCAGCAGTCTTTGCCGCCAGTAGTCGCGCCCGGCCCCGCAGCGGCCGATCCTCAAGCGGCAAATAAGGATTTACTGAAAATGTACCGCTTGAAGTATACCAAGTCCGAGTCGGTACTAGAGACGATCAAACGACTTGGCTTTCAGGGGCAGTTTGCGGATGACTCGCGTACCAACTCGCTGGTTATTAGCGCCTCCCCAAGCGTTCACAAAGAGATCGCCGAACTATTGACGGAAATTGACGAGCAGGAAACCGACGGAGATGTTACTCAAATCCTTCTCAGCCGAGATGTGGAACCCAGTGAAACGCTCCTTAGTAAATTCGCAGAGATGTCCGGTGTCCAAGCCGCTTTTGACAAAGATACGGGCATCTTCATGATCAAGGGTAGCAAGGGCGAAGTAGAGCGAGCTACTAAGTTTATTGAAGAATTGCGTGCACAGGCGCAAATGGACCGCGATCAAAACAGTTTGTCGCGTTCCTACGCACTTCGCTTGCTCTGGTTGAGTAATGATCCAGTCGAAGACAGCCGCAATCCATTTGAACCCGATCCAGCCCTAAAAAAGTCGATTCAAAAACTCTCTGAACTTGGCTTTGCGAACATGAAAGTCAAGATGCACTTGCTAGGACGATGTGACATGATTCAGGACCTGGCTGAATGCAAGATCAGCGGTTCACAACCTGCCAATGGAAGTAGCCGCCGAAACATGAACGTCCAGGGTATGCTTACCGGTTCATCGGGCATGATCAACGGAAAGCTCTCTTTGGAAGTCGCCATTGTTGACCCTAACGCTGAGTCGATTGAGGAAAACAGCACCACGGTGGAGGTCGCAATCAATCTCGAACCCAAGAAATACTACATCCTCGCCGCCTCCCCTGTGGGCGGATATCAATCCGCATTCGTTGTGCAGTTGATCGATGATCTCCAATAATCTCGCATCGAACGTGTCCACGTGCGATCAGGATTCGGTGTCATTTATGTCTATATCTGAGTCAGACCGATTGATGATGCGGGAGTGACCTACCGCTTCCAATACCCACTATCATTTACCAGATCGCGCAGTGGCCATTGTCGCACAGTTGGGGAATCGGAGCAGAGCCAAGTCGCCTTCGATGGCAATCAGCGTGGGGCGAGCACCGAGGCAGTATCTGCAGCTCAACGGCACTTCCTGGCCAACGGGCGACTCGATCGTAGCTCGATCTACACCAGCTTCTAATTCAACCTGAATCTCTTGTGGCTTTCGTCGCATGATGGCACTCCTTTGAATGTGAGCGGAGAGTCGCAGGCCGGTTGACTAGGTTGGTCCGCTAAGCAAGTGAGTATGTTAGTGAATTGCCGGAAGGTCTGTTTGCGTAATCGCGTCTTGTTCAGCTCTACGAATGGTAAGAACATGTACGGTTTGATTTTTGACCGTGAAACTTGGAACATTAGGAATTTTGCTTGAGTTGATTTCGGATATCCTTCATGGCCTCCGTCAGGGGCTGTCCTTTGCCAGCTTCCATTTGGGCGATGCCCCTTCGAATGGCTTCAACACTTCGAATTTCCTCGAATTCGCTTGTGCTTACCAGCACGTATTCTCGGTTGGTTGCAGGATCGACAACCACCAACCGGTGGTCGGAACTCGAATGTAAGGCGGTTGATTGTGCGGGGGTAAGTTGAGTGCTCATAGGCTCCCTTAATCTCCAGAGTTTCGTCCACGGAGCGCAGCCTGAAGGTCTCTTGCCATTGTCTCACGTTCCAACGGTGAAAGTCGACCAAACTCGTCCGGGCTCAATTCGGTCATTCCAAGAATCGATCGGCTTGTCTGAATTATTCCAGCCAGTCGTCCTTCTTCACGGCCTTTGTTCTCCGTCTCTTTGATAGCGCCGTTCATTAGCCATAGGCGGTCTCGGGCGGCTTTGTCTCGTGTCTCGTACATCTGTCGATCCTCGATTGTCAACGAGATTGCCTCGAAAGTATCTATTGCTTGGCTAAATCCAACTTCTGGAAACAGTCTACGAAGTGCCTCTGCATCGTAGTCCTGAGCGTACCGTAAGGCGAGCGGCAGATTGAAAACTACCAGTGTGACGCAAACCCTCTCCGGCCTTTCAGGCCGACTCTCCCAGAGGGAGAGTGACTTCACCCTCCCTACGGGAGGGTCGAGCGAAGCGAGGGGCGGGTAGGACTCATTCTGCCGCTCGCCTAACAGGAACACCCATCGCTCAACCGGCGTTGCCGATGCCAAGTCGTCTTCGTTTAGAGTATACCTCGGCAATTCCAACAAGTGAATCTCAAGCCTGCTCAATGCTGTGCTGCAATTGCCGCGTCCTGTTGTTTCTGTCGAGTACCTCAACCCGTTCGGCTATCAAGACTTCGAAACCGACAAGCTTGTTTGCGTGGATGTGAAGGCGACCGACGAGCATGGTCGGATCTTTGTCATCGAAGTCCAAATCGTGGTCCAATCGAGTTTTGCCAAGCGGGCCGTCTTTTACGCTTGCGAGGCTTACACAGACCAGCTCCGAGTTGGCCAAGGATACAGCGATCTCAAAGCAACGTATTCGATCTGTTTGTTGATGAGGAATTTGTGGGCCGACGAGCAACTTCATCACCAGTTTCAGCTGGTTGTATGATGCACGGGAAAAAGCTAGCTTGGATATGCAATCCAACTTGATCGACGCGAGGCAAGAAGGACGACAAGAAGGACGACATGAGGGAGAAGCAATGGGTCGAGTAAAGACTTATCAAGAGCTACTGGGAGATCGAGTCGCTTCGGATGAGGAATTGACGCAAATGACTTTCGAGCAACTTACATCTACGATTGCAGACTTGAAAACAAGATTGCGGAAGAGAAACGCTTAACTAAACCAGGAAAAGATTTCGTGATTGTCGTCCGTCAAATTCGGAAACAGATCAAACAGGTTCAATTTGCCGGAAGTCCATTTTGTCGCCCCTGTTGCACCCAAGCTTTTGCCGACACTTCCCTATGACCGGCAATGTCGTCGCTGACCGGAATTTCTTCCGTAATCGCCTCTAATGTCCAGAACCAGTGATCGGGCTCTCTCTTCTAAAGCCTCAGCAAGTTGGGTGCACCACTGTGGCGCTGGTAACGCTGCGCAGAATAGAATTTGGACGCTCACGCAGTGCTTCGCGAGTCAAATTGCAGCTATGGAACAGTCCTGAAATAGATTCCCTCTTGTGCGGGACGCCGCGAGCCGTCCGGCGTCGAAGAACCGAAGGGCTCGCGCCCTACCGCTACAAATGCAACGGCAATACAGAATGGCCTTCGCCGCTCAGACGCACACCATTCGCACCATATCCGGCTTTGATGGCGGTTGTTAAAGTGTGTGCGTGGTCGCACAAGTCGAGGTTGTCAAAGGGTAGCGAATGTTCGATGCAGAAGTAATTTCAGTTGGCGATGAATTGACGAGCGGTCAGAGGTTGGACACGAATAGCCAATGGATCAGTCAGCGGTTGGGTGAGATCGGTGTGCGGACGGCACGACACACGACCGTCGGCGATGATCTCGCCGCCAACGTGGACGCTTTCCGACAAGCCGCTCAACGAGCTCGATT